>Ga0187878_1002398_pt1 | contig 16665 bp, 14 predicted proteins | sample June2016WEW_17_1_FD_132979 | JGI IMG/M metagenome (GOLD analysis project Ga0187878, IMG submission 132979) | Peatland microbial communities from SPRUCE experiment site at the Marcell Experimental Forest, Minnesota, USA - June2016WEW_17_150 | ecosystem: Environmental > Terrestrial > Soil >...
CAGTTGCTCCTGTTCCTCAAAAACATCTAATATCAAAAAGTTATCCGTCTAAAGATTCTCAATGAACTGCCGATGTATATAAGCGATAGGCAAGACGTATCAGATTCACGGACAGGGGCAGAATACCCCGAAGGATAGGGCAGAAAGTTACAGACCGAAAGTCCTCGGGCCAAGGCAGTGGTCAGCCCGGCGATTTTTTATAATTTAGTCAATCGAGGATAACCATGGCAACAACTCAGGAAAATATTCCTTCTTCCCCATCCTCTTCCACGGAAGATTTGAAGAAGAAAAAGGTCCTTGTGGTGGAGGATTTTCTCAATTTCCGCCTCACCTTGAGGACTATGTTGAAGTCGTTTAGTATCTCATACATCGATGAAGCCGCAACCGGTGAGGAAGCCGTCGAGAAAATGTCCTCCAATAGATATGACATCATCCTCTGTGACTATAATCTTGGACCCGGAAAGGACGGCCAGCAGGTTCTCGAAGAGGCAAGATGCTGTGAGTACATTGAGCATTCCACTATATTTATCATGGTGACCGCAGAGAACACCATGGAGATGATCATGGGCGCCCTTGAATATCAGCCTGATGACTATTTAATAAAACCCTTTTCCAAAGAGGCTCTGGAAAAGAAATTAAAGAACCTGTCGACAAAGAAAGAGAGCCTGAAGGACATCGAAAAGGCCGTCGAGAAAAAAGATTATGCAAGTGTAATCGCCCTTTGTGACGAGCAAATCAGCAGCCACACAAAAAGCCTCTCCGATTTACTCAAACTGAAAGGCGAAATTCTCATCAAGAAACAGGCCTATGCGGAGGCGGCGGCATTCTATGAAAAGGTCCTCGGCATGGGTAATCTGCCCTGGGCGATGTTCGGTCTGGGGAAGGTTAAATTCATCACCGGCGATTATAACGGAGCAAAAAGTGTGTTTGAAAAGATCATAACGAAGAACAACAAGATCGTTGCCGCGTATGATTGGCTGGCCAAGACCCATGAGAAAATGGGGAATGACTTAGAAGCGCAGCGGGTTCTGCAGGACGCTGTCCGCATATCTCCCAAAGCTATCCTTCGCCAGAGGACCCTGGGAAACATTGCGCATAAGAATAAAGATCATGTGACGGCTGAATATTCGTATAAAGAGGCAGTGAAACAGGGCAAACATTCTTTTCTCAAGCGTCCTTCCGATTATACATGCCTGGCCAAGGTGCTTGTTGACAAGGGTTCTCCGGTGGAGAGCCTTGAGGTTTTAAAAGATGCCGGCGGGGAATTCTCCGGTAATCCCGAAGCATCTATACAGATCTCCGTGGCGGAGAGTCTGGCTTTCAAAAAGTTGAACCGCGAAGAAGATGCCGGCAAGGCAGTGCAAAAGGCATATAAACTGGTGGCCACTCTCCCCGGCAGACTGTCCGTCGATATCGAGCTTGAGCTTGCAAAAGCTCTATACCTGACGGGGGATGAAAAAAGCGGCAAGGAGATCGTCCGGCACGTTGTGCAAAGCAATCACGATAACCAGGAATTGCTTGGCAATGTCCAGGCTATTTTTAAGGACCTCAACATCGAAGATAAAGGACGGGAGATTATCTCCACGGCGCTAGGTGAAGTCATCAAACTCAACAACGACGGCATCAAGCTGTTCCAGGATGGCAATTTAGGCAGAGCCATTAACTTCTTTGAGCAGGCAGTGGACAGGCTACCGGATAACAAGACAATCAACGCCAATGCAGCACATGCACTCATGGTATACATGCAGAAACACGGCAGCCAGCCGCGCCTTCTTGAAAAAGCCACGTTATATATCGATCGCGTAAAGAGCATCGATCCGCTGTACAAGAATCTGGAAATCCTGACAAACATGCATAAAGAGCTGATCCCGGAGGCATCGCATCATGGAGGGTAAAATGGACTTTCTCGATATACTCGCATCTACTCTTCACGATATGAAGAATTCTCTCGGGATACTTTTCAACACGCTGGAAGAGTCAATCGAACAATGCAAAGATAAAGAATGCTCCTCGTACGGGGGATTTTTCACGCTTCAGTATGAAATCAAACGCCTGAACCATAGAATGATTCGCCTATTATCTTTATACAAGAAAGAGAAATCACAATTTACGATCAACGTGGATTACTACCCCGTTGACGAAATCATCGACGATATCATGATTCAAAACAAACCGCTCCTCAGTTCGAAGGGGATAGAAATCGAAACGGACTGCCCCGAGGGACTGTTCTGGACCTTTGACCGCAGCCTGGTATCCGGAGTTTTGGAGAACGTGCTGAATAATTCCTTTCGCTACACAAAAGACAAGGTAAGAATCAGCGCCGATAAAGAGGGGGAATATCTCTCGTTGAGAATCGAGGACAACGGTCGCGGTTATCCGGAATATATGCTTGTCGATGAAAAGGAAGAATTATCCTACAAAAAAACAGTCGATTTCGATACGGGCAGCACGGGGCTCGGCCTCTATTTTTCCATGCTCGTGGCGAAATCTCACACGAATGAGAACAGGGAAGGTTATATCTCCATACTTAACGGCGGCGCATTGGGGGGCGGCGCCTTTACAATTTATATACCGTAACCTACTAAGCGCGGCGAAAGGGGCATGTCAATATTGAAACCTGACCTTTTCTCTTTCCCTCAGTAATTATTGAGCCAGTACAGCTGCCCTTGTTTTCCCCCACACATTATCCCAAACGCGCTTAGATGTTTTGGTACATTTGCTGAGATATCTGAGTCGGTTCAGGTAAAATAATCAGATATTTTTTCAGACCAGCCGCGGCAAACTGCTCTTCGATCATTGCTGCGAGGGAAGGGGTAAATCTATCATCTGAAGAAGTTTCTGGCGACCGAAACACAAGCTTGTTATCCAGGGTTCGAAAAGACCATTCAACAGCGGCGATGGCCAGTTTTACCACTGTAGGCGGAGCGATTCCCATGCGTTCAAGGATGAAGCAATTGGTCATAATCATTTCATGGAGATATTCCGGAAGTTGAAATCTTCGTATGATCCGTTCTGTGAGATATAGATGATTCTGCTCAATAAAGTCATCGGATAGGACAAAATCACCTGTGTGATAATGATTTCGATACACCGTCATCATCAAGGTGCCGATACCCGAAAGGAAGCAGGCGAGTTCTACTCTTCGTGCCCCATCATCCCGAAAGCCGAGACCACGAGCCATAATTCTTCCCACAACGGAAGCGGCAAAATTTTTCGCAAAGATGATCTCGGCCTCATGATCTCCCCGGGCCAGACGATGCGAGGCAAACTGTATAATCAGCGCCTTTGTATGCTGCATACCGATGCGGTTGACAACGTCGAAAAAATGCTTTACCGGACCCATCTTCAAGCTGCCATGATAAGCAGAATTGCCGATGTTGAAGAGATATATGAAAAGATCGGCTCCCAGCTTGGACTTCAGATTTTCAATTTCGTCCTGTCCGCTTTCGACATTGTCTAAAATAGAGAGAATTGTAGGATCAAAACCGAGGACGGAGTCTCTTATCAATGTCTGCTCGATTATTTCAATTTGGGACGCAATCTCATCATCCATAATTTATTGTACCTGTCACATAGTGCCCAGTTTGAGCGGAGTACACCGTTTCTTCAGATGCAGTTGATTGTTTTCTCCATTAACCTGATGATTTTCGGAAGTGCCGCAATATTTGAGCTATGAATCCTTTAGACCCAATCCCTTAAATAATAGGACGTACACATTTATCTTAAATATATCATATTTTTCGATGAAATAACATCAATGATTACCGGGTAGAAATCCTGCCTCTCCGCCAAGGCTGACGATTTGTGGATAATATGAAAAAGTTCTTCAATCCGTAATAAACACAATTGAAGCTCTCCGCGGCAAGCCGCGGAGAATCTTCGATTCTTAGGGAAAAATATCATTCAGTATTCGCTCGCATCCCCCGCAGCAAGCTTCAGGGGATGCGCTCGCTACCGAATTCACGCCCGACGACGAACATTGAAACCACACCTCACATTTTGTGGCCAATATCATTTGACACACAAGACCAATTTTCTTATACTCCCTCCACGAGAAAGGAAATTCTTATCAATAGAATGAAACTTCTGAAGGTCCTGCTCCGGGCAAAAAGCTGCCTCTCTGGCAGAATAAGTCGTCTCCCCGTCGAGGCGTTCTCACCATGAAGGAAATGAATCGGCCAAAACTCGATGTGTATCTCCCCTGGCTGGTTATTGTCTTTTCTATAACAGGACTGCTTATCGGCCGTTTCAGTACGGAGTTCGGTCCGTCCCTGGAGTGGTGGATTCCCTACGGGCTCTTCCTCATGATTCTTCCATCGATGATAATGGTGGATCTCGCGGAAATTGCCCACGCGCTCAAGGACAAAAAGAAATGCCTGCTCAGTTCATTTTTCAACTACTGTATAAACCCGTTCGTTGTCCTCCTTCTGGCGCGCCTTTTCCTCTCATATAATGAAGACCTGTACACCGGGTGGATTCTCGTCGGCATTGCGCCGGATATCGACCTGCTCCTGCTCTGGACCTTTCTGGCACGGGGGAACAATTCGCTGAGCATCATGCTCGTCGCGATCAACGCCCTGCTATCCATCTTCATGGTGCCGCTGTTCATCCACCTTTTTCTCGGCAGCAATGTGCCATATGATCCGCTCCTTGTCTTTCGTTCAATCCTCATCTATCTAATTCTGCCGCTCATCATCGGCGTTGCTCTGAGAAGGATACTGACCTCCAAGCTGGGAGAAGGGGGACTCCGGGCCGCCGAACCATATCTCTTCATCACCAGGAATTTCGGCATGATCTCCACCCTGATAGTCCTCTTCGCCTTGAAGGGCCATATTATTCTCGACAATCCGGGATGGGTGCTGCTCATGGCCCTGCCGATCAGCATCTTCCTCTGCTTCACCTTCTCCATGGTGTTCCTGACCAGCCGGTTTTTCCGGTTCAACTATGAAGATTCGGTTGCTATCGCTTTTAACGGCACCGGGAGAAATTACGAACTCTCTACGGCGATTGCACTATCGGCCTTCGGACCGAACGTTGCCGTTGCAACCATCATCTATCCGTTGATAGACATCAATGTGATGTTCTTCATCGTGGGAAAGGTAAGGAAGTACGGAGGGACTGCCTTCGTAGAGGATCGTATGCCGGCGCGGCTCGGATACCCGGTGATGCGATTCTTCCATGCAATCCGGCAGGGCATCGCAACAAGGGAACGTTCATGGAAAGATGCCCGTGACCTTGCCGACGTTTCGCTCAGGATGGACCGTCCCGATCTCGCCATGGAGCATTATGCTGCCTTTGCCAGCGAGCACCCGTCAGATACCGCGGCGGATCTCGAGATGGCAAAACTCCATGAACGGCTCCGCGACAGCGATAGCGCCCTCCGTCACCTGTACCGGTCCCTTGATGCTCAACCCGATAACGGAGAGATCCACTTCCGCATTGGCAAACTGCTCTTTGAGAGAGGGGAATATGCAACGGCCTTGCCGTACTTACTAAAGGCGGCCTCCCTTGGTTACCAAGCTGCTGAAGCCTATCAACTGGCCGGTTCAGCTCAGCATGAACTCGGTAAGATAGATGAAGCGATTATGAGTTACTTGAAGGCCGCAGCGCTCGATAATTCCTGCAGGGGGGAATGTTACCGAATGCTCGCCCTGCTCCATGAGAAGACCGGGCGTATGGACGAGGCGGTGCTCTATTATAAGTGGGCCATCAAGGATTCCCACGGCAGGAAGGACGGAAAGGCAAGCTGATCCAGAGGATATCATGGTGGAGCCAGCTTGTGACAGAAACTTGCTTGATGGTGAGCTGAGTATGGAAAAAGGCGATCGTGTGTAAGGAAGAAGGCAATCTCAAACTTCGATCATATTGTTTTCGATAAGCCATCTTTCCTGAAATGCTCGCCGTGCCGCCCAAGCAACACCGTTTATGATTTGACGCGTGCACGAGAGGTTTGTCTGAATACGGTAGCGAGCGCAAACACCTTCGCTTGCTGCGGGGTAAGCGACCGAATGCCGAACGATACTATTCCATAAGAATCGAAGATTCTCCGCAGCTTGCTGCGGAGAGATTCAATTTCGTGATCAATACTTCATTGACATACAAGTGTGGCCACGCTATATTCCCTTCGCCAAGAACAAGTTCTTATCAAACAAATCACATAGAAAGGGAAAGGAACTGTGAATATGGCTTATGGCAAGCAAAAGCAGACCAATCCAAAACTGGCAACCTTTTCCGTAAGCGCCGGAGCTGTGGCTGGGGCGGTGGCAACTTCGGGCACGGCAGTGTCTGCGGCGGGTGCGGGTGCGGCCGGCTTTTCCGGTTATGTAGTGGGACTAGTGGCCCTCGCCACCAATGTAGGGTGCGAAACATGGGCAGCAGTCGGCTTGGGAACGGTAGCCGCAGGCCCCATTCTTGGCGCTTTGATAGGCTACAGTTTGTACAGAGGCGTCAAGAGCATAGCGAGGAGATCAAGAAAGCCGGCAGAAGGATCGTAGGCCGGATACTGAGAGACCGTGAGCCGGGGGCGGTCTCAAACCACTACCCCCCTCATCTCGTCGAACTTATGTGACCCAGGCCGCGCTTCCCCTGGTATGTTTGTAATTTTCGGCCTTGCTTCACCGCAAAATCCAAAATTTCGCGACGATGCCTTATCTCGGAAAAAATCATAGAGGCGGGGTTGGTTTGTGCCGGAATTTAATTCCTCTAATGCAGAATGTTTCATTTATACTTTTAAAGAAGGGTTGCTCTCCTCATTTGCCCATGATTTAAAACTCGAGGTTTCGGAGTTTGAAATTGAAATCGGTCATCATGACGGTGTCCACCCTCCTGAAAAAGGATTTTTTGTCAATGCGGTTTTTGATGCGGCGAGTGTACGGGCCGTATGCGCCATGAAAGATGGTGTCGAATCGCCGGGCACGTTACTGCCAAAGGATATCAAAGAGATTGAGAACAACACCGCCGAGACCGTGCTCCAATCAAGCAGATTCCCCCGAATCCAGTTCCGGTCTGAAGATATTTCCGCCAATCCCGACAATCTTAAAATCACGGGCAAACTGACGGTTTGCCGCGCCACGCGCACGGTCACGGTTACGGTAGAAAGGCGGACAGACAAATGTGTGGCAACGGCGACTGTGAATCAACCCGATTTCGGCATCAAGCCCTTCAGCGCATTGCTGGGTGCAATAAGGGTGAAACCTGACGTCGCGATTTTGGTGCGCGCCCCGTTTGATTGCTTTTTTTAGCCAAGCGCGCTTGATTTGTAATGGTAATGGCCACCTCCGCAGGCAAACCATTTCAATATTGACTTACCAGTCTCTGTTTTGTATATCTGCAGCATACTCAGGCGGGTTTTTATAACTATCACTCCGGTCAAGCGGTCACTGGCACTTTAAAGGGGATGGCCGGTATCTGTAATTGCGTTGGCCAAACCTCAAGGAAGGCGACTCTCGAGTGCACATCCAACCTAACGATACGCCACTCCAACTTGTCGAGAAGCACCATTGGAATGCGCTATATCTACTATCGGCGCTTTGCCTGATTCTCATGACGCTGGCACTCGGCACACAGACCCTTTTCCTGTCCAGCGTACTCAACATTTCAGTCGCCAATGCCGGAGCCATTAATGCCAATATCATGGTGCTGTGCGAGATGCTGGAGTTGGTTGTCGCAGGCACCGTGGGCTATCTGTCAGATCGCGTGGGCCGAAAACGGATTATGGTGCAAGGCTTCCTGCTGGCCGGAGTTGGTGCGGTCATGGCGCCGTTCAGTACTGTAATTGAAGGGCTGTTCGGAGGTGGCGGCCTGACATTCTACTACCTGTCGCGTCTTGTCATTGCCGCCGGTATAGGTTCGGTGTGGCCACAATTGGCGGCCATAGGCGGCGACTTCACTGACCATGACAATCGACCTCGGTTAATGGTCAACAGCGTCTTCATGATGGCGTTAGGGAAAACGCTGGTCTACGGTATCTTGATGCAGATCCCCCAAATTGGCGGGGTCATCCTAACCATGCTGCTGATCGCCGTTGCGGCTTTTGCTGGGGCCCAGTTGGCCGAGACCTGCCTGATCGACGTGGGACCGAGGCTGCGCCAGTCCGCTTTTCCGTGGCGGCGAATTCACCGCCTTTGGAAAGACGAGCGCCGGCTGCGCGTATCCTTTGCTACAGCTTTCCTGGCTCGTAGCGATATGGTAATCACTGCACTTTTTCTTATGATGTGGTGCATCTACTCCGCCAAGCGGGCAGGCGTCACCGGCGAGGAGGCCGCAGCGCATGCCGGGCTGCTGATTGGCTTGGCCGGGGTTGTGGTGATGTTATCGATACCATTTTGGAAGGCATTCATTGAGCACTACGGCCGGATACCGGCCATAGCCGCTAGCTTGGCACTGTCTGGGTTGGGCTTCATTTTGATGGTACTGGTGGGAAATCCATTAGACTGGTTCGTAATGTTGCCGGTAACTGTGACGGCAGCAGGCCAAACCGGTTGCTTCGTCACACCGTCGATATTGGCCATTGATCTAACGCCTCCAGACATGCGGGGCTCACTATTGGGAGCATTCAATATAGTCGGCGGTATAGGTCAAGTCTTCTTCATCCAAATTGGGGGAATATTGTTCGACGCGATGGGGCCCGCCTCGCCTTTTATATTCGTAGGCTTGGCAAATCTCGTTGTTATGGCCTACGCGATCTCTGTCATGAACTCTCCAAGAGATCGGCCAGCAGCAGAGAAGGGCACTTGAACGAGAGTGACCTCGTTCATCTGTTAACGTCACCAAAGCAAGTAGGTAGATAAAAAAACTGACTCGGTACATTATCGGGCATCCTTTTCCCAGGAACGGATGCCCGATATAGATCATGGGGGGAAGGTCGTCTATGAGTCCAAATACTGTAGGACTAACCAGATATCCCTGGCTTGGAGACCACCTAACTGTATTGTTGAGATTCATTGATTATGGTTAGTACTGTTGAACAAACCATCATCTATTTTCTATCCATCTCTTTCCTCACGGCAAACAGCATGGCAAGTGCTGTGATGTGCCCTCAAAATTCAATAGGACAAAATATACATATTTTATGTCGTATCGCTTTTAGTTCACATTATTATAAACTACGAAATGCAGCAAATCTTACCCATTGATTGATAATGATCCTCTATTTGCTTAACCGAGGAAATATAGTATAGTGATAACAAAGTGTCTGTGAAAACGGATGATTGTATATTGATTGTTAGGAAAATTCAAAGGGTGGATGGTGGTGGGTAAAATATGGAAACCAAAAGTTCACTGAATCTGAGAGAACACGACAGGTATTTTATTAATGAAATTCCAGTTGAAGGCATCGGAAGCATTGTTGAGATCAGCAGAAAAGGCCTCAAGATAAGAAAAGCTCCGGACTTTACAGTTGAAGGCCAGATCTTAAACTTCAAGATTTCCACACTGGAGTTGCAGACAAATGTGCGTTGGGAGGACGGGAACTTTATTGGATTGCAAGTTGCCGGTGGTTTTAATGATCCCAAATTTATTATGAACATTGTCAAGCTGATAAAGAGACCCAAAGAAACAATCATCCCTCCCCAAATGAGTGTTCCGGACGAAGCCATTCAGCAATATAAAAAAGACGAGGTCTTGACCATGATGGTAGATCTGCTCATGGAAGTTGATTGTCCTGAGCCGAATATCACGAAGATTGGGATATGCATTGATGAGATTTCCGCTCTGCAGAAAAAAAATGAAGCCGCCGCTGAGAAAGAAAAGGGGGATGAGAAGACCGAAGAAAAGACCGAAGAGAACACCGATGAGAAAACCGAAGAGGTCGCGAAGAAGCAGCTGTTTCTGAAAGATGAGCTGATTGCCAGGGCGACTGCCCTGAAGACGGAAAGTAGAGATAGTGTTGTGAATGTCAATTTTGCGATCAACCTGCTTGGTTATGATAGGGTCCGTAAGATTCTTAGGGACTATATGCACAAAAAGATTTTCAAGTCCGAAGATTCTGCGTCCGTGTTCCAGGATTTCGAGACCTATAATATTCTTAAGTCCGCAATTTTCAGAAATTTATGCCATATTTTCGGTCTTTCAGACATTCAGCCCGAAGGCAACGCGCTCCTGTTCTGCGAAATGATCGGTGTAGATATATTGGCAAAAGAAAGCTGCGGCATGCTGAACAATTTCTATACATGCACATCCAGACTATACTCGGAAGTATCGCTTTTGTATGAAAAAGCACTCTTCGGCGTTGATCCATTAGAGATAAATAAATACTATTTTGAAAAGAGCATGGGCGCCTTTAAGGAGCTTTACGACGGATATGTCCTGGCACATGATACACTGAATCCGCACTATTCGCCTCCTGAAAAAATTAAACTATCCTTAACACAAAAAGGACTTGTTTTTTCCTATATAGCATACCTGACCTTTCTTGCCCTTGAGTTTCTTATGGACAGGGACACAGAGAGCGGATTTGTCCTTATAAAAAGACTCAAGGGAAATGCGATGGATGATAGAAAAATTAATGAATTGCTTAATGAATCCGTCAGCAAGGCAAATAGCGTTCTTCGTGAATTTGGTATTAAGGGAAGCATTGCAATACCCCGTCTGCCGATCGATACATTTAAAATAGACAGCTATCTCGGCAAGGACATAAGGTTTTCGTATCTGCTGAAGGCATTCAGGAAATTCAAAGATATGAATTTAAAAAGAATGGCATTGAGATATGAAGACCCCTATTATGCACATTTTGTTCTCGGCAAGATCATTAATGCAGAAGGCCCCGGACTTAATTCAAAAAGGTTAATAGTTGTGCCGTGCAGGAACGTCACTGAAGATAATTGGCATGTAAAGGACTTTACCTTTTTTGATCTGCTGGTTTTTAAGGATATTACCAAACTAAAGTCTTTCGCCATGAGTTCATTTCTCAAGCTGTGGAGCAGTTTTGAAGGGCAGATAATCGTAACATTCAGCAACCTTGATATTCTGGATTACACTAACCCAGGGTTATACTCGGTTTTTAATAACTGCCTTGTGGATTTTCCCTCGTATTTTACGAATGACACAGTATATCGACAGATGATAGGGCATACCATCAACTACATGAAGCCGTATATTGGTGAGCAGAAGGTTGATGGTGAGAGTTATTTAAACGGAGTCTATACGATGGACCACATAAAGAGGGATATACTGCTCAATAAAGAGATCTCCTGATATATTTACCATAAAGAAAAGGGACACCTGTCCTTATCGCCGCCTCAAATGTACCGGGAGATGGCCAAGGATTCAGCCATTCCCCTTGAAGAAAAGATAATACCTGCGGTGCTTGCCGACGGCTCACTCAAGTCGGATTAAATTCATCCCAATGCCGCAGTGTATCGCCGCATAGCCGCGGCCCTTGCCGTTCTCCTGAAGAAAAGTGGTGCTATAGATTAGCCTATTTGACGGATTCTCATTTCTGATTTCTAAGATTATTGTCGATCTCCAAAAAAAATATTTAGTATATTGCATTGATTTTGATTGTTACACTTACAACTGTTCAGTGGCGGGTATTCATAATAACTGAGGAGTCGAGTGGCGCACTTACGGATTGACATATGTATGAATGGAAGACGTAGGGCCACAGCGGCCCGGCGCTTGCGCCGGATCAACCGCGTCTCCTTCCATAGGGAATCCCGAGTTTCTTCATTCTGCTTCTCAAAGTGCCGGCGTTTATCCCCAGGCGTGCAGCTGCTCCAGCAGGTCCATGAATAATCCCATTCGTCATTGTCAAAACCCGCTGTATATAACGGGCATTGACCTCATCGAGGGTGACTAATTGATCTGACGGTTCGGTGATCATTGTTGGATATTTGCTTCTTTCTGTCCCTGCCAAGGCCTTAAAAGTCAGCGGCTCACCATTGTTTAAGATCAGCTCTCGCTCCACAACGTTTTCCAGCTCCCGAACGTTCCCCGGCCAATGGTAATTCATCAGAGAATCGATCGCGCCAATTGATAGTTCCGGAACAGCACGCAATTTCAATTGCTTCGTTTTCTTATTGATAAAATGATAAACTAATAGAGGAATGTCCTCTTTTCTTTCTCGTAACGGTGGTACCCTGATGGGAAAGACATTTATTCTGAACCACAGGTCCTCACGGAATTGTTTTGCCATGACCATATCCTGCAAATTTCGGTGTGTGGCGGCAACAACACGTATATCCACCGGGATGGGTTTTGTTCCTCCCACGCGTTCTATTTCTTTTTCCTGTAGTACGCGCAACATTCTGATCTGGGCAGGCGGCGGAAGCTCTCCGATCTCGTCAAGAAAGATGGTCCCTTGATTCGCGCGCTCGAAGCGCCCCCGCTTCTGCTCGATGGCGCCCGTGAATGCCCCCTTCTCGTGCCCGAAGAGCTCACTGTCGATGAGGGTTTCAGGAATGGCCCCGCTATTTACCGTAATGAAAGGACCTTTTCTTCGAGGAGATAAGTCGTGAATGGCGCTAGCTATGACTCCCTTCCCGACCCCGGTTTCACCTAGCAGCAACACCGGGCTATCAAGGGGCGCTACCTTCCTGACCATCTCCATGACATCCTTAAGTTCAAAATCGCTGCCGACGATCTCATCGCCTGACATATTCAACAATTCCCTATGGAGATACAGGTTGTCGTCTACCAACATGTCTTTCAGCCTGAAAACTTCCTGATAAGTAAGTGCGTTGGACACGGCGATAGCGAATGGCTCGTTCAAGAGAGCAAGCAGCCGGGCATCTTCCTCTGTATATTTATTTCTTCCATCCGCAGTGAGGACCAAGGAGCCTAACCGTTTTCCTTCGATTACGAGTCGCATCACTAACGCCGAAGAGTCTGGCATATTGAAAGATTCGGCGACGCTCTTGATGACAGGATCAGATTCTAGACCGTTCACAATCCTTACATTCGGCACGCCGGGTCTTTCAAAACTTGCTCTGCCCTCTTGAGTTAAGGGTGTTATTCTGTCCAGAGTTCTACTTTCTGAAATGGTAATCTGGGCAATAGTTCTTACCGCACCGAGATTTTGCTCGTACAGGAGAAGGGAAAGCATATCCACGGGCATTACCTTCCTTAAGTACTCCAATGCTCGCTGCAAGGCAGTTCCCATGTCAAGACTACCGCATATCCGCATCGTCATCTGATGATAAAATTCATATTCGTCCGCGATCACGTTTTCCTCCACAAAATATTGCTGATAAAATCGTTCTATCCGAGTTAATTATTGGAAGAATTAGCTCCTACAGATTCAACGCTTTTACCACAATAACGGTGATTCTTGAAGAAACAAAGTCCATGATACGTTTAATGTTGTGATATTTGTCAATTTAACACACTTATTGAGAAATATCTCAATGTTTCTGTGATTCTTCTCAACATTAAGAAACGCTGTTGTGTAAATATCTAATATTAATCATATTTTATTATGGCACGCTTTATGCTCAAGTATAGGACAAACTGGAGTGGGAGGTTAAGTAAATGCAGTGGATGGAGGTAATAAAACTCCGGATGGCCGAAAAGGACCCAGAATCAGTGGAACAGAAAATTCTGAAGCTAATAAAAGATGTCGGTAATAGCAGACCTATGAAGGACATAAAACTATATCACAACGCATTGGTAGGCAACGACTTGAGCATCAATCTTCATTGGGAAACAGGAAACGCGGAGCCGCAGGGAAGTGCCACCGGCCTCTGCCTGGTTCATGTCCTCAGAGAGTACGGTCTGATTTCTCATTCTGTTTGGGTAGAAGGAAGATAGGAACATGATACACTAACATTAACCTTAGGGGATATAAGCGCATCTGCCCATACCCCCTCAACAGAGTCACAGGAGAGGAGACAATTAAAATGAAAAAGTTATCAGAACAGATGAAGGAAGAGGCCTTGAAGGACCTCAGGATTTATTTCGGCAAACCGCCTTACGATATAGAATATATAAGGCGTTGTTACAGTTCGTCGGGGCTGTTTGACCAGCAGGCTCTCGTAAAATACGGCAGAACGCCTTTTGAACTTATCCGGGAATTGCAGGCGTTCTATATGACAGATAAGACAAGGGAAGAAGCCCTGAAAGACCTGAAGATGTATTTCGGTGAACCGCCTGTGAAAGAAGAGACGATTCGCAGCAGGCTCTCATCAGGCCTTATGGAAATGCAGATCCTGGCCAAGTATTTGTTCACGGTCGATGAACTAATAAGTAAGGTAGGATTCGCGGTTATCCAGTAACCGGGGAGGGAAAAATGAATCTAGTTGCATGCATCAAACAGGTTCCAAACACAGATACCACGATCAGGGTGAAACCGGACGGATCAGGGATCGATGAAACCGGCATCGAATGGGTCATGAATCCCTATGACGAGTTCGGCGTTGAAGAGGCCCTGAAAACGAAGGAGAAGTTCGGCGGAGCAGTCACCATCGTTTCACTAGGTCCGGCAAGGGCAATCAACGCTATCAGAACGGCCCTCGCCATGGGCGCCGATAGGGCGTTCCATATCAATGACATCGTCTTCAATGGCGCGGACGCCTACATGACGGCAAAGGCCCTAGCCGCCGTCATTAAGACTATTCCCTATGATATCATCTTCTGCGGGCAGAGGGCCATTGACGACGACTCCGGTCAGGTGGGTGCGATACTGGCCGCGCTTCTTGATATCCCCCAGATGACAGTTGCTACAAAGGTCGATGTTGAGGGCAATACCATAAAGGTGGTAAGGCCCGTCGAAGGGGCCGAGCTTCTCATAGAGAGTCACCTGCCATGTGTGGTCACAGCGCACAAGGGATTGAATGTGCCGCGCTTCGCGTCTCTTCCGGGAATTATGAAAGCCAGGAATAAACCCGTTGAGGTCAAGGACGCGGCAGCATTGGGTGTCTCCATGAATGCAAAGGCACAGATCTTCCGGATGATGCCGCCTTCGGCCAGGCCTCCGGGAAGGATTATCTCAGGGGATGACCCCGCAGCCAAGGCCAAAGAACTGACCAAGATGCTCAGGGAAGAGGCGAAGGCCATATAAGCTTTTTATATTGGAGGAATGAAAAATGGCAAAAGGTGTTTGGATAATTACGGAACAGAGATACGGAAACTTCCGCAAAATCACTTTTGAACTGGCCAGCACAGCGAGGAAACTTGCGGATGAGCTTGGAGAAGATGTCTGCGCAATTCTCCTTGGTTCGGGAATCGAAGGGATCGCCGGTGAGCTCGGGAAATACGGTGTTGATAAAGTTTACGTGGCTGACCAGCCAATCTTCGAATCTTATACAACAGATGCCCATGCGGCGGCTATAGTCCACCTGGTGAATGAGCATTCACCTTCTATTCTGCTTTTTGGCGCATCTTCTCAGGGCAAGGATCTCTCGGCTCATCTGGTGGGCAGGCTGGAAACCGGCATGGCAACGGACTGTACGGATGTGAAGATCGTCGACGGCAGACTGCGGGCGATACGTCCCATGTACGCCGGTAAATGTTTTGGAGAAGTGGCGATAAACACATTCCCCCAGATGGCATCTCTTCGGCCCAATGTTTTTCCCGTTGTTGAAAGCGCCAGAGAAGCTGTCATCGTGAAGTTCGACCCGGGCATCAGTCCCGATCAGCTTAAGACTAGAATCCTTGAAGTCCGCAAGACCACAAACGGGAAGGCTGATCTGACAGAGGCCGCTATTGTTGTATCCGGCGGACGCGGAATGAAAGGGCCGGAGAATTATGCCGTCCTTGAAGAACTTGCTCAACTACTGGGCGCGACAGTCGGGGCATCCAGGGCCGCAGTGGATGCAGGCTGGAGACCAGAGGCGGATCAGGTTGGTCAAACCGGAAAAGTGGTCTCTCCGGACCTCTATATCGCATGCGGAATATCCGGCGCCACCCAGCACCTGGCGGGAATGGGCACTTCAAAATGTATCGTAGCGATAAATAAGGATCCGGATGCACAGATCTTTGTGGCGGCGGATTATGGCATTGTCGATGACCTTTTCAAGTTTGTTCCCGAACTGACGAAAGAGATCAAAGCACTCATTTCATAGATAACACAGAACGGATCGAACGCATGAGAAGGAGCGCATGCAGATGAAGATATTCCCGGAAAAAAAGATGGAAGAGACATTAAAAGACAACAGGACGCATTCCGGCGAGCCGCCCGGTGTCACAGACAAAAGCCAACAAACCCCGTCACCGGGTAGCCCCGGGATGCGCATCCTGTCCACATATTCGATGACAATAAATAACCTGATGAAGGTTGTGGGAGTTGAATAAATGTCATTCCTAACGAGTGCACGGAGATGTGACAAGAGAATTGTCGATCCCTCACCTTTAGGAAAGGGGACTGGGGGGATTTTTCCACAGCACAAAAATCCCCCTTTATCCCCCTTTTGAAAAGTGGGAAACAAAAATGGGACACTTAAATTAAACTTATAAACCGGCTGATAATCAGACCGACTGGGGATCAGCCCAAAAAAATGGAGGAACGTATCATGTTAGAAAGATCAAAACAAAAAGCGAAAGAATGGGTGGCCAAGGCGATAGAGTTTTACAAGGCTTCCGGCAGGGAGATCGCGCTGGCTGAGTTTACAAATCCTCATGGACCCTTTGTCCAGGACGAGATGTATATATTTGTGCTGGATTCCCAGGGGAACATGGTTGCGCACGGAGTCAATGAGAAATACGCGGACATGAACTTCATAAACCTCAAGG
>Ga0187878_1002400_pt1 | contig 16640 bp, 13 predicted proteins | sample June2016WEW_17_1_FD_132979 | JGI IMG/M metagenome (GOLD analysis project Ga0187878, IMG submission 132979) | Peatland microbial communities from SPRUCE experiment site at the Marcell Experimental Forest, Minnesota, USA - June2016WEW_17_150 | ecosystem: Environmental > Terrestrial > Soil >...
AATCCGGCGGGGAAATTTCCCTTCTTAAGTTAATATCAGCTGTGGGGATTTGACTTTCTTTTTATAAAGAAACAAGTGGGCCCGGCAGGAGTCGGACCTGCGACCAAGCGATTATGAGTTGGGATCCGAGATGTCTACCCAGTATATATGGGGGTTTTCTCTCTAACCCTTCCTATATATGGGGGTAATAATGTCCATGTTTCCCATGTTTTCCACTTCTTCAATTCTGGTAGCTGTAAGGTAGCTGTAAAACAATATACGTTCCAAGATAATTTCCTTATGAATCTAATTCAGATAATCAAAAGATAAAGATAATGCAATTTAATGAATGAATTTTCCGAAACAACATTAACTGAAGAAGTCAAATCTTTCACAAGGAAACTAGGATATTTTTTTAACATGGTATTCCAATACAACAGAGCTCAACTTCAATAATGTGAAACGGGTCTACATAATCTCCAATTAATCATCATTATCAATGCAACGGCCCTGATATGGATTTGGCATTCATCCCTTCATTTTCCTTCAATCTGGCTCGGGAGACTGCATCGTGCGAATCTTGCTGAGGCTGGTTCTCCTGCTCGTAAATAAATCGTTTACCGCGCAAAAGAGAAGCCATTGCTGCAATCAGAGATAGTATGACCGAGATTGAAAAGGCAATACGCAGGCCGTAGTCAAAGGGCACTGCGATTAAGTTGGGGAAGAAAGTTTTACTGAGTAGTAAGGCTTGTGTTGCAGCCGGAAGTTGCTGGAGCACGACAGCTGGCAAAATTGATTTCATTGGATTGTAGCCGAGAAAAGCTGCAAAAAGAGCTCCGCTAGGGGGTAGATTCGCAACTTGGGTTGCAACTTCGCTTGGAATCCCAGCCTTGATCAACCCCTGGTATAAAGCACTGGGCAGGTGGGAAGCTAGGCCAATGATAACCATGGTAAAGATCCAAGTTATGCTAATGGTGTTGGCCGTATTCTGAAAGGTGGCGCGCATCCCTGATGAAGCACCGCGATGTTCAGCAGGGACTGAATTCATAATTGCTGTAGTATTGGGGGAAACGAACATTCCCATGCCCATGCCAATCACTAAGATAGCTAAAGCAAATGAAACATAGATAAAGTTGGTTGGCACTAATAACAGCCCAGTAAAACCAACTGCGGTGATCACCATCCCAGCAGTGGAGAAAATACGAGCCCCGTATCGGTCGGATAGATAGCCACTGATGGGTCCCATGATCATGAAGCCAATAGTCAATGGTAGCATATAGATACCAGCCCATAACGGAGTATCTTCGAATGTATACCCGTGGAGGGGTAACCAGATGCCTTGTAACCAGATGATAATCATAAGATTTAGTCCCCCACGTGCTAAAGAAGCAAGAAATCCGGCAATGTTGCCCGCACTGAACATCCTGATTTTGAACAACTCTAGTCGGAACATGGGTTCCCGCACATGTTGTTCTACATAGATAAACGCAAATAATGCCAGGGTTCCGCCGATCAGACATGCAAGTACAAAGGGGTTCCCCCAACCCATCGCTGAATTCCCGTAAGGGTGAATCCCATAGGTTGTTCCAACCAGAATGGCTGTCAAGGCAAATGCAAAGAGAATATTACCAGGTATGTCAAGATGTTGGTGTTTGAGGATCAAGGCTGTCTCATGCAAAGCCAGATAAGCCCAGATGGTGCCACCAACAGAAAACGGAACACTGACAAGGAAGACATATCGCCAGTTGATAGTTGCTAGGATTCCACCTGCCAAGAGGCCGATAAACGTTCCGCTTGTGCCGGCGATCATATTGATGCCCATGGCTAGGCCACGCTGGCTGGGTGGGAAGGAGTCGGTCAGGATTGCGGTAGAGTTGGATACCAAGAATGCCCCTCCGACCGCCTGGATCAGCCGGAAGATAATGATTTGCATCGCGGCTCCATTACCGGTACCATGTACTAAATAAAGCAAGATAGAACCTACTGCAAAAATGGCAAAACCGAGATTGTAAAGGCGCACTCTCCCAAACATATCGGATATCCGTCCAAAAGCAACTAGAAGAGTAGCAATTACTACGAGATAACCCATCAAAGTCCATAGGAGGTAATCTGATTCTCCACTTGCTAGAGGATTAACTCCAATCCCGTGAAAGATGGCTGGCAGCGAGATCTCGACAATGCTTCCATCGAGCATTGCCATGAAAATTCCTAGGGTCGTGTTGGAGAGAACAATCCATTTATAAGCGATATGCCCCTTTGTGATGTCAGGCTTATTAAGCATTGGTTCTCCGAAACAAGCGATACATCGAAGTACCCCTCTACTTCATTCGCTCTTATTGTGTTTAAACGCAGAATCAAAAAATGGAAATCTTGGGACTTCTATAGAATAAAATTCAATAAAGTTCTATTGACTATAAATCCCTATTAATTGGTCTGACCAGCTTCTTTAATTACTGCAGCGAGTACATCAATCTTTCCTACGAGATGACATGCAACCCAATGCCCCGGTTTCACTTCCCTCCAAACCGGATCTTCAACCTTGCAAACGTCTTGTGCAATTGGGCAACGGGTATGAAAGCGACAACCTTTTGGAGGATTCGCGGGGCTTGGCACATCTCCTTTCAATATTACCCTTATTCGCATGCGCTCTTCCTTTGGATCCGGAACAGGCACTGCAGATAGTAATGCTTGTGTATAAGGATGTAATGGATTATTGTAGAGTTCATTCCGCTCTGCAAGCTCGGCTATTTTCCCTAAATACATTACAGCAGTGCGATCTGAAATATGGCGGACTATGCTTAAATCGTGTGCAATAAAAAGATATGTCAACCCAAATAAATGTTGAAGTTCTTCCAGTAGATTTACAACTTGCGCCTGGATTGATACATCTAAAGCAGAGATAGGCTCATCGCATACAATAAAATCAGGTTGTAGAGCTAGGGATCGTGCAATACCAATACGTTGGCATTGTCCGCCAGATAATTCATGAGGGTATCTGTTGACGTAAAGGGGGCTTAATCCTACTAACCGTAATAGCTCCTGAACTCTTTCTTTCTGCTGTTTTTTGGTTCCGATTCTGTGGACTACCAAAGGCTCTTGTATAATTTCCCCTATATGCATGCGAGGGTCGAGCGTGGCAAAGGGGTCTTGAAATATTATTTGTAAGCCTCGCCTAATCTTGCGAAGTTCTTCTCCTTTAATTTTGGTGAGATCCTTATCGTTATAATATACTTTTCCTGATGTGGGCTCGTATAACCTTATAATTGTTCTCCCAGTAGTAGACTTACCACAGCCACTTTCACCAACCAATCCTAGCGTTTCTCCTTTTTTAATAGTAAAGTTTATTTTATCAACAGCCTGGATCGTAGTATCTTTAATTTTAAAGTGTTTCGTAAGATTTTCAACCCGAATCAGATCATCATTATTATTCATCGCAATTCTCCTGTTTCCACGTCTACCCAACAAGCAATTTTATGGTCAGGAGTGATTTGGATCAGGGAGGGATTCTCTTTGCATTTATCGACAGTAAACATGCAACGAGGAGCAAACGGGCAACCCTTAGGAAGCCGTAATAGATCTGGAGGTAATCCTTCTATGGTTTCTAATTTCTCTCCAGATAGGTGTTTTATATTTGGCAGAGAACGCAGAAGTGCTTTTGTGTATGGATGACTGGGATTGGAAAAAAGATCATCAACGCTAGCTTCTTCGACAATAAAACCAGAGTACATGACGATAACACGATCTACCAAACCTGCCACGATACCCAAGTCGTGAGTTATCCAAATCATTGACATGCCAGTCTGATCGCGTAACCGCTTAACCAGATCTAAAAATTGCGCTTGAATTGTTACATCAAGAGCAGTGGTAGGTTCATCAGCGATGAGCAAAGAGGGATTGCAAGCTAGGGCCATTGCAATCATTACTCGCTGACGCATACCACCCGAAAATTGATGGGGATAATTATCGAGTCGTGAATGGGGTTCGGGTATACCAACTAACTGGAGCAATTCTGCGGCTCGGTCCCAAGCATCTTTTTTGCTCATCTTCAAGTGAAGTCTCAAGGTTTCAGAAATTTGAAACCCTACTGTAAAAACTGGATTTAGCGAAGTTATAGGATCCTGGAAAATCATTGCGATTTTGCTGCCACGAATAAGTTGCATTTCTTTTCTAGATAAACTGAGCAATTCTTGATTATGAAAGCGGATTGAACCTTTGACGATCTTTGCTGGAGGCTCAGAAAGGAGTCTCATGATTGACAGGACAGAGACAGTTTTTCCGCACCCGCTTTCTCCTACTACCCCCAGGGTCTCCCCTTCTCGTAAAAAATAAGAAATGCCGTTGACAGCGTGGACCACACCATATGGTGTGAAAAATACGGTTTGCAAATCCTTTACTTCTAGTATGATATTTTTCTTTTCCAAGGATATCACCTTATTAAATAGTCAATACAGTCATCTCCAAGATTGAAGATAATAAAGTTCATCTATGATGAGTTATGCTAACAATAAATATTATTACAAAGGTATCGGAAAATCATATAACAGAACCTGAGGGCAAACTCCATAAGGATCTGAATCTCCTATCAACCCACTAGGAATGCGCCTTTTCATGGAGATTTTGATTCCTTTTGCCGTGTCAAAGTAGATCAGCTCAAGAATTTCTTTTGGTTCGATGCGATAGCATTTCGAAATTATTTCCTTATTAATAATCTGATGCTGTTTTATCTTCTTGTAAATCTCCTCATCGTCGAAGAATATATCAATAGTTTGTACAAAAGGATCTGCGCTCCGAGAGCGTAATACTCTAGCAACATCAATGAGTTTTCTCTGCTGTAACATAATATTCTCCTTCCTCTTAGTTAGACTTCGTAATAAGTATTTTTTATGCCTTCGCAAAGGTTATCTATGTCCATCAAATGCCAGACTGAGTATTTATAAGTCAGTCCCATCTCAATAACGAAGGGAACTACTGGAAGTGCCATATTGCCGCCATGTCCCTTTTGGCCCTTGAATTTTCCCTCCGTCATATTACTGCGTGTCAATCCACATACTGCAGTAGCAATTTCTTGGGTTGGAGCCACTACATCAATTAGGATGCCAACTTCATGAGGTAGTGTCTTGACTGGTTCTAATTCACCCAAACAAGCATCCATCCCAAATTTCCTAATATCAAGAATATATTCCACATCCCCAAAGTTTTCTTCATCCCGTTTTCTAGCTCCAGTTATTAATGTGTCAATTCGTTCGATCACATTGGGATTTCGGATAGCTCCAAGGCAAATACTCCGGTACCCAATAGGGGTTGTTCCTTCAAGTTTAAAAGTATTATGTCCTTCGATGATCTTTGTACCGCTTATTTTTACCGTCCTTGGATCTATTTGCTCGTAATGGGTATTTGACAGATCGACCATCCCTTCGGCATTCGGCTGGTAAACCGGGTTGATTCGCTCAAAGAAGTCGTGGGAAGCCACAGAACTCACAGTGCTGGCCCATCCTTCATTTGTTGGAACCACCAAGAAATGATCTTTTCGGATTTTTCCAAGTAAAGCACTTCTTCCCGGAATCCCTTCTGTATGTACTTCTGCAGATGCAGCCGCACACTCCAAAATCTTGCCCATATGCAAACTTAATGCCAGGTCATAACCCTTGCTAATTGGTACAGCAGCGAAAATTGCATCATCACACGCACGCCCGGCCAAAATCACTTCCGCTTTATCGTTAAGCGCCTTTACAAATGGAGCTGCTCCAATTTGAGCGACAATATGATTAGAGTTGTCAATGTCTTTTTCCGTGAGAGCGGGGAGATGTGCACCATCTTCAAATGGTCGGATTTGTCCTTTGGCTAGTTTTAATTTGAGAAAATCGGGGTCCAACTCGCTATCGATAAGAGCCATGCGGAAGTGCAAATTATGTTTACTGGCGATAGCGCGAACTTGATTCTCTTGAATCTTGAGTTGCTCCCTGTTACCACCTGTAGTTGCAGATCCAAGGAGTAACGGGATATTATGTTCCCGGGCTTTCAATAGAAGAATTTCAAGTTCTTTTTCGATGACATAGCTTGATAACATCGATGCACTTGCTCCCAAATAATAGGGCCCTCCATCTGAACTCCCAGCGTCGCATCCTATGAAGTCAATTTTATTTTTATTGAATGCTTCATGAAAAGATTGCCTATCCATATCCATCCCAATAACACCAGTTACCGAAATTCCAATACATTCTTCCATTTTTCCACCTCTTTCTTAAAGTATTTCTACAAGCTAATGCGCCTAAAATAGGGCAGTTTTGAATTTTATACATCTCCCTGAAGTAGACTTGATAAAAAGTCCACGTTGGGTGCTGATTCAATGTGCGTAACAAATTCATCAGTTTTTTGTAATTGATCTGACCTCCTTTCTCCCGCTTCAAAGCAAACCCGTGCTTTATCAATAAGCTCTTTCCGGCTGGATATCGCTGCTTTCCCTGTTATGGTTGTTCCGTGTCGTTCCCCCGATTTAAAAACGAGTTCCATTTTGACAAATTCTTTATCAATTGCAGAAATATCTGCAAGGCTCGGATGTATTTCGAATTTAACTCTTTGAGCAAGATTTAATACCTTTTCATCAATATGGAGAGGTGTGAGATGTCTCAATAATGGTTCATCGTTAATTAGTGCAGTTGCGACACAGTAAGGTAAACTGAATTTCGCCTCAAATCGATCTTTGGGTTCAATATAGCCGAGCATTCCCTTGATTCGGTAGCTTCCTTGAACGTTTATCCGATCAACATCTCCATTTAAATAAAATGATCGGAGTTCTTTTGCAGCTTGAATCGCTTGATGAGTTAGCCAGCATGAAGCATATCGTTTAAAAAGGATTCGCCCCGATTCCCAATCTGATTCGATTTTGGGATCATCATCAACTAGGTTTTGATAATTGTTTTTCTCGCCATATATCTTAATTAGAGTATCAATCGCATTCAGCTCTCCATAGATCCCTTTTTGAACTAGCTGAACTGCACGCGCCCCTGATCCGGCACCTAATCCTACCTGAGCGGGTTTAGCAGGTGTTCCGAAATTTGCTGTAGTTCCCCCTGTCTGAACTATCGCTAAGGCTATGGCTGAACGAAGCTGATATGCTTCCAGTCTTAACAATCTGCCACATGCTAGGACACTCCCAATTGTCCCAAAAATCGCTGTTGGATGTAGTCCTGCAGCTTGGATTGCCGTAGCGACACCTCGCCCACCAGCGATAGCCATTCCATCAACTGCCACCATATACGCTGAGAGGAAATCTTCGCCAGTTGCTCCTATCAGGTGGGCTAAGGGAATAAGGGCTGATAATACCGGTCCACTTGGATGCCCGCGAATAGAGTTACCCATATCATCAAAATCCAGGAGATGGGATAAAAAGCCATTTATGATTATTTGATCTATCCAGCTAATTGATTCTGGGATTTCTCGATTTCGAGTATTTGGCGTATCCGTTGCATAAAAAACGGATTTAATCTTCTCTGATATTGGGTCATTTCTTGCTGCAATTGATACTGCCAAATAATCCAAAATTGCATCCTTAGCTAATTGGATAGCTTTTGGCGAATACTCCTTGAGCTTTTTTTCTGTCACTAGGATTGCAATTTGTTCTGTGATCATAAATTTATCTTTTGGGACCATTTTTATGCGTCTATCCCTTTATTAATTAGTTTTTTTCTAAGGTCATCGTATTCTGATTCTGCTCCTCTTAGAGTTGGATAACCACCTCCGTTAATATGGAGTTCCTGTCCCGTGATGAATTGACTCTCGTCGCTTGCCAGATATGCAACCATGTGTGCAACATCTTCTGGTTTTCCTGCTCTCTTAAGCAATGTCTGGTTTATACGAACTCTTCTCCATTCATCGTGAACCAGAGAAGGTTCAACTCCATCACGAACCGTATCAATGAACCCTAATACTAAACAATTAGCGGTAATACCGAAGTTGGATAATTCTGAAGCCAAAGCTCTTGTTAAACCTATTAATCCCGCCTTCGAGGCAACTACATGACATCGGTTTGGTGTTCCCCAATAGGCATCAATACCAGCAATGTTAATGATCCTACCAAAGCCAGCAGATATCATATGGGGTATTACAAGCTGAGAACAGATAAATGCTCCCCGGAGATTAATCGAGAAGACATGGTCCCATTCTTCTGGTGTGATATCTAAAATTGAAGTAGATGGTCTGATAGCAGCATTATTTATCAAAATATGGATTTCTCCAACTTCTTCTTTTATCTGATTTACCATCGATTTAATCGCTTGTGGATCTGCTAAATCTGCAGCTATCAGACCACATTTACCACCATTACTAATTATGTTTTGATAGGTCTCGAGAAGGGCCTTAGACTTTGTTTGTCCTGCAACATATACAAAGTAACCTTTATCTGCCAAGGTTTTTGCTATTGCGCGACCGATATTACGACTTCCACCAGTTACCAAGGCCACACGAAAACCTTGCTTATTATATTTTCCTTGGTTCATTCACTATCTCCAACGCAATCGTTATTCCAAGTGATTTTACTAAGTCGTGTTGGTCGGTACAGGATAAATATCGATATTCCTTAATGTTGCCTTTAAATTATGAGCCGTCCCTTATCAATAACAAGGTCTCCGTCGAGTGTTAAAGAGCAGCCGATCATTATCGTGTCAACGTGTGATGGAGCCTCAACTGTCCCGCGTTTTCCATTTGGATCGATTTGACCTGTACTCTTACCAACACAGAAATGAACGCTTCCAGATATTCGTTCGCATTCGAGTACACGATTAGTGAGAGTAGCGGTCGGATGAGTTCCAATTCCCAAAGTCGAAACGTGCCGGCAATTTTTATATAGTTCATGATTTTCGAATTGCTTCCAATATTCAATTAATTCGGCTGCCTCACGACCGCCTGTTATATTCTTAATGAATCCATGTTCTACTTCAAGTCGAACAGGCTCCATTAATGGTGCAGTCGCAATTCTCCCTATGATTCCATTTACCACTAAGATACCTTCTCCACTGTGCTCAAGACCCCCACAACCAGTATTGCCCGGGGGAAACCAACTTCTTTGTCCAGGATTCCGAACGATGCTGTCGAGAGCCTCCCCTGCAAAGTCATCAAGGTTAAACTCAAAATCTGTCCCTAGAGAAGAAGTAACGTGAACTTTTTTGCTTGCTGTCATTTTGTCTGCAAGTTTCTTACAGACTTTGACCAATTGATCCATATCGAGTCCATCCGTGAGGCGGACGAAAGTGGGAACATCCATCTTGTTTGGCATCCCGATGATTCTTGCTCCGGCTTTACGAGAATCATCAATGGCATTGGTATAACTAAGCGTTAGCGTTTCTACCGTGAAGATGGCATCTGACGCGAGCATAGCATTCACTGTAGCTCGTGGTGGCTCTTGATTGGCATACTTCCGCGTTGGAAAATGGATCATTTGCGCTTCTGCCCCCAATGTTTTTGCGGTCTGTAGTAGTGCTTCTGGAATAGAAGTGTCTTCCATATCTGTGACAATCAAAACCCCTTCATCCTTTTTAACTCCCAAACAAGTCCCTATCGCTAATTGCGCAGCATGTTGCAATTTAAGATCAGTCATTTCAAGTCTCCTTTTGATATTTTCTGGTTTAATATGTTATTGGGTCATTTCACGATCTAATATCCGCTGAGACCACCTCCGAATCGTTGCAGCATAAATTTTACTGGCTGTCACAACATCTTCAAGTCCGATGCTCTCGTCGACACCGTGACTCCGGCTTTTTGCCGAGTCGCTTGGACTAAGGCCAGGAATTGTTGTTATACCTGCTGGAATAAGATACTTTGCATCGTTGCTTCCTTCCAATCCTCTGACTACAGCATCCTGACTGGTCACCTCCTTGATAGCATTAAGAGTGTCTTGCAATATCAGGTCATGTTGATTAATAACAATCGCATCGACATTTTGAAGTATCTTGATTACTGCCTTGCAACCCCATGAATTTGCGGCTGATTTAGCAATTGCTTTCACTTCTTTATATATTTTTTCGGAAGAGCTCTTAGGAGTTAATCTTGAGTCGATAGTAGCAGTACAGATTCCTGGAACAGCATTGATAGCTGTTCCTCCAGAAATGGTAGAGCCTGGAACCAAAGTTGGAAGGCCCAACAATTCATCGCTCTCAATTCCCTTAAACGAGATTTGAGATATCTTCAATAATGCCTCAGACATCGCGAGGACTGCATTCTTTCCTTGAGCAGGTCTAGCAGCGTGAGCTGCAATCCCTAACATGGTAATTTCAATATGCAACATTCCTTTTGTGGCCGTCCTTACTCCCCATTTGCTGTCAACTAGACCACTGCCGTCGCATACGATAGCTCCGCGAACATTAAGTCCATTTAAAGAACCATCAGAAATGATTTTTCCTGTTCCCTCCATACCTCCGACTTCTTCGTCAGCAACGAACAAGCCACAAACACGAAAATTAGAATTAGCAATTAGAGTCTTTAATGATAAGAGAGCTAAAAATGCTGCAGTTACACCTCCCTTGTTATCTGCGGCTCCACGACCATACATTCGGCCACCCTTGATAATCCCTTCAAATGGGGGAATTGTCCATTTACTGATATCACCCACTGGTACTGTATCAAGATGCGCGTTTAATAAAAATGTAGGGCCTTTTTTCCCAACCATTATGAGAATGCTCTTTTTATTATCGTTACCAAATATCGTGGTATTAAATCCGTTTATCTGACTTAGACTGGATAAAAATTCTACAATTTCACGAGTATTACCAGGGGGGTTTTCAGTAGGAATTCTGACAAGGGATCGAAGAATTGATGTTACATTGTTAATTTCATCGATTTCAAGACTATTCATTTCTTGCCTCTCCTTCATGCTTCCCTTAAGACATTTGGTTGAAAGTATGCACCCATACTTTTATCAAATGATTTAGAAAATCATTAGTGCTAGAAAGGTCTGGGTTAAAACTGCATTGACTAAAGATAGGATAAGAATAATTTTGATATAAATCAGAAAATCTATACTTCAAGATCTTCGGCAATAATTTATTTATTTTCCACAGTGGGATAACTTAAATTACTTGCCTCAACTTCTTTAATAATTATTTTTGTTAAATGATCTTGATTAGTTTTCTCCTAAAGTTGATTCGCGGTGTTCGAAGAAAATGCTTTAACGATGGGGATTAGGCCACCTCCCCAAAATGTAATTTAGGATCTAATATCTCTCTAAGTCCATCACCAAATAGGTTAAATCCAATCACCGAAATCATTATCGCCAAACCAGGAAAAGTGCTCATCCACCATTCACTTATTATGTAAGCCCGGCCTTGGGTCACCATTGCTCCCCATTCTGGCGTAGGAGGCTGCGCGCCTAAACCGATAAAACTCAAAGTTGCCATAGTTAAGATGACAAATCCCACATCAAGCGTCATCTTTACAATTATTGGGCTGATACAATTAGGGAGAATGTGTTTTAAGATAATGTGGGAATCTTTACAGCCAATAGCCCGAGCAGAATCTATGAAACCTGAATTTTTTACTGATAATACTTGCGCTCGTATAAGTCTTGCGTACCCAGGCCACCAAACAAAGCCTATGGCAAAAAACGCTCCAATGAGGCTCGGTCCTATCGCCGCATTTACAGCCATTGCCAAGACCATACTCGGAAAAGAGAGGAATACATCTGTGACTCTCATGATTATTGAATCAATTATGCCTTCGTAATAACCAGAGATCGCTCCAAGAGTTCCCCCGATTACAATAACTACAGCAAGAACTACAAAGGCAGCATCAACAGAAACTCGTCCCCCATAGATGATCCGGCTAAAGACATCCCGCCCAAGATTATCTGTTCCAAATAAAAAGGTTGAGGAGGGCGGTTTCAATCGTTCTGCTATATTAATCTTTAGTGGATCATAGGGAGCTAACCATGGGGCAAATATAGCTGCAACTATAAGAATCCCAACAATTACGAAACCCAGGGTAATTTCCCATGATTTAAAATACCGTATCCAGTTCTTCCTTCTATTAATTGGGAAATTTGTTCCGTCAGGACTAATATCTACTTTTTTTAACCCATCAGAAATATTGGACTCGTTCATATCGCGCGTATCCTTGGATCTACCACCGTATATAACAAATCGACAATGAAGTTGACAAGTACGAACATCATGGTAATAACAACTGTAACCCCCAGGATGGCAGGTAAATCTTTTTGAAGAATAGCGCGGATTGCGTAATATCCAATTCCTGGATAGCTGAAAATTGTTTCTACAACGAGAGTCCCTTGAAGGAGCCACCCGAATTGAAGTCCAATCATAGTAAGGATTGGGATAAACGCATTTCGCAAAGCGTGTCGCACGATTACAGTGACTTCTGATAGACCTTTCGATCGCGCAGTCCTAACATAATTTTCACCCAGAACCTCTAGGAGACTGGAGCGTGTCATCCGGGAAATGACCGCTATGCGTCCTAGAACCAGAGTTGATACCGGAAGAATTAGATGAACAGCTGCACTTTTAAATACAGTTAAGTTGCCTTCTATCAAAGCATCAATGAGATACATTCCTGTTGGCCCACTAGGGGGGGTCAAATTAGAGGCTAAACGTCCTCCCGCAGGTAACCAGCTGAGATGACCATAAAGCAATATTTGAAGCATCAACCCGAACCAAAAAACAGGAAGCCCTACCCCTATAAATGTAAGAATCCTTGAAATCTGGTCGAGGATTTTCCCTTTATAGACTGCAGATATAACACCAAGTGGAATAGCAAAAATGATCATTGCGATCATCGAAACTAAAGTAAGCTCAAGAGTCGCAGGAAAATAATCTCGCAAATCTTCTAATACAGGACGCTGGGTCATTATTGAAAATCCCATTTGACCCCTTAATAGATTTCCCATATATACTAAATAGCGAATATATAAAGGTTTATCTAAGCCATAATAGGTTGTTAACACAGTAACTTGTTCAGGCCGAATCTGTTCACCCGCTAAGGCCTGCAATGGATTTCCCGGGATCAGCTCGTTTACAATAAATAGTACGGTGATTACCCCAATAATCACGATAAGTAATGAAATAAGACGCTTCACCAGTATTTTGATCATTTAATGATCCTGATATGGTTTGTATGGCCTCGGGAAGAGTGTACTCTTCCCGAGGCATAGTCTATTTGCGGGCAGGAACTTGTGGTCTAGGCAGGAAGGTTTTTTATTGTTTACTGTACAGGTTTGAGACGCAATTCGTGAAATTGAATAGTGTCATGGAATGCTGGATTATATATATAGTTCTGTACGCGTGACCTGTATGCGATTAAATAACCCGGATTTCCTACAAAGATGTCAGGAGAATCTGCTATGATGAGATCCTGAATCTGCCCGTAGATTTGCGCTCTCATAGTGGGATCGGAAGTCTCCTGTCCTTGAAGAATTAGCTTGTCGACATCTGGATTGCTATATCGGCCGGGGTTATTACCCGCTGGAGGGAAAAATTTAGAATCGTACATTGAGTAAAGGAAGGCATCTGGGTCAGGGTAGGATGGATATGTGAAGAAACCCGTTAGGTCGGGCGTTGTTGCAGGATCCGCCCAGGAAGAAACTATCGCTGCATAGGTTAGTTCTGATATGTTCAATTTAATTCCCAAGGTAGCCAAGGCAGACTGTAGAAGTTCTGCGGCACTGGTTTGTACATCAAAGCCGGTTGTTAATGATATATTTAACTCGAAACCTCCATTGGGGTAACCAGCTTGCGTTAATAGAGCCTTAGCCTTATCTAGATTATATTCTTGGGGATATTGTTTAGCATTCGGGATGTCTGCGGGCAATGGACCATCCATAGCCCGAGATAAGCCATTCTGCATTGTAACAAAGGAGGAATAGTCGAATGCATATTGTAAGGCTTGACGTACTAGGATATTCTTCAGTGGACCCTTGAAGGTTACCATCCTAAAATATAAGCCGACCAGTGTGTTATCCTCTTCTGCAACTATTTGGGGATTTGCCTTCAAGGATGGGAGGGAATCAACTCCAAGATTCATGGCAAAGTCAATTTCTCCACTCTGAAGTAGTAGTTCCTGAGTCGCGGCCTCTTTGATAATATAATGGATCACGCGCTGAGGAGTACCAGGTTCCCACCCTCCCCAATAACCAGGAAAGGCGTCCATAATTAACTGTTGTTCATGATCCCAGCGGACAAACTGATATGGCCCAGTTCCATCCGCATGATCGTAGAACCATGTCCCAGCCCAGGGATCTTTATCAGTCTTGTTTTGAGCAACAGCAGTTGGGCTTACGATCCAAATTTTCGCTACCATGTTTATGAAGGGGGCATAGGGGTGTGATAGGATAATATTAACGTGAGTTGGGTCGATAACCTCTGCATGATCGTATGCCTCTATGACATAAGCTGTCCCGATTGCCTTGTAGCGATCGAATGATAGTTTGACTGCGTCAGCATTAAAGTCTGTCCCATCCTGAAATTTGACTCCTTGGCGGAGAGTGAACGAATATGTCAATCCGTCAGCTGAGACCACCCAGGAAGTCGCAAGTAACGGCTCGATTACAAGAGTGCCATACTTATAATGAACCAAGCCTTCATACATGTTTATTGCGTTACGAAGTATGCTAGCGCTATCAGAAATATGGGGGTCGAGCGTTCTTGGTTCGGTAGAATGGGCGAAGACTATCGTATTGTCAGCAGTGATGGCTGGAACTGTTGGGGTGGTTGCGGGAACGGGTTGGGTATTTGCGGTTCCAGGTTGGGTATTTGCGGTTACGGGTTGGGTATTCGCCGGAACAGTTGGGGTTGATGCTGGTGAACCTTGACAGCCAGCGATCACTAGAAGAATCAGAATTCCGATGCTTCCAAGTGCTCTTAATTTAAAGTTATTCATACTGCCTCCTCCAATCTTATTGTGGTTGATTAATGTGTGGGGAAAAATTCTTTTGGTTTACAGGCTGACCAAAGATGATTTTTTAATTAGAAAACAACCACCTCCTTCTATCAAATCAAATAATAATCACGAACTGCTTGCTCGATTTTATTTGCAGTGACTTGGATGGCATTTCCTAATGTCATGATAAGGTCTTTCGTTACGATAATGCTTGGGATCGAAATGCTAAAACCAGATAAAAGTAACCTGCTTGGAGCAATTGCAGCGCCAACCGAGGTCACACCTTCAAGGCTTTCTTGATCAGCTATTGCATAACCTCGCTGTTTTATTATGTCAATTTCCTTTTGCAGGCGATCGATATCTACAATTGTGTTCGATGTCATAGGAGTGAATTCAATGCGGCGTACTAAACTATTGAATTCGTTCGTGGATAACTTTGCCAAAATAGATTTCCCAAGGGCGGTGGTGTGAACTGGTCTATGTTCCCCCTGTTTCGCAGATTCAATTCTGATTGGTTTCGATGCAAAAAATACACTTAAGAAGACGACATCCGTATCATCTAATACACCGATATAACTTGAACATGGTTTATTCAATTCCGCTATCATCGACATTATGTACGGTTCTGCAATTGATGAAAGTCTGTCAAATGATCTGTACTTTATGCCTACTAAAAATGATCTGTAGCCTATTGAATATTTCTTAGAAATAGGATCTTGTTCTAGAAATTTATCTTGGACTAATGAGGTCACAAGTCGATGGGTTACTGATTTGGGATAGCCCAGACGTTCGGCAAGATTTGAAACACTTACCTCATTATTTATATCATTTGAAATTTCTTGGAGGACTTGGAGGGCTTTATGAACGGTACTAAGAGTATTTTTCATTAGTGTCCATAATTCCGCATATCGGAACGGTCGTTCCTGTTAGTGACTTAATCGTATCAAATTATCTTACGATTGTCAAGTGCATTAATGCATGTATTAGTCCCCGAATAACAAAGTCCCCCTCAACAAAGTTTAATAAGTCCTCCTGTACAAAACAGTTGTGTCTAAAATTTAATCCCCTCTATATACATGTATTATTTATGTGGGAATAAATGCTTATATTCTCTCTATTTTCTTCTTTCTTTATTGGTAGCTATGTGTTCGCTGTATGAAATTCTTGAAAAAGAGGGAAATTAAAATCTGAAGCAAGCAAACTTGCATACCGAAGAAACTCATCACCGAGCTGATCCGGTAGATAATGCAAGATTATAAAAAAAGGTGCCTGATCAATGGCACTAATCTCAAGAAATAAATCGATTATTTCTTATGACAGGTTCAAATTTAAATCGTCCAATGACAGATCTCTTATTTTGCTTTTAGTAGGTCTTCCATTAATATCCCAACCCATCAGTTGGTAATAGTGGTCTCGAGCAATTTGAAAACTGCTTCGATCGATAGCCACTCCCGATAGGGGTCCTTTATTGAGAGGCGAGAAAAAACGATCTGGTAATCGATCCTGATCCTTTTCAATTCCCTCTCGTAAGTTATATATTTTTGAAAGTGTGGCAGCCCTCTCACCCACTTTTAGCAATTCCCATTTATCTACATTGCAACCTGTTACACCTTGGACTAAATCAGTGATCTGTTCCACGTTATAAGGTAAGAAACGGCACATTACAAGACAATCAATGAGGTGTTGCCAATTTGTGTGATAAGTAAAGAGCTTTATCTTCTGGGAACTGAGATCATCCAGCTTCAGAGGCTCAAAATTATCGAAGGATCGCATCCGCTGAAGTG
>Ga0187878_1002402_pt1 | contig 16634 bp, 27 predicted proteins | sample June2016WEW_17_1_FD_132979 | JGI IMG/M metagenome (GOLD analysis project Ga0187878, IMG submission 132979) | Peatland microbial communities from SPRUCE experiment site at the Marcell Experimental Forest, Minnesota, USA - June2016WEW_17_150 | ecosystem: Environmental > Terrestrial > Soil >...
AGGGTACGGAAACGGTGGACGACGATGATAAATAAGATAACGAAGCCGCCGACCGCCGCCGAGATTGCCGATTGGGAAAAGCAGGTGGAATGGTATCGGGAGCAGATTGCCGAAGAAGCCGCCCTGGAGAAACGGCTGGCCGCCGTGCGCTCGGGCTACGGCAAGCTGGAAGCCGCCTACGCTGGCATGACGGCCGAGGAGAAAATGGCCGTCGAGGGGATGTACGTTTTCATCCACGCCGGCATGATTGACATGGTAAAGGAAAACCCGTCGCCGACCGATACGGGTGCGGGGAAAGCCTTTCTCAAGATGGTCGCAAAGGCCGAAATCATGGAAAACGAGCTACTAAAGCTGAAAGGAGAGCAAGGTGGAAAAGACACGAACCCGTAGCCTGTCTGACTTTTGGCGGGAAGACCGAAGCGACGACAGGGTGATGGAACTTGCCTCCATTCTCCAGGGCGGCGACAGCATGATTGGCGTCATGGGTAGCGACGTTCACGCCACGTGGTCAACCGATGGAATGTCATCGACCTGGTGGACGCGCCTCCTCAATGGCAACCTCGCCGACCGCCGGATATTCCTCGACTATGCGCCGATTGCCAAGCTGGTCGCCCCATTCTCCGGAGCGGCCGTGGATGAGATTATCGGAGAATCGGCGCACGAAGCAGGGCATATCCTCTGGACGCCAATCGACACCTCGGACGAGTTGATGAAGGCCATGAGATTTTCCACCGACCGCAAGGTTATCAAGGTGGTCGGACGTCCGTTCGACGAGAAGTCCCTGGGCGTCGTCATGGCCGTGAAAAGCGCCCTCCGTGTTCACAACATCGTGGAAGACGCCTTCATCGACTACCACGTGGGAGAAGTCTGGCCAGTCCTCGGCGAATACATCCAGACCGCCCGCCGGGGAATTGCCCGCCGCCGACCCATCGACCTCACGGCGGTCGCCCAAATGCCCAATCCTCCCTGGAACCACATTGTCAACCTCTGGATTGGCGTCAGTCTCTACTCCGACCAACTGCCTGCCAAAATGTCACCGAAAGTCCAGAAGGCCATGAGTTTCCTGGTCAACCACTCGCTATCGGCCATTCGGGAATCCGATGGTCGGGTGCGCATTTCCCTGGCGTTCGAGTGCTGGCTGTATCTCCTCAACGAATTTGTCGAGGACGAGAAAGCCGAGTTACCCCGACAGATGACCCCGCCAAAACCAGAGGAGAAAGCCGAGCCTACCAAAGAGCCGGAGAAACCCACGAGTCAGGCCAAGGAAAGCGAAGCTGGCGAACCCGGAGAAAAGCCCGAACCTGACGAAGATGAGGATGAAGACGAAGACGAGACGCCGGAGAGCGATGAGGGCGAGGGTGGGGAAGATGAGAAGCCGGAGAGCGGTGAGCCTGACGAGGGTGGTGCGGAAGGTGGTGGTGAGGGTGATGAAAAGGGCGAGGACGCCCCGACTGGCATATTTGACGGGATGGGCGGCGAGCCGAAGTCAGATGGCAACGCCGATGATGGAAAGGGCAAGGGCAGTCAGGCGGATGATGCGCCGATAAGCGATGGCCAGGAACTCGGCCATATGCAGGGTGACGAGAAAAAGCCGACGGAAGATGGCGAAGAGCAGAAGCCGGAAGAAGAAAAATCCTCCGACAAGGGCGGCGACCAGAAAGGCCACATCGGAAACCTCGACGACTTCGATGTTCGGGAGAACAAGCCAGTACCGAAAGGACTGGCGGAAGAAGTCGCCTCGGCTGTGTCGCACGACCTGGAAGACCTCTCCAAGAGCGTCGCCGAAGTCATGATGGATAGCTCGATAAAGAACGTGCAGACCCGCAAGGCAGACTACGACGCCCCGATGGCGGACAAGGTGCTGGCCTCCGTTCAGGTGGAAGTGTCGAAGATGAAACGGGTGTTCGACAGGCAGAGCCGCATCGAGTCCCGGACGCTCAAGGGCATGGTCAGCGGTCGCCTCGATGGGCGGTCGCTGGCAAAGGTGGGTACGGGAGATATGCGGGTGTTCAAGCGGCGGAACGTGGTCGATAAGCCCGACATGGCAATCGACCTCCTGCTCGACGCCTCTGGTTCGATGAACCGAAGAATGGACACGGTCTACAAGACGGGAGCAATCTTCGCCGAAGCGCTCGTCCGCAAGCCGGGGATTAACTTCCAGTGCCTGGTCTATACTGGCGGCTTCTACGCTGTGGAAACGACCCGCATCTGCGACCGCTCCATGCCCCGCCTGTGTCTCAAGAACGTAACGGTCGGCGGCGGCACTCCCTCCGGGCCGGCCATTGCTTCCGTCAAGGTCCTGATGGATAGAATGCCCGAGAAGGACAAGGTGCTCATTCACTTTACGGATGGCGAACCCGATGACGAAAACGCCGTCATCACCGCCGTCGCCGCCTGCCGGAAAGCTGGCTACACGGTTTGGGCGATTGCTCCGCGGGAATGCGAAGGGATGCTGGCCGAACAGTACGGCGAAGGGAATTACGAGACAATCGAGAGCGTTTCTGACCTGCCGGAAAAGGTCGAGGAACTGGTAATGAGGCTCACGACAAGAAGATAACAGGAAAATGCGGAAACAATGGTGGCCTGCTCGAAAGGGCAGGCCACTGGCGTTGAGAAAGGGAGATTTAAGGAAATGGGTATGCTAAAGCACCTGCTGGACGACGTCGCCGCAGAAATGGGCGTCGCCGACCCGAATGACCCCGCCGTTGTCGCTGAAGCGCAGCGGCGGCTGGATGAGGCTCTGAAGAAGCCTATCCCGCTAATCCTGACCCAAACCGATAATGAGGATGATAGTGGGCTAGAAGCGAATGAGGAGAAAACCGATGAAGGTTAGACGGGTATCAATGAATGGAATCCACGTCAAGGCGGCGACGGCCACCGCCCATGACGAGGCCGTCATGCTGGCCGCCGAGGATATCGCCAACCGGAGTTTCCATTGCGCCTTCCGCGACCTGCCGAGCAAGAAGGCGTGCTTCGAAGTGTGGCAGGAAGCCGAGCGAAGCGTCAGAGAAAGCGAGCCGACCTGCGTATCGGCGGGAGGCAAATAGCGATGAACTTTTGGAAATTCTATCGACGTATCCACCCATACGTTATGCCAGTCGCAGATGCAGGTATCGGCCTCTCCTACATAGTTACAGGCCTGATGGATGGGAACAATTGGTATTTTCACTGTTGTCGCCTTTTCAGAGGCATGGAGGAATTAGCGATGTGGGAACATTACTGCCCTCAGTGAAAGGAAAGCTATTTCGACCATGAGGTTCATGGATTTTGCTTCGACTGTTGGATACCAACGGTCGATATTTATGTTGACTAGGAGGAAAAGATGAAACGGGATGAGTTAATTAAGGCACAGTCACGGCTTGAGGAAGAAATCAAGGCCAGAAACGCCAAGTCCAAGACCAAGCTAATCACTCTCCGGGTAACTTCCAAGCAGGCCGACGAGGTACTGCGGAATCACTACCTGAACTCTCCGATTGAGCGACAACTGGTGAGAAACGTCCGGGGCGAATTCACGGGACTGGTCGATATACTGACCATGCAACGGCGTGCCGAGTCCATCCTGCGAAGGCGGAAGGATGCAATGCTCGCCGACATTAAGGCGACGATAGACGAGCAGGAAGACCCCATCTGCAAGGAAATTCGTCGCCTCGAAGAACTGCGGAGCGAAATCCGGCAGAAGAATGAGGCCATCCTTGACCGAGCGGTCAACCAGGCCTTGCGCAAGGCCGGGATAACCGAATTCTACTCATTCGGCGGCTACATTCGGGAAGTCAGCCGCATAACGAACGGGAACTGGCAGTACGGCAATACGGCAATCTACGGACAATAGGTTTGCCTTTTCTCTCCGAGTGTCCGAACAGCACTTCGCTCGGCCACTTCAGAGGAGTGGCAAACACTCCAAGAATATGAAAAGGAGGAAATAATATGGCTCCAAGAGCAACATGGTCAGGGTCGGTAGGCTTCGGCCTTGTCAATGTCCCGGTCAAGCTGTTCAAGGCGACCGAGGAGAAAGACATCGAGTTCAACCAGCTCCACGCCAAGTGCCTGACGAAACTCAGCCGGAAAATGGTCTGCCCGACCTGCAAGGATGCACAGGGTTATCCCGTCGAAGTGCCGACGACCGAGATAATCTCCGGCAAACAAATCGGCGACAAGTGGATTACCCTCACCGAGCAGGAAAGAGACGCCTGCAACCCCGCCTCATCGAAGAACATGGAAATCTTCGCCTTTGTCCCGGCCGAAACCATCGACCTGCGATACGCCGTCGATACCGCCTTCGTCGGCCCGGACAAAGCAGGCATGAAAGCCTTCCACCTGCTTCTCAAGGCGATGCAGGCGGAAAATCGGGTGGCCGTCACCAAAATCACGAGGGCACGCAGTAAGGAGAAGCTCGGCATCCTCCGGCCGTTCGGCAAGGTCTTGCTACTTCAGATTTGCCTCTATGCCGACGAACTGCGGGACGTCAAAGAGGTCGAGGAAACCCTGCCCGAAGTCAGCGAGAAAGAACTTCAGATGGGTATCGCCCTCTTAAAGCAGATGGAAGACGACAACCCCGACCTCACCAAGTTCAAGGACACCCGCCGGGAGAAGCTCGATGACATCATCGAGCGCAAGCTACTCGGCCAGCCCATCACCGTTTCGACGGTTCCCGACGCCACGCCGACCGCCGAGGACGACCTCTTCTCCAAACTCATGGGTTCGATAACATCGGCGCCGGCAACTCCCGCCCCTCCAGCAACTTCTGCACCTCCGGCAACGACCGCACCTCACCCGCCGACGCTGGCCGAGAAGCTGGCTTCCCTGGGGAGCAAGTAAGATGGCCACCGATTTCAAGCCGATGCTGGCGGAAACCGGCACGGAGCCGTTCGACGACCCGAAATACATCTTCGAGTGGAAATGGAACGGCATCCGCGTCATCGCTCACAAGGACGGGGCGAACAGCCCCGTCCGCCTCCAGGGCCGAAACGGCATGGATTACACCGCCGCCTTCCCTGAAATGGCGGACATCGGCAAGCTCATCAAGTTCGACAAGGCGGTAATCGATGGGGAAATCGTCTGCATGGACGAGCAGGGTCTCCCCGTGTTCAACCGAGTCCAGAACCGCTTCAACCAGCACGACCCCACGGTAACAAGGCGGCTGGCCACCGTCTATCCGGCGACCTACATGGTCTTCGACGTCGTCCACGTCGAAGAGTTCGACCTGACCGCTGGCTCACCTGACCACATGACGCTGGTACAGCGCAAGGAAGTGCTCCAGAAAATACTCATTCCTGACCACGTTATGAAGGAATCGCCCTTCATTGACGGCAAGGGCAAGGAAATGCACGCCCTGGCCGTCAAGCTCGACCAGGAAGGCATCATGGCCAAGACCAAGACTGGCCTGTACGTGCCAGGCGGGAGAAATGAGGACTGGCTCAAGCTGAAGATTCCCAAGTTCCGGAACTTCGTCGTCTGTGGCTACACGCAGGGAACCGGCGCGCGGGAAGACCAATTCGGCGCACTCGTGCTCGGACTGCCCGACAAGGACGGCTTTCGGTACATGGGAAGTGCCGGCTCGGGATTTACCGAAGCTGGCGTCAGGGAAATGCTCGGCCTGCTTCGCTTCATGCGAACGGATGTTTCACCGATGACTCCCGGCACGAAAGTGCCACAGCTTCTTTCCTGGGTAAATCCCGGCATGGTTGTCATGGTCAAATACTACGACATAACGAAAGACGGGAAGCTCATCTGGCCAATCTTCCAGAAAATCCAGCGGGGCGCCCGAATTCCGGACGAAGTCGGTTTCGACTTCAAGGTGGTGTAATGGCCTGGGGAGAGCCGGCGACGAGCCGGCAAATCCACGCGATTGCGGAATTGACCTACCGCCTGGGAAGAGATGAACCCATAAGGCCGATGACCCGCCGAGAGGCCAGCAATCTCATCAACGAGATGCACCGCAAATTGGGAGACAGACCGAAGCGCAAAGTCGGAGGCTTCACCCGAAAACCCCTGCAATTGGGAATGTTTTAGTAGAGAGGTGATTTATGGCTCATCATGGAATACCAGTACAACCAGAGGATGAAGACAGGCAACCGGATTCCGTCGAAATCAACCCCGTGTTCGCAGAACGGAAACGAAAAGCCCGGGTCGAAGGGAGACTTCTTCGTCTCATCCAGAGCCACTTCGACCGCTCGGTATCGAATCCCGAAGAGATGACAATGGCCATCGTCGGCAACCCGGAATTGTATGTCATCTATCCGGTAAATCCCGGCCGAGGAAAGGACCTGGTCGAGGCGGTGCGCCGCTATGTCGAAGGGGCTTGCGATGGGCCGGGGAATAACGACTATAACAACTGCCAATCCTGCCCGCTCGGCAACTTCGCTCTCCTGGTTACACACGGCGACAGCGGCGAGGAAGTGTACCATCCGTCGTACTGCGAGTTATTCACGCAACTTGAGCAAAATCTGGCTGACGATAAATTAAAGAAAGGAGGAGAACAACATGGCAAGTAGAATCGGCGGCGTGCTGCTCACCAATCTCCCCGCCATAGTGAACGGAAAGAGCGTCGACCGCCACAACATCGGCCCCAAAACCTACACGCCGGCCGCAAAGTATCCCTCATCATCTTCGAGCGAGGAATACTGCGTTTGCGAAATCAGCGACGGAACTACGTCCTGTGATTGCAAGGGCTGGACGCGTCGAGCCCCTCCGACCGGCCGCACCTGCAAGCACACCGAGGATTATCTGATGTACCTGCAGGCCGACTGGCAGGCGCTCCAAACCCATTCGGCCCCGCATCGTTTTTCCGCAGGTGGTACACAGCACAAGGCGACCGAGCCTGTCGCCGTCCCGGTCGAGGTTCCCGTCCAGGCAAAAGAGGGAACGAAGGGCGGGCGGCTGGCGGATATGCTGGCGAAGATGGCGAAGGCGGATGAGAAAGCCGTTCCGGAGCCCGCTGTCATTCCCGCGAAAGCGGGAGCCCAGGCGGCAGTTGCGGTTTCCTACTCTCCATCGACCAGCAACGTGGTCGAAATCGCCGGCATCGGGCGGCTCTATCCCGAGGCCATCACCACGCTAAAGCAGCTTGTCCTCAAGGACCGGGCCAAAGGACTAACCGAAAAGCAGACGGCGGAGCACATCACGAAAGAAGAGCCGTTCCTATTCCTGCCCGGCAATGTTTCGGCCTGGGAGCAGGCTGTCAGTAAAATTCTCGCGGGAGTACTCTAATGTTACCGGACATGCAGTTGATAATGCCGCTAAAGGAGAAGCCCCCGGCGGGCCTCCAGTTGCGGCTTCACGGTATCTACCGCTCCATGCGGGAAAGCTGCCCACATTACGTCGATGGCAACTGTGCAGAAAAGGGCTTCCAGCCGTGCTCGTACAGCAAGAAACCGGTGGAGCGCTGCGAGACCCTGGCTGCCATCATCGAACAGCAGAAAGCGGAGATGGGAATATGAATGCCGGAGACAGTTATCCCAAGCCTGGTCTTTTCATGAAGCTGCTGGTCTGCATCGCCGTCCTGCGGGGCGAGACGGCGCCGCCCAAATTTTGCCTGATTTCACCGGAAGGTTTACGGTATCTCAAAGAAATAAAGATGGAAAAGGAGACAAAGAAAGATGCACGAGGTTAAACTGATTATTGACGGTGTGGAAATTACCCTTGAGAAGAGCAGCTCGAAGAACTTCTCGAAGTTCACCGCCGGCAGCGGGGAAAGGGGGCCGATTATCGCCACGATTTACATTGCCAAGGATTGGAAGAAAGCCGAGGCCGCGGTCGGCCCGCTCGCAGCGGCAGCCGCCGCACCGTAATATGGAGCGGGTCGGTTGGGGACTAATCCTCCTCATCAGCCTGGCAAGCATGGCGCTGACCGGGCTGGCCATCATCCTGCTAATGGGAGCGTTAAGATAGAAGGAGAATAAGATGGAAGAGCATTGGAACGCTGATAGGCTTGCCGAAGAGTATGTCAAAGGCACCAAAATCACGGAGCTCTACAAGCACGCATTCCCCTCGCAAATCTACAGCGCGCTTCGGGCCCGGAATATACCACTTCGCCGGCAGCAGAAGAAGGAAGCACTGGCAGCTATCCGGCATGGGCCAGGAGAACTCTTGGAAGCGCTAGACCAGATATTCATCACACTGGACGACGGGCTTATGCAGGAGGACCTGACTATTATCCGCGAAGCACACGACAACCTTGACAAACTTATTCCCGCGATAATGTCTGGTGAGGTGAAACCGTGAAGTCGGTAAAAAGGTTAAGCCGGAAACAGGAGACAGACCATATCCTGAAGATACAGCAGACCGCGAACGAGGTGACCGACATCCTTTACAAGTGGCCGACGGATAAAATCGAGCGGTTCCGGGTATGGCTTCAGGAAAACCAGAACTCTGAAAACGTGCCCTGGGAAGCAGTCGAATGAATGTCGAAAGTGCCATAATATTCGTTATCTGGATGGTTTTCCTGGTCGGCTCCCACCTGCTGATGCGGGTGAAACGATAGGTTCGCTTTCCTGCCAGGCCCACGAAGCATTGTCGTGGGCCTCCATGGGCAGCGAAATAAACTGCTCAAATATTTAGGTAAGGAGAAAAACATGGCAGACACAATCACAACCACCTCCGTCCAGGTAGACGGAGACAAGCTCGCTGCGGCGTTCCGGCGGGTCACTCCCTTCATGTCGGAGTCGGCCGGCCACCCCGAACTCTGCGCCGTCTATGCGGAGTCGACGGGCGGCAACCTGGAACTCACGGCCTCGGACGGGTACCGCATCGCTCACCTGTCGGTCACCCTGCCGTTCCCTGAGGGCCGGCACCTCCTCGCTGCAAAGGGCTGCAAGGACTTCTCGCAGCGCGCCTACCAGGGGCAAATGGTCAACGTCGTCGCCGACAAGGACTTCATCATGGTCGGTGAGGTCAAGGTCGAATGCCCTGGCCTGTCCTACTTCGATTATCCCGCGGTTCTACCCGATGACTTCAAGACCGAGGTGCTAATCGACCCCAAGGCCTGGATAAAGGCAATCCGCAAGTACGACAAGGCGATTACAGTCGGCGTCGACTTCACACCGGAGAAAACGATGGCCTACTTCCAGAACGATGGCAAGGAAACCATCGGCCACGAGCTGATGCCGGTTCAGACCTATCTCGGCCCGGCTCAGAAAGTCTCGTTCAACAGCTCCCGGCTCCGCCGCGCCATCACCTTCTGCGGCGACTCCTGCAACATCCAGATAGCCGATGGCAAACCGATTGTCCTCGAGGGCAACGATTGCTGGCATAGGTGTAACGGTTTTATCGTTACGTAACGATTGCTGTAACGGATTTTCTGTCGTTACGTAACGACCTTTCTCTATCTCAAAGGCGCTGACTACCCGGCCGTACCTGGTGGAAATCAGCCGGATGCCGCGGGGCTATTTTCGGTGTCTCGTTCAGAAGCAGTGGGAGAAAGACCCATGGTTTACTCGCAGCGAAGCGGCCGCCTATCTGGGGCTCGTCACGCCAGAGCCGATTTCCCGGTATATCAAGTGGGGACTCCTGAAGGCGGTACGCCGTCCCCAGGGCGGCAGCGCCGGCGAATGGCTGGTCTTCAAGAGCGAACTCGACCGCTTCAAGCGGAGCAACGCCAGAAAGCGGCACCGTTTCGAAATCGCCTCCGGCAACCGCAAGGCAAAGCACCTGGCCGAAGGAAAGCCCATTCAGGTTCTACTGGTCTGGAAGATGCGGTGCCCGAAGTGCAATCACCTGGTCAGGATTTATGCCAACCCGCACTATCACGGGCCGGAGGTCAAGCGGCTGTTCACCGAGCTGATAGCGGGCGGCGCTTGTTCTCACGGTCGAAAGGTCGAAATGGTCTAAAAATAAATCAGATTGAGGCTAAAAATCACTTGACAACGGCGGGGTGTAATATTACAATTACCACGTCAGAATTGTCAATTAGCTTCAATAAGAGGGGGTGTGAGATAGATACGGCGATGATAGACACGGCGACGGGTAACGCCCCCGACATAATAATGTATGTCGGGTCGCAATTCTACCCGACGAAAGACGCCTTGATTGGTTTTATAAACTGGATGGTGTGACCCGGGAGCAGTTGAACGGGTTATATTGGGAAGAGGGTAAAAGCCTTCACTTGATAGCCGAGATTTACAATGTCACGGATAAAGCTGTTCATTGGAAGATGAAGAAGTTTGGGATAAACCTTCGTTCATTGAAGGAAGCTGACAAGCTTAGGAGGAAACGAACATGAGAGAAATCCACGTTAGCAATGCCTCGGTTCTCACAGACATCAAGGGGCATAAGGTTGACTACGAAATCAGGGACAACGACAAGGCAAATGGATTAAGCCTAGTGATAGATGGCGTAAAGATTATCGACTTGAACATATCCCAGGCCGGCACTTTCCAAGATGGCTCCAATTACTCAGGGCCGACTTTGTTCCAGTTACGTTCGGTCAAGTCGAATGGCTGTATGTCAGCTATCAGGATTGAGAGCGGTAAAATAATCATTCAATAATAAGGAGGCTGATATGAAGACAGCCGAACAAATCGAGGCGCGTCTCAAGGAAATTGAGGCTGATGAGCGCTATAAGTCCGGGCTGAAACATCCAGCGACCCTCGATGAAAATGCTCCGCTCGCTCTTGTCCAATTAAGTTTTGAGATAGAGCGACGTACACTAAAATGGGTAGAGGAGAAATAATTAAAGGAGGCTAATAACCAAAATGGCAGACGAAACCAACAACAACACGGAACACACGGATAGCACGGTCGGCCCGCCGCGTACAAGAGAATCCTCAACGCCTTCAGGGCCAACGTGGTACTCGGGATGCCCTGCCGGCTCACCTTCGATGGGAAAGAGGCGGTACTGCTTCCCGAGGGTATGGTGTCGGCCACCTGCGGCAAGGAAACGCTGGTGAAATCGGCTGCACTACCAACGAAGAGCTAACATGACCAGGAAGAACGAAACATTGAGAGTCATCAAGGCGCTGAAGAAGGTTCCAGAGACCCATCTGGAGCTTTTTGATGTTATCCGGGAAGTAGTCAAGCCGGACGGCTCGATTGACTACAACAAGCTGGAAAGCATGCGGCCCCGAGTCAACGTCGCCACGGTGCAGACGGAAGCCTATATCCGCCGGAACCAGTCGGCGGTGACGGCGCTCCTAAGTCTGCCGCCGCGGGCCGAGGGAGCAAAGCGAGGTGTGCCATCTGGGATTTAGAAACGACTCAGGCCATGAACGACCAGTACGTTGCCGTAGAGCGCCGGCGGGCGATTGAGGAAGAGGAAAAGCTGGCCCGGATGCGCGCCGATGTCAATGCCGGCCTGCTCCAGCGGCTACTGGTCACCCTTGAAGAGACGCCGTCCCTGCATCATCTACTCGGCTATCTCAAATGCTCGAAGGCGGTCGGAGACTTTCAGGTGCTTGTCCACGAGTATCTGCCCGAGGCAGAGCAAAGAATTATGGGCGAGACCCTGGACGAGAACAAGGTTCAGCTCTTCTGCCGTCTCTTCGGAGCCAAATACTTCCCGCTGGATGATGTGGTCGGGGAGACCGAATACCCGCTCGAAGCCATGACCTACGTGATGCCGGTCACTCCAATCGGCTTGAGTTACGAAGACTACCACGACTTCCAGCAGGCTGGCGATGAGACGGCCGCGCTCTATTTTCTCATCGAGTATCCCTGGTACGACAAAACATCAAGCGGCGACGGGTTCCGGACCTCGCTCTATGACTATCTCCAGAACAAGGTTTCCGTGACCGCCCTTCAGAAAGTGCCGAAGGACGGCTGGACACTCAAAGAGATATCGAAGGCGCTCACCGGCAAGCCGTCCTATGACGACCTTATCTGGTTCGCCCGGTGGGTCTCCCAAGATACCGACTCCTGGTTCCTCGACTGTAGCCGTGACGCTTTCCAAGAGGACGGCGCACCGCCGCCGACCTGGGACATCGAAGAGGGTGTGGTTGATGGGCTGACCGAGCAGTGGCACCAGGCCAAGGCGTGCCTAGACGCCATGGAGAAGCTCAGGAACTGGATGCACGAAGACCTGAGCGGCCACTTCGGAGAGCTGGTCGATGCGCTCCGCGGCAAAATACGGCGCCGAGGACCAAAACCAGTCCAAAAGACGCTATTTGATGAGTTAGTGGAGAAAAACCCGGCATCGGCCGAGACGTTGCTGCACCCGATAGAAATTTCCGAGGATGGCGTTGCGACTACCAGAACGATTACGCCAGAGCAATTCATCAGCGGTAGGTGGTAAGAGGTGAAAATGATGGAAGCGGTAAAAATAGGTAAACAGGACATTATTGCACGGTACCAGGCCGGGGAGAAGGTAGCGAAGCTCGTGGCGCTAACCGGAAGTTATTCCGCTATCTACGACACGCTGGCGAAAGAGAATATCCCGCTCAGACGTGGAGTAAAGGCGACCAGGCCTGGCAACCTGATACAGTGGGGACTGCCCCCGCAACTGGCGGTGGCGCCCGACCCGCTCAGACTGCGTCTCGATTTCCACAACGATACGGTGCTAATGACCATCTTCGAGAAGCAGGTTGAGGAAACCCGGCTCGTGTCGGCGATGGACGTGGCGCATACCCTAGCCGACGAGCTCTCGTACGGCACGGGGCTGCTGCCGGAAAATACGCTCTGGTGGCAGAATACTCCGGCCGGCCCGATTGTAGCGCTGTGGGAGCCGCCGAAGATTTGGAAGGTCGCCGTAGCCTCCAGCGAAGAGGGCCCTGCGACGATAAGACGGTATGAACTGCCGCTGCCCGGGCTTATTTTCCTCTGCCATGCCGGCGACCCGCCGTGGGTTTATGCCGCGACGTCCCGGCCGACAAAGGATACAGACGAGGTGTTCAAGGCGCCGCTGGCCAATATCTACGATGACGGCCGGAGCTGCGCCGGTTCGAACAAGTACCCGGACCGGGTCGCCGAGATTCCCCAATCGTTCTTTCTCAGCTTCTTTTCCCGAATGTCGAACGGGGAGCGGTCGAAATCTCACCCGACGAACATCATCGACCTGTGGAAAGAAATCAACCACAAGAAAGAGTTTCCAATCACTGACCTCGTGAGGCATGGCACAGTCAAAGACCTGCTTACTATGTTCAACCACATGCGCCGGTCGAGTGTCGATGAAGACGATGATGAAGATGAAGACCGCGAAGAGGACGAAGATGATGAATAAACCGCCGGTGGGTTATCTCACCAAGCAGAAGGATGGCCTGTACGGGGAGCGGGGCACTTACTACGACTATATTTTCGCCGGCAATGGAGTCTGGATTGAAGCGGAAGGCCCGCTAATGGCCGCCCGGGTACAGGTGGCTGCCGGCGAGGTGCGCGGCCTGGCTCCGAGCGAATTCAGCCTTGTCCTGCGGCACGGCCTTATCCCCGGCCGGCTCTTCGACCTGGCCTTCAATACCTTCAAGGCCGATACATCAAGAGAATGGTACGTCGGGTTTGTTTGGTCGCCGGACGGATATCACACCAAGGTACCCGACCAGAAACGGAGCGACGGCTCGGTAACTTACAACAACCCGGAGAATGTAATTCTCGACCTTCACTCCCACGGCGCGCAGATGGGTGCCTTCTTCAGCGGGCCGAAGCAAAAAGAAGGAACAGATGACCACGACGAGCAGGGACTGAAGATTTACGGCGTTGTCGGTCATATGGACGACGCAATGCCGCAAATGATGCTCCGGGTAGGTGCCTACGGCTACTTTGCCGGGGTAGATTGGTCAGAAGTGTTCGACGGCGAACCTCGCGGTGTTGTGATGAAGGGCATTGACGAGATGGACGCGGAGCAGGACGAAGCGAACCTACCAGGTCAGGCGCTGATATCCAAAGCCGTAGCCCGCTCGCTTCTGGAAGAAATTGGTCCTAATGAACTCATCGAACTACCACGCCGGATAACCCGATTGGTCGCAACGAGGCAACGGCAGCCCTGGTGGAAATGGTTCGGGAGGGATAAACAATGCCGTACCGAATAGGAACATTTGGGAATAAGCCGCCGGAAGTTATCGTGGTCGTCGGCGTCGGCGGTACCGGCGGCTTCGTCGCCGAGGGTCTCTGCCGGCTCACTCACGGCAGCCAGCTTCCAATCCTGCTAATTGACCCCGACCGCGTCGAGGAGCGGAACCTGGTCCGGCAGGCGTTTTACCCGAAAGACCTGGGGAAATTCAAGTCGCAGGTCGTCGCCGAGCGGCTGGCTGCCCTCTACGGTCGGGAGGTGGCTTACTCGGTGACCACCTTCTCCGGCGAAATCATCATGGGACTCCATGAGTCACTCAGAGAGCGCCTGGAGAGCTTCGGGCGAACCTATGACACCGGCCGGGCGACCGGCTGGAACCTGGTCATCGGTTGCGTGGATAATCCTATCGCCCGCAAAGAGATGAGCCTATCGGTGCGGTTCCCGTCATGGTGGATTGACGCCGGCAACGGCGACAACTCCGGGCAGGTGTTCATCGGCAACTGCGATAAGCTCCAGCTCAAGGACTCCGCCGTGCTGCCGACCGGCCCGGATGCGGGCGATTTCTACCGGCTGCCGCTGCCGACTCTGGTCGAGCCCGGCCTCTTGAAGCCAGTCCCGGTCGCCGCCAAAGTGGACGACGCCCTGAACTGCGCCGAGGCGGTCGAGCAGAACGTCCAGACGCCGGTTATCAATCAAATGATGGCCGCCCTGGTACTCGAGTTCGTGTCACGGCTGATTGCCGGAAAACTTACCTGGATGAGTGCCTATATCGATATGGATGCGGGGTCTTTAAGGATGGTCGATGTCAGCCCCGAGGCGGTGGCCAGGCTGATGTCGATGCACGAAAGCGACCTGATACACCAGTCGAAGGGCGAAGAAAACAGCCCCGTGGCATTGGGCAAAAGAGGAGGATTATGAAAGTAGAAGTCGATTTTCCGGAAGAGGTTTATCACCGGCTCGAAAAGAATGCCTTGCAGCTCGGGCTGTCGCCGGCGATGACGGTGATTTTCCACATGGCTATCGAGTACCGAACACGGGAGGAGCAGCAACAGGTGATAATGACACCATTCGGCCCGGCGTATGCTCCCGGCCACGAGCCGCCGACACAGCCCCCGACCGCTCCGACCGACGACCAGAAATTCGAGCGGGAAATGGTCGCCCGGAACCAGCGGATGTACTCGATGAACATCGCCTCGCTGCTCCTTTCGGTCGGCACGCAAACCGGCAAGACCCGCGACGAAATCTGGCAAGAGTTTGAGGCGTACTATTCCCAAATTCAAGAAAAGATGGTTCGGGAAAATAATGTTGACGGGCTGATTGGCGACGGTGGGCCAGAAACTCCGAAGGCTTAAATGTTCGATACAGCGATAGAGCAGAAACACCGGGTACTGGAGATTATCGAGGCGCTGCATGCCCCGATAGTCTACCATCCGGGCGGTTGGGACGACAGCGCCAGCCTCAAGGAAATGGCCCTGGCCGAACGCTTTCGAATGCTCGATGACGGCGGCTGGAACAAGGCTACCGATGCCGAGGTCTGCGCTTACCTGATGTCGGCGAGTATGTGTTTCCCTTTCGATGCCAACTGGACACATATCTACTGCTACGAAACCGGAGTGATTGCGCCGCAGATAAAGGACGTGGCCGACTTCATTCCGGCGCAACTAGAGCCGGATGAGGCACGACAGCTCGAGGACCTGAAATTCAAGATACGGGAAAGCCAAAGAAAGCACTGGAAAAACGATAAGGAGGTTGCAATGGCAAAAGGAAGAAAACTGGTAATGGAAGAATTCGAACCCGCCCAGGCTGGCGGCCAGGGTAATGTGCTGGTGGGGGTGATACGCGGTGATGCCGACCCCTTCGTTAAACCGGTCGAGGGAACGCTTGAGACCGTCTTACCCGGTGTCCCTGCGATAATCACCGAGGCCGAGGCGAAGTGGGCCACGGCGCCCAAGAACCCGCCGTACAAGGAGCCGGTGAAGGTCGTCGGCAATGGTGGGAAGAAGGCCGAGGAATTGCCGCTGCTCGGTCACCAGAAAAAGACGGCCGAGACCCAGCCGCCAAAGGATAAACCGGTCGAAGAGCTACCACTCGTGCCGACGACGGCCAAGAAGAAAGAGCCCGCGGCGGTCACTACATCGGTCGCGGCCGGTGGAGCGGCGGCCGAGGAAAGAATCGGGCCGACCGAGCCAAATCCGGCCGTTGGGAAAATCACCGAGGGACCGCACCGGGTGGCAGCGGCAACCGCGGCGACCGGTGATTTCGAGTACTACCTGAAGGACGGCCGGGGCCCGTTTGCCGATGTTCAATTGGCGATGGACGCCATGGGCGTCGACAAGACCAACCGGCCGCATCACAATCGGTGGGATAGGCTGTCAACCGAGTACAAGGATGCAATTCCGCGGCGCATCAAAGGCCAGGCGCCTCCGGCAGCGGTCGCCGCGGCGACACCGCCGGCCGCCGAGTCCACCGAACCGCCACTCGTGGCGATGGCAGCATCGAAAGCTGCGGGAGGTGAGGGCGATGATAACCGACAAGAGCAGAATCCCGCGGGTGGGGATAAATCTGCTTCGGCAGAACCTGCCGGTGCTCAGCCCGCCGCGGAAAATAGCCCTGGAGCTTAGAAACGGCGTTCAGGTGCTATCGGTAGAGGGGCCGAAGGAAAGCTATGAGAGCATTTCGTTCACATGGGGACGGCCGGGTGACC
>Ga0187878_1002403_pt1 | contig 16630 bp, 20 predicted proteins | sample June2016WEW_17_1_FD_132979 | JGI IMG/M metagenome (GOLD analysis project Ga0187878, IMG submission 132979) | Peatland microbial communities from SPRUCE experiment site at the Marcell Experimental Forest, Minnesota, USA - June2016WEW_17_150 | ecosystem: Environmental > Terrestrial > Soil >...
ACTTGTAAATGCGGAGGTAGTATTCGCTACTCCGCCGGCACCGTTAGATCTAGCTCTTGTGCCCCCGGTGCCACCATTAGCCCCAACAATTATATTAGTTGCATTATTGTTGAAAGTTGTGACACCGCCACTATTACCACTACCGTTTGAAACGCCATTCCCCCCCTGTCCGACGACATAATTATAGTTAGTTCCGTTTGCAAATCCGGTAACGGTAATCTTTGCGTAAGCGCCACCACCACCACCACCACCACCGCTGTTCGCGTTATAATTATTATTACCAGCGCCACCAGCGCCACCACCACCCCAGGTTTCAATGGTAACGGCTGTTCCTATTGAGACGTTAGCGGGAGGGTTCCAACTCGATGCCCCGGGTGTACCAAAAGTTACGGTGGCCATTATTTGTATAAACTAATACCTATTATTTTTATCCTTACGTGTATTTGAGTACCGACCAAATATTTCCTACTTCTGTTCTGGGTATAAATTGTGCGTCAGCTATACCCAATCGCACACTTTCTAGATCTATACCACGTCCACACAACATCTTTTTACACTTGGGACACCAGGCAGTGATATCTTGATACACGGATTGTCGATCGCTTGACCCGTCTATGAACACCATATCAATTGAGTTGTCTTCAAACATTTTAGCGGCTTCAACGCTATTTGCTTTAATTATTTTGACATTAGGAAATTTAGCCATATTTTTCCTAAGTTCTGCTTCACATTCGGGGTCTTCTCTGGGATTTCCGGAAAAATTATCTACCAGATAAACTTTCCCGGGGCAACCGCTGGCAAGGGCGTGGGCGCTTTTCCCTTTCCAAGACCCCACCTCCACGATTGAATTCATTTTCTGGGCAGTCAGATACAACCAGCCCAGTTCATTTAAACTTGTCCACCCATCTATTTTGGGGTCCTTATAATCAGTAATGAGCCAATTTGCCATCACCCTTCTCATAACCTCAACTTTTTCTTTGGTAGTCATAGTGTATTGATGCCAAAGATAATTGCCGCTATCTCCCAGCTGCTCAAGTATTTTTAGAATGGTTGTGAACTTCAGACCATATTTGGCGATGTTTCGGGAGAGTGTATAGTCGTCAATCAGATGGTCTCTGGTAACTATAGTATTTAGCTCGTTTTGGATAGGAAAAATCTGCTCCAAAGCCTCTTCGTAAGGTATGTCCAATGGATGCCAGAGGTCCAGGCACCAGTCGGAAGCAATTGTGAACCAATTGCAGGAACCGATGTGCCTTTTATCTCTTTCGAAATAGCGGTCATACCTCCAGCGGTTATTGGCCATGTCCGCACCGTTGTGGCAAACTGTGTCTTTATTAATAAATTCCGTGACATCAAACATATCGGGGTGGACCAGGGCGTCCGAGTCAATATAAATATTCCAATCATTTTTCATTTCCCGTCCCAGGTCGTAAATTTGCAATTTTTCGTATACCGGCGGAAATTGTGGAAATTTGCGTTTTGATATGATGTGGAAATCCGCTCCGATTTTATGGGCATATCGCTTGATTAGGGGGTAGGTTAACTCTGTTATTTCCGGAGAGTAGTCGTCTACATTAAGCGTAAAGATTGTTTTTTTAAGTTTCTTCATTTAGAGCTTCCAGTTCTTTATTGTTTTTCTAATAATGGCGAGTTTTTCCGTTTCCGTAACGAGGTGGCTATGCCATAAGAGAATGTCCTTCTGCCGGTTAATTTCCTCCAATAATTTAAGAAGAGTTTTAAACTTCAGGCCGTACTTAGCGATGTTGCGGGAGATGGCATAATCGTCTATACCGTAGCCGGGCTGATGCCCGAGTGATTGTTCTTTATTGATCATATGAATGCTATCGATAGCTTCCTCAAGCGTGATATCATCAAAAGGTTCCCACAGGTCGATGCAGAATTTTGAAGCAACTGTCAGAAAATTGCCGGAACCAATGTTCCTGCCGTCGCGCCTAAAATAATTATCGTATCTGAAGCGGGTGGGGGCAAAGTCAACCCCATAAGTTAAGACGGTATCCTCCGGAAGTATTTCGGTGATATCAAATAAGTCCGGATGGATCAGGCAATCAGAGTCAATATATATATTCCAATCATTGTCCTTACCCAACTCAAATATCTGCATCTTTTCGTACATCATAGGATAATCTGGGAATTTGCGCTCTTTGATCTGAGTGAATTCCGCACCAATTTTCTCGGCGTAGCGCTCAAGAAGAGGATAAGTTAGCTTGGTTATTTTAGGAGCATAGTTATCAATATTGAGTGTAAAAATGGTTTTTCTGAGTTTTTTTTGCCACATTCGGTTTTGAGTTTCTAATTTCTGATAACAATCATAGATATTATACAATTTATCCACATAATTAGGACATCCGGTTACAGTAATCAGATAGCATCTTTTATTACTGTTTTCAATCCGTCTGCGAACTTAACCTTTGGTCTCCAACCTAAAAGTTTTTTAGCTTTAATAGAGGATGATAAAGTGGATCTGGGTTCAACTAGGGCCGGACCATGAACGGGCTGAATATTTTTGCCCATAAACCGGTTAAGTAAGCGGACGACTTCGTTTACCGAAATATTATGGCTGTTGCCAATGTTAAACACTTCGCCCGAGACGGGGGATTTCGCTGCCAGGATATTTGCTTCAACCACATCATCAATATGGGTAAAATCACGCGTTTGCCTGCCATCTCCATTAATCGTCGGGGCTTTATTTTGAGACATGAGTTTAATAAATTTGGGAAGTAATAGAGCATAAGGACTATTGGGATTCATCCGCGGTCCATAGACGCTAAAATAGCGCAAGCTAATTGTTCCCAAACCCCAGAGTCGCGAGAACATTTGGCAGTACTCTTCCGCCATCACTTTTTGCAGGGAGTAGGGGACTAAAGGATTGGGTTTCATATCCTCAGTAAAAGGAATTTTGTTTTTATTTCCATAGACCGAAGAGCTTGAAGAAAAGATAAATCTTTTGACATGGTGTTTTTTGGCTTCTAAAAGAAGGTTTAAAGTTCCGTCCACGTTGACCCTGTGAGTTTGCCACGGTTCGGCAATTGATCTTTGCAGTCTGGGAATCGCGGCTAAATGAAAAATAACATCTTTGCCGGAGACAAATGGTGACATATTCTCCAAAATAGAAACTTGGCGCTTAATTAAGTTGGGATGCAAAGGCAAATTTTCCCATCTGCCTTCGGAAAGGTCATCAATGACAGTCACTTTCCAACCATCTTTAAGGAGCCGCCTCACGAGGTGTGAGCCGATGAACCCAGCTCCCCCTGTGACCAAACAATTTTTTAGCTTTTTCATTATTTAATTAAATGCTTTGATTAATTCGCTGGTTTTACCCCAGCCGGGGATTTCATTTCCGGTCACAAAATTTTTAGCGGTTGACTTGTCGCGAAAATCTTTCAAGTCCCACTTGTTTTTGCTTAAATTATGGCCGTGTTTAATGTCCACACAGGGAATGTCTGATTTCCAAGCCGCAGTTAAATCCGTATTCCTGCCACAGGGTTCAAACCCCATCGTGCTTTTATAGCCGTCCTTTTTAACTTCTTCAAGGCGTTGTTGATAAAATTTCAGAAGATGTTCACGATATGCACACAAGCCCGATACTTGGTTAGCATCCCAGTGGACAGCAAACCCGTCGGTGGTTCTCACCCTCCACCAATTTTGATTGTAGTAAAAAATATTTTTCTCGGGTGGAGTGAAATCAAAGTGGGAGGGAGGATATAACACATCGTGCTCACACAGAAAAATAATGTCGGCGGTGCTGTTTTCCAGGGCTCCCATAATTTGGGTAAAATAGGCAAGATAACCCCTCTTGAGATGGGGAAAATAAATATTCTTGCCGAAATGGGGCATGGGTTTTAAAGAGGCGCTGACAATAGGAATCCTCTTAGTCTCGCTAATCTTTTTAAGTTGGTGTTGAACGGCGTGGGCGATTTTAATTTTTAGTTGGTTGTCGGTGTAAAAGATAATGCCTTTTTTGGGCTCAGAGATATAGATAATACCGCTGGGAGCCAGATCCGCGGTGGGCTCACTTTCAGCCGGTTTTATCTCATCAACCTTATCAGTGAATTTAAAAGTATTAGTTTTTAGTTTTTTCAAATCTTCCTCGCTCCAACCCTTAACCGGCCAGAATTTTTCAATAAGCCAAGAAAGGGGATGAATTTGTTTGTCCCACTTATTGTTAAAAAAGAGATCCCGGGCATAATCCTTGGCTTTGGCCTGATCCTGGCCTGAGATGGGGTAGGGGAAGCCGAAATCTCCGCCTTGAGTTCTAAACATATGAGCATACCAGGTTTTTTTGTTGACCATAACGCGACCGCCTGAAAGCCAGGTCTTGACAGCCACTTCAATTCCCTGGGAACCCCAACTGCCGAAGTTTTCATCACAGACATTAAGTTCCCAATATTTATCGCGGGTTACCATCCAGCATGAACCCTGCAGGGACATCGTTTCGGTTATTTCACCTTTACCCTCGGGTCGTTTGGCATAATCACCAAAATACTGGAAATGGGGTGCGGAGTCAAAACAATAGGAAACACTCTTGGGGTGTTCCTTGGCAATCCAGACCACGTCCCTGACGGTTTCTTTACCGCATTCCTGCCCGTCCGGCAGGCGGGCAAGACAGGGTCCGCTTGGTCCTTGGTATCTACGGTGACCGTTGGGACAGACCCAATCGAAGGCGTGCAGATTTTTCATTAAGGGTACAAAAGTCCAGTCGTTGTGCATTTCCGCCATCATCTTGACATCAAAGCCTTTATCGAAAGCACAATGGGCATCACACTTCATTAAATACTTGGCTTTGGATAATTTTGCTGCTTGATTAGTGGCGGCCCGTTGACCAATACTTTGAGGATTGCGAAGTAAAGTTACCCGATTATCGTCAGGAATTCCCGGGTTAGCCCACTCGCCGTCAAGGACCGCAATCACTTCCGTATTGCCTTCAATGTTGGCCAAAATATCCGCGATTGTTTTGGACAGGAACATTTCATTTCTGGCCGGTATGAGTATGCTTAGATCAGCGGTTGTCATAATTCTACTATATTTAGCTTAAACGGTAGTAAAAATCAATTGAGAAATGTTCTAGAAAAAAATATTCATTGTTTAACCCACATCCAGGAGCGGTTATTATCCCTAATCGTGCCCGGGATTTTGGCCTTTAATCCCAGAATAAACCAGGGCCGGATATTATTTTCTTTGACATATCTATTCACGGCATCTATGACACTCCATTTTTCCCGGGCGTCAAAACTATTTCTCCTGTGACTACCCGGTCTGACATAGTCGTGGCCTGCAAGTATTCCGCCGGGTTTGATCTTTTTATACCATTCTCGAATATCATCGGAAACATATGGACCCTCATGATTTGCATCAAGATACACGAAATCTAATTCGTTATCGTCAAAGTGAGCGAGTGCATCCGCACTTAGTTCGCGAATGAATTCATAGTTACGGTATTGAGAAAGACGCTTTTGCGCCTGTCCGAAAAGGCCTGCGAAAGTATCGTCGTCAATATAGTGTTTATACCCGTGGTAACCTTTCCAGATATCGATTCCGTAAACTTTCATTTGGGGGTTAACCTTGGCGATAAGCTCTGAATATTCTCCGGCTGCGACCCCCACCTCGACCCCGGTTTTGAAATTCAGCTCGTGGAGCCAATGGGGGAGATCATTTCTGCCAATGTTAGGAATTTCTATTGGAGATGGCTTTCTAACATCGAGATTAAACCTGTCAATCACGTAGTCTAGGGTTTTCATTTTCGTGATTGTAAAAACTGGATTAATTTTTCAAAACCTTCTTCCTCGCGGTTACAGGTATAGTAAATTATTGTTTTATTCATATAATTTTAAGATTTCCTCGGCGGTTCCCCAAGGCTCAATTTTATCAGTCCGGATTTTATTATGGGCTTTCCTCTCGCCCAAATCTAAAAAGCCTAATGCTTCAGATGTTGAAAACATGATGTTTGGAACCGGGGAACTATATTCTTCAGTTTTTACGGGCGTAATTCCCAGATGGTTTTCGAATCTGCCCGGCTCGCCCCAGTAGCTTTTATAAAAGTCCGGTGGTATTTTTTCAAAAATCGGGTATTTGGTATATCTTTCTTCCAGGGTTTTTACCAAAGCTTTCTTGGTGGTAATTAAACTGTTCATTAATTTCCTGACGCGGTAGGAAAAAATGGGTGGTTTTAACCAGGAAAAAATTGACCATTTATTAATACCGTAGGAAAAAGTTTCGTCATCGGAAGGCCGATAGAGAAAGTGTTCAGGGGAGTAAAGCATATCATCTTCAGCCATGGCCACGTATTTAGTGTTTGCCTCCCTGGCTCCTATTAGAACTTGCTTATAGAGCATATAGTTGGATCTTTTTTGCTCGCCGATACAAATATTTTTACAGTTATGGCCGATGACTGTGGGTTTAAAAGAGACGCTGACAATCGGTGTGTCGCCAATGGCTTTCAGTAAATATTTCTGGGTATTGGCCATAAAGTAGTTTTTATTAGTATTGGCCGTGTAGTAGATGATGGTTAAATCATTCATGACATTTTTAATGACATATCAGATTCAGTTTGAATTTGATATAGATTACCTAAATCTTTAAAATTACTTAACACGGTAGTGTAGGGTTTTTGCCTTCTGTAGTCAAAACGGTATTTGAACAAAGAATATATTTCGGAGAAGTGATATTTATACTCATTTTTTTCTTCACTGTCATGAACGACAATATAGTCGGCGTTGTTGGCGATTCTTTTAATATCAACTTTTCTTCTTTCATCCGGAAGGTGATCAATAAAAACTAATCCCCAATGGACATTTTCAATATTCGCCTTGTCCCAGTCTTCTATGAATATGATTTGATGTAGGTCAGTTTCAAAGGCCTTATTTTGATTGAAATATTCCGTGTTGTTATCGTAGGAAACAAGAGTCCTTTTTTGGTCCAAACATAGCCAATGCAATACCGGAGTACTAAAAAGTCCCATGCCCATTTCCAATACAGGCCCTTCTGAGATATTTAATACTTTTATGAGAACTGGTAAGTGACTGGACCAGTTTGGATTATATCTCATTTTTTCTGAACAAAGGAAGTAACAATGGCACCTTTTGGTATTAATTTGAAGGTGGTGGTAAAACCAGGGTAAATTTCTGAAAGTAAAAAAGTGTCTGTTTGTGGCCCCTGGTTACTATTCCAGAAGATGCAGTCGGCGTTTTCGGTCGCGTCGATATTCCACTGATGTATACCGCGGTAGTGGTGCCTTTGGCCTTCATGGGCAATATGGCGCAGGTAAATCCAACCTCCAGGTTTGCAAACACGGACCATTTCGGTAACTGCCTTATAAGGATCTTGTGAATGATCAAGAGCGTTGTCGCAGTAAACAATGTCGAAAGTATTATTTTTATAAGTTAGCTTAGTCATATCCTGTTTTTTGACAGTATTTATTGGTTGCAAATTAAGTTCTTTAAGTAATTTCCGATATTTGTTTGCCAGTAAATCTGATGACACCACTTTTACTTTTACGTCGCGGCGACGGTCTCCGATCAAACATACGGGCCCGGCTCCCAAATTGGCAATAGTTACCTTTTTTTTGTCACCGATCATAAAGTTAAATCTATCACTCAAGGGTCTTGACGTCTCATAGGCTTTGCCTTTAGCCGCCAGCCACCCGCACCAAAAGTTCAATTCTGCTTTTTTGCCTTCTTTCCAAGATTTTAAGTCCATAATTTTTCGATGAATTCCTGCCACAGTTTATATTTTTTGCGATAGTCTTTAAAGTAGGGATGAGTCTCATCACCTTGCCAAAAGGTTTCGTTTAACTCAATTCCCGGAGCTTCGTTTTTCAGATTTTTAAAGGGATCCGAAGCTTTGTCATGGTTGACCGTAGCATAACCGGTGACAGCTGCCCAGCCGTGTTTATCAATTTCGCGCTTGGAGACAATACCGGCAAAAATATCGTCAAACCGATTAATATCCAAAGCCCACGGCGCATGGAAGATATACGGGAGCACTTTTCTCTTAAAAGCTAAATTCATACTGCACATGGGGTAATAAATTCCTTTTGGAATTGGACCTTTATAAAAGGTAGTCGGCCTTTTCTCACCCATCACCAGCTGGGTTGGGGCGTCCCAGTCGCCGGAACCTTCCCAAATGCCGTGGGAGAGAACCACCTCTGCCTCACTTCTCACTGCATAAGGGAAGCCGCGGGTATATTCGGAGGCTGTTGATAGCCAACTCACCGGAACTCTTTTGGCTAAGGCTTCAATATGGTCCTGGATTGTATCTCCGACAGGGGTGACATCATCGTCCAGGGTAATAATGATTTCGCAATCTTTTAATGTTTTGGCTACGTAAGCAAAGCCTAGATTTCTGATTCCGGCATTAAAGTTTGTCAATGTCGAAACGTATTTACCCATAATCTCTGTGGCGCTTTTGCCATTTACGGTCGGATTCTTACCGTCTACTACGACGACAAGTTTGCAGTCGTGCTTTTCAATTAGTGGCTGCCAAGCCTCTTTAAATTTTTTAAAATGCTCCGGCCTGATAGTGGGGATAACAATGGCAATCATATCATTTATGTTTACTAACCGTTATTAAGTAGGGAATATGGTATTGATCTTCACTGATAACCTTTACTTTTAACCCGCTCTTAAAAACCACATAGGGTAACACAACTTGGTCACAGGTAAAATATCTTGACTGGTAATACCACCATAACTTCATGGCTTTTTGCACCCTCTTATTATTGCGATAGAGAAAGGCAGTCGAAGTATACAGTATAGTATCTTTAAAACCAGGGTCAGACAGACATTCAGCCAGCTGCTCTTTGTGCAGGCCATTTTTGTAGCGGGCGGTAATATACTTTCTCCTGTGTTGCAGTTTTTCTTCAATGAGGTCAACTTCCTCTTTAATTGTCTTCCGCCAGGGGTGTTTAAACAGGACTATATCGGCGTTACCCAATTTTCCTAAGAACCATTTGATCGAATCAGGGCGAGTAAGCGACATAGAGCTGTCAATCCAGAGATAGGCGTTATACCCGGGAAACATTTGCCAGCCGAAAAGCTTAGGGATGCGGTATTGCAGACGGGGGGTTAGACCGGTAATTGGCGGGAAATTGTTATCGGTATAGCGGTGAAAGGCTATTTTTTCAACTCCATTGGGTAAATCCTGGGTAACCGGATCAACCTGAGTATCAAAGTTTCCTAAGTTAGCTGTAAGTATGGCGACTTTCATTTTTTAATAAAGTACCAGCTGGCAGGGGGTTCTTTGTAGTAAATAATTAACCTTTCGATTTGGTTGGATTTAACAAAATCGTTTACGGCTGGGATTACAGCATAATATTGATCCTGCCCCTTTCTCTTAATATAGTCATGTCCGCTAATTATCCCTCCTTTTTTTACTTTTTTACTCCAGAGGGTTATGTCTTCATAGACGTGTTTATAGTCATGGTTGGCATCAATGTACACAAAATCAAGAGATTCGTCCGCAAAGTCTTTGGCTGCATCCGTGCTGAATTTACGAATAATTTCGCAGTTATAAGGCTTTAAACGTTCCTTACTTATTTTGTAGAACCTATCCAGTTTTTTTTGACTGGTGTGGTCTCTATAGCTTCTATATGCTTTCCATGCATCAATTGAATATAGTTTTTTAACGTCTTCCAAACGGCAGATTATCTCAGAAAAGTCTCCCTGTTCTACACCAATCTCTGCACCGGTGCCGTAAAATTGTTTGGCCAGATCGTTTCTGGTTTGGTTTATCCGATATATTTTCGTGCCACTTGCATTTTTGAGTGATGAGAGGGAGCTATTTAACCAATAGTGAGTGAAATAACTGTGAGTCTTTTTTCCCAAATGAAATTCGTCAATATAAAAAATTTTAGGAATACCTAACTTTTTTAATCTAACCTTCATGTCATTCATCAGATGCTTTCGCGACGGAATTTTGCGGACATCAAAGTCAACCATTAAAACATCAATTTTTTTGTACTCACCGGACCTGATTAAATCATCAAGAATAGTACACTCCGAACCTTCGCAGTTAAGTTTAAGATAAACTTGGTCGTTACTCTTGATGTTTTCAATAAACCAATCACTGGTGCGTACCAGATTGATGATTTGCGACCCAACTTTATAATGAAATTTCTCTTTAAATAGGGAAGCACCTTTAGTTTTTGGGGCATACAACGTTCCTGTACGGTTTTTATCCCACAGACCGTATTCACAAACTACTATTCTTTTATCTTTAAACTTTCTAAGTGTATCGCAACATTCAGGGACCGGTTCAAAACAGTATATTTTGTCAAACTTATACTTGTCCTCTAGGGCTATTTTAAGCGTTTGCCCGATATGGGCGCCGACATCCAAGAATATTTTCATGCCTTTATTTTTAAGACTGGATGTCCCCAGCCTTTTTTGGGTCTGAAAAATCGTGGGGTTCCGGTATCGTCGATAAAAGTATGGGTTGAGACTTTAGTAATTCGTTTTATGTATAAGATTTTATTAATTGGATAAATTGTGACCTCCCTTGCCAATTTGTTCAGGAATAAACCATCTGAGATATGTGCATCATGCCAATTACATTTAAAAAAAGGTTGAGTAATTTTTGTCAACAATTCTTTTTTAAACATGATTGAGCCGCCATCCATTCGTTGATGCGGACTGCGATGTGGCCCGAATGTTTTTATGGCCGGTAAAATCTCATCCGGTTTGTCAGAATTAAGATAAGTAATCCTGCAGGCATGAAAGTTGGCCATTTGCTTTTTATCCCTTCCAAATTCCTTGATATGTTCTTCAAAGCAGGTCGGTTCTAACATATCATCGTCGGCGAGAGCCATGACAAATTTACCCCTAGCCTGGGGAAAGTAGTTATTTTTCAGGCGGCTTTCCACATATATTTTATTCCTTTCTTCATTACTAAAATTGATATCAATTATCCTAACCCGTTTATCGTTGGTTTTATGGACAATCTTTCGAGTTTCCCCGTCGTCGGAATTTTCGAGGATGATGTATTCAAAATCGGTAAACGTTTGCTTCAAGACCGAATTAATCGTGTCTTGAACATAGAGAGGTTTGTTGTAAGAGCAGGTAAAGACGGTGATTGCAGGTGAGATCATATTTTTAGCTATTTTATATCTTCTTTGGCTTTATCAATAATCAATTGTTCTTTCCAATTTTCCGGCCAGGTTGGTATTGGCATAAATTTTTCAATCAACCACTCAAAGTCGTGCACCCTTTTAGGGAATTTGTTATTGATCCAGTAATCGATGCAGTTTTTCCTGCCCCGTTCACGTTCAGCTTGGTGAAAGGCATACCTGGCGTTAGAAAAGCCGTAGCCTTTGCCGCTTTTGCCCTTATGCCAGTGGGCGTACCAGGTTTTCTTATTGACCACAACTCTCCCTCCTCCAAGCCAAGTATTATTACAGACTTCTTGCGCTTCTTGGATAAACGAGCCATAAAGTTCAATGTTCATAGGGGCAATCATTTTGAACCACCAGTCTCGGGTAGTAAAGTAAAGTGAGCCTTGCGTCGTCATGTTATCGTCAATTAGAATGTCCTGCCGGTCATAATGTCTTTGTCTCCATTCATCTCCATGCAGCCCGCAGGCAGGATCGTGGGTGCGGATATAAGGGTAGGTCAGAAGTTGGTAGTCGATTGGGGGTCTGGCATCCGGAGCCACTTTCCAATTTTTGACATCGAGACGATAGCGGCGGGGGGTGACAACCCAATTGTCTTTGCAGTCAGCTATTAATTTGACATCAAAGCCCTGATCAAACAAGCAATGTCCATCAGACTTCATTACATATTTGCCTCGGGCAATGTCCATGCCGGCATTGATGCACTGGCGCATGCCCTTATTTTCGTAGATGGTGCCGTGGTGAATGATAATCAGGTTGTCATAGTTTTTTAGTGGGGGATCGGGCCAGTACCCGTCCAGGACTACAATTACTTCGATTGATCCTTCAGCCTTCGCCATAATATCGTCAATTGTTTGTTGGAGGTACTTTTCGTTTCTGGTTGGAATAATGATTGACAAATCCGGCATAAGTCTTTAGGGGTATTAAAGCAAAAATCATTGCAGTAATCAAATCCTTTTTTAATTTCTTTTATCCCTTTGTAGAGAAGACGTTGTAAAAGTAATCATATTTGAGGTTTTTACGGTTATCCCAGTTTTTGGGAAAGTTTGCTTCTCCTTTCGCATAGCGGAACGAACTTGTATCTGCGTCTTCTTTCATAATGTACCAACCACCATCTTTGTTGGTAAATCCGTAGAAAGGGGACTCGCTGTTGTCGATATCGGAAATTTTATAGCCATCTGTCGGTTGACTCTCAGTCGGAGCAACTTGATTACTGGCTGTTTTTCCGGAAATTAAAGATCCAACTTTATTGGAAAGAAGTGAGAAGAGGAAAAAGGATAACCCGGCGGCCCCGATGGCTTTGAGAAACGCCCGTTTGTCGATATCCACAATTTCCAATTTTTCTTTCTCGGATTCACTTATCGGTTGTATTTTCATAATCGGTGGCTTGGGGGGTGGCACCTTCCGGGGTTGGCGAGGTATATATTTAAAGGCTAAATAGACCAACGGCGGGTAGAGAAGAATAGCGATAGCTAACTGGGCAACGCTTTTAGCAGTTACAAAGGCTATCACCACCGCTATGCTGGCTATTATAAAACCACCATAAATGAAAGTTTTACGCATTATATTTTTGTGTCCTCCATTATTTCTATATACTTTGACCAGATAAAACCGGTTGAGCCATCGGCTAATCTAACCCCGAACCAACCTGAGTTTATGGCCACGAATTCAAAGGTGTCACCGTTTTTTGCCTCACCGACCTTTTCCGAATTAAGTGTCGGACCCCTACGAATATTAATGCTGGCCGACCCGTCATTAATTTTAACGGCCAAGATCATTTCCGGCTTTTCAACTTTTACTCCCGCGACTGCAGGTTTGCCGGCCGGCGGAGAGGGAAGTGAGGAGATAGAGCTTATAGAATTTGTGGCTTTGGCTGAGTGAATCCAAACATTTCTGAATCCGAAAGCAAAAAGGAGGACAAAAGTTGTGATAGCCATAGCAAATTCGGGAGCTTTTGATGGCTCTTCAACCGGGCTATTCCCTGCAAGTATGGGGTTGCTCCCTCCAAGACGCTCAAATTCCTTTTCCAGGATAATCCCTTCAAGCAAATTTTTATCATTTTGGTCGGGTTCATATTTTTCGATAAAATTCCTGTAGCCATCTACTCCCTTAAAGATTTTATTTTCTGAATTGTTAAAAAAAGACAGAATAACATTTGGTTTGACCCATGAAGTTTCTCTTTTACCTAAATATTCGGCGTATGAAGAATATCTGTCAGTTAGGTGCCGGTCATCAGTCCCGGGATGATGGTGAAAATAGCGGGTCAGGAGTAAGAGAGGGGATGTGCCCTCGATGCAAACTGATTTATACGGACCGGCAAACAATGCTCCGGCGTTTTGGTGTCTTTTATTAAAATACATAGAGTATCTGGTACATAAAGATCTCATAAATTTTTCCAGAGAACCCTGGGTTATTTGATGAAGTAGTAAATGGAAATGATTTGGCATTAAATTGTATGCTATAAGATCAACTTTATTGAAGTAATTTTTAGTTAGATGGGGTACGCCTCGAAAAGTGCGGCCCTTTACAGTAAAGGTTTTTTTGTAAGTGTTGGGTTGGGCCGGGGGAGTTAGGTAATCTTTCAGGTAACCCAGAAAAACTTCATAATCCCGTCCGTCTTTGAAGATAATCTTTTCTGAAACCCCTCTATTAGAGATGTGGAAATAGGCTCCCTCCTTATCCACTCTTATGGAGTACTTGGCAGGCATATTTTAACGTTATCTTGAAAGGAGAATGATTGCAAGCCCCTTTTGATGCCTAATGAGGTATTACTTTAGAGGAGAGCACTAGTTTGTAGACCCTTAAAGCTGAAAATTTCTTCCTGTTTTTCATCTTTAAGAATACTGTGTGTTTCTCGAAAAGAATTGAGAATTAAAAGAATATAAATATCTATCAAACTATTACTTAATATAAAATACATATTCAGAACCCATTGTGCTAAACTAAATTAGTTAAAGGAGGTGAGAAAAATGAAATTTAAACCTTTGACGGTTGCTCTCTATACGAGTTTACTTTTTGCCGGCCTTGATCTGGTATGGTCAATGGTAGTTGCCTTAGGCTTGGGCCAAACTTATCTTGATTGGATTCTAAAGTTACAATTTATCCAAAATCCCTACGTGGTTATGCCCTTTAATCTGGGCACAATGATCACTCTTTTAATGGTTACTTTTGGGGTTGGGTTTGTTTTAGGCTGGGTAGGCACAATCTGTTGGAATAAAATGGCTGAAAAATAGAGATTGTCTGGCTCCACCTGATGCCTGCCCGTTTACCCGCCTCTGGAGGGCCAACTGGAGGGGATGGATTCAGGACCCTTAAAGAGACCTTTGTTGTATAATGGAAGCGTGAATATTATTCAGAATCTATTTATTAAAAAGCCATATTTGGCTTGGTTTGTGAAAGATAAAAAAGGACTTTCTAAACAGAGTATGTTGGAGCAGATATTAAATTATGGTAATTGGCAGGATTATCTGGAGGCAGAAAGAGATTTGGGTGTAAAAGAAGCGAAAACTATTTTTGAAAATCTGAAGAATAGAAAAAGAACGAATTTAAGACCAAAAACTATCAACTATTTTAGCCTGTATTTTGCCAAATATGCATGAGGAAGTTTTGTTGCCTAAACAAAAAGCCCTTTTATCTTTGGTGGGGTCTTTTTCTGATAAATTTTGTTTGATCGGCGGAACAGCCGTGGCTTTACAGCTAGGACACAGAACCTCGGTTGATTTTGATTTACTAACCACCTCTGAACTAAGAACTAACGATGTAAGAAATCAAATCGGGAAAAATCTACAGATAGAGACAGTGTTGGTGGATGAAACTAATGAATTTACAGCAGTTATTGGTGAAGTGAAATTTACTTTCCTTAAGTACCCCTTTGATGTTCATCCCAATGTGAATTTTAGGGAAATCATCAAAATGCCGGATTTGTTGTCTCTTGGAGCGATGAAAGCTTACGCGTTGGGTAGAAGAGCCAAGTGGAAAGACTATGTTGATCTTTATTTCATCATCAACAAATTTTCTTTTAAAGAATTGATAACCAGAGCGGAAGGGATATTCGGTAAAGAATTTAACGAAAAATTGTTTAGAGAACAACTAGCTTATTATAAAGATATTGATTACACCGAAAAAGTTGATTTTATGAAGGGGTTTGAAGTGGGTGATGAAGTAGTAAAAAATAAACTGGTTGAGATAAGCCTACAGAAATTTTAAACCAGCTCTGCCTGATGCCTGCCCGCCAACTGGAGGGGATGGATTCAGAACTAATTTTCTAATTGTTGTTTATCTATCGGTAGTTGTAGATTTAACCTGGCCTTGTTCATCAATCTGATATGTCACTCCCATCAATGGGTCAAACAAATTACCATTTTCTTTAAAGTTTTTAATTATTGCGGACAAACCTCTGGGCTGTTCAGCTACTACAGCGTTTTTTGGCTTTTCTCCTGTAACTCCGTTTTGGGAGTGGGGTTCTATATCTTTCATAATCATAACTCCTGTTAATATATCACAAAAGTCAAATCATACCTAGCTCCGACTGTTGAATCAGGTGAGAACTTATTTCATTGATCTGATCCTAACACCTATTCTACCAGAAGAAGTCGATAGAAAGTTCCTTAATGCCTGTTTTAAAGGCTATGCACCAGCTTTAAATGTTTGAGTGATACGGAAGCAGGGTTTCACTAGGACATCCTAAACTTACTTCTTAGACTGTCTCAACTGTTCTTTGAGAGGATCAAAAGTTGCAAACTCTATTCCTCCCGCAGTAGCTTCATCTAAATTGATAACTCCTCGTAGGTGGGCTTCTTCGTGTTGGTAAAGTCTAGCCAAAAAACCATCAAATCTCTCTTTATATTCTTGACCGTCTACGCTTGTCCATTCCATCACAATCCATTCTGATCTTTCAACATCTGCAGACATTATCCCAGAGCTTAAACATAATTCTTTATAAAAATTCGTATCTTTTGACCTTTCAGTTATTCGAGGGTTTATAAATGTTTGGAGATCATCATTAACAAAAGTTACAAAAACAGACTTGTCTTCTCCTATTTGTGGTGCAGCAAAACCTCTACCGTAACCAACAGCTTTCCTGTATCTCATCAGGGTTTCACCCAACCTTTTTCCCAGTCCGATACCTTCTTCAATTGATACTTCCTGAGTAGATTGTCTAAGGATTGGGTCACCAGCATATCTGACCTCTGGAAAATCCTTTAAGGTTTCACCAAATTTATGAACCAAATCTCTAATTTCCTTTGACATGATCGTATTTTACCATTCTTGTTGATGTCTTTGAAATAATTAACAAATCGCGATAAGCACTTGCAAAGTGCAATTATATCGTGTATAAGTAGATAGTATAAGTCATATGGCTAAAAAAACTTATTATTCAGTCACTCAGGCAGCAGAATTTCTGAAGGTTCATCCAGAAACACTTCGTCGGTGGGATAGAACCAATAAACTCCAAGCTGAAAAAATAAACGACCGCGGAGACCGACGCTATGACCTTGAAAAATTAAC
>Ga0187878_1002410_pt1 | contig 16600 bp, 17 predicted proteins | sample June2016WEW_17_1_FD_132979 | JGI IMG/M metagenome (GOLD analysis project Ga0187878, IMG submission 132979) | Peatland microbial communities from SPRUCE experiment site at the Marcell Experimental Forest, Minnesota, USA - June2016WEW_17_150 | ecosystem: Environmental > Terrestrial > Soil >...
GGTGCTGTGAATATTGCGAAGAGGATCTTAAAATTATAATTTTATGCAGGCAGATAGAATAATTATAATAGATTTCGGTTCGCAGTACACAAAGCTAATTGCGAGGAAAGTAAGGGAATGCCGGGTATATTCGGAAATAATTTCGTGTAATGCCGATCTTTCCGGATTAAGAAAAGATAAAAGATTGAAAGGAATCATTCTTTCCGGAGGACCTTCGAGCGTTTATCTGAAAAATGCACCAGCTCTTTCAAAGCAGATACTCGAGCTCCATATTCCGATACTCGGGATCTGTTACGGTCTTCATTTGCTGTCCAGTCATTTCAAAGGAAAAGTTTCAGTGGGGAAGGTAAGAGAGTACGGCAAGACCCGGATCCACAGCATGCACAATTCGATTTTATTCGATAAAATAAATAAAGATGTCACTGTCTGGATGAGCCATTCGGATTATATTGATGAGCTGCCTTCCGATTTTTTGGTTACTTCGAGGAGTGAGAACGGGCTTATAAGCAGCTTTGAGAACCCATCGGATAAAATTTATGGGGTTCAGTTCCATCCTGAAGTGCATCACACCGAAAAAGGCATAAAGCTCCTGAAAAACTTCCTGTTCAAGATCTGCAGGATAAGGAATAAATGGGAGATCGGCTCTTTCATCGAGGAGAAAGTAAATGAGATAAAGAATAAAGTCGGCAGGAATAAAGCCCTCCTGGCTTTGAGCGGGGGAGTGGATTCAACGGTAGCAGCTTTTTTGGTGAATAAAGCATTAGGAAAAAATCTCATTTGTGTGCATATTGATAACGGCTTGATGAGGAAAAATGAAAGCAGGGATATTGTTAAGTACTTCTCGGAGAAACTGAACCTGAATTTTATCGATGGCACAGGGATATTTCTCCGCAGGCTTAAAGGGGTGAGCGAACCGGAAAAGAAAAGAAAGATCATCGGTAAAACTTTTATCGATCTTTTTCAGCAGTATGCCAGGAAATCCGGCAATTTGAAGTACCTCATTCAAGGGACGTTGTATCCTGACGTGATAGAATCTACATCTTTTCTCGGACCATCCGTAACGATTAAATCACACCACAACGTAGGCGGCTTACCAGGATCACTAAAAATGGATCTTATTGAACCATTCAGGGAATTATTCAAAGATGAGGTCAGGGAGATCGGTAGGCTGCTGCAGGTCCCCGGGGAGATCATCGGAAGGCATCCTTTTCCCGGTCCGGGGCTTGCAGTCCGGATACTTGGTGAAGTTAATAAAGAAAAGCTTGAACTATTAAGAGAAGCAGATTATATTTACATTAACGGTCTGAAAGAAAATAAACTGTACGATAAAATTTGGCAGGCATTTGCTGTTTTGCTTCCAGTTTCTACCGTGGGGGTTATGGGAGATAGCAGAACTTATGAGCGGGTCATTGCATTACGCGCTGTGGAAAGCGTGGATGGTATGACTGCAAACTGGTTTTACATGCCGCCCGATATCCTGGAAGAGATATCAACAGAAATAACGAATAAAATAAAAGGGATTAACCGCGTGGTTTATGATATCAGTAATAAACCGCCGTCAACAATAGAATGGGAATAAAACACATTTTTTTATTCAGGGGCATCACTTTCTCATGCAGGGTTTTTGCTGTATTAATCTTTTTTATTATTTCCTCTAAAATCAATATCCTTAGTTCCCAGCCTGTTACCATGGGGGTGGTTCTCCCCTTATTCGAGGAATCAAACGATGAAGGCAAGAAACAACTGGGTATGGAAGTACTTAACGGTGTTAAGTTCGCGCTCTCGGAGTATTATAAGACTTCAGGCAAAGATGTACTTCTGGATGTAAGGGATACAAAAAAGGATGTAGAAACGACCGTTAATATTATGACTGAATTAGGAGAGAATGATTCTGTAGTTTGTGTGCTCGGACCTATATACAGCAATGAGCTTTCCGAATCAGCCGATGATGCCTTCATGTATCAGATGCCTGTGGTCTCTCCTACCGCCACGGGTGATGATCTGGCTGATACACATGAATACGTTTTTCAGCTCAACCCGACATATGATGTGCGGGGCAGGCTGATGGCAGATTATCTGTATAAAGAACATGGTATGAGAAATTTTGCCGTATTAGCGGAAGAATCTTACGGGACGAATTTTTCGAAGCACTTTGAGGAAGAAGCAAAAAAGCTCGGTGCTAAAATAGTAATATCCGATACTTATAATAAGAATTGGAAAAATATCAACCAGATTGTGGAGCATTTTAATAGAGTCATTCTTGAAAACGATCTGTTTATTAATCCTTCCAATCTTAATTTGAAGCAAAGGGAGAAGCTTGAAAACTCAGGATTAAGATACGGATTGCTGGATTCGCTTATAAACCTCAAGGCTGAGGTCAGCATATATTTTCTTTTCGGCAGAAATGCAAAAAAGGTGATCGATACGCTGAATATTAAACCTTACCAGCTTAAAAGCGATACCTTAAAGTTCATTCAGGGTTATATAGATGCTATATATATACCGATATCAAATCCTTCAGAGATAAGCTTATTGGTGCCTGAGTTATTTTCCAGCGGGCTGGCTTTCTTTATTGCCGGAACCGGTGACTGGAACAATGATAAAGCCCTGGAAGACAATAAGATGTATCTTAAGAACCTAATATTCGAATCCGAATATTACCTGGATGAAGAGAACCCAAAGCTTACGGAATTAAAATCAGCACTGAAGAAGACAAAGTACAAGTTGAATAAATCATTTCTTTTCGGATATGATTCTATGGGACTTCTGTTAAATATTATTTCCGAGGGGAACCATACCCGCCGGGAAATTTATGATGCATTGAATAAGGTCTCTTCTTATGATGCCATTAAATCAAAGATATCACTAGACCACAGGAGAGTGAATTCCGAACTGAACATACTAACTTATAATGACGGCTTAAAGAGGATATGTACTTATAAGCTGCCCAAATAATCGTGATACTGAGAAAATTTATTCCATATATTATTTTTTTTGTAACTGTTGTTCAGCCCTGTGCTTCGTATACCCAGCAGCGTCCCGAGATGTCAAAAGAAGAGTGGAATATTCGCAGAGATGATTATGCAGTCCAGATCATTGTACTTTTGAGAAAGCTTGAGGGCATTGATCATAAGATCGACAGTTTAACGTCGGTTGACTCATTAAAATCAAAAGAATTAGAGAAGAATGAAGAAGAGCTTTATGCTCTTGTAGGCTTCACGAAATCGGGAATAGAAGAATTCAGAAAAAAGTTTGAACTCACAGAAGATAAGATCAGCAGCAGGATAAGTTCTCCAGAAGATGCAAAGGCGATGTATTTTGATGAAATAAGCAGAAGCAAAGCGATATGCCTTCCTGAGTTTTCTGAAAGATATTCTTCGATGAAGAAGCATCTGGAGGAGTGGGAAGGATTCGTGCCGTTGATAGCAGAAACAAATAAAGAAGTGATTGTGAATAAGGAAGAAACACCTGTGCAGGAAAAAATCAATGAGCCAATAGAAGAATATCAAAATACTCCCGGCGAGGAAAAAAATATTGAATCATCTCCTGTTAACGAAAGAACATACACTGTGGTCAAAGGTGATTGCCTTCGCAGCATCGCCCAGGCAAAATATAATTCATCTGAGCTATGGCCTTTGATATGGCTGGCTAATAAAGACGGTATAGTGAACGAAAGAAATTTTTATTTCGATTTCCAGCGGGCTGTGATCGATCCGAATCGTATTTATCCAGGGCAAATATTGTTTTTACCGGTGGTAACGCAAAAGATGAGGACTGATGTCGAGAACTTTGAAAAACGTATCCGGGGGAAAATAAGCCCTGAAGAGAAATAATATACTGTCCTAAAAAGTCTACACTTTAGCAGTAACCTCAAAAACTACACATTAATCAATTAATAATACTGTATATTTTTTTAGAAAGTACTTGACAAAGGTGAAAAATGACCTTATATTTGTATCACTTTAATTAACCCTATTTTATAACGCCATAAAATAAAGGAGAAACTACATGGCAAAAATTAGAACCATGCTGTACATCTTCCTTGCAGCAATGATGCTGACCGGTACATCCATGCTTATTGGATGCGGCGGCGGAGTTGACGAAGAGCAGATGCAGCAGTTAAACAACCTGAAAGCTGAAGTCGAAAGCCTTCAGAGCCAGGTGAAAGCTAAAGAAGACGAGAAAGCTTCTTTAGAGAAAAAGATCTCCGATCAAGAGGCAAAGAACAAAAAATGTTCAGACGATCTGGCAAAGGTTAAAAACTGTGTCGACGATCTGAATAGGGAGGGTAAGTAATATGAAACTGCATAAATTAATCATATTCGTACTCGCTTTTGGATTAGTTTTCTTATCCAAAGCCCCGTTGTTTGCCCAGGATGACGATGACGAAGAGAATCAACAGATGGAAGAAATGGATGAAGAGACATGGCAAAAACAGATGGATGACTACAACGCACAGAAGACCCAATTAACAGCGAAACTTGCTGACCTGAATAAGGATATTGACGGGTTAAAAGCTTCTCTTGCCGAAAAAGAGAACAATTTCAAGGTTTGTGATGCCGCAATCTATGCTGCAGTCGGAAACACAAGAGAAGGCGTTGCTGATTTCAGGAAAAAATTCGAAGAGACTGAAAAGAAGATCAACGGTAAGTCCGGAACCCCGGCTGATGCAAGAAAGATGTATTTCGATGAGATCTCCAAAGATAAGGCAAGATGCTTACCCGAGTTCGCAGACAGATATGCTTCAATGAAGAAGAAACTGCTCGACTGGGAAGGTATAAAGCCTGTTGAAGGTGGAACATATACAGTTGTCAAAGGCGACTGCTTATGGAAGATCTCTAAGATGAAATACAACTCACCGTACTACTGGCCGGCAATCTGGGATGCTAACAAGAATGGTGTTGTTAACAAAGACCAACTGACCAACCATCGCCACAAAGCGGTGACCAATCCTAACTTGATCTATCCGGGTCAGGTCTTGAGGATCCCGACACTTACCGATGCTCAGAAAAAAGAAGCTGAAATGAAATCAAAGAAGTACAGAAGACACAGAAATGTTAAAAAAGAAGAAGGCGTAAAGAAGGAAGAGACCAAGAAGGAAACTAAGAAAGAGGTAAAGAAAGAAGAACCTAAGAAAGAAACTAAGAAAGAGACCAAGAAAGAAGAGCCTAAGAAAGACGTTAAGAAAGACGTTAAGAAAGACGATACTAAGAAATAACTTCGGGATTTCACTTTCAGTTGTTGACTTACAACAATTTAAGAACCCTTATACATTACAGTATAAGGGTTCTTTGTTTTATAAATTATTTATTATTTTTACGTATTGTCTATAGAAGAAAAATATATATCACTCGAGGGGGTCGACCTCGCAGATTTCACCGGTTTCAACGAAAAAAATATTGACCTTATCAGGGAGCAATTTCATTCTAATATTACAATAAGGGGTGAAACTGTATATCTTAAAGGTGAGCAGGAAGAAATAGTCCAGCTCGAAACAATTTTCAAGGAACTTGCACTCCTTCAGAAAAGACAGGGTAAAATAACAGAAAGCGATATCAGCCTTATTCTTGAGCTGGTTACAGGTTCCAGGGATGTTGATCTTGAAAAAAGATTCGGTGTGAAAAAGGAAGAACTTGATGACGTGATCCTGGTGGAGAAGAATGATTTCGTCAAGCCGAAAACGTTGGGACAAAGAGATTTTTATTATACAACAAAGAATAATGAGATTGTTTTTGTCATCGGACCCGCAGGAACGGGTAAAACATACCTGTCCGTTGCCATAGCGCTTGCGGCTCTGAAGAGTAAAAGAGTTAACCGGATCATTCTCTCCCGTCCGGCAGTAGAGGCGGGTGAAAGTCTTGGTTTCCTGCCGGGTGATCTGTCCGAAAAAGTAAATCCATACCTTAAACCACTTTTCGATGCACTTGAGGATATGATTCCCATAGAAAAGCTCAGGTCTTATTTTGAAAAGAATATAATTGAGATCATTCCGCTTGCATATATGCGCGGTAGAACGCTAAATAATGCGTTCCTTATTCTTGATGAAGCACAAAATACCACGGCTCTTCAAATGAAGATGTTCCTCACAAGGTTGGGTGTAAATTCAAAAGCAATAATAACGGGCGATATCACACAGATAGATCTTCCTACAAAACAAACTTCAGGACTGGTTCAAATTCAGAATATACTTCAGCACATAGACGGGGTTGAATTTGTTTACCTGACAAAGAAGGATGTAGTCCGACATAAGCTTGTTAAAGACATCATTAATGCTTATGAAAAATACTCAAATGGAAATAATAAAAAAGATGAGGGAGAAGTGCAATGATCTCAAGATTTTTTTACCTAAATCTTTTTTTTAAAGTATTAAGGACATATGAAATTTGCTTTTTCATCTATTTTCTCATTTTCATTTAATCTTTTAAGCATTTTGGTTATATTCCAGCGATGTATCGAATAAAATTAAACGAATTTGAAGGACCTCTGGACCTGCTGTTGTTTTTTATACAGCGCGATGAGCTGGATATTCACAATATCCCTATATCCAAGATCACAGCCGAATTCTGCGAATATGTAAATTATATGCAGGTTCTTGACCTCGAAATTGCGAGTGAGTTTATTCTGATGGCGGCTACCCTGATCCAGATAAAAGCTAAGATGATGATAATGTCAGATGATGAAGAAATCGAAGAAGAAGAAGATCCGAGGTACGAACTGGTGAGACGGCTTCTGGAATATAAAAGATACAAGGATGCTTCAGTAGAAGTGGCTAATTATGAAGGTGAGCAGAGAAATATTTTTTATAGGCATGACTATGAAGGGGATGAGAAAGAGCCATATTCCGTGGATAATGACCCGAGCTTGCAGAATCTGACACTGTACAACCTCATCAAAGCTTTTAAGTATGCGATGGATCACCGTCCCAAGGAGGTCATACACAATATTACCAGGTTCAATGTTTCCCTGGATGAACAGGTTGATTTTCTGAATAAAATCTGCAATGCACAGGAATTTATTTCTTTTCTAGAAATTATCAAAACCATGAATGAAAAACTGCGTATCGTTGTAACGTTCATCGCAGTGCTAGAAATGGTGAAAAATGGGTTATTAGGCATAAGGATCAATAATGAGCTGTCCGATTTCATAATATTCAGGATCGCTGTTCCTGAACCAAACATTCGCTATGACGAGTAATAATCTTAAAAATATAATAGAAGCTCTTCTCTTCTCTTCCGATAGACCTTTATCTCTTTTACAGATAAAGGATCTTATTAACGAAGAGAAAGAAAGCACAGGTATGACTGCTGACATTAAGCATATCGAAGCTTCTATTGCCGAGATTAAAGAAAAGTATCAAAGCGATGAATATTCGTTCAGGTTAATGGATATTGCGGGAGGTTTCAGGTTTGCAACTAAAAAACCCTACAGTGCCTGGGTTACCAAGATGAATAAAGACAAGCTGAGACGTCGTTTATCTCAGTCAGCGCTGGAAACGCTTTCTATTATTGCATATAATCAGCCCATTACGAAATCGGAGATCGAATTTGTACGGGGTGTTAATGTGGATTATATCGTAGGTGCACTGCTTGAAAAAAATCTTGTGACCATTAAAGGACGAGCAGACGCACCTGGACGCCCGATGTTATACGGCACAACCCCGGAATTTTTAGAGCTGCTCGGAATTAACTCGACCGCTGAACTGCCGCCGCTTAAAGAGATACAGGAAATTATTAAATCAGGTCCGCCCGAGGGCATCACACAATCGGATATCGATTTCTATGAAGAGATCAATATGATTAAGGCAAAAGCCGCAAACAATGAAACATTTAAGGAAGCAGAACAGAATATTTTAAAGGAAGTCGAAGATTTGAGTACCGGGGAGCAAACTGCGATTGAAAGCTCTTCCAACAATGATATACTTGAAGATAACGGATCAATTGGAACGGAAGAAGTTAATGATGGTGAAGAGATTATTATACCCTCCTCCGATGAACGTTCCGAAGATGCATCTTCAGAAAATGTTGATGAAGAGAAGATCGAATGAATGAAGGCAATCTTACCCGGCTAAATAAGTTTATTTCAGCATCTGGCTTATCATCAAGGCGAAAAATAGATGAATTAATACTTCAAGGAAGAGTAACTGTCAATTCAAGAACGGTGAGTGAGCTCGGAATCAAGATAGACCCTGAAAAGGATATTGTTAAAGTTGACGGTGAAACGATCAGAAAAAAATCCAATTTTATTTACGTACTGCTTAATAAACCAGCCGGATATATAACAACATTGAATGATGAGAAGAACCGCAGGACTGTTATGGACCTTATCGGTGTAAACCAGAGAATTTATCCTGTCGGAAGGCTGGACTATGAAACCGAAGGTCTTTTGCTTCTTACAAATGACGGAGAACTAGCAAACCGATTGATGCACCCTAAATTCGAAATCACTAAAACATACCAGGCAAAACTTAATAGACCTATAGACGAAAAAACTTTACGCCGGCTCGAGAGGGGGGTTCTTATTGACGGGAGAAAGACCAGCGTTGCGAAAGTTAATATCGTAACAAATACAGGCAAGACTCAGATACGGATATCCATCCATGAAGGCAGGAACCGGCAGGTCAGGAAAATGCTTGAATCAGTCGGCGTGTTTGTGAGGAAGCTGAAAAGGACCGGGTATGCTAATCTGAATGATAACGGACTTAAAATCGGCGGGTGGCGATACCTGACTGCAATAGAAGTTTCAGAGCTTAAAAAAACAACCTAATTAAAGAGCACAGGAGTATATTTTGATCGAACAGAACGATCTAATAAAGCGCAGATTGGAAGAGCTTGAAGAGATAAAAAAGATGGGGGTAAATCCTTATCCTTATAAATTTGATGTTACTGCCGGTTCGAATGATGTAATAAAATATTTCAAAGATCCTGAAACAGATGATGAGAAAGAAAAGCAGAAAGAGAAAACCGTTTCTGTAGCGGGAAGGATAATGGCAAGACGAATCATGGGCAAAGCGAGCTTCTGCCATATCAAGGATGAAACAGGAAGAATACAGATTTATATACGTAGGGATGACGTGGGGGATAAGCTGTATTCTATCTTTAAGCTGCTTGATATCGGTGATATTATTGGGGTGAAAGGGTTTGTATTCAGGACAAAAATGGGTGAAATATCAATACACGCCATTTCGTTTGAGGTTCTAGCTAAAACTATCCTTCCGCTGCCGGTTGTAAAAGAGGAAATTACTGAGTCAGGAGAAAAGATTATTCACGATGCCTTCACCGATGTTGAGCTGAGATACCGGCAGAGGTATATTGACCTTCTGGTAAACGAGAACGTAAGGGAAACTTTTATTAAACGCACGAATATTATCAAATCTATAAAAAGGACTTTAGAAAAACATAATTTTTTCGAGGTCGAAACTCCAACGCTCCAAACTATCTATGGAGGGGCAAACGCAAAACCGTTCGTGACGCACCATAAAGTTCTGGATATGAATCTATATCTCAGGATATCGAATGAGCTGTACCTGAAAAGGCTGATAGTAGGGGGTTTCAACCGCGTATACGAATTTGTGAGGGATTTCCGCAATGAGGGTATAGACAGAACACATAACCCGGAATTCACACAGGTGGAATGGTATCAGGCTTACGGAGATTATAATGACAGTATGAACCTGTTCGAGGAAGTCATCGAGCAGGCATGTATTGATGTGAACGGAACTGCTAAGATAAAATACCAGGATACAGAACTTGATTTTACACGGCCCTGGAAACGGAGGAAGATGGCAGACATTCTGAAGGAGGTGACCGGGCTGGATGCACATAGATCTACAAAAGCCGATATAATAAAATATATGAAAGAACATTCCTTAGAATACGATGAAAAGATCTCATTCAGCAAGGGATTGCTTCTCGCAGTATTATTCGAGGAAACATGCGAGGATTTGCTGGTACAGCCGACTTTTGTTCTTGACCACCCCATTGACACAACACCTTTATGCAAACCGTTACGCGAATATACCCCGGAGCAACTGGAAGAAATGAAAAAGGATCCCGAACAGGTGATATTTGTTGAAAGGTTCGAACCGTACATTTACAGGTGGGAACTCGGTAATTCGTACAGTGAGCTTAACGATCCTATATTGCAGCGAAAACTCCTGGAAGAGCAAGTGGAACGCGGCAGAGGCGGTGAAGAAGAAACTCACCCGCTTGATGAAGATTTTATTCGTGCCATCGAAACGGGCATGCCCCCGACAACCGGCGCGGGACTTGGTGTGGACAGGCTTGTAATGCTTCTAACAAATTCCCAAAACATTAGAGACGTCATATTTTTCCCCCTGATGAAACCGCTGGGGTAATAGTAAGAGTAGATTTTATATTTTATGCTAGAGAATCATACTTATATCCGCGAACAATTCCCTTTTTTGAAAAAGTTCATCTATTTTGATGCAGCGCATTATACGCCATATCCTCAGGTGGTAGTGAAGGAGCTCAATGAATTCATGAAGAGATACACTGAAGATTACCTGAATCTGAGTCTTTTCAATATGGATATCACGCGTGAAATGAAGAGCACATGTGCAAAAATGATCAACGCTGATCCCGATGACATAATCATAACTTCAAGTACAACCCATGGCATAAACATTTTTGCTAACGGCATCAATCTTCCTCCTGATGACAACAACGTTGCGTTCCTTGATTCGGAATTCCCCGCTGTAGTCTACCCATGGTTAAACCAGCAGGACCTCGGCAGAGTGTCAGTGGTAATGATCCCTTCCTCAAAAGGATACACCAATGAGACAGTAATAAAAAAATCTCTTCTTGATTATAATGTTAGGGTATTAACTATCAGCTATGTGCAATTCCTCGGATACAGGTATAACATTAAGAGCATAGCGGAATTCTGCAGGAAGAATAATATATTTCTTGTTGTAGATGCAATACAGGCTGCAGGAATTTGTCCCATAGATGTTGTTGATATGGGCATCGATTATATTTGCACGGGAAATCAAAAATGGCTGATGTCTCCTGCAGGAACAGGATTTACCTATATTTCAAAGAAATACAAGGAATTTGTCCACCCGTCATATGCAGCAACTTCAAGCATTAATTATGATTTCGAGAATTTCCTCAGCTACAAGCTCGACTTCAAGAATGACGGTGCTGCTTATGAAAATTCGACTTTGAACACACTCGGTATGATCGGTATGAACGAAGTGATGAAATTATTCATGGAACTTGGTGTAGAAAATATATTCAGGCACATTCTCGATATACAGGACCATTTTATCGAACTTCTGGATAAAACAATGTACAGAGTAGAAAGTGACCTCAACCCGGAACACCGTTCTAATATTATGATATTCAGCCGTTCGGACCAGTCATTAAATAAGCACATACAGAAAGCCCTTGAATCAAAGAATATTTATATCGCAATCCGTGAGGGCTATTTGAGGCTTGCACCTCACATCTATAATAATTATGAGGACGTCGAAATACTCGCCCGTGAACTTAATTCAATGTGAAATTTAATTAAGTAATATTAATAATTCGTATGACTTACCATACAAGTAAAATAGTAGATCTCCTTTTTGAGGAAGCTGTTATTAAAGTAACCGATGAGTTAAAAAAAGAAGGCTTCGGGATCCTTACAGAAATTGACGTTAAAGAAACTTTGAAAAATAAGCTCGATGTAGATTTCAGAAAATACAGGATACTCGGTGCGTGCAATCCTCCGCTAGCATATAAAGCCTTGCAGACAGAAGAAAACATCGGTGTAATGCTTCCCTGTAATGTGATAGTGCAGGAAAAAAATGACGGAACGGTCAGGGTTTCCGCTATTAACCCCATGGTTGCGATGAAGACAGTCGGTAATGAAGACCTTAACGAGATAGCAGCTCAGGTTTCTGAAAAGCTAGGAAGGGTAATAGATAATATCTAATAAAATTTTGGCCAGGTTATTTCTAAAGAAGAACGAAGAACACCGCATCAAAGAGGGGCATCTTTGGGTTTTCAGCAATGAGGTACATCGGATTGATGGTGATGTAGTAAACGGTGATGTTATCGAAATATGCGATTTTGGCAAACATTCACTCGGATTCGGCTTTTATAATAAAAACTCACTGATAGCTGTCCGCTTGCTGGCTCCTTCTTTTTCCGGTGATGTCCGCGCATACATAAACAAGGCTCTTTCAAGAGCTTATGAACTCAGAAGGTCAGTCTACCCTCACCGGGAATCTTTTCGTCTGGTATTCAGCGAAAGTGATTTTCTTCCGGGACTTATTATCGATAAGTATAATGATACCTATGTTCTGCAGGTCTATTCAATGGGAATGCAAATGAACATCGGCTCCGTGGTTGATGTTCTGAGAAATGAGTTCAAAGCAAAGAATATTTTTACGAAAAATGAGCCTTACTTCAGAAAACTTGAGGGGCTTCCTGATTCGGATGAAGTGTATTATGGTGAAGAAGATGAAGAAATGATAGATGACGGCAAGATCAGTTATAAGATAAATTTTTCAAACACACAAAAGACCGGATTTTATTTTGACCAGTACGATAACAGAGAATATATCGAGCAGTTTGTAAAAGGAAAAAATGTTCTCGATGCATTTTGTAATGCCGGAGGGTTCGGGCTCCATGCACTTATTGCAGGTGCTCTTAAGGTTACTTTTGTTGATTCATCCGGCTCAGAGGTACGAAATTCAGAGGACAATTCTAAACTTAATAACCTGTATAATGGATGTGAATTCGTTACGAGTGATGTGTTTGACTTTCTGGAAGATTGTATGCGATACAACCGGAAATTTGATATGGTTATATTGGACCCCCCCGCATTTGCCAAAAGCAGAAAGAGCATTCCATCTGCAATAAAAGGATACATTAAATTGAATAAACTGGCACTTCAATGCATATCAGAAAATGGTTTCCTCGTCACTTCATCATGTTCGCATCATGTGGACAGAGAGAATTTTTTGAGTGCTGTGAATGCTGCTTCCGTTAAGTCGAATAAAAGACTTCAGCTTATCCATATTGGCGGTGCTTCAAAGGATCACCCTATTTTACCGGCAATGATAGAAACATCTTACCTGAAATTCGCTGTATTTCGCATTTATTAAAATTCAAAATTAGTCTTTTTCCTGCTGTTTTAAATAATATATTTTCATTTCTATCTTTTATAATTAATTCATTAGTCATATTTTTATATCGTTCGTTCTGATTATCACTTATTTATCTAATTGATTGTTTCATTTTATTGTTTTTTATCTATTAAAATATATTGAATATTTCTCTGAAGAATAAAAACGCAGTTGTTTGCGGTAGCACTCAGGGTATGGGTAAAGCCGCAGCTGTTGAATTTGTAAAATTAGGTGCTAAAGTGACTTTGATTGCGCGTAACGAAGATTCTCTGAAGAAAGTCAGGAATGAGCTAAATACAGATTTCAACCAGGTACATGATTTCATTGTTGCAGATTTTTCATATCCTGATATACTGAAAGTTAAAATAAATGATTATGTAAAAAATAATCCTCCTGTACACATTCTCGTTAATAATACAGGCGGACCTGAAGAGGGAAATATAATTGATGCAGATGTGAATGAGTTTAGGGATGCGTTTAACAGTCATTTGATATGCAATCATATTCTCGTACAAGCATTGGTAGATGGGATGAAAAAAGAAAAATATGGACGTATCATAAATATTATATCTACTTCTGTAAAAGAACCGATTAAAGGACTAGGCGTTTCCAATACAGTCAGATGGGCAGTAGCCAGCTGGGCAAAAACCCTTGCCGGAGAACTTGTTCAATATGGGATCACCATAAATAATATCCTTCCCGGTGCTACTAAGACCGAAAGGCTGTATTTTCTATTCGATTCATGGTCGAAGAATTCAGGCAAAAGCAGGCAGGAAATAGAAAAAGAATGGCTCGGCAGGATACCTGCAGGCAGATTCGCAGAACCGGAGGAAACTGCCTTCGCAATTGCCTTTTTAGCTTCACCTTCTGCTTCTTATATTAATGGTGTCAATCTCCCGGTGGACGGCGGGAGACTTTCTAGCATGTAATTATTTTATAACCTAAAAATAAATGAAATATGATACTCTACGATATAATGCTGACAATTGACGACTCGATCCACGACGAATGGCTGGAATGGATGAAGAGTAAGCATATGCCGAAGATCATGAAGACGGGATGTTTTACCGAAGGTAAGATGTACCGTGTACTTACTCCCGAACCCGAAGATGGTACAAGTTACAGTGTTCATTTTTACTGCAGATCGCTGGAAGATTATGAACGGTACCAGATAAAGCACGCGGCACTACTGCAGGCTGAACAAAAAGAAAAGTTCGGTTCTAAATTTGCCGTCTATCGCAGTGTCATGGAGAAAGCCTGAAAATTGATTCTGGATTTATTTGAAATCTATACTTTATTCGATAATATAAAATCGGGGATACTATTTCCCTTTATAATGTCATGAAACAAATTGATACTCTTACAGATAACGTTGATAACCTGATTTCTTTGAAAACTCAGGCGGCAGCACCTATTGCTGAAAGTAAATCAAAGAAGGAAGAATCAAAAAGACAGAAGAGAAAATCAAATACAAGCAAATTTATCTGCCCGTATTGCAATCGTGAAGCCGTGCTGATATGGGTGCATGGACATTATCAGTGCCAGAAATGTAAAACGGTTGTCGAAAGCTGCTGCGAGCCTTATTAACTAATTAAGTGTAAACATTAGAGCATATTGAACGTTTGTTAGTGCTTCCTGCCTCGTTTTGCAAGGCAGTCACAAACAACAAATTTAATTGTTCTTTAAAAAAATACCAAATTTGATTTCCTGCCTGCATAAGTTGATACGGAACTAACAAAATCCGATTAGAGTTAAGTCTTTAAAATTCTAACCATATATATAAAACAATGAAAAACTTAACTTTTATTCTAATTATCGGATTTATTGCAGTGAACTATCTTTATTCTCAGGCAAAAAACACTTGCTGTACCTTTTCTTCGGAAGAAACATTTGTTGCGCTCGCAGGTGATATGGATTTCAAGGATGCACATTCAGTACCTCTGCCATTTAAATTAGCTTTAGAAAAGGGTACAATGATCTCGTTTATGACTAAGGACGGGAATTCGGCTAATGCTTATGAAGTTAAATCAGATAAGCCGTCCAATAAATACATTCTTATGTTCCATGAGTGGTGGGGTCTTAACGATTATATCAAGAAAGAAGCTGAGACTCTTCAGTCATCTCTCGGAGATGTTAATGTGCTTGCCCTTGATCTCTATGACGGCAAGGTAGCACAAACCAGTGATGAAGCTTCTAAATATGTGCAGTCCATAAAGCAGGATCGTGTTTTCAACATTATCAACGGAGCAGTTGATTATGCAGGCACTGATGCTGTATTCGGAACTATCGGCTGGTGCTTCGGCGGAGGATGGTCACTTCAGGCAAGTATCCTGCTCGGGGACAGATCCAAAGCTTGCGTAATGTATTACGGAATGCCGGAAAAGAATCTTGACGTGCTCTCAAAACTTACAGCTCCAGTGCTCGGAATATTCGGGAGCAAGGATAAATTTATCACTCCTGAGCTTGTTTCGGAGTTTGAAAATAATATGAAAAAGCTAAATAAGTCGTTCGATGTGAAAATATACGATGCCGTACATGCATTTGCTAACCCGAGCAATCCTGACCATGATGCTAAAGCTACGGAGGATGCATATTACCTGACTGTTAATTTTTTCAAGCAAAATTTTTAACGGTAAAATCAAAAGGGGGTTAGGGTATTAAAATAGACAAAGCAAAAATTCCGGGTCAGGAATGGACATGGAATCATGACCAGCAGGGGTTCGAAGGTGTGAATACCTTTGAACATAAGTTGTTGTGGTTTACACAAAGATATGATTCCGAGTCTCACATTAAAACAAAAGAACAAACTTATGAGGATTTTATGAGAGACGGTCCCATCTTTGATGATATACCGGCAGATATATTGGTGGATCTATATGAGCTTATCGTAAATGCAGTGGGTTGATATAATGTCATTAGAGCCGGAAGAAGAAAACATTACCTGTAATTTAAGATTTGATGGGACAGGATAATAAACTACGCATAGACAAGTGGCTTTGGGCTGTAAGAGTTTTCAAATCACGAACGCTGGCTACTGAAGCCTGTGCAGGAGGGAAGGTAAAGATTGAAGGCAAGAGCATCAAGCCTTCGAGAGTAATTAAAACTAGTGAGGTTGTCTCGGTACAGTCCGGTTATATTAAACGGACTTACAGGGTTCTCGGTTTGCTTGAAAAAAGAGTCTCCGCTAAATTGGCAATGGTCTATGCCGAAGATATTACACTGGAAGAAGAACTGCAGAAAATAAAGATTGCCAAATACAGCTCCTATATTTCGCGTTTCAGAGGAGCTGGGAGACCTACAAAAAAAGACCGCAGGACACTTGAAAAAATAAATCCGTACAGATAACTTTCGATTTTTCTCAACCTTAATTTTTTTACCTTTCATAATTAATTAGATTTTCGTACCCTTGCTCACGATTTTTTTTCTGTTTTCGAATGCTCCCGGCACGGAATTAATTAATTA
>Ga0187878_1002413_pt1 | contig 16577 bp, 14 predicted proteins | sample June2016WEW_17_1_FD_132979 | JGI IMG/M metagenome (GOLD analysis project Ga0187878, IMG submission 132979) | Peatland microbial communities from SPRUCE experiment site at the Marcell Experimental Forest, Minnesota, USA - June2016WEW_17_150 | ecosystem: Environmental > Terrestrial > Soil >...
CCAGAGCGGTTGTTAAGGTGCGGGTGGACACCGCAGACTCGTGTCTGCGGTGTGGGGTACGAGCGCTTGATGCTCTCGTACCCCATCATAGAACAAATATTCTGTTATGTCAATGGGGAAAAGAAAAGGGCGACGACTAAAATATAAAAAGCAGAGGCGGTTATTCGCCGCCTCGCACTCTGCACCCGAAGGAGCAGGGGGGATATATTTATTTTATCGCATGAAAAAGTTTAAATGCCAAATATTAAGGTGCCATTTCCCTATATATTTACATCCCCGCTGACCGGTTCGCATAGAGGGGCCAGAGGGCCGAAAATACCTCTTCGAGCCGTGACCCCAGGGCGTCGCCGCGGCGGGTGGTGACATCATCGGAATTGTCAAATACCGCATAAGGAACCCGAATCCCATTGACCGACAGGTAATGCGGGTCGTCCCGAGTGAGCTCGACCCAATCGGTCTCTTTATATAAACGCTCCAATTTTGCATCCGGCAAGGAATGTTCCAGGATGCTGTCGGGTTTGCCGGGGTTGAAGCGCTTTTTATTCTTGCGCAGGGATTCTTCCCAGGTGACATCGACGTAGAGCAGGGCCGTTCTTTCGAGAATTTGCGCCGAAAGATGGGAAAATGCCCGGCGATAGCCGCCATGCTCGCTGCCGCGGGAGAACTCGATGAGGGTGGTGGATGGCTCGGAGGAAAGGAAGCACTGACGACTCACGTCGTCAGTGTGGCGGCTGGGCGGTCGAACCGCCCGCCGCGCAGTCGACCGATCGCGCTGCTTCTTCTGGTATTCCAAGCCGATGCGTTCAATTAAAAGATCCCAGAAGTAGGAGCGGAGGAAATATCCTTCAGAATCGGTATACAGGCGGGGATGGCCCATTTTGACCAAGAGGGCATCCTCCTCGAACCAGGTCCAGAGCATGGGGAAGTCGTCGATCTCGTCGAGCCTGCCCACATGAAAGCGCCGCCGCCGTTCCTCGAGCGGCTGGTTTTTGAGGTAATCGATGATCTCGCTCTTGCCGGCAGCGGGCCGGGCGAGTAAGAGGAGGATATTAAAAATGTCTTTTTGGCTCATTGCGGACCTCGAAAAAAGCAGAGGAGGGATGGGGAGAGGGCGAGGTTTTTCATAGTGAATTTCTTAGCTACTAACTTGGATTTTGGGATAGTTTTCGAAATAACCTCAATGCCGGAGTAACAACCTTTTTATAAATTTCTTCACTTGAATCTAAATCATATAAATTTTGCTTAAACAATTCCCCCTCAAATGATAAATACCCATCTTTATATAAAATTGCCTTGGGATCCTTAAATACTTGGTTCTCGTGGTATTCAATGTGTGCCATGACCTGTTCAACTTTCTCTGGAAACTCTTTATCTTTTTTCTTGAAGTTATACAATACCCCGGCATATACAACAGGTTCCAGTAGTTTTTTGCCGTCCAGAATTATTCTTAGATAAATGATTCTCGTTTTTGGGGAAACAGGTGTAATCGTCTGGCCCCCCTTTAGCTGCATATTTTCCTTAGGAATAAAAAATACAGCCATCTTCCGTAGTGGCCATAATTCGACATTGGAAGCCTCAAGTCCAGCCGATCGGTTACTGGTAATTGCATAGCCGCCAGGTCGAGCGATAACGAATTCCTCCTCTTCTTTTTCAAGCAAACCCTCGATCTCTTTAATAAAATAAGAAACCTCAAGGTAAAGTTTTTGCTGAAACTCGAACACCTGCCTGGTTTGTTTTATTATTTCCTGGTTATCCATATTATTTCCTCCGGAAGAATATTGCATCAGATTTTGAGGGGAAGGAGCTGTTTTGTAGCAAGTTATTGAAAAAAAGATGGTGATGTTGATAAAAAATCTTGACAGGTATGTAAATTTGAAAACCAGCTAATGTGTTCGAAAACCCCATGAAATCTCCCCGGTAATTAGAAGAGACTGCATCGAAAAATATTTTCGTAGGTGGCCAATCCAAGGGGAACGGAAAATGAGGTAACAGACGTGTTCCTGCATAATTCCTTAGTTTCTTCCGAACCATTAAGGCATAAAGATCCTCTGCAAACAACCGAGATTCCAGGGAAATTGACGGATTTTCAAGACATTGGTATAGCAATACCGAGATACGCTGCCAATTTAACCAAATAACTTCTTTACGGTATTCATCTGGGATTTCTTTGAGGATCTCTGGTTTTTCTGAATAATGAGCGGTTAATGCAACAATCTTGAAAATCTTCCCTTCATTATCCGCCTGCTTCTTCCCACCTTTTACTTCTCGAACAATCTGGTGTTCAATGCGTCCTGTTTTCTGACTAAATCCTGAATGGTATTTAGATTCGATAAGCAAATAATATGTGCCTACAATTAACACCAAATCAGGTTCGGTACCATCGTCAAAAGTTGGCCAGAAAATCAATTCAGCATTTCGAGCATCTTCGATGGATACATGTAAACCCAACAATTGGAGGAGAGAAAATAAAAATATACGCCGATCTGCATATTTAAAAAACGAAAAAACATTGGATGTCAGGATATCTTCTTGATTTTCCTGATCTTGTGAAAGCTTTCCGTGGAGTTCTGCAAGATACATCACATTACCTGGAACAATATAGAGGAAGGAAGAGATAGTTTTTTTTATTTTCTACCAATTTTCGAACTTGATGCGAATGAAATTGTGCGCATGAAGGATTATTATGAATTGTGAAATGTGGATTTGGATAGTTTATGTAAACCTTCATATTTTCAACTCCTTAAGCCGTTTTAAAGGATTGTGCTAATAAAGACTGAAATAATTCCTCCGCCTGGCGGGCAGACTCGGCCTGCTTCCTTCGCAGGGACTCGACCCGCCGCACGATCGCCGCAAAACGTTCTTGCTCGGGTAGTGGGGGAATTAGCATGGGAAATTCTCGCAGCAAAGTTGGGCTGATATTTGATTGCCCAATCGCTTTTTTACATCGTTCCTGAAAAAGATGTTTGTAATAAGGCATGTTTAGAAAAGTTACAAAATATTCAGGCAAAACATTTTTCTTGAGTTTCAACTTCACAAGATAGGATGCAATCACAGCGTCGAAATCATGATTCCAGAAAGTTGTTTTGCCTACAAGTTCAGTTGAATTTGTACGATTAAAAATAATATCGCCTTTCTCTAATCGCAACTCTCGTAACTCTTTGGCAGAAATTTCAACGTAAGATAAAGGTTCAAGTTCTAACTTGCCATCATAAGTAATATTGGTCATCCCCAAAACGGGATAGCCGCGTTTATCAGAGTTGGATTTATTTGATGTGCCGTATTGAGAAAGAGAAAGCACATCATCAATAATGGCTCTTTCCCATCCTTTTGAATTTCTCACAGGGTCTCCAAACATCTCCAAAAACACGGATTGGAGGAGGGAGCCGGTGAGTGCATCGCCCCCCCGACGCAGGCGGCGCAGACGATCGGCGCGGGAGAGAATATTGGCGATGCGGCGTTGGTCGGTCAAGGGCGGAAGGGGAATTTTTACGGTTTCAAGGTCTTCACGTGAAATTGCAGCAAATGTTGAGCCAGTGCCTGCTTTGGCTAACTCTGGTTCATAAAATCGCAGAAAGTAAAGCAAGTAATTTCTATCAACTGCCTTTGAAGCACGAATTGCGGCCAATCCGCGACCAATACAAGATTGAACGGGATTAATATTTGTTGGGCCAACAGGAGCGCGAACAGTTATCAAAATATCGCCAGGTTCAGACACGCGATTCGGTTCAGAGCAATAGACTCTTGGCGTTGGATACATTTCACCAAAGTCAGCCTTGCCTTGAAAAAAAGGTAATCCATTGCATATGGAGTTGTATGTTGACGAGGGAGGACTTTGCCCCATAATTATTTTCGCAACGTCTGAGAGAACTTCGGAATTCATTTCAGCATTTTCTCCAACGCTTTGATTTCCTCTGCCATGACCTTTTCCAATTGCGACAGACGTTCGAAAGTCACCTGTGGGGATTCATGGTAGGTCTCGTCGTTTTCAGCTTGATGGTATCGGCTTGCAGATAGATCGTACTTGTTTGCTTTCACCAGATCCTTTGTCACCCAAAACTGGCGGGAGAGGCGATCCAGTTCGGATTGAGGTGCGGCAATTTGATCGGCGAGATTGGAAAGGATAACCTGGCAAGCGGATAAATCAGTGGCTGCCTTGCCATCGGCATCGGAATCAATGGCATGCTCGAAGGTAAGACGATTGATCTCTGCATGAAGTTTTAACCGCTCCTCCTTCAGAGGAGTCAACTGTGTACGCAACTCTACGATTCTTTTATCCCTGCTCTCAACGAACTCTTTATTATTCCGCTTCTTCCAACAATCCACAACATCTGGGATATCGTTCTCCGCCACTGGTGTGCGCTTGTCATCGAGTGAGAAGCCATCATGCGCCATATCATAGAACCAGATGCGCTCGGTGCGACCGCCGCAGGTGAGTAACAAGATAGCAGTGCTGACGCCAGCATAGGGTCTGAACACACCCGAAGGCATGGAGATCACACCATCCAGACGGTTCTCCTCAATGATCTTTTGACGGGTAACGACGTGCGCCCGGCTGGAGCCGAAAAGCACGCCCTCTGGAACAATTACAGCGGCTCGACCGCCCATATCGAGAGCACGCAGGACGAGATGCAAGAAAAGCAGTTCGCTCTTGGTAGTGTTGTCGGGCAAGGTGGGGTTGACATCGTTCTTGTCCACTGCGCCTTTGAAAGGTGGGTTCATCAGGATCAGGTCATACTCTTTGCTCTGCTCGAAGTCCTTCGAGAGCGTGTCCATGTAAAAGAACTGCGGCGACTCGAGACCATGAAGCATCAGGTTCATCGATCCGATACGCAGCATGGTCATGCCCGAATCGTTGTCGAAGCCGCGGAAGCCTTTAGGCGATTGGAGAGCCTGAGCCTCTTCCTTGGTCAACTTGTCGCCAATCAGGTGATGCGGGAAACCGGACTCGTCATATTCCAAAATATTGGGCGATGTATAAGACTCAAGAATATATTGGTACGCGTTGACCAGGAAGCCACCCGTGCCTGCGGCAAGGTCGCCAATGCGATCATGCGGCTGCGGGGCCATCATCTGCACCATCATTCGGATAATATGGCGTGGAGTACGGAACTGTCCATTACGCCCAGAAATGTTCAGGTGGTTGAGCATGTACTCGAAGATATCACCTTGCACATCCTGATTCTGGCCGGAGATATCCATCTGGTCGATCAACTTGCAGGCTTCTATGAGCAGGGAGGGCTTGCTGATCTTACACTCGGCATTGCGCATGTACTGGGCAAACGAACTCTGCTCGGCGGCAAGATTGACTATATTGGGAAAAACCTGTTTCTTGAGGTGATCAAGCGCCTGCTCAGCCTTCAACTGCGTCCAGTAACTCCAGCGCATCTCTTTTGGAAGTTTGGATTGATATGATGCCCCACGGCGGATTGCCTGGCGCTCTGCGGCGTTTTCGCGATCTTCGAGCTGCTTGAGGAAGAGCAAATAGGAAAACTGCTCGATGGCATCGAGAGGATTGGCAAGACCGCCGGTCCAGAATTTGTCCCAGAGGGAGTCTACTTGAGAGCGGAGTTTGGGGTCAGTGAGCATATAGATTAGCTTGGGGGTAACTCCAAATTTAATATATTTAAATATCTGCTTCGAGAACTATTTGAGCTATCTTCGTCCATGTCTATAAGTAAAGGAAACTTCTTAAGATCTGAATACTCTATGTCACATAAATGGCAAGTCAATTGACCTGCCTCAAGTTTGGCTTTATCAAGAGGAATCATGCCATCAAAGAAACTTTCGGGTATTTTGATTGCGCTTATCCTGCATTGTGGGTCTCTAGGAACATCAACTATACTTATTTCTTCAAGAGACAACCCTTCTTTGCGGAATTCTGTCTCCACACCATCAACTACTTCTCCAGGACTATGAAGACAATCTAGTATATCTTTTCCACAAATATTACAAACCATGGCTTTATATCTGATTCCAGCACTTAAATACCACCCCCCAATCAATCGAATTATTGCTAATGGACAGGAAAAATAATAATAATTGGCATTTTTGGGAATAGGGCAACCAAATAGAATACCTTTCATGTGATAAGCATTGAACAAATCTTGATGATAATCTAACTGATCCGGAAAGAATTCCATCCCAATGTAAATACTTGAAATTGCAGTATCAATCATTTCTAAGATAATTGGGGAAGAACCTCTCTTTGAAATTAAGGATTGTGCCTCAATTAAGGATTGACTACCCTTAACAGAATAATAATTTGCCCAAGTTCTTCTATAAATATCTAAATTTTCAAAATCACCAAAATCATCATCAAATTTTAATAAACAACCCTCCAATGCGATATGGGCAATATCCTTAGTGTCAATTTTTTTGTTTCTATTTTCTACACGTAAATTGATTTTATCCTTAATATCAACCAGCTCAGAGGCATCATCTTCGTACAGTTTCAACAAATTCTGAAGTAATTCTTCGGCCTGCTTATAAGCAAAAAGGGCTCCTGCGATATCGCCATTTCTACCGCAAATCCTAGCGAACAATATGGCTACCATAGCTTTATCCCCCAAAATGCTGTATCTCAAGCCACGCATAAATTGAACTTGAGCTACACCTGTTTCTTCAAAAGCCGCATAAGCTTTGTCTTTTAAATCAATACTATCCTTTAACAGAGAATGTTTCACTTGCAAGCTTTCCAAAGTTTTTATATCTTCGCAACTTGAGCGAATAAATAAAATCTGACCATTAATTAGTTGTTTATAACCATAAACAATGGCCTGTTGCGTTTGGGTAAGACCTTCTTTTTGTAAAGTAGTAAATAAGTTTATAGATTGCTGAAGCATAACGGTAGATATATCTCTGGCTTCAGCAGATATTGCAACATAATTCAAGCCAGCCCGATTCCAAATCGATATCGCATGCTCATACATGCGTAAAGGCTCTTCTATCAACTTATTGAAAACCTCATTATCAATAGATTTTGAACTCATTTTAGAATCTTTGTTGCTATCTCTTTAATAATTTCTTCAGTGGGTACTAATTCTTTCAATTGATCTGCTTGACCTTCAACATCCAAAATGATTGATTGATTACCCTTATGAACTTCGAGTTTATATTTAACTGGTGGCATCAATTGCTTATTTTTATTTTTGGAAAACCTCAACTGAATCACAGTGATTATTAAATCTAATATTTGAGCTAAATCGGCGATATTACTTAACGCTTGAAATCCAATACATATTGTTCCTAAATCAATAAAGGCATGACGTTCTTCAACATAGGTCTTTTCCAAAGCTTTATCGACTGCCACTTTAGTTTTAATACCATGCTTTTGCAACTCCTTGAATACAACTACCAATTGGTCTGTCAGTTTTTGCTCAGGTTTTGTAGATTCCAACGGCGTTAGTTGACCAGGAATAAATAGAACTTGTAAATTCAATAAATTCTGGATTTCATCATCGGGATATCCCCGCAATTTCAGATCTCGTCTTAAGATGTCCAAATCAAATAATTCCATGTTGGATCCTTTCTAAATTGTGAGCAGGTTTGTAAATGCGACAATTTCAACCACTTCTTTTTTGTTGAACCACTTATCCACGGCATCGGAGCCAAAGTTCGTTAATGGCGGCTCATACAAATCAGCTGCCACCAACTTGCGCTTATCTAAAAACACACTCTGCACGGCACGCAAAAACCGGATCGGGTCGGCATTATATTGATGCCTGATAATAAATTCTTCAAACTGCCTCTGCACAACATCCTGGTTCTGGCTGGAAATATCCATCTGGTCGATCAACTTGCAGGCTTCGATGAGCAGGGAGGGCTTGTTGATCTTACACTCGGCATTGCGCATATACTGGGCGAATGAGCTTTGCTCGGCGGCAAGATTGACTATATTGGGGAAAACTTCCTTTTTGAGATGGCTTAGTGCTTCTTCCGCATTTAACTGCGACCAATAGCTCCAGCGCATGGCTTTCGGGAGTTTGGATTGATATGGCGCGCCTCGGCGTTTTGCCTGGCGCTCGTCAGCGTTTTCGCGGTCCTCCAATTGCTTGAGGAAGAGCAAATAGGAAAACTGCTCGATCGCATCGAGAGGATTGGCGAGACCGCCGGTCCAGAATTTGTCCCAGAGGGAGTCTACTTGAGAGCGGAGTTTGGGGTCGGTGAGCATGAATGGACCTTAATTATTGATAAATTTATTTAATCTCAGGATTTCATCCTGAATTGGTATTGGCGTAACTATATTGAGTAAATGCTTGGCTCTGGATAATGCTATATAAAGACTTGCTAATATATAAGTATCATAGACTCCCGAATAATCATAGTATATGAAAACGATTCCGTCAGACTCTAACCCCTTAAACATAGGAACATTTACAAGACGCACATTAGTAAATGATGGGTAATTTGCAACCTCATACAAAGGAGTCAAACGATAAAGTCTCGACAATGGAGGTAATGTTCTAGACCAACCGCGATCATTAAAAAAAACCATGGTTTCCCATTCATCATTTTCTCCAACAGGATAATCACCATTAATAAGAATTAGTTTTCCCAACAGATTCATTGACCAATGATATGAACGGATTATCCGTTCTTTAATGTGGGTATCCGGGAAATTTTTTCGTCGATTAAGCCAGTGATAACAAAAATCCTTTACTGCTTTAATATCCCCTTCAGTTGGTGATGGTTTTTTACTTAACTGACCTTCTGGAAATCCTTTTGGATTAACAAATTTAAGGACAGCGTCTTGCCAAGATAATCGAGTTATCCAACCGGATTTTTGTAAATTAGGCGAACCAAATACGATTCCAGAGAAAATGCTTGATTTAATAGACTTGAGTTCAGCAGTTAAAACAACAATATCTGTGAGGTTGGGTGAAAATTCCTCCGCATTAATTAATGCTTCTTTTACTTTATTTATTAAATCAGATTCGGATGAAAATATCCATTCTCTTACAACACCTTTCCCGATTAATTCCTGGTTAATTTCGGGCATTGCATAACCAAGTTGCCTAACAAGTTTATAAATCTCACCTGTATTACGACAATTTCTAGATAAATCATAAGGGGCAATTGTGACTGGAAATTCAAGATGATTTATTGGCAAAACAACTTGCCTCTCATCAAAAAAGATATAAAGGATTCCATTTTCAGGATCTGCTAGGCTAGACTCAACAATGGGCCACCAATTTGCTTTAAAATCTTGACCTTCATCTATTATCACCGCGTCATAATTTGGCGATTCCGTATTCAATCTTCCCAAAACTTGCTTTAATTCTTTTTCAGATGGCTCTTCAAATTGTGTCCATGGATCATTTGACTCGAATTCAGGATATTTATTAATAGTTTTTTGATCAAGGGATTTACTAATTAAATAATCTATATACATTTTAAAGCTGAATACCTTGATACCAACCCTTTCAATTTTGGAGCGTATATTATCAGCAAGATAAGGATTATGACAAAGAAAAAGCACAGTGAAGCCTTCCTGTTTTAATCGAATAGCCTTTTCCATCGCTACAAGGGTTTTACCGGATCCTGCGCAACCCGAAATTGATACTCTCCTTTGACGTTTAAGATAATCGATAATAAGAAATTGTTCTTCCGTAAGTCGTTCAATTACTTGGTTTAAATTATTAAAGTAGTTTGTGATTGGTTCGCTGAACTTCCATGATGGATTTAAAATTGCCTCAATTTTCTTACGAAAATCATCTCCAAGTTTGTAGGATAGATTTGATTCAGGTATTATGCTTGCGAACATAACATTAACCCAAGAAAGAACTTTATCAACATCACCCAGGGTCAAAATAATTTCACGTGGTTTATCAATCCCAAGATCATGAGTAATTTCAATATCTGGAAAAGCAACAGCATATCCAATATTGAAATATGTATCATTCCCAAAAATTTCTTTTAGTTTTATTAATAGACTATATTTTTCATCTCGTGCTTGACGAAATGGATCCTTGATCGAATTTTCATTGCTGGTCCATTCATCGCTACTACCATCATAAGAAATATTTCCACCCTTTACTTCAAGAACAAGAATATTTCCATTTGGATCAATAATAATAAAATCTACTTCTCCGTCTTTTGAGCCCTTTCTTTTGTCTCGAATTTGCCAAGCAACAGAATGATAAACTTGGAAAGTATCAGGTAATTGTTTTTGAAATGCATAGAACAATTTTATTTCTGCAGCACTTTTAGTACCTTCCCTAGGCACCTTCGGAAACATTATTGCCATTAAGGCGACTCCTAATTTCAGGTTTCGTTTACCACCCGTCAATAGTATCCATTCTAAATTTTGTTAGCTATAGCCTCAACAAGGATAATATTAATATTACATATCATCGCCCTTATACTGCAGGTTTACCGCATCTGGAGAACAAGATAGGTATCTGGTTCTAGTGGCTTACAAACAGAGCTCGATAATAGTGATAATAAGGTCATCCGTAATTTATCAAAGAATATCAAGATAATTGTTAAATTTCTTTAAAAGCAGTTGCTCGCGTTTATTTAGAAACTCTTCATAATTAGCCACATGCCAAAGATTGGAATCTAGTGGAATACATTGTGCTTCAAGATGCTTCGTTAGCGGTTCCAGGCGGGGAAGATATGTTGCGGGTTCTTCAGCAGATATGTCCAAATTTGTACTTGCACACAAAACTGTGTAATTAGCAAAAGTATTAATCCACTCAGATTTAAATTCGTGCTTGGAAAGTAATGCACTTGGAAAAAAGTGGTGAATGTGCAATTTGGCACTCTTCCCCAATACAGTTCCATTTAGCGGGTTGTCACTCACCCAATCACGGGCATCCTCATCATGAAGTGCAGATATAAAAAGAGACATAAGAGGACTACTACGACGTGAAATTTTAAGATCATCTTTTCGGAGTTTTGGAAGATCTTTGTGCGTTATTTTCCATAATTGATCAATTGTTGGTTCTTTACTCAATTTTCTAAGCAGCTGATCTAATTGCGAATAAACTGCTCCACTGAAATAGGAATGCACGCCAGTCAACAGGAGCCACTTACGAGCAAGTTTTTTAGATTGAAGATCGAAAGACCCACCTTTAGCCTTAATGTACACCAATGGGATAAGTGCGTTGAAGGAAGGCAACCAACTTTCAGAATCCCACTTGACAGTACCGGTAAGAAATTCGACAATCGAATCCAAGGCGTGAGTTGTTTTTGACCATGAATCCATTATCTGATTTGGAGCAGATTCTCTCCAAACTTCTTCTGGATTCCTTAAATCCATTCGACCCGTATGCACAGATGCAAGACACAAGATTAAGAATGGACGAGTAAAAATGAAGTTTGGTCCCCACTCATTTATCATTTCACCCATCTTATGTGATGTTAACCCACCAATTCTTGTTGCAAGTTCAGCCAATACCAGATCTGTTCGGTTAAGTTTTCTTCCCGTAGAGTTAAAACGAATATAAAGCTCAGTTGCATCATTGTAGTCATCTGATTCGAATTCAATAACACTTATATCGTACTTAAGGATATCTTGAAGCTGATCTACCATTTTTAAAACAGTTTCTGCATGCTTAGGTTTGAATCCATCTGCTTTTTTTAGATTTTCAAGATGCTTAACCATATTAAAACCTGGCGAAAGGACTTCTTAAACTTGAAGATGCCAAGAATTATTATTAGTTTGACCTCTACTCCAGAAAAATGTTTCCTCCCATTCCCCTTTTTCGGGGAAACAATTCATCATTAATGGATAATCATCATCGTCGTCCAGAACTCTTGAAATGGCGGTCAATCTTTGCTGTCCGTCCAAAAGATAACCATAAAAATGGTCTATTTTGGATGGATGATGCTTATTGAGTTTTCCGGAAAACCCTTTGGAAATTGGGATGACTTCTTTTGGTTTCCAGACAAGCATCTGCCCTATCGGCAACCCTCGATACAGCGAATCGAATAATAGTTTGATACTTTTCCTGGTCCAGACAAATTCGCGTTGAATCTCCGGTAATTTCAGCCTTTCAGAATTCATATATTCTAGAAGTTCACCTAATGTTTTATTAGTTAATCCCATGTCAATATCTCCTGGTGAATATATCTATATCGTGAGGTGATCGGTTAAATTCACGATATCAGCTACTTCTTTCTGGTTGAACCACTTATCCACGGCATCTGAGCCAAAGTTCGTTAATGGCGGCTCATACAAATCAGCTGCCACCAACTTGCGCTTCTCTAAAAACACACTCTGCACGGCGCGCAAAAACCGGATCTGGTCGGCATTATATTGATACCTGATAATAAATTCTTCAAACTGCCTCTGCACAACATCCTGGTAATCAGGCAGCGCTGCTAAATCAAGGACCTGGCGCACGAAGGCAAGGAAACTTTCCACCTTAAGCCCCCCAAACGCCTTGCGGATGTTATCGGGGGTAACTTCCAAATCTCCATCACCGAGTTCTTTATGTAATGTTCGTTCAAGTTCAAGCAGTTGCTCATCAGTTACGGTCTCGCCGCGTTGGATGGCATTGATGGCCGGATGGTTGGCAACCAAATCCAGGATGCGTTTCTCCACCAGGCGGCGGTACTCCTCGACATACATCTGTTCGCCGCGTTTGGTCAGCAGGATATAACCGCGCACGGCGATAAAATCACGCAGGTAGTCGATTACCAGTGGGTCTTCACGGGTGGATTTGTTCTTCATTTCCCGGGCAAGTCCATCACGAATTTCATTCAGTTCGTCAAAACTGGATGATTCCAGTGTAGGTGGAATGCACTTTCGGCGAAGGGAAATTTGGCTTTCATCGAGAATGTTCTCGGAAAGTTTCATAATGTCTTCGGCAATGGATTGAGCGATTTCCTTTGTGTTCTTACCAGTCCGGAGCGCTAGTTTTAAACGTTCCAATTTACTGATGAAAGTCTCAGCAGCTACATCTACATCGGCAGCATAGCGCAGGTGCGGTCCCACCTTTTCCCGCAATCTCTTGATACTGCTAAGAAGAAGGTAATTCCAGAAGGCATCCTTCCACACATCCTCAATCTCGGGCATGGAATGTTTAACTAATAAAGATGCAGTCGGGATGCGGGTGATCATGCCGCGTAAATCATTGATCACACCCTGGCATTCAGGGTTTTTCTGGTCGTCCAGATATGTTTCCAATAGATTTAAACGGGTATTGAAAACCCGAACCATCACTGGTGTGGCATTATCTGGAGCTTCTTTTGCATCACGGCTGAAATTATTATCCCAAAAGTCAATGATTAGAAATTCTTTTTTCTCGTAATTGGGTAGAAGTTCCAACTTCCTGCATGCGGCCTGGATGCGGGTTCCGCGGCCGATCATCTGATGTAATTTGATAGGCGATCCAACCGGTTTCATAAATACCAGATTGGTCACTTCGGGGATATCCACTCCCGTATCAAGCATATCCACGGAAATGGCGATACGCGGCTGGTCTTCTTTTTTGAAGGCTTTGAGATAGGTATCGCGATAATTCGATTTGTAGGTGATGACATGCGCCATGCCTGGAAATTGCGGAAAGACCTGGTTGAAGGCCTCCTCTAATCGCAGGGCATGTTTCTGAGTCATGGCAAACACGATGGTTTTACCGGGATACTGCCCCGAGCAGTCTTTGTAGACAACATCCATGATCTCCTGCCATTGGCGGCGGAGCATATCGGTGACTGTCACTTTCTCTTCGAGTTCCGTCCCCTCATAATTGATCTCGTCGGGGTCGAGCCCGTACTGGATGAGCAGGTTGCGCTCTTCCTCAGTAAGGTTAGCGGCGTGCAAGCCCTCAAGCTGGAAACGGGTTTTGGCAGAATACAAGTTGTAATCTACGAGATATTTATCATGAACAGCCTGCTCGTAGGTATATAGATAGGTAGGCTTATTGTCATGGCAATCGAATGACTCAAAGGTATCCCGATCAATATAACTTGCAGGAGTTGCCGTGAGGCCAATCATGCGTCCATCGAAATACTGCAGGATCTCACTGTAACGATTGAAAATTGAACGATGAACTTCATCAAAAATAATCAGATCAAAGAAGGCAGGCGAGAACTGCTCGAAAATATTGCTGAGTGTTTGGAGCGTGACGGCGTAGAGACGCTTGGTGGTATCCACGTCCCAGCTGAACAGACGCGTACAAGGTTCGTTGGGAAGGAATTCCTCAAATCCGTCGGATTTGGCCTGTTCCACCAGCGCATCACGGTCGGCAACAAACAAAATGCGGCGGGCCTGGTTGGCGCGCATGAAAACATCAATCAACCCCATGATTGTGCGTGTCTTGCCTGTGCCGGTTGCCATTACCAGTAGAGCCTTGCGTTTTCCTTTTTCGAACGCTTCACTCACTCGGCGAATGGCCTCGTGCTGGTAGGAACGGTCAACAATTACCGTGTTGATCTCGATCGATCCGAGGGTCAACCCATTTTGGCGAATGAACAGGAGATTCTCCAAATCTTCGCGGGTGAAGAAGCCATTGACCAACCGTTTGGCCGCAAAACCAACCTCAACGAAATAAATGTCATACCCATTTGCCAAGAATCCAAACGGGCGAAAGGTTTGGTGCTTTTCGATTTCTTTGACGTAATATTCCAGTTGGGCTTCTGCCAAGCGTACATCTACAATCGTCTTCTTGGCTTCGACTACTGCCACTACTTCCCCATTTTCGCGATAGAGACAATAATCTGTCACTCCATTAAAGGGCTCAGCGTCGTACCCGTCCACGGGGATCTCGATCTTCACTTTGGAATGATCACGCAGAAACCAACCCGCATGCTCGAGCTGTGGGTCAATCAATTCTTTCCGGGTGCGTTCTTCGGAGATATTTAATGGCATGATATCTATACCAGCCCTATTTTTATTTAATTATTATGAACAAAATAATTGTGCGACTTAGAAATATTAGCACATATTTCTGTATTTGACGACATGTCGAGAGCATTTTCTCTATTAATAGGAAAAAACTTGCCATCTGCTACAAGAACCCCCTACGATCATTTCAAGGTTTGGCAGCCCGTTCTTATCCGGTAGTAGGCGTGGGAGTTTCCGTGGGGATTTCAGTGGGTGTTTCAGTGGGCGTTTCGGATGGGACTGGGGTTTCGCTGGGTGTGGTCGTGGAAGTCTCAGTCGGCGCTTCGGATGGGGTCATAGTGGTACTGGCTGTGGATGTAATAGTCGGAGTCCGTGTAGAAGTGGAACTGACGACCGGGGTATGGGTGCGGGTGGGAGTGGGAGTGGCGGTAACACTACCGGTCGGGGTTGGACTCAGAGCGCCGACATTGATGACCACGGTAAGCAACACCCCAAACTGCTGACCATTGCCATCCGTAAGGACCCAGACACCCGTCAATTTGCCGGTTTTGACGGGCACCTTCAACTTGACCGAAATGTCCACCTGCTGACCGGGCTGAACCGCACCGGGCAACGCCAGGGACTGCCCGCCCATAGCCTCGCCACGTAAAAAGACGAGATGGAAGCTGGTTGTCCAGGGACAGGTGCCCGTGTTTTGGACGCGCCAGGTCTTGGTGAAATCGGTATTTGCGGGCAGCTGGGTGCCATCCGGGATGGTGACATCGGTAATAAAGCTCGCATTCGCACAATTCGCAAGGGTAGGATAGACAACGGGGCTGGTCGGCAGGAGAGGCGTGGAGGTTGCGGAGGCTGACGGAATGCCGGTAAATGTACCTGTGAGCAGAGCAGCCTGGACCTGCTGCGTCAATTCGGCAAAAACCGTCTGAGCGGCGGCCGTGTAAACTGCTGCAGGGTTCAACGGAGGGGAAGTGGGGGTCCGGTTTGCGGCTGCAAACCCACAAGCGCTTAGAATGAAGGCAGCGATGACCACAAGCATTGCAACGGAGATGAAGTATTTTTGCATGATTCACCTGCTCGAAAAAAGAAGAAAACCGGCAAATCGATCAGCCTGGTCCCCCTGCATGGATCCTCATATCACCAAGTGGGTTCAGGCGGGCCATAAGTATCCACAACTGTTTGGTATATTTCCTGTTCGGAGGGTGCCATGCTGACGATCTGAAAGCCCGCACTATACTCATTGGGGGTGATCGGGTCGGGCCGGAGCCACCTAACCTGGGCGACAAAAACAATGTACGGCTTTTCTTCAACCACAGAGGCATAATCCAGGCGCAGGGTGTAATCCTTTTTGACCGGCAGGGCCTTCGGGCTGTCAAGCCTGAAGCCGCCCAGACTGAGGTCGGAAAGATAGCCGAGAAGTTCATGCGTGGAATTATCCGTGACACGCATATAGGATCCATATTTATGGCGTTCATACTTCCTTTCTATCATTCGTTTCCACCAACTTTTCATCCAAAAAAAAAGGGTTTGAGAAGCACCCGGCTTTTTACCCAGACCATAAATACAAACCGTTCTGCGGGTACGCCGATCTCATCGGCTGCTTAAACCACTTTTTCAATAATTGTGTTTGGGCAGGCCATAATTATCCACAATGCTTTGATATATTTCCTGCTCGGAGGGTGCCATGCTGACGATCTGAAAGCCTTGAACATATTCGTTCGGCATGACAGGGTCGGGTTGGATCCACCTGGTACGGGCGACCAAAACAATATACGGCTTGTCTTTAACC
>Ga0187878_1002414_pt1 | contig 16575 bp, 24 predicted proteins | sample June2016WEW_17_1_FD_132979 | JGI IMG/M metagenome (GOLD analysis project Ga0187878, IMG submission 132979) | Peatland microbial communities from SPRUCE experiment site at the Marcell Experimental Forest, Minnesota, USA - June2016WEW_17_150 | ecosystem: Environmental > Terrestrial > Soil >...
ATCTTCGCCAGCTGTTCCCGCTGCCTCACCCTCAGGTGTCTATAGTGTTCTCCCATTGGCACTTAGGATAGCACCTCCCTAAAAAACTACCCCAAGTGTTGCACTTCACTATTGAACTCGCGGTCCCATTTGGCCCTGTTTTCCCGATAAACCTCGCTGGCCTTCTTCGCCGCGTCGTCCAACACCTTGGTTTCCCAGAGCGTGTTAAATGGTTCTGCCCATTGGAATTCAAGGCCATTGTACTTGGGCGGCCAGGTGTACTCGTACATGGGATCGGGCTTGAGGGGATCGCCCGCTACGATTTTTCTAAAGTAGGTCTTTACGAGCACCTTATGGTCGATCAGGTTATCCGAGGCCGATTTCTTTAAGTCCTTGTTCTTGAATAGATTAAGAAAGTCCTGGGCCATTTCTAGAGTTTGGACGCCCTCTTCGATAAATCCATCGTCCAGACCCTCAAGTTCCTCGATTTGGCCGGAAATTTCTTCGAGCTGGGCCTTGATCTTCGACCGGAGCCGGTGATAGTTCTGGAGGTCCTCGGGTTTGACCTGGCCCTTCCTATGCGAGTCCCAAAGGCTGTCATCCTCGGCTTGTAGCTCGGTCTGCCGCTTCCGGAGGCCCTTTAGGTCTTGCTTCGCCGCTGTGCGGCGCTCGACGATCTCCCCGGTGACCTGCCGTCGAAGGTCCTCGAACGCCTGCTTGTCGAATTGGACATCGGCAATAGCCTTTTCGACCGCCGCTGTGATCTCGCTTTCCTTCCAGTTCTTCTGAGGGCACTTCTTGGTGCCGAACCTCGTCTTGTACCAGGTTGGGTCGTCCCAGGCCTTCCCCGAGGTGCAATGATAATAGGTGTACGGGCCTTCTGGATTACCGTCCCCTACAAGCTGGCATCCGCAATAGCGGCATTCGATCAAGCCGCGATAGAGGAAGGGTTTCCCGGTGCGAAGCATCCGGCTTCCTCGGTTCTTGTCGAACGCCTCCTGCGCCTTGTCGAAGACTTCCTTTGAGATCAGAGGGGGGTACGTCGGCTCGCCCTTCTCTTTGACCCCCCGATTGCTCCACAGCTTCTTGTCCTGGCCCCAGCGAAATGAGCCGTAATAGAACGGATTCTTGAGCATTCGCCAGAGATCGGATCGGGATATCGGCCTGCAGGGCGTAATCCCTCGTTCGGCCTTTGAAGGCGTCCTGACGGTTAGGCCCTCCCTCAACATCCGCTCCCAAACGTCGTCCACAGAATAATCCCCGGTCGCGTACATATTGAACGCCCCAACGACGAACGGAGCCCGGTCCTCATCAAGGACGATTTTGCGCGCGCCGATGATGTTCCGATAACCGACTGGCGGGTAGCCAGGGAAGAAGCCCTGCTCAAGTAGACGCTTGACGGATCGACCAACCCGGTATCTCATTCTGGCCGAAGCAAGCCCCGCGTCAATGACCTCTTTCCTCAGTGCGGCCAACTCCTCGAACGCTTGCGGATCGAGCACCCCGAATTGCCGCTTATGATAAACGTCGTGGAGGATGAGATTGTGCTTGATATCCCGGCAAAGGTTTATCAGGTCCTCAAAGGCCTCGGGGCTTCGAGATAGCCTGTCCGGTAGGAGGAATACGAGGTGGGCGGGCCGGTTCTTCTCGATGAAATCGAGCATTTCGTAATACCCGGTTCGCTTACCCTGAAATGCTGAGGCGGCCTCGTCGAAGATTCTCATGCGCCCCAGTTTCTGGTCCTTGACATAGGTCTCGCAGGACTCCTTCTGGACGGGGATGGATTGACCGTCGTCGGCCTGGCTCTTAGTCGATACCCTAGCGTAACCGGCGACGTTTTCGTTACTCATGACTGTGGCCGCCTCCTTGGCTTTTCAGATAGTAACATAACTAGTATCTGAAAATCAAGTATTTTCTTTTTTCTCCTGTTTCTTCTTCGCCTCGTACTTGGCCCTCACCGCCTGGATCCGGTCTCGAATTCCGTCTCTCTCTTTGTCTGCGCCGTCCAATTTACCCAGCTTGGCCTGGAGTTCGGCCTTCACCCGCGAGATTCCATCCTCTTTGCTCATTTCTCTATGGGAGAAGCCTTGCCCCCGCCTCCGCACGGCGTTTTCTTTGACCGACGCCTATGATTGTATTCACGATTCACGGATCCCTCAGCAAATCAGCCCGAAGCGCATCAATCGCGTCCTGGATCTCGGACTCATGGATCGGACAGGGTGTCCGAACAACCCTCCTTGTCGCGATCCGCTTTCGGTACCGATGGGCCTCTCCGAGAACTAGGAGGACCGGCGTTTCATCCTTCGGGTTCGCACCGAGGTTGAAAAAGGAGTCAAGTTCGGGGTTTGGCTTCCGCATTGTTCTCCTTCTCCCTCCTCAAAAAGTACCGGCACTTGTCGTGACCGTTGAGGATTGAAATGGGGATCCGGTCGTATCGAAGGCACTGTGTGTCCCCAATCCGGGTACTGAATCCCAGGTAACGCCGACAGACCAGACAGCGATAGTTTGTCATCGGACAATCCTGCTCATCCCCTCACCGGGCCTGCTCATCCAGTCGCGAAGCTCGGTCTCCAGCTTCTGCCGCTCGTCGCGCGCCTGTCCTTCCGGGGACATATGTTGCTTCTGCGGGAGTCGAGCGTTCATCTCTGCCTCACTCCAGACCCGCTCGCGCTGGGCGAAGACCAGGGCCCCGCAAGCGGCGTTGGCCGCGTCATCGTGCGAACCTTCCGGATGCGAGATCCGGTCCTTTCCGGCCAGACCCGTTCTCCTCTCCAGCGTCAGGAGTTGGCTGGCCAAGCGTTCATGGTCGAGGAGTTCGACACGACCGCTCGAGAACAGGTACAAGGCCGCTTCGTAGATCTCACTGGCGGAGAGGGGACTTTTGTCAATCCTGATCCCGGCCTTCCTGAACGGCTCTGCGACAAGATCCCCGCCGTATGCGTCGGCTGTGGCTGAGTGGATCGAGAAGGACCTGATCACTTCGCAGAAATTCGCGATAACGGCCTCGGGCGAAAACGGGGGTTTACACTCTTCCAACCGGTCCAAGCAGAACTTCTCGCCCTCCTTGTGCGCGATGGCCAGGGTGAAGGAGTCTTGGCCGGATCCTCCAGCGGGGTCTAGGAAAGCCGTGTACCGGATGTTCGTGTCGGGGATCTGGACCTGTCGAACCATCGTAGGCCGTACGAGTGATTCCGGCAAAAAATTCGAGATATCGTCGCGGAAGGTGGAATTGTACTCGGACTCGAATCTCGACTTGTCCCGTGCGATCAGTCGCCGGATGGTACTCTCGCTGTAAGTTGGATTCATGCTGATCGTGGGGGCCTGGACAACCAAGATGTCTGAATCCTCCTTGCCGTAGTGATCCTTCCAGGTGTCATAAACGAGGCCAAATTTAGAGTATGGGGTTGAAATCTGAATGAGACGAGCTCCGGGCATGAGCCCCGGCAAGATCGCGCTGATAACTTCGATCGCTGGGTTCGCGCTGGAGTCTTCCGATCTCCAAAAAGCGACCTCATCCGCAACAACACAACAAATTGACGCTCCTCTGGTTGATCGAAGACTGCACGTCTTAACACAAATCTCGACGCCTGATTTTAGGCGGATCTCCTCTCGGCCCTCGTACTCCAGCTGATCCGGGAACATCGCCACGAGAGCCCGCGTGTAGGAGAGAACCAGTGTCGCTTGAGTCCGGTCATTTGCGACCACCCAAATCTGGGGTCTCTCCCCGGCGGCGGCCTTTCGGTCCCAACCGCCGAACAACGCGGCGTGGGCGGCGATGAGTGCGGCGGCACGGCTTTTGCCTCCGCGTCTTCCTATAACCGCAAGCAGTTCCTCCCAGCCTTGAGGACGGGAGATCTTTCTCCCGGTGAACTTCTCGAAAAGAGCTCGCTCCTCTTCCGTCAGCTCAGTGCCCTCGAGCACCTTCAAGATGGTCTTCCAACTCCCCCAGGTATCGCCGGGGAAGGCCTTGCCGAAGATCGCTGGGTCCTCCATGGCCCGGACAATAGAGATTGGCTCGATCGCCTCGTGGTAGGAGCACCGGCCCAGGGGGTCGAACTTCATCGCGACACAGCCGCAGGGCTTGCCGTCGACCGTCACCCCTGAGCATTTCTTCGCCTCGGCCATCAGCTCCCTCTCCTCTCACGGGCCCTCTCCACGTGTAAGGTGCGGCCCTTGAGCAGAGTGCCGTCCAGGGTGACGATTGCGTTGGCCGCTTCAACGGCGTTTGGCATCTCGCAGAAGCCGAAACCACGCGATGCGCCCGTCTCGTGATCGAGGATTACGTTCGCGGTTCGGACCTCACCGAAGGGAGAAAACAGAGCGCGCAGGTCCTCGTCCGTGATGCTCCACGCTAGGTTCGCAACGAAGATAATCATCTCATATCCCCGCAGTGGGGTATTTTCACGTTAAGCCCGTCCAGGAACCTTTTCTCATACCCTGGCTGAATCTCCTCGGCTTCGTCGTCAAAGGCAACGCAGTGCCAGAGCGTCCCCTCTTTGTCCCGACAAGTGAAGGCCTTGGTAGCGATGAACTGCTCGTTAATGTAACGGTCGATTAGATCGGCCAGCAGGTCGTCGCAGGATTTCTCTGAATCAAACAGGAATTTTTCTATCGTCGTTCTCCCTTCACCAGACAAAAATCGCCGCGTGAAAGATCCTCCACCATCTGCGGAACCACTTCTTCATCACACCTCCGGCAACCCGCCCCAATGGTCCTCGGTGAACCCGCGCACGATCTCCCAAGCGCCGGGGCAGACCTGCTCGGCCCAATACGCAAAGGCCCCACCGCCATACATTTCTTTCATATTTAGGAGCATTTGTGGGAGAAGGTAGGCCATGGTGACGATGCGCTCCATATTGATGCGAGACGATACCTGCTGAGTAAACTCAGGCTTCAACCTTTGCTGGGGTCCGGCGAGCTCATACGCGGGGATGGCCTCGCCGTTGTAGTACAAGCTCTGAAAAACAGGAAAGATGATATCGAGCATGTCTTGATACTGCCCTTGGTAATGCTTCATGTCGTAAAGCGTCGCTTCCGTCGGCCACCTGCCAGCCCAGTAGTCATGGCTCCGGCCCTCGGCCCAGTCGAGAACCAGACAGGCCTTGTTGTGGCCCCAAGCCTTGATGCTGGTCACTCGCATCTTTTCCCAGACCTGGGTCTTACCGTGGACGATCGACTCGCCGTCCGTCTCGACAGCGGCGATGAAGCGGGGGAACTCACCATACATGCACTGAAGGATGTCGTCGGAGCAGAAGAGCCCGTTACGTGGTGAGGTGTTGTTAATGTCCCACCGGAGTGGGCCGGTAATCTCATGCCATTCACCCACGACCCAGGCCTCAGAGGGCGTGCCACATTGATCGTCGATGATCGATTTTCGGTCGGCGTTGAGAGCCTTGTAGAGGGCCATAGTCACTCTCCCTTCAACGCGAGACGTACCTCTTGTGGAAGTCGGCGGATCGTACTGCGAAGATCGCGCTCCGCGGCCGCCTTGATCATCTCGAGTTGCTGAGCCTTGATCTTCTCAAGGTCCTTGGGGTCTCTCAGCTCCTTCTCGATCACGATTTCTTCGCTGGTCACCTGGTACATCGGGAAGGCCGGGTCCGGTTTGGAAATCTTGCGTCGGAGCCACGCGATCCGCTTGTAATACACCCAGGGTGAGGAGGGATCGACCGCAAGGAGCCGTTCGAAGCCCTTGTAGATCGGCACGGGCTGGTTGAAGAGGTTGACACTTTCCAGCTTGGCTCCGTCGATGTTTTCGAACAGGGTCACCCAGGAGTCCGGCGGATAGGGGTTCTTCCACTCGTGATTTTTCTTCTTCGTGATGGACCCGTCCTTCTCAAACACTATGCGTTCCCATGCGGCATAAGTTGTGAAGGGGGAGCCTGAGTAGCAGGACCATTCGTCGCCCGGCTCGAGCTTGACAAATGTCTTGCCGTCTTCGTCCAGAGTGATTGTCGATTTCGTCTTGTTGAGGAACGAGGTTTTGTAGGCAGTTTTTCCGTTGATCTCCATCGTTATTTCTCCCTTCTTGCGATTTTTCGATAGGCTTCCCAAGTCCCCCTGTACCCTGCCTCACGGCGAGCGGCATAGAAGCGGGCCTCCAGGATCTCGTCGGGAAGGTTCTGTGAGTCCATATCGAGCGGTGCCGATTCGCAGAGTGACTCTTTTCCAACGTATGTGCCTGCCGCAGGATTCAAGCAGAAATCGACGCCCTGAAAGTCGTAGGAGGTCACTCGTTCTTTTCCATTCTCGGAAACTGTGCCACCCTCCCCCCTGGCACTCACCCCCAGCTTGCCACCGGCCTTGATGATCGTCTGGACGTTCCTCCCCCGCGTGGTCGGCAAGATTGAGATCCTAGCCATGACCCGGTTCTTCTCCAGAAACACCTTGGTCACGAGATGAGAGACCTTATCGACCTCCATCCCACTTGCCGGGTGTGAGTCAGAGGAGAAGAACGAGAACCCCTTGTTGATTTTTTCTTGCGCGGTCTTGAGGGCCTGTTCCATAACTGCGCGGGGGTAGACCCGGTTGTTCCCCGTTGCTTCGTCCACGACAAGGAACGGGAACTCCAGGATCATCGCCCCATCTGAATCCGGCAGTTGCCGGGGTTGTTCTAGAATTGTGCGTTCATTTAATCGCATGTTTTACCTCCCTGGTAATTCGCTGGCCCAAGGGGCCAAAGAAGCAAACCCCTTGGGCCAGCAGGGACGCGCTGTTCAAGGACGCGCCCTTCGGAACGAGGAGTGAGGGCCCCGGGAAACCTCTCGAGCAACCCGAGGTCCCTCAGAGAAAAGGCCGGACCGGAGCCGGGGCCCTGTGGTGGTTCAGGGGCTGATCCCAGACAGCCGGCCCGGCCGCGAAGAAAGGAGGACATGACGGTCACGATAGCCCTCAAAGCCCTGCGGGACGCCAACCGCCGCTCGACCGCACTGCGGCGGGGTCGATCTCCACCGGGGGCCCCATCCGGCCTACCGGACGATCATCCTCCGGCGGCAGGGCGGGTTTCGTCTCCCCTGGCGCAGGCTCCGAGACGATCTTGGCCAGCTCGGCTTCGATCTCCGCGAGTTCGGCCTGCGACCTCGGCTCCGTCGCTTCTACGAGTTTCGGGACTTTGATCCAGTAGTTGGGGAATGAGGGGCTCGGAACCCAGACCAACTCCATCCTCAGCGTGAGCGACTTGAACACCACCTGGGGATCCGTGACCTGAAGTGGGATCCTCTGGACGATTCCGCGCTGAAGGTCCACACCGCGGCCCGCGATGACGCGAGTCTCCAGCTCGGCTCCACTTTGGTTCAGGCACTCCAAAACCCAGCGGGAATCCAGCTCGGGCTCTTCCCACACCGCACGTTCCTTGTACGACATCTCGCCGTCCGGCTCGAAGGTCACGGACGAGTACCGCGCGTAGGTCGCACGAGGATCGTTCGCGACAAGAGTGATCTCGGAATCGGGTTCCAAGGTGGCGATGATCCCCCGGCCTTCGTGCAAGTCCACGGGGGTCCGGCGATTGTTTCTGATCAGCGTTTCGTACTTCGGTGTCTCTGTCATTTTGTTCCTCCGATTATATTAAGGGTCGAGAAATTTTAGTTGAGGGGGTTGAGAGTAGGTTTATATGGGAGAAAAATTTCTTTGAGTTATTTTTGGGGAGTCGAGATTCGGAGCGATTTCTTCAATCTCGTGAGTTTTGCCCCGTCCGTAATCCCGAAGATCAGGCCGAGTTTCTTCTGCGTTATATCAAGGTCCATGTTCAACAGCAGGGCCAGCAATTGTTCATCCGTTACAGTCTTGAAGTACCCTCGAATGATGGAAATCATCGCCCGTATCCGGGCCAGATCGGCCTGCGTGTCAGCGGGGAGGTCAACCCGGCCAGCATCTTCCAGCGCGTCGAGTGGGGCCTTTTCCGTTTCCAGGTCGTGGATCTGACCGGCGTCACACAGCGGGGCCGCGTTTTCCATTCCCCAGGCCTTACGCTGGGCGTGCAGGAACGAGAAGTAGGCCCAGGTGAACTTCTGCCACAGCTTCTCTTCGTCCTGGTCGCTGGGGATCTTGTACTGCGTGAGGAACTCGACCGAAAGGTCTTCGTAGTCCTGATCCGAACGACCCTTAATCATCCTCCTGGCCTGGGAGCCTAAGAAGGTCATCAGCTCCTCGGCCTCTTCGTTCGGTACAGGTTGACCCGAGGCCCATTTCAGCAGGGCCTGGCGGGCGAGGGAGAAGGGTACCGAGGTCATCTGAACACCTCGGAGGCCCGTTGGGCCATCGTGGCCGCATGGACCTGATCGTTCTGATGGTCGATGTATCTCATCGAGGATAAGAGTGAACGGTGCCGCATCCAGCTGGCGATCTGGTAAAGCGAGTCTCCCCGCCGGGCCATGTCCATCGCGCAACTGTGTCTCAAATCGTGAATGCTATGGGGCCCCTGGACCCCGGAGGCCTGGAGGACTCGCTCGAATGTGGACATGGCCCCTTCGCGGGTCAAGTGTTCCGTCTCCGGGTAGAGCCGGTGCCTGAAGAGCCAGGGGTTCTGATCCTCTCCACGCTCGCGAATGTACGAGAGGTACTTTTTCCAAAGACGTTCCGGCAGGGGATAGTCCTTCGTCAATCCGTGTTTCTTGCCTCGGATCACGATGGACCGAATCGCAGGGTTGATGTCCGCTTTCCGCAGTTCGACCAACTCCGACACCCGGAGGCCGAAGAAGTACGTCAGCGACATCATCAAATCCTCCCGCTTGCCCACCCGCTTGGCCGCTTGGAGGAACTGGTCTAGCTCAGCGGGGGAGAATGCGCGGGTCCGACCGCCTAGACCGGTGCCGGGAGGTCGTCCGGGTTTATTCGACATCGAACTCCTCCATGCACGTTTCGAGGAGGTGGTCATAGTCTTTCGCAGTGGCCTGATGGATGAACGCCTGAATCTTCGACTCCGGCCATCCCGCTTTCTCTGCGGCCTTCTTCGCTAGGCCGAGGATGTTGAACGCGTTGCCGTCCTTGCCGGTGAGCTTGAGTCGGGGTCTATAACATCGCCTCATCTCAATCATCCCTATCGAGGTCGATTACGATATGGCCGTTGTCCGAGTTGTCCCCGTCCTCGGGGGATCGGCCCAGGTAGTAGTCGTGCGTGACGCGAGTGACCCCCTGGGTAAGCGACCGGATGAAATCGACCATCACCGTATCCGGCTCCAGTCGGTACAGAGGAAAGGTCCCCCCGGCCCGCTGTGCCTCGGTCTTGAGTTCGCGGATGTACCCCCTGGCCACGGCTACGAAGGTCTTGCCGCCCCAGTGCGAAAAAAGGACGACGCTTTCTTCTTCACCCTTCCTGAAGCTGATCGAAACTCGGTCCCCCATATCAGCGCTCCTCTCCGATGTTCACCATATTGTTCACCACTTAATTTATAAATACTATCTGTTCAGAAGTCAACCTTTATTTTTACGTAACTTATCTGGTATCAGCTAGATACGGAGGTATCTTGATTGTTCTTAGGGGTCTCTAGGCCCCAATCTATTTTAAGGTATTTTTTGAGTCGGCATCCGAAACCGGCAGGGAACTATGTAGTCGCCTGGACGCGCCGGTCCGGCTGGCCCTAGGGTGAGGGTGGGGGAGGGTGTGAATCGAGGTGTTGGAGACGTCCCCCACTTCCCCAGCGCACCCCCTATGACACAAACCACCCTATGACGCGCCGTATACTCGTGACCCCAACAGACTTAACACCGTGACCCACTAAAACCCTTCGGGTTTCACAGAAACACGGCTACTCTACTGGGAGAACCGGCTGTACCCCTAGGAATCTCAAAAGGTTACTGGTCTCGGCTGAACTCTCACGTGGTTTTTTCAGGGGTTACTTTCACTCTCAACCCCCTCATTAGACACTAAATACTATCTATACTATCTATACGATCTATACGATCTTGGGATAGATAGTATAGATCGGATACATCGTATAGATTGGATACCAGGTACATACATGGCGATCTTGTGGTGCCCCCGCTATCACTCACGTGAGAATCCGCGCCCCGCTCAATCGTCCCTCTATATGAGGCGCGATATTCGCCGATAAGGCGTCTGCTCTGATCGTCCGGGGCCATGCCGTTCCCTCGGCCTCTGGCCCCCTGGCGCCTCTTACCTAAGCGGCTCCGGCTATGCTTGGTTCGGTGCGTCCGGGCTTACCCGCACCTTGGACTCGTTTGCTAACTACATCCCAATATGGGGTCGCCTCAACGATCTTCCGAATCGAGGCCTCGGCGAGTTCGCCGTCTGGGTTGATTGGAAGGGTAATCTTCACTGTCTTCAATTTCGCTAGGTAGCACTGGCGTCCATACGAATACCGCCAGCGTTGTCTATTTAACGCGAATGCGACGAAGAAACGCGCCCAAATTGATATGTCCTTTTTAGGTTTACAGACCACTACGTTATCAGTAGCGATGAAATCATCAAGTTGGACGAACGCATCGCCGCCCACCGTGCTGACTGTCAAGAAACCAGCTTTGTAAAGACTCGCGTCGTCAGGCTGTTCGAAATACCCTGCGATTCCGTTATCGGTTGTCACACGAGATACGGTTGGGTTGGGCCCCGCGGCGAGGTCCGCGAGAGAATGGAAATCCCCCCGCTTCAAGATAAACAAGTCAGTGATCGCGATGTCCTTCCATACTAGGTCAACTGCCTCCATCTCGATCATTCGCTTTGGAGGAAGGAGGCTCCGGGGCTCAAGGCTGGATAGCTTAGCGATCTCCTTCTCATCAACAGCGCCCGTCTCCGTGTCCACGGGAAAGGATATTGCGACTCGTTTCAGCTTCTCCCTGAAGCACTTTCGCCCGTAGCTGTAGCGCCATGCCTGTTGATTGATTAAACAGGCCGTGTAAAAGAGAGTAACGTCTTGAAAAGGCGTCCTCGGGATGAGGATAGCCACGTCATCCTTTGCTCCGAACCGGTAAGGGTGGAACTTCGTTGTCAACGGCAAGCCGTTATAAGCAACGGTCAGCGCTCGCTTGTAGGCCTTTGCCTCCGGAATATCGAAAAAACCCACGAGGCCTTGGTCCTCATCACCACATGAAATTAACGGGACAAGACCGGGATCCAACTCCTTTACGGCATGGTAATCGCCGGACTTCACGACAAAAAGGTCAATGAGTCTGAAGTCGCGGTATTCAGTACTCATCTTCTCTTCCAGAGCGAATCAGGAACGCCATTGAATTACGGACTACTTGCTCCATCCCTGTCTTGATTTCTGCGTCGGAGGGCGGGGCCTGATCGAGGTAGTTTTCGGGGACTAGTTCAAGCAAGTCGTCAGCCAGATCGATAGGCGCGATCTTCTGGAAGCGATCCTTTGAGTCAACTGCCATGCCAGGATTGGGGACATATGCGCGGACGAGGTCTTTTATAACAAAGTAATCATCAGAGGCCTTAGCATTCGGGAGGCGTTTTCCTTTACTCTTGAGAAGGCCATCGTTAACGGCGCGTATCCAAAGCACCTTCTGGCCAGGGGGGTGGGGGAAACCCTTCTTGATAAACACCCCGACAGTATGGACGCCGATAGGGTAAAAAAGATCCTCGGGGAACGTAATAACTGACAAGAGAGTGTTGTTCTTAAGCAGACTCGTTCTTCTCCAGTCCCTATACTTCCCTGGTTTGACCATCGCCGAATAAGGAAGTACCGAAAACAACAGACCTCCATCCACCATTTGGCTCAAAGCGTAATCGACAAACTTGTATTCCTTTTCGTCGCTCCTTTTCAAAGCGAAAGGCGGGTTCATTAAGACTCGAGTAACTGCCGTCTCATCTTGCTTGATCGATTTCTTGGTGAACTCCGCAGTAGCGACGCCGTTCTTGACAAACTTACGCAGGTTGTTCTGAAAACAGTTACCCTCAGTGATGTTATTCTTGCCATCGCCTCGGAAGATCATATTCACTACGGCCAACGCCACTACCTGTGACTCTTGGTCGATCCCGAACAGATTGTTCTGCTTGAACCTTGTGATCTGGGCCGGGCTGTGTGTCTTCTTTATGTAATCAAACACGGAGACCAGGAAGCCGCCCGTTCCGCACGTGGGATCGAAACATATATCACGATCAGTGATGGACATTACCTCTGCCGCGAACTTGGTAATATGGCGAGGGGTTAGGACAATGCCAATTTCCTTTGCGCCGTTGCCATACTTTAGAAACACTTCATAGAATTTCCCGAGCACATCCGTCCCGGAGTTCATAGCGGATCGGATATTGAGGTTATTGAGTTCTTGGATGGTTTTAACGAGAGCATCTTTGAACTTAAGGTGGTTATCTACTGTTGGAGGCAGTGCTATTTCGATAAACCTTGCAAACTCTTGCTTTCCCTGCTTTGCCAGAACGTCTTGGGCACGAGCGTTGATGTCCTTAATGAAAACCGTAGGATCAGCTTCGACACTCGGAGGAGTGTCGTGCACTAAGGAAAGCAGTACTGCGGCCATCACCCGAGCGCGCTCATTCTTGTTTATCGCACCCAGATGCAATATCTCGTTAATCCGTTCCGCCTTTGATAAAAAGAGGTTTTCGTCAACGGGGATATCGGGAATATCAGGGCCAGCATCCAGGACATCCTTAACGAGTTCGGGCGATAGTAGTGCCGTGACGTCCTTTCCGTTGATGCGGATACGTTGAAATTCCTGGCCATCCCAATAGCGATTCTCCACTAGATAGGTGTCGGCATCGTTTCCTGCGATTCCAGACACGAATAGCGCCTTTATGTTGATACTCTGATTGATCGCTTTTGCGTAATCAATGGCCTCTTTCAGTGCCTTCTTGATTTCCTTTCGGTCTCGTTTTGCCTCAATTACCCAGTATTTTTCTTCCGAAATCTTGACGATGTTCTCCGGCTTATCAAGCCCAAGGTACTTCTTAAGCTCTGGGTGGGATAGGGATTCCGCTTGAGTAAACACCTGTCCTGTCGGGAACCGCAGGGGATTCCTAACGTCCCATCCCATCACCTTCAGGTTTTCTTTGATGTAAACATAGGCGTCGACCTCAGACGCTTTTGGGTCCTTGTCTCTTTTGGCCATGGCCTTCAAGCTCCAGGGTAGATTAATTCAGCCTAATCTTACGCCAAACGACCATGCTTGGGAAGGTCCTTATTTGGGGTAATCTTGGCCGGAAATCGCTGTGCGCGCCTTGTGCTGGCGTTTTCTTCTAGGCCCTAGGGCGTTGACACGGCCCAGTCGAGTACTACACAATAACCGCATCCACGGCAGGGAGGTTCAGCCCATGAGCCCGTATGAAATTGAAGATACTATATGGGATGCGGCAAAGAAGGAGGGTAGGGACATCCTTATAGAATGTGCAAAACGACAGGTGTTAGTCATATATACGGATTTTTCAAGAGAACTTCGCTCGGTCCAGCTTGATCCTCACGGCCTGCCTCTAGCCGAACTACTTGGCCAAATCTCAAGGGAGGAAAACGAATCTGATGGGATAATGCTTTCGGCATTGGTTGTACATTATGAAGATGGAAGACCAGGAAAAGGCTTTTTTGAGCTAGCGCGAGAACTCGACCGCGAATTCAACGATCCGGAGACGTTTTGGATAGAGGAAGTAAAACGGGTGTTTGCCTTTTGGGCCAAACAGAAATAGATCTTCTGGGAAGCAGAAGGGAGGCCCCTGGGTATCCCACGGGGCCCCCTCCTTAGCCCTTATCGAGCTCTTAGCTCCTTGCTCGCTTCTTCCAAATCGGGCAGAAACGGAAATACGGCTCGAAATCTTCGTCCTTCGTGATTCTGATCTCGAACTGCGTGAGAACCTTAAGAACGGCCTTCACCCCGTCCTGCTCTTCCTCGGGTCTTGGAGCCCAATCACTTAATGTATACCTCAAAAATTCCTCAGCCCTCAACATAACGTCCTTTGCCATGTTAAGCCTCCTTCGCTTCGAAAACGATATTCCCGGGAAACTCGATCTGCGCATGATCGGTCACTGGATTCAGCCGTACCATGATCCAGCGTTCATCCGCCAGGCATTCGAGAGCCCAGCCGTACTTGAAGATGTCGAGAAGCCGATCTGCTGTCAGCTCTCGCTGTACAATTATCCGCCGTTTTTCCTTTTCGTCTTTTTTCATCTGTCTCCTTTGCCCCTCGCGGGGGCGTCCTTAGGTTTCATACCAAAAGACCCAATAGCCCCCTCTAGGCGAGCGTAGGCGGGCCCCTCGACCTAAGGACAGAAAGAGGTAGGGCGGGCATTCTCATCTTGATAATCCGGGTTAGCTGGCCGTCTCGGGCCTATCGCCCCCTGCCGCAGGGAGCGACCACGCCCACTTTCCCTCTTGCCAGCTACCCTCGGGGTCTTTTTGCCGGCTGGACACGACCCCTAGCTCCTTCTTCGCGTTCTCAAGGGTCCAGTGGTTGATCCCCTCGTCCCCGGCGAGCCCATCGACCTCCTCGGCCAGCATAGGGCCGTTCTTCAGGGTTTCGAGCAGGAAGTCCTTGGCTAGCTGTTTCTTGCTTTTGGGCTTGGGATGGGGCGACAACTGCTCCTCGACGGTGGGCGGGGTTAGGCCTTCGGCAAAGCTCACGGCACCGTCCTGGCCGATAGACCATGTCATAGCGGGCGGCTCTTGCCCGTCGTTGAGCTTCAGAGGGGAGAAGAACCGAAGGTTTTTGTCGGCTTTGTCTCGCTCGATGAGCCAGACGGTCCTGGCCACCTCGCCGAAGGCCGAGGCCCCGGAGAGCCGGTGGATCGGGCTCACGTCGCCGCTCTTGTTCAGGTGCATCACGCCGAGCAGGGTTACGTGGAACTCTTCGGCCAGCTTGCACAGCGGGAGGAGGACTGCCCGGACGTCGGACCCTTTGTTCGTATCGGCCTTACCCAGGCCGAAGAAGCTCGCCACGGGGTCGATAATTAGCATCACGGTATCGGGGAGCTTCTTCAGCTCGGCCCGCAACCTCGGGAGGTCGGTTTCGAGCGAGAACAGCTCCCCCCGCTTCGTGCCGCGAATGATGCTCACGCAACCGACATCGCCGCCACAGCCAATGATCCGTCTCTTCACGCGGTACGGCGGGTCCTCGTAGCAGAGGAACACGACGCGGCCCTTGGGGGTCGGCCAGAACGTTCCCGGGAACTGGCGGCCCGTCGTGACGCAAGCCGCGAGCCAGTGCGTGAAATAGGATTTCCCTGTCCCCTGAATCCCGGCGATGACGTTCAGCTCGTTCTTGAGAAAATGGTCCTGCCAGAACCACTCCGGTTCGCGGTCCTCCACGTCGGCGAGATTGACAACGTCGAGGCCGCTTTCCCCGATGCTCCCGAAGCGGATTTCCTGTGCCTTGGCGAAGAGCTGGTCGATCTTGTCGAACTCCCTGGCCTTCACGGCATCGACCGAGGCGATGATCGTCGCTTTGTAAGCCTGATGGATCAGCCAATCCCTGGCCTGGTCCTTGGCGTAGGCCAGACCCTCCTCGCTCACCTGGTCGAGGACATGCGCATAGCGGCGGCCGTATTCCTCGGTGGGGAGCCGGGGCTCGCTGAGGAGCTTCTGGAACTCTGCGTCGAGGATTTCGACCGGGATCGGTCGCTCATAGTCGGCGAGATACCTCAATATGATCCCCGCGATGCGCTGGTCGACAGGGTTGCTGAAGAATTCGGGCCTCATCGTTTTGAGGCAGTCGCCCAAGGAATACGGGTCGATGAACAGAAGAGCCACGACCTTGGCCTGAACTTCGGGATCGAACCCGAACTTGTCGATAGAGGGCGTTACTTCTGGCATTGGTCGCCCCCTTCCTGGTCCACGAGCTTGAAGGTCTTGCCGACCAGCACGAGGTCGGTGAAAGGGCCGTTCGGGAATTCGGTGATGTAGAACTGCCGGTACATCCGCCAGTTTACGCCGTCCTCAGAGACAAGTATCGCCTTGAGTTTGAGGGTTTTCTTGGGTTTTTCCATCTTTTCTCTCCATCGATCTTCAGCTGAACCGGAGGCCGTATTAGGCCCCGGCTCGTTTATCCCGTCATACGGCCCCGATTGCCAGGACGAGATTCCCCGGCGTTTCCGCCAAGGGATGTATTCCCGCTCCGGCGTTCGTCATTTCGAGGCCTACCCTTCGTCCATTTCCTCTAAGGGCGGCTGTGTTTCGGCCTGTTCCTCCAGCTGACTGACCATCTTGTCCGGAGCAAAACGGCCACCCTCCTCAAACTGGCTCTTGTCGAGCAGTTCCCCCTCCTTGACCTGCCGGGGAGTGCATCCGAACCGGTACGGCCAGATGGCGCAGTCGATGGCGGAGCAGTACTTCACCTCGGCCTCGGTGCCGCCGCAGTCGCGGCAGTGCTTCCGGATCGACCGCAGGACTTCGGCCTTGCTGTCCTCCCGGGCCATCTTTGATTCCTCGGAAAAGTTCACTTCGACCATGTGGGTCTCCTTATGCCGCTTGCGCGGCTGGGATTGTGTAAATAAGGGATTGCAGGGCCTGTCTGGCCCCGGACCTAGCGGCTCGTTCGAGGAGGGGGAGGAAGCTTCCTAGAGTTATATAGTCTCGCCCGCCACTTTTCCCCATATTAATCAACGTTTTCCTTTTCGCCTCATTAAGCCAAGTTAGGCGAGTTAGCACAATCTGGCACCGGCGTTACACGGGGATTAGTCTACCCTCCCGCCGGGACGC
>Ga0187878_1002417_pt1 | contig 16567 bp, 8 predicted proteins | sample June2016WEW_17_1_FD_132979 | JGI IMG/M metagenome (GOLD analysis project Ga0187878, IMG submission 132979) | Peatland microbial communities from SPRUCE experiment site at the Marcell Experimental Forest, Minnesota, USA - June2016WEW_17_150 | ecosystem: Environmental > Terrestrial > Soil >...
GCGGTCTTCCTGCGCCTGCTGGGCCGCTCGGGGACGGGCCAGAAACTGACCGTTTACACTTCCCTGCTCACCGGCCCACGGCACCCGGGCGAGGACGGGCCGGAGGAGCTCCACGTGGTGCTGGTGGATAACGGCCGGATCGCCATGCTCGCCGACCCCAAGATGCGCGAAGCGCTTTACTGCATCCGCTGCGGCGCCTGCCTGAATACTTGCCCGGTTTATCGCAAGATCGGCGGGCACGCCTATGGCGGGGTATACAGCGGCCCGATCGGCGCGCTGATCACGCCGCAACTGGCGGGACTGGAGAATGCGCGCGAGTTGCCCTTTGCCTCGTCACTTTGCGCCGCTTGCCGCGACGTTTGCCCGGTGAAGATTAATATTCCGGATTTGCTCCTCCATTTGCGCGCCGAGGCGCAGGAAAAGTTTCCGGCGCAACAGCCCAAGGGCTCGCCGCTCGCCGAGCGCACGAGCATGCGCCTCTGGGCGTGGGCAATGAAGCGGCCATGGGTTTACGCGTGGGGCTCTCGATTTGCTCGTTGGGGCCAGGGGCTTCTTTCGCGCCAAGGTTGGATTCGAAAAATCCCTGCTTATCCGGCATCCAACTGGACTGACGGGCGCGATATGCCGGCCCTGGCGCGGGAGAGCTTCCACCAGCGATGGAAAAAGATCAGTAACCAATGACAGGATCGTCCGGCGGCCAGCAAAACCACCTACTTCATCTCCGGCTCTATAGAGGATTGTGAGGTCCGATATGCGATTCAAACCACGCTACGCGGCAATTATCGTACTGACTCTCGCGGCCTGCATCTCAGGGCCTCTACGTCAGGGCTACGGCGCGGAGGGACCCGGCCAGCCAGTCTCCCTCAAGTGCGAATATCTCGTGAACCCGCTGGGCATCGACGTTCGCCAGCCGCGCCTCTCCTGGGTACTCGAGCATTCGAAGCGCGGCCAGATGCAGACGGCGTACCAGGTGCAGGTGGCCACCTCCCCCGCGCTTCTTGAGCAAGGCAAGGGCGACTTGTGGGACAGCGGCAAGGCGGCGTCCGAGGATTCCACCCAGGTCGTCTATGGCGGCAAGCCGCTCGAGAGCGGCCGTACCGCCTGGTGGCGCGTGCGCTACTGGGACAAGGGAGGCAACGACAGCCCGTACAGCGCCGCGGCAACGATTGAGATGGGCCTGCTCGCCGCCGGCGATTGGAAAGCGCAATGGATTGGCGGGAACAGCCTCCTGCGCAAGGAGTGGGCGGTTGCGGGCAAGATCGCGCGCGCCCGCGCCTACGTCACGGCCCTCGGGTATTACGAACTGCGCATCAATGGGAAGAAGGTCGGCCGGAACGTCCTCGATCCCGGCTGGACGACTTTTGAGAAACGCGACCTTTACACGACATACGATGTCACGGCGCAGCTCCGCCAAGGGGCAAACGCCATCGGCGTCATGCTGGGCAACGGCTGGGCAGTGATGGACAAGCGCTTTGGCCCGCCCATTGTCACGCCCTACACCTCACCCGCCTTGCTGCTGCAAATTGAAATCGAGCTAGAGGGGGGCAAGCGCCTGTCGCTCGCGAGCGACAGTTCCTGGAAGACGGCGAGCGGCGCCGTTGTGAGTAACAGCATCTACGACGGCGAAACCTACGACGCGCGGCTGGAAATTCCCGGCTGGGACGAGCCGGGATTCAGCGACGCTGCCTGGCCGTCCGCGCAAGCGATGAAATCATCCGGCGGGGCCCTCTCCGCACAGATGATGCCGCCCATCCGCGTCATCGACACCCTCGTGCCCGTGAAGATGACAAATCCTCAGCCCGGCGTCTATGTCTACGACCTGGGACAGAACATCAGCGGCTGGGCGCAGCTCAAAGTGCACGGCCCGCGCGGCGCGGCGGTTCGGTTGCGCTTCGCCGAGCTCGCCTATGACAGCGGCATGATCAACCGCGAAAACATCCGGCGCGCCCGGGCGGAGGACACCTACATCCTGCGCGGCGGCGAGGCGGAAACTTGGGAGCCGCGCTTCACCTATCACGGCTTCCGCTACATTGAAGTGACAGGCTATCCCGGCACACCCAGCCTCGACTCGATTCGCGGCCGCCTGGTCCACACGGCGGTCGAACCGGCGGGAAGTTTCGTGTCTTCCAACCCCACGCTGAACGCCATCCAGAAAATCATCCGCTGGGGCCAGCGCACCAACCTTCACAGCGTGCAGACCGATTGTGACCAGCGCGACGAACGCATGGGCTGGATGGGCGACCTGCAAGCCACCGGAGAAGAGGCCATATTGAACTTCGACATGGCCGCTTTTTACACCAACACGATGCGGAATATCCGCGACATCCAGGGCGACGACGGCACGGTGACGGACACCGTCCCGCACAAGTACGGCAGCCGGCCCGCCGACCCCGCCTGGGGCACGGCGTTTCCTCAGCTCGCGTGGTACATGTACGAACAGTACGGCGATCGGCGAATCCTGGAAGAGAATTACGAGGGAATCAAAAAGTACGTGGAGTTCCTGGGCAGCCGCGCCCCGGATCATATCCTGCGCTACAGCTACTACGGCGACTGGGTCGCCATTCAGCGGACGCCGGGTGAATTCGTTTCCGCGCTGTATTATTACTACGACGTCGAAATCCAGCGGCGCATGGCGGAGGCGCTCGGCAAGACTGCGGACGCGCAGGCCTGCGCGCAGCTCGCCGCGCAAATCAAAGAGGCCATCAACCGCGAATTTCTGGATACGAAGAAAGGCGTTTACGCCAACGGCACGCAGGCCGCCAACGCCATGGCCCTCTTCCTGCAACTTCCCGCGGAGGGCGGCAGCGGACGGCATGACATGATGGGCGCCGTCGAGTCCAGCCTGACCCACGACATCCTCTACGAGCACGACTCCCACCTGACCACGGGGTTCATCGGGACCAAGTTCGTCCTTCCGGTGCTCACGCGCATGGGACAATCCGACCTCGCCTATGACGTGGCGACGCAGACGACGTTTCCGAGCTGGGGCTACATGATCGCCAACGGCGCCACCACTCTCTGGGAACTTTGGCAAAACAAAGTGGGGCCTTCGATGAACTCCCACAACCATCCCATGTTCGGAAGCGTTGGCACGTGGTTTTATCAGGCCCTGGCAGGCATTAACGTGGGGCCGCAAGGCGCGGGCTATCGCCGGATTCTCATCCAGCCGCAGATTGTGCGCGACCTCACGTCCGCGAGCGGCACGGTGGAAACGGTGCGCGGGCCCGTCTCCGTCAGCTGGACTCATACCCCAGGGACCATCACCGTCGAGGTCACCGTTCCCGTCAATAGCGAGGCGCGGGTAATTATTCCCAAGGAAGAACAGATGGGCGAAGCGGTCGTCCGCGAGGGCGATCGCGTCGTCTGGGATAAAGGGAAATTCGTTTCCGGAACCTCCGGGATCACGGCCGGCGCGACGGGCAAGGCGGATGCCGCCTCCCTCGCCCCGGAAAACAACACGATTGGCTTCGACGTTGGGTCGGGCCATTACATGTTCAAGCTGACGGCGGAGTAGGCGGGGTTCAATCTGTGGCGTCGCTCGAGGAGCGCCGACGTTGCGGTAGTCGCAGACCGTCACTAGGAATTTGGCAGGCCGTGGCGGAGAAAGCGATGGACGCCTTCGGCGGCGCGGCGTCCTTCGGAGATCGCCCAGACCACCAGCGACTGGCCGCGGCGCATGTCGCCCGCGGCAAAGACGCCGGGGACCGAGCTCATATAGTTTCCATCCGTTTCCACGTTGCCGCGCGCATCGAGCTTGACGCCCAGTTGCTCGATCATTCCCGCGCGCACCGGCCCCGTGAATCCCATCGCCAGCAGAACAAGGTCGGCGTCGATTGTGAAGTCGCTGCCCGGGATGGGCTCGAATTTCGGCGGCGGACCCACACGAACAAGATTCAGTTGCTTCAGGTTGCCTTTCTCGTCGCCCGTGAAGCGCGTCGTGGAGACGGCGAACTCGCGCACGCCGCCTTCTTCGTGCGAGCTTTCGGAGCGCAGCATGAGCGGCCAGAGCGGCCAGGGCGTGCTCGGCGAGCGCTCTGCCGGCGGCTGAGGCATGATCTCAAGCTGGTGGACCGACGCCGGCTTCTGCCGGTGTGAAGTCCCCAGACAATCGGCGCCCGTGTCGCCGCCACCGATGATGATCACGCGCTTGCCGGTGGCGAGAATCTGGTTCGGGACCTCGTCTCCTGCCCCGCGGCGGTTCTGCTGGGGCAGAAATTCCATGGCAAAGTGAATGCCCCGAAACTCGCGCCCCGGAACCTGCAAATCGCGCGGCGCCTCGGCGCCCCCGGCAAGCAGAATGGCATCAAATTCCCGGCGCAGGTCTTCCACCGGCACGCTCGTCCCCACGTACGCGGAGGTGCGAAACTCAACGCCCTCGGCTTCCATCTGGCGCAGCCGCCGGTCGAGGACCTGTTTCTCCAATTTGAAATCAGGAATGCCGTAGCGAAGCAGGCCGCCGATGCGGTCCGCCTTCTCAAATACCGTCACCCGATGTCCGGCGCGGTTGAGTTGCTGGGCGGCGGCCAGGCCCGCCGGCCCCGAGCCCACCACGGCCACGCGCCTGCCGCTCCTCTGGCGGGGAGGCTCGGGGACGATCCAGCCCTCCTCGAAGGCGCGCTCGACAATCGCCTTCTCAATCTGCTTGATGGTGACGGGCAGCTCGTTGATGCCGAGGACGCAGGCCGCCTCGCACGGCGCGGGGCAGATGCGGCCCGTGATCTCCGGGAAATTGTTCGTCGCGTGCAGGACGCGAATCGCGTCCTTCCAGCGGTCGCGATAGACCAAGTCGTTCCAATCCGGAATGATGTTGCTGACCGGGCAGCCGGTGTTGCAGAACGGCACGCCGCAATCCATGCAGCGCGCCGCCTGATTGCGAAGTGTTTCTTCCGGGAAAGGCTGATAGACCTCAAAGTAGTCGCCGACGCGCTCCGTGATGGGCCGGCGCGCGGGAAGCTCGCGAGTGAATTCTTTGAAGCCGGTGGCTTTACCCATGCACCACCGCCTTTCCGGGCTGCGGCTCGGCGATCACCGGAATCACCGGCGCGGTGGTGCGCGGCACTCCCAGCACGCGCTTGAACTCGTGCGGGAACACTTTGACGAACTTCGCGAGCATCGCGTCCCAGTTGGCCAGAATCCACTTCGCTTGCGGGCTGCCGGTATATTCTCCGTGGCGCGCGATCAGCCGCCGCAGCGCCTCAACGTCCTCCGCACTCGTGACCGGCTCGAGGTCCACGGAAGCGCGGTTGCACTGCGTGCGCGCGAAGTCGCCGGTCGGGTCGAGCACGTAAGCGAAGCCGCCCGTCATGCCGGCGGCAAAATTGCGGCCCGTCTTGCCCAGCACCACCACCAGCCCCTTGGTCATGTATTCGCAGCCGTGGTCGCCCACACCTTCGACGACCGCCGTCGCGCCGGAGTTGCGCACCGCGAAGCGTTCGCCGCCCATGCCGTTGAAGTACACTTCGCCGCTCGTCGCGCCGTAGAGGACGACGTTACCGACCAGGATGTTTTCTTCCGGCAGGAAGGGAGCGTTGCGCGGCGGATAAATGACTAGCTTGCCGCCCGAGAGGCCCTTGCCGACGTAGTCGTTCGCGTCGCCTTCGAGCGTCAGAGTGATGCCTTTGGCGAGGAAGGCACCGAAGCTCTGACCGGCCGTGCCGGTGAATTTGAACCGGATGGTATCGTCGGGCAGACCTTCCGAACCGTAGCGCCGCGCCACCTGGCCGCTCAGCATCGTCCCCACGGTGCGGTGGACGTTGCGAATCTGCAGCTTGTGCGACACCGGCGTGCGGCTTTCGAGCGCCGCGCGCGCCTGCTCGATCATCTTGTGGTCGAGCGCCTTGGTGAGGCCGTGGTCCTGCGCGATCTGCCGGCGGCGACCCACCTGGCTCGGCACCGGCGGGTTGTAGAGAAGCTCGGAGAAATCGATGCCCCGCGCCTTCCAGTGATCGGAAACGTCGCGTTTCTTTAGGCAGTCCACGCGGCCAATCATCTCGTCCATTTTGCGGAAGCCGAGCTGAGCCATGACGCCGCGCAATTCCTCCGCCAGGTAGAAGAAGAAGCGGACCACGCTCTCCGGCTTACCGCGAAATTTCCTGCGCAGTTCGGGGTCCTGGGTGGCAATGCCCACAGGACAAGTGTTCAGGTGGCACTTGCGCATCATGATGCAGCCGAGGGTGATGAGCGGCATGGTGGAGAAGCCGAATTCCTCGGCGCCAAGCAGCGCGGCAATCGCGACGTCGCGGCCGGTGGCGAGTTTGCCGTCCACCTGCAAGCGTACGCGGCTGCGCAGATCGTTCATCACCAGCACCTGCTGAGCCTCGGCGAGGCCGAGTTCCCAGGGGATGCCCGCATGGCGGATGGAACTGATCGGCGAAGCGCCGGTCCCGCCCTCGTAGCCGCTGATGAGGATGACGTCGGCGTGCGCCTTGGCCACGCCCGCCGCAACGGTTCCCACGCCCACCTCCGCCACCAGCTTGACGGAAACGCGCGCTTCGGGATTGGCGTTCTTGAGGTCGTAGATGAGTTGCGCCAGGTCTTCGATCGAATAGATATCATGATGCGGAGGCGGTGAGATGAGCGTGACACCCGGAATCGCGTAACGGATGCGGGCGATGATCTCGTCCACCTTGTGCCCGGGCAACTGGCCGCCCTCGCCAGGCTTGGCGCCCTGAGCGATCTTGATCTGCAGTTCGTCGGCGTTGACGAGATAGTTCGTGGTGACGCCGAAGCGCGCGGAAGCGACCTGCTTCACTGAACTGCGGCGCAAATCGCCATTGGCGTCGGGCTGGAAGCGCGCCTCGTCTTCCCCGCCCTCGCCGGTGTTGGAGCGCCCGCCCATGCGGTTCATGGCGATGGCCAGCGTCTCGTGCGTCTCCTTGCTGATCGAGCCGAAAGACATGGCACCAGTGGCGAAACGCTTGACGATATCGGCCGCCGGCTCGACTTCGTCGAGCGGCACCGGTTCGCCCGCAGGCTGGAATTCCAGCATCCCGCGCAGCGTCATCAGAGCGTGGCTCTGATCGTCGATGAGCTGCGTGAACTCGCGGAAGGTGGCGGGATTCTGGCCGTGCACAGCATGCTGCAGCTTGCTGATCGTCTGCGGGTTGAGTAGGTGACGCTCGCCCTGCACACGATACTGATACGCGCCGCCCACATCCAGTTCCGTTTCGAACCCTGCAGGCGGCCGGAGTGCGCTATCGTGTTTCATCACCGCTTCCCGCGCCAGCACATCCATTCCCACGCCTTCGATGCGCGAGGCGGTGCCGGTGAAGTAGCGGCTGACGAGGGATTTGTTGAGCCCGATGGCCTCGAAGATCTGCGCTCCGCAGTAGCTCTGCAGGGTGGAAATTCCCATCTTCGAGAAGACCTTGAGCAGGCCTTTGTCCACCGCCTTGAGGAAGTTCTTCAGCACGCGGTCGAAATTGTAGTCCTGGGGAAAGTAGCCGCGGGCGAAGAGGTCTTCCAGCGTCTCGATGGCGAGATAAGGATTGACGGCGCTCGCTCCGTACCCGAGCAGCAGGGCGAAGTGCATCACCTCGCGCGGCTCGCCCGACTCGACGATCAGCGCCACCTGATTGCGCGTTTTCTCGCGTACAAGATGGTTGTGCACTGCCGAGAGGGCCAACAAGCTGGGAATGGGCGCAACTTCGCCGTCGATTCCCCGGTCGGAAAGAATGAGCAGCGTATAGCCCGATTTCACCGCCCGCGAAGCGCTGCGGCAGAGGTCGTCGAGGGCACGCTCCATCTCCGCGCCGCCGTCCACGCGGAACAGGGTGGGCAGCGTGGTCGCCAGGAAATCACCCCAGCTGACACGCCGGATCTTTTCCAGATCGCGGTTGGTCAAAATCGGGTGGGGGAGCTTCAGGGTGTGGCAATGGCGCGGCGTCTCGTCCAGGATGTTGCCTTCGGAACCGATGTAGCCGTTGAGCGACATCACCAGGGACTCGCGAATAGAGTCGATGGGGGGATTGGTGACCTGCGCGAAGAGCTGCTTGAAATAGCTGAAGAGCAGCTGCGGTTTATCGGAGAGACAAGCGAGGGGCGTGTCGGTCCCCATCGAGCCCACGGGTTCCTCGCCCGTCGTGGCCACGGGCGTCAGGATGGTGCGCAGGTCTTCGTCGCTGTAACCGAAGGCCCGCTGGCGCATCAGAATTGTTTCATGGTCAGTGGCCTGAACTCGCGTGGGCGCGGGAAGCTGTGAAAGCGTGATCTGGTTCTCCGCGAGCCACTGCGCGTAGGGCTGGCGCGCCGCCAGTTCCTTCTTAATCTCCTCGTCGTGAATCAGCCGGCCGCGCTCGGTATCCACCAGAAGCATCCGCCCGGGCGCCAGCCGCCCCTTGGCGCGAACATCTTCCTGCCGCACCGGTAGCACACCCGCTTCCGAGGCCATGATCACCATGCCGTCCGCCGTCACCACGTAGCGGCTGGGGCGCAGCCCGTTGCGGTCGAGTTTCGCGCCCACCACGCGCCCGTCGGTAAAGACGAGCGCCGCCGGGCCGTCCCAGGGCTCCATCAATGACGCGTGATACTCGTAAAATGCCTTCACATCGTCGGGCATGCCGGGATCGCTGTCCCAGGCCGCGGGCACCAGCATCTCGACGACGTGCGGCAGGCTGCGGCCCGCGAGCGCCAGCAGTTCGACGGCGTTATCGAGGTTTGCCGAGTCGCTGCCGCCCGGCTGGATGATGGGCATGAGCTTCTTGATGTCCTCGCCGAACAGTGGCGAAGCCAGCACGGATTGCCGCGCGTGCATCCAGTTGACGTTGCCGCGCAGGGTGTTGATCTCTCCGTTGTGGCACAGATAACGGTAGGGATGGGCCAGTTGCCAGGTGGGAAAGGTGTTGGTCGAGAAGCGCTGGTGCACGAGGCAGATCGCGCTCACCACTTCGGGGTCGGAAAGTTCGCCGTAGAAGTGGGAGATCTGCGGGGCCAGCAACAGGCCCTTGTACACAATCGTCCGCGAGGAGAGCGACGGGAGGTAGAACGTTCCCTTGTTCTTGAGGTCGGACTGTGCAACATCCGCCTCCGCGCGCTTGCGCACCACGTAGAGTCTGCGCTCGAGCGCGTCCTGGTCCATACCCGCGGGGGCGCGAACGAAGATCTGTTCGATGTAGGGCTGCGTGCCACGCGCCACGCGGCCGATGCCGCTCGCATCCACGGGCGTGTCCCGCCAGCCCAGGAGCGCCAGGCCTTCTTCGCGGATGATTCGCTCCAGAATGCCGGCGCAGAGGATCCGCTCATGGCGCTCGACCGGCAGAAAGACCATTCCCACGCCGTATTTCCCCGGCGCCGGCAGCGCGAAGCCCAGGCGCGCCGCTTCGCGTGCAAAGAACGCATGGGGAATCTGAATCAGAATGCCCGCGCCGTCGCCCGTTTCCGGATCGCAGCCGCACGCACCGCGGTGGGTGAGGTTGACGAGGACTTGGATGCCTTTGAGAATGATATCGTGGGACTTGCGGCCATCGATGTTGACCACAAAGCCCAGACCACAAGCGCCCCGTTCCTCGGGCCGCTGTAGACCGGCAAACGCATTCCTGTCCAATGACTCTGGCATTCTGGAACCCACATCTAAAGAGGGAAACCCTGTGGTCGCCTCCCCCCAGACACCCCAAGCCACACCCATCGTCGTATGGGACTATTGTCGGCCACCCGGGCAGCGGGTGTTAAATCAATACTTTTTATGATTCCGATAGGTTTGGGGAGAGGAGGCCTCTGTAGCGCCGCTCTATGAGCGGCGACTTGATGACCCATCGAACTGCCGTAAAGCCACAGCCGTCAATCGATTGGAACAAACCTCACACAAACGGGGGAAGGCACAGAGAGAACCTGGCCGGTTGGTGTCAGGTGGCCGGTGTCAGGATCGACCCGGAAAATGACCACGTTATCCGTATCTTGGTTGGCGGCGAACAGGTATGTTCCGGTCGGATCGAGGTTGAAGTTGCGCGGCGTCTTGCCCTGCGTGGAGATGTTCTCGACCAGCCGCAGAGTTCCCCGCTCGGGGTCAACGGCGAACAGGGCGATACTGTCGTGGCCGCGATTGGAGCCGTAAACAAACTTTCCCGAAGGGTGAACGCGAACCTCCGCATCATCGTTCTGCCCCGCAAAACCCTGTGGCAGGGTCGAGAGCGTCTGCAGTTGGCGCAGCGTGCCGTGAGCCGCATCGAAAGCGAAGGCGGTGATGGTGCACTGGATTTCGCTGATCACGTAAGCGAACCGCCCACTGGGGTGGAAGACGAAGTGGCGCGGCCCGGCGCCGGGGTTGACCTTCGCAAAAGGAGGGTCGTTCGCTTGCAGGGTTCCCCGGTCGGCATCGAAGCGATAGACGAGCAATTCATCGAGTCCCAGATCGGCGGCGATGGCAAAGCGGTTGTCGGCCGAGAGATTAATGGAATGGGCGTGTGGGCCTTCTTGCCGCGCGCGGTCCACACTGGAACCGGAATGCTGAATGACGGAGGAAGCTGCTCCCAGGCGGCCATCCTTCTCCAGGCGTATCACCGCCACGGTCCCACTTCCGTAGTTCGCAACTAGAACGTTCCGGCCTGTGCTGTCCACAACCAAGTAACATGGATCGGCGCCTTGCGACGAGACCTGATTCAGGAAAGTCAATTTGCCAGTCCTCGCATCGAGCACGAAGGCGCTAACCGCCCCAGCGTGTCCGCCGGCGAAATCACCCACTTCGTTGGCCGCGTAAAGATACTTATGGTTGGGATGGATCGCCAGGAACGAAGGATTCACCGTCTCCCCAGCCACCCCGAGCGCAGTCACACTGCCCGTCCGCGCATTGAATCGGTATGCGTAGATGCCCTTGCTCTTCTGCCCGGTGTAAGTGCCGACGTAAACCAGATATTCCCCTGCGGCGCCTTTCGCCACCGCGGCGCTGGGGACTGAAAATAGGGTCATGAGAGCAAAGCCGGAAATCAACATGGCGCGCAAACCTTTCTGAGGGTCAATGGATAAATTACAAGTTGGTTTGGTTAGGAGTTTGGCTCCTCGGCCAGGACTCGAACCTGGAACCCTTCGGTTAACAGCCGAATGCTCTACCATTGAGCTACCGAGGAGTGCGAAGGGGAGCGGCATGATGCAGACTCCCCCTCCAAAATTTATAACACACGCTCGAAAATTCCGTCAACGCGCCCAACTGCGTCGGCCATAGCAAGCGATTTCGAGATTCTCTGCCGCCACCGATTCCGTTCCCCCGCGACCGCGGCCGGACCGCAGAGTCCCACTTCAAGGGGACTGGCACGGTTGAATGATGGGCGGGGAATACAGGTCAAGCAATCAGGACACGCCACGCTCTCGTGCAGCGGGGGAATGGTGAGCTAGGCCTTTTTTTCTTCCGGCGGCTTCTTTTCGGAGTTCCCTTCCATCCCGCCCCGGAGAGCGTCCTTAAACTCGCGAATTCCCTTCCCCAGCCCCTTCCCCAGCTCGGGCAATTTGCCGGGGCCAAAGAGGATGAGCACGATGAGCAAGATGAAAATCAGGTGGGTCGGTTGAAACAGTCCTTCCACGAGAAAACCTCCACGCTTCGAAAAACCTTTGCCCGGTAGCCGGGAGCCACCAGGTGGAAAATCGAGCTATTGTAACTTACACTGCAAGCTAACCCTAGCACGTTTTCGGGTGCGAGAAAACCATATTCGTCGGCGGCACCCCCTCCCGCCGGCAGTATTCGCGGTAGAGCGCCCCGTAGCTGGCGGTGATGTAATCGTCCCGACTGTAACCGAGCCGCTTCGCCGCGCGGTCAATCCAGCGCCGTGGGCCTTCCAGCTCGAGGTAGTTGCCGATGGGAGTTTCGTCAAGCACCAGGAACGGAGCGCCCGCCTTGTCTGCCAGCGCGCCTTCAACGTAAGTCGTCCGGTACTTCTCGTATCGGAACACCGGCCTCAAGCCCAGCACTGCGAAAATTTCCCTCAGCCGCGCCCCGTCCTCCACCTGCGTCTCAACTTCGTGGCGAATCTTGTAGTGGCGAGAGGCCGCAGGCGCTCCTTTGAAAGTCAGCAGCCACTCTCCCCGGGCCCGGCGCAGTCGCAGCAGGCAGCGGGCCTTCCACAACCGCAGATCCTCCGAATCGAACAGGTCGTTCGTCTCGAAATGACGCGCCTGGAGCGCCTGAAACCCCAGTTGCCGCAGCCGCCGCCGGATGGCCGGAAGATCGCGTACAGCGAGTTTGACTTCCGTTTCGGGACCGCGGCTCATGGCAGGAAGGAAGACTGCAGCGCCGCTTTAGGAGCGGCCACTTCGCCGGTCTTAGACCGGCGGTACAGCATCAGGACTCACGATCAAGGATGAATTCGGGGAGCGAACGGAGAGCATCCTTGTAAGGCGAATCTGCGAAGGCATCGAGGACGGAGCGCGCCTGTTCAGCCAGATCGCGCGCCTTGTCGCGGGCCCGCCGCAACGCGCCGTGCCGCTCCATCAAATCGAGAATCTCCGCGAAACTGACGGATTGGAACCCGCCTTCATCGAGCACCCGCGAAACCTTGGCCGCCTCGTCCTCCCCGCAGCGCTGAAGGAGATAGATGAGCGGCAAGGTCAGCTTCCCTTCCCGCAAATCGCTGCCCACGGGCTTGCCGAGCTTGTTTTCCGTCGAAGTGAAGTCCAACAGATCATCCACCAACTGAAACGCCAAGCCGAGATTGATCCCGTACGAGCCCAGCTTCATTTCGATGCCTTCCGTCTGCCGTCCCAGGATCGCCCCCAGTCGCAAACAGGCCGAGAAAAGGCAGGCTGTCTTGCGGTAGGAAAGCTCGAAGTACTCGTCTTCGGTGATATGGCGTTTGCGGAGGAGAGTGAGCTGCAGCATCTCGCCTTCCACCATGACTTGCGTCAAGCCAATGAGCAGATCGAGAAGTTTGAATTGCCGCTCCGCAAGCGAGACGTTGAACGCTTGCATGTAGAGCCAGTCGCCGGCGAGCACCGACATGTGATTGCCCCAGCGCGAGTTGGTGGAAGGCCGCCCGCGCCGCGTATCGGCTCCATCGATGATGTCGTCGTGGACTAGCGTCGCCGTGTGAATCAGCTCCACCACCGCTCCCAGGCGAATCACCGCCGGCCCGGAATAGCCGCACAGCTTGCTCGCCAGCAGCACCAGCGCCGGGCGCAGCCGCTTGCCACCGCCCTCTTGCAGGTATTGCCCGATTTCGGTGATGGCGGGAACGTTTGAAATTGTCTGCTGGCAGAACTCTTCCTCAACCTTCTGGAGGTCGTCTTTGAGCAGATCAAAAATCTGCCGGCCCGTCAGGTTTTTGGTGGGTACCAAGTGAAAAATCTCCGGAAAAAACAAGCCCTTCCGCCGCTCACACCGGCGCAGAAAGGAAAAACACTAACAAATCATAGTCCCACAAAAAGCGAGCGAAGGAAAGATGGAAGTTGCCTCGGGCCCGGCACTAGCGCCGCTCTATGAGCGATGACAACGGCGGTCCAAGGCCGGCGCTGCTGTCTGGCGAACCAGTGACCGTCGGCGCAATCCATGAATTGCCCCTCCTGATTCTGGAAGCCGCTCGGACCGACGCACTTTCTTATGGTATTCGAAAGAGTTGCCTGAAATTTCGGATGACCTGCTCCCCCATCTCGGCCTCTGTCATGTTGCGCAGGCCCGCCAGGGTTCGCGTCGTTTCCAATACGAACGCCGGCTCGTTGCGCTTGCCGCGATGCGGCACGGGCGCGAGGTAGGGACAATCGGTTTCGGTGAGGAGGCTTTCTAACGGCAGTTCCGCGGCGATGGCGCGCAGCCCGTCAGCTTTCTTGAAAGTGATGGGTCCGGCAAACGAGATCCGGAATCCCCAGTCAATGAACCGGCAGGCATTCTCCAGGCTGCCGGAGAAGGAATGCAGGATCCCGCCCAGTCCCGATGGATTCCAATGCACTTCGATGATGCTCGTAAGATCTTCCCAAGCGTCTCGGCAGTGAATGATGACGGGCAGCTTCAACTCGCGTGCAATCTCAAGTTGCCGAATGAGGACATCCTTCTGAATCTCGCGGGGCGAATGGTCATAGTAGTAGTCGAGGCCGATCTCGCCCACGCCAATGACTTTGGGATTCTTGGCCTCCACCGGCAGCCGGTCGAAGTGGTACTTCCCTGCTTTCGCCGCTTCGTGCGGATGAATGCCCACCGTGGCGTAAATCCAATCGTGCTTCTGCGCAATCGGCACTGCCGAAGCCAGATCGTCCGGCCCGCCGCCGCCGCTCACTGCCAGCAGATACTTCACTCCCGCCGCCCGCGCGCACTCAATCACCGCGTCGCGGTCCGCGTCAAATTGTGCATCATCGAGATGGGCGTGAGAATCAAGAAATTGAGTCATCGGATGATCGGGCCATTGAGCCATCTGAATACTTCCCGCACCAGACCTCCAGATGTTCCGATGGCTCGATGACCCGGTTACTTTAGTCTCGCCCCAACTTCCACTTCCTCTTTGAACGTGACGAGTACCGGCTTCCCTTCCGGCCCCACCGAAGCCGCGACGATCATGCCATTCGATTCCACGCCGCGCAGCTTGCGGGGCTGGAGATTGACGACGATGACGACCTTCATACCAACGAGTTGTTCGGGCTTGTAGTGCTCGGCGATGCCAGCAACCACCTGGCGGACTTCGCTGCCGATATCGACCGTCAGCTTCAGCAGCTTCTGCGCGCCGACGACGGGTTCGGCGGTCAAGATTTGGCCGACGCGCATCTCGACCTTGGCAAAATCCTCGATGGAAATCTTCGGAGCGGCCTCCGGTACAGCAGGGGCTGGGGATTGGGGGCTGGGGACTGGAGCAGCGGGACTCGCGGCTGGCGACTCGGGACTCGGGGTCTTCGCACCTTCAGCATCCATGGGTTTCTTCTCCTTCGATTTGTCGCGCTCGCGGTTTTCTTGTAGGGGCGCTTCGCGAAGCGCCCCTAAATTCGGTTCGCGGCCGGCCTCCGCGAGTTCGTGGAGCTTCGCCAGCGATTTTTCTTTGTCCAGGCGCGGGAAAATGGGTTCGGGTCTGCCTACCCTTACATCTGGCCCAAACCGGGCGGGGTCTCCCAGGACGTTCCATCCCAGCATAGGAATCTGCTGGCGGCGAAGTTCGAGTTTGTCGCTCAGCCCAAGTTGCTTCCAAAGCCTCTCTGTCGCTCCCGGCAGAACTGGATGCAGCAGCACGGCTGCGTAACGCAGGGCCTCGGCAGACGTGCGCAGGATGTTGGCGAGAAAATCTCGCTTTGAGGGATCGTCGGCGATGGCCCACGGTTGCGTATACCCGAGATAGCGATTGGTCTCGGAAATAAGCCGCCACACCGCATCGAGGCCGCCCGAGAAATCGTAAGAATCAAAACATCGCTGATAGTCGAGCACCACGCTGTTTGCATGAACCGTAAAATTGAGTTGAGGGAGACTTCCAGCTCCGAGTTCCTGGGTAACAGCAGGTAACACTCCGTCGAAGTACCGGTGCAGCATGTTCATCGTTCGGCTGGCGAGATTCCCCAAATCGTTCGCGAGGTCGGAATTGAAGCGCTGGATCAGCGCGTCGTAAGAAAAGCTCGTGTCCTGGCCGAACGGCGCCTCGCGCAGCAGGTAGTAGCGCAACGCGTCGTTGCCGGGCGCGCCGAAGGAGTTGAGCGCGTCCACAATCGGCTCGGGATAAACGACGTTCCCCTTCGACTTCGACATCTTATCCTGCTCGTAGTAGATCCAGCCGTGTGCGAAGATGGTGTGCGGCAGCGGCATATCCGCCGCCATCAGAAACGCCGGCCAATAAACGGCGTGGAAGCGCAGGATGTCCTTGCCAATCATGTGGACGACTTCGCCGCCCAGCCAATACTTCTGGTAGTCGGGGCCCCCGTTCTCGCCCTGCGCGTAACCGATGCCAGTGAGATAGCCGGTCAGCGCGTCGTACCACACGTAAAACACTTGCTCGGGATCATCCGGCCAGGGGATGCCCCACTTGATGCGCTTGCGGCTGACGGAAATATCGCGCAGGCCGCTCTTCACAAAACTCCTCACCTCGTTGCGGCGGAAGTCCGGCTGCACGAACTCTGGGTGCTTCTCGTAAAGTTCCAGCAGGCGGTCCTGAAACGCCGAGAGCTTGAAGAAGTAATTCTCTTCGCTGATCAATTCCGCGGGGCGGCCGCAGATATCGCAGTTGGCGGGTTCGGTGCCGTCGGAAATATAGCGCTCGTCGGAAACGCAGTAGCGCCCCTCGTAAGTCTTCTTATAAATGACTTCGGGATTCCGCTCCTTGGCGCGCCGCATGATGCGCTGAACCGAAGTGCCGTGGTCGGGCTGGTCGGTATAAACAAAGTGGGAATACTCGATGCCGAGCTTCTTCCACAAATCGACGAAGAGCTTGCGCTTCTCCGCCACAAACTCGCCGGGCGAAAGGCCCGCGGCCTTCGCGGCGCGCTCGAGCTTTTCGCCGTGCTCGTCCGTACCCGTCAAGAACGCCACGTCGTATCCGCACATGCGCTTGTAGCGCGCGATCACGTCGCACACGATCGTCGTGTACGCCGAGCCGACGTGCGGGCGGGCGTTGGGATAATAAAGAGGCGTGGTGAGATAGAATTTCTTCATCGGTTCATCGGGCGATTGGACCATTGATCCATTGAA
>Ga0187878_1002418_pt1 | contig 16556 bp, 11 predicted proteins | sample June2016WEW_17_1_FD_132979 | JGI IMG/M metagenome (GOLD analysis project Ga0187878, IMG submission 132979) | Peatland microbial communities from SPRUCE experiment site at the Marcell Experimental Forest, Minnesota, USA - June2016WEW_17_150 | ecosystem: Environmental > Terrestrial > Soil >...
GCATGACCGTGCGCGGCGTGTTCACCCCCCGCGGCGGCATCCAAAGCAGCATCGAGGCTACATACGAGCGCCCCCGCAGACGCAAGAAATGACGGGCATTCGTCCCTCGATACCCCTTCGATTCGAGATTCGAAATTCGAGATTCGAGATTTTAAAATTTCGAATCTCGAATCTCGAATCTCGAATTAGTCACCCGCCTGGGTTTGATTTTCAGCACCGCAAGGCCTAACCTCCATAATATGTCGGAGCACAAATACACGAATGCTCTTGCCAACGAAACCAGCCCTTACCTTCTGCAACATGCCCACAATCCGGTTCAATGGTATCCATGGTCCGAGGAGGCTCTGCGGAAGGCCAAGGATGAGGACAAGCCGATCCTGCTGAGCGTTGGCTATTCCGCATGTCATTGGTGCCACGTGATGGAACGCGAGTCGTTCGAGAATGAGGAGATCGCTGCGCTGATGAACAGCTTCTTCATCAACATTAAGGTGGACCGGGAGGAGCGGCCCGACCTCGATGCCATTTACATGCAGGCGGTTCAAATGATTACCGGCCGGGGAGGCTGGCCCATGACCGTTTTTCTTACGCCGGAACAAGTGCCGTTTTACGGCGGCACGTATTATCCCCCGGAGGATCGCCACGGAATGCCCGGGTTCCCGCGCGTACTCCGCTTCGTCGTGCAGGCTTTTCGCGAAAGGAGGGCCGAGATCACAAGGGATGCAGCTGCGATCGCAAGTGCGCTGCACAAGGACGATCAGATTCCTGCCGTGCCTGGAGAGTTGGACTCGGAAATCCTCAATGGAGCAGCGTCGAATCTGATGTCAAACTACGATCATCAGCATGGGGGATTCGGCGAGGCTCCCAAATTTCCACCAGCCATGTCGTTGGACTTCCTCATGCGCTACTACGCTCGCACTGGAACCCGGCGATTCCTGGATGCCGCGGATCAGACGTTTCAGAAAATGGCATGTGGTGGCATGTACGACCAACTTGGTGGCGGATTCCACCGCTATTCCGTCGATGCCTGCTGGCTGGTACCCCACTTCGAGAAGATGCTCTATGACAACGCCCTGTTGAGCCGCGCTTATCTGCACGCCTTCCTGCTGACCGGCAATGCTCTCTACCGGCGCGTCGTTGAAGAGACGCTCGCTTACGTGCTGCGCGACATGACCTCGCCGGAAGGAGCCTTTTATGCGTCGGAGGATGCCGACAGCGAAGGGGAAGAAGGGAAGTTTTACACCTGGACACGGCGCGAGGTGGAACATCTGCTGGGAAGCGAGGACGCCGAACTTTTCTGCCGCTATTACGGTGTTACCGAAGAGGGCAATCTGGAAGGGAGGAACACTCTCCATGTTCCGCGCCCGGCCGCACTCGTGGCGCGGCTAAACAACATCTCCGAAGAAGATCTGCGAGAGCGGATCGAGCGCGGGAAGAGCACGCTTTTTGCCGACCGTGAGAAACGGGTCCGGCCGGGGCGCGACGAGAAGATCTTGACCGCCTGGAATGGACTCATGCTGAGGAGCTTCGCCGAAGCTGCGCGGGGATTGGATCGTAACGATTATCGAACTGCCGCGGTTCGGTGCGCCGAGTTCCTCCTCAGCAAGCTTGAGTGCACCGGTGGCCTCCGCCACAGCTATAAGGACGGTCAGGCTAGAATCTCTGCTTTTCTGGACGACTACGCCTGTCTCGTGGACGGGCTCCTGTCACTGTATGAAGCGACCTTCAACCCACGATGGTTCCGGGAGGCCATAAGGCTCGCCGCAACGATGATCGAGCAATTTAAGGACCCCGGCGGCATCGGTTTTTTTCTCACATCGGAGCATGAGAACCTCATCCGGAGGCCAAAGGAGTTTTTTGATAATGCCACGCCCTCGGGTAACTCCACCGCCGCGCAGGCACTTCTGCGCTTGGCAAAGTTCACCGGAGACGAAGCCTGGCTGGGCCCAGGGCTCTCGATGCTCAAAGGTCTTGCTGGACTTGTGGCTCGTCACCCGGCCGCGTTCGGTAATCTGCTGTGCGTTTTAGATTTCGCCTTATCGGATGCCCCCGAGATTGCGATCGCAGGGGATCCGCGGGAAGATGCGACCCGTGCCCTCTTGCAGGAAGTATTTCGCCGCTACCTGCCGAACAAGGTCGTTGCTTGCGGGGACGATGCCGATCTGCACTTGCTGAAGGGCCGCGTGCGGGTTTCGGGCCTGCCAACAGCCTATGTCTGCCGCAACCACGTTTGTCATGCGCCGGTCACCAGTGCGGCGGAGTTGGCTGCGCAGCTGGAAGAATCCGGACGGTGGTCACGTTCCTGATCGAGGCAAAAGCCAAAGAGAGTGGAGACGCCCTGCTCGCGGCTCCACTCCATGGTTTAGTCCGTTATGAGCGGCGCAACGAGAATTTTGTTCTCATTAGAAGCCAGGAGCCGGAAGCAAGAAGCCAGAATCTCCGCGTCGAGCTCAAAGCAGCCGGCGAGTGCAAGCACTGCGCCGATCCCTTCTGGCTTCTGGCTTCCATATCCCGCCGCTTCCTGGCGGGATATCAAGGGCGAAGCCCTTGCCTAGCTCACTTGCTTTTCACCGCGTCGCCGACCTTGAAGCCCTGGCCGGAGACAACCTTGGCCACGGCCGATCCCTCGTCTACTTCCGTGACCTGGATTTCACCGACGGGACTCGTTATTTTCCGCAGCACTTTGCCGCTCGAGGGATCCTTCACTTCTCGAGTGACTCTTTCGACAGCCAGCTTCATGCCAACGGTCACACCCGCGCTCTTGCCGACGTTGATGATAATGGTGTCGCCCGTCGCATCCGCGATCAGTCCGTCGATCGTGACCGTCGTCCCCTCGATCTTGCCTGCTTGCGCGATCAGTTGAGCCGTCACATCATCTACCGCGGTTCGCGTCGCCTCACCGAGGATTGTTTCCTGGAAGTTACTGGCACTCATGTCAAGACCTGCACCGCCGGCAGTTCCGCCACCACCTCCCGCACCGCCGAGCAGCAAGCCGGAGCGCTTGGATGTCCCCTTTCCGGACGCAACCGCCAGAATCTCACCGGTTTCAACGTTGACCAGGCGAGCATCAATCACCACCGTCGCTTTGCCTTGTTTGGTTCCTACGTTGCCGGCTCCAAATCCGCCTATGTGGCTGAGAACTCCCCCGACATTCACTCCCTTATCCTCCAGGCCGAACTGCGTGATTGTCCCGACGACGATCGCATTCACCCCGAGGACCTTGCCGATCTTGGCGGCGCTCGTCGGGTTAGCCCGATCCGAGTTTGAAAAATTCTGCTCTTGCAGGATGGTATCGAGTTTTTTGCGCTCGATGACTGAGTAAGTTCCATCCTTGACCAGATTGGTCACGACCATGTCGGCAATTCCCTTTCCAATGTCCCAATTCCCCGACCACCAATGCTGGACAGTTCCGAAATCAAAGTCCAGGAGCGCCACTCGTTTCTTGGCTTGGCCTGCCGGCAAGGAAATGCTGCCGGCGATCATGATAAACAGGCAAAAACTCCACAGTCGACACAGTTTCATATACCCCCCCTCTTTCAATGTAGAGCCGGAGCACACAATCTCACGATGATTGCCGATCATTCACCCGCTCATTCCCTTTTCTAGTTTAGGCCTTCCGCGCTTTCGATTCAACATTTTCAGGATCACCAACCAAAATCAAACGCCAAGACGCCAAGACTCCGAGGCTCCATCTTTACTTAAATTCGAGATTCGAAATTCGAGATTCGAAATTCTAAAATCTCGAATTTCGAATCTCGAATCGCCGATTTCTTTGGTGTTAAATTTTAGTTAGGCTATTTTCAGCGCACTGGACTCCTGAGCGCTCCAAGTGATAGGATGCATGCTTATGACGTGGTTCAAGAAGCAGAAATCTCCCCTTCCTGTGTCCCCGAAAGATGAGGACAAGACGATTCGCACCGAAGGCCTGTTCACTAAGTGTGAGGGCTGTGGCGCCATAATCTGGAAAAAGGACCTGGATGCCAACGAACGGGTTTGCCCAAAATGTAACTACCATGCCAGGATTGGAGCTCAGGTCCGCCTGGGCATGCTGTTCGACGAAGGCAAGTATGAGGTTTATGATCAGAATCTCGTTTCCACAGATCCGCTGAAATTCATCGACCGGCAGCCGTACGCACAGAAGCTGGCCGCGGCGCGTGCGGCAACGAAACTCAACGACGCGGTGATCAATGCCTCCGGAAAACTGGGCGGCCGGCCGGTGCTGATCTCTGCCATGGAGTATGGCTTCATCGGCGGCTCGATGGGATCAGTCATGGGCGAGATGCTCACCCTCGCCGTGGAGAGAGCTGCGCGGGAGAAGCTTCCGATCATAATCGTCTCGGCATCCGGCGGCGCACGCATGCACGAAGGCACCTTCTCGCTGATGCAGATGGCTAAGATCAGTGCCGCATTGGCCCGTTTGGACGATATCCGCGTGCCTTTCCTATCGCTGCTCACGGATCCCACGACCGGCGGGGTCACGGCAAGCTTCGCCATGCTGGGGGACCTCAATATCGCCGAACCCGGCGCGTTGATCGGTTTCGCCGGACCACGCGTCATCGAACAAACGATCCGGCAGAAGCTGCCCAAGGGATTCCAACGATCCGAGTTCCTCCTGGCGCACGGCATGCTTGATGCCATCGTGGACCGACGCGATCTGCGTGAATATCTGATCAACGCCTTGAACTTCTTTCTCTCCTGAAGCTACGTTTCGGAAATTACACACGCGTTTGGCTAATAATGAATAACGGCAGCATTCCGAAAGGCAAGGGGGCAAATGGGTCAAGGGGCCGCGTTCCTGATTTTTCCCTTGAACCCTCGGTCCCTCCGCCCCCTGGTCCCTGTTTGCAAGCGAGGCGAGCTAAGTTCTGAATTACGGTCAGATTCTCAATCTCCTTTCTCAGCGCGGCAATGAGGTGCGCATCATTCACCTGGGCCTGCACCGCATCGCAGCCATCATGCATGCTCTGGACAGCCCACACCGGAAGTACGCCGTGCTTCATATTGCTGGCACTAACGGCAAGGGGAGCGTGGCCGCCACATCCGAGGCGATTCTCCGGACCGCGGGCTGGAAGACCGGCCTGTATACATCACCCCATCTCGAAAAAATCGAGGAGCGGATTCGAGTCGCGGGCCGCGAGATCTCGGCTCGGAAATTCGCCTCGCTGGCCACCCGTGTTTTTGAATCGGAAGAGGAGTTGTGGGCGCGCAGTGAGCTCGACATGCGCCTGACCTACTTTGAGTTCCTCACCGCATGCGCATTTCTTCACTTCGCGGCAGAGAAGATCGATGTGGGCGTCATCGAGGTGGGACTCGGCGGACGGCTCGACGCGACCAACATCGTCAGTCCCCAGGTCAGCATTATCACCGGGATCTCCCTGGATCATCAGGATCTGCTCGGCTCGACTCTGTCGGAAATCGCGGCCGAAAAAGCCGGCATCATCAAGGCAGGAGTGCCCGTAATCTCCGGATGCCGGGCCGTTGAAGCCAAACACGTAATCTGGGCGCAGGCACGCCGTGTGGCTGCCCCGCTGATAGAGATCGACAGAGATTGTCACATTCACGTTGTGGGCGAGAGAGGCCCTTACGTAACCATCGATCTGATGACGCCCAAGCGCTTTTATCGGCGTCTGCCGTTGGCTCTGGCCGGCGTGCATCAGGCGCGGAACACCGCTCTGGCCGTAGCCGGAGTCGAAGCGCTCGAAGCGTTTCCCATAGACGGCGCGAGCGTCAGGCGCGGCGTTGCCGGCGTTCAATGGCCCGGAAGGCTGGAGGAGTATCAGGCACGGCGCCGGACCTTGCTCGAGGGCGCCCACAATGCAGAAGGAGCCCGGGCACTACGAAACCACCTGATCCGGTGCGAAGACAGCGAAATCCACATCGTCTTCGGAGCGCTGCGCGACAAAGATATACATTCGATGGGAAGACTGCTCTTCCCCTTGGCTCGGTCTGTTCATCTGACTCCAGTTGCCAACTCGCGCTCAGCTGATGCGGCGGACATCGCAGCGGCACACCCGCGTTTTCGCTCGAGAATGCGAGCACACACCAATGCCAAGGCCGCGCTACGCGCCGCCTGGGACGCGTGCCCAAGTGACGGCCTAGTTGTCGTGACGGGTTCACTTTATCTCGTGGGAGAATTGCTGCCCTTCATCCGCTCAAGCACCAAATGAACCGCCAAATACACGGCGCAGCAGAGTTGCAAACAAATTTTAACCCCAAGACGCCAAGGCGCCAAAAGTCGTAATCCTCGATTTCTTGGCGTCTTTGAGTCTTGGCGCCTTGGCGTTAGATTTTGTTTGCAGCTATACTGCATCATGCATTTTGGGGATTATGTCACCTACTCGAGGCTGAGGAGGAACCCGCCGCTTTTGACGGTCATGCCGGGAGTGACGCCGACTTCACGGACGATGCCGCTCTTTGGCGCGCGGATTTCGTTTTGCATTTTCATGGCTTCCAGCACCAACAGGCCCTGTTCGTAGGCAACCGACTCCCCATTCTTAACCAGGACGCGAACAACCTTGCCGGGCATGTCGGCGGTGAGCCGCTGCAGTCCCACCTGGCCTTCTTCGACTTCCCGCCGTTGGATCGAGTGGCGGGAGTCCGCAACGCGCAGTGTGTAGGAGTCGTTCCGCCCCACCACGGAGCACCTGTCGTCGGAAAAGTCGATCATGAAGTCGTAAACGTGGCCGCCAAGGATCAAGGAATAGTGTCCGTGCGGCAGACGCGCCCAATCGTACGGGACTTCGCTGCCATCCACGAACACCTTCCGCACTCCGGCTGCCTCAGTGATTTCCACCGATACCCGGTGTTCGTCAGTCCCTATTTCTAAGATCACGAATCCCTCTAGGAGTGGGCACGTTGATGGCCGGTAACCGCTTAGCCCCTTCAAAAGCAGCCACGGATTCCACGGATTTCACGAATTCATATGCACATGGCTTACGCGTATCGAGGCGCATCACAATGATGCCGTCGTCTTTGCCTGCATTCTGGAGGCTGCAAGAAACACCGCCTTCTGGTAGTGCCTTCATAAAATCCGTGGAATCCGTGAAATCCGTGGCAGCTTGTTGCTTTTAAGGGACATCTCGATGACCACAGGGCTAAACAGGTACGATGGCCGGGGTTACGTTGTCGCGATCCGAGGTTGCCGTCAATAGCGCCAGCCATGACGTGGACGCGCGTAGTTTGCCCGCCCGGAAAGCTTCCAGGGGCTGTCGGCCCGCTTTTCCGTCTGCGGCTTTCCATTCCTGCCGGCCTCGGCATAGGCAAGAGCGGCCGCCACAGAGGCTGCGTCCAACGATCGATCCCCAGGCTTATTCTTTGGCCTGCGCTGCATGAATTCCTGGATAAAGTTTGTTGACAGCCGCCCGGCGATGAACTCCGGATCGTTGAGCACGGCACCGAAGAATGCCAGGTTGGTTTGAATGCCCTGGATGCGGTATTCGCCGATAGCCCGCCGCATGCGGGCAATGGCCTGCATCCGATCAGATCCAAAGGTCACCAGCTTCGCAAGGAGGGGATCGTAGTAAATCGGCACTTCCCACCCGCGGTAGACGCCTGAGTCAACCCGGACGCCAGGTCCATGGGGCTCAACCAGTTCGCGGATCACGCCGGGCGAAGGCAAGAAGTTGCGTTCCGGATCCTCGGCATAGATACGGCACTCGAGCGCCCAGCCGCGCAACCGGATGTCCTCCTGCCCAAAGCGCAACGGCTCGCCGGCCGCGATGCGCAACTGCTGCTCCACCAGGTCGAGCCCGGTAACCATTTCCGTAACCGGATGCTCCACCTGCAGTCTGGTGTTCATCTCAAGAAAGTAGAACCGCCGCTCACCATCCAGAAGAAACTCCACGGTCCCGGCGTTTTCATACTGAGCCGCGCGGATGACCTGCAGCGCCGCCTCGCCCATCTGCCGGCGGAGATCATCGTCCAGCACGGAGCTCGGGCATTCCTCAATTACCTTCTGGTGCCTGCGCTGTACTGAACACTCCCGCTCACCAAGATAGACTGCATTTCCGTGGCGGTCAGCCAGAACCTGAATCTCCACATGGCGTGGGCGCGCTATATATTTTTCCAGGTAGACTGAGGGATCGCTGAAGGCGTTCTGTGCTTCCGAACCTGCGGCCCGGAAGTCCTCGGGCATGTGTCCCTCATCTGGCACCAGACGCATTCCCTTCCCTCCCCCGCCAGCTGCTGCCTTGAGCATGACCGGGTATCCAATCCGCTTCGCTTCATCCAGCGCCTCGTCGAGCGAGGTCAGGGCTCGATAGGTACCGGGCACAATCGGCACACCCGACTTTTGGAGCACTCCACGAGCGCCCGTCTTGCTTCCCATCAGACGCATGGACTCGGCTGAAGGGCCGACCAAGGGAATGCCGGCTTCCGCACAGGCGCGCGCGAACCGCGGATTTTCCGACAGAAAACCATAGCCCGGATGGATGGCATCGGCGCGGCAGCGTTTGGCAATCTCAATGACCTTGGAGATCACCAGGTAGCTCTCGGACGAGGGCGCCGGCCCGAGCAGGTAGGCTTCGTCCGCGACGCGTACGTGCTGGGATGTCCGGTCCGCCTCGGAGTAAACCGCTACCGGCGATATGCCCATGTCGCGACAGGCGCGGATGATGCGGACCGCGATTTCGCCGCGATTGGCAACAAGCACCTTCTTGAACATATTTGAACTCGACGCCGTCCTTGTTTACGATGCAGAATCGGCAATGGAATTGTTATTCCGACCGTTGTCGGTGCCGCGCGCGTCATCGGCGATATTGAAACCAATTGCACTTGCTTTTGAATTCGTAACTACCCAGGTTGTCGAGACTGTAATCTGATTTTTCTCGGGGTCGGAATCGGCATCGGAATCGCTATCGACTCCGTGGCAGCACGGTATACATCCAGTAGCTCATGTCCGAAGGTTATCCGTTTCCTTTCGATTCCGATACCGATTCCGACCCCGATTGAAATATGTCTGCCAACCACCTGAGTAGTTACTTGAATTCACTGGATTCCCATCATTATAGAGGAATGTTCCCGTGCTTGCGGGCCGGGTTGGAATCCCTCTTGTTCTCAAGCATGCGCAGGCCTGTGATCAACTTGCGTCGCGTGACGCGTGGCTCGATGATCTCGTCGATGTACCCACGCTGGGCGGCGATGTAGGGCGAGGCGAACTTGGCGCGGAACTCCTCCACCCTGCGTGCGCGAAACTCCACCGGGTCGGACGCCGCTTTCAGCTCGTTGCGGTATAAAATGTTCACGGCACCTTCCGGACCCATCACCGCGATCTCAGCGGTCGGGTAAGCATAGTTTAGATCCGTTCGGATGTGCTTGGAAGACATGACGCAATAGGCGCCGCCATAGGCCTTGCGCGTGATCACGGTGATCTTCGGCACCGTCGCCTCGGCAAAAGCGTAAAGCAGCTTCGCCCCCTGTTTGATAATGCCCCCGAATTCCTGCTCCGTGCCCGGCAAAAAACCCGGCACATCTTCAAATGTGATCAGGGGGATATTGAAGGCATCGCAAAAGCGGACGAAGCGGGCTCCCTTCACCGACGCGGAAATGTCCAGCGTGCCGGCAAGATACGCGGGCTGGTTGGCGACGATACCAACGGCGCGGCCATCCAGGCGTGCGAATCCGACCACGATGTTCTTGGCAAAATGCTTGTGCACTTCGAAAAAGTGGCAGTCGTCCACAACCGCCCTGATGATATCCTTGATATCGTAAGGTTGGTTGGGATCCATCGGGACCATGGTGTTCAAACTTGGATCCTCGCGATCCCAAGGATCGTTGGTCGTGCGCAGGGGCGGATCCTCCATGTTGTTTGAAGGGAGGAAGGTCAGCAGCTCGCGGATGGTTGCCAGGCACTCCCGGTCATCCGCGGCGGCAAAGTGGGCGACGCCACTGGTGCTGTTGTGCGTGATGGCGCCGCCCAGCTCATCCATGGTCACCTCTTCGTGCGTCACGGTCTTGATCACATCTGGCCCGGTGACAAACATGTAGCTGGTGTCCTTGACCATCAAGATGAAATCGGTGATTGCCGGCGAATACACGGCACCTCCCGCGCATGGCCCCATGATGGCCGAAATCTGAGGGATCACACCGCTTGCGATTGTGTTGCGCAGAAAGATGTCGGCATAGCCGGCAAGGCTCACCACGCCCTCCTGGATCCGAGCGCCTCCAGAGTCGTTGAGGCCGATAATGGGAGTCCCCATTTTCATAGCCAGATCCATGACCTTGCAGATCTTCTCGGCATAGACTTCACTGAGGCTGCCGCCAAAGACGGTAAAATCCTGGGCGAAGACATAGACGACGCGCCCATCGATGCGCCCAAAGCCGGTGACGACGCCGTCTCCCAGGATCTTCTGCTCTTCCATGCCGAAATCGACGCAACGGTGTTCGACGAACTTGTCCAACTCCTCGAAACTGCCGTCATCCAATAAAAGATCGATCCTCTCCCTGGCGGTCAGCTTTCCAGCATCATGCTGCCGCTTGAGCCGTTGCGGACCTCCCCCCTCCTCAGCCCGCCGATTCAGTGCCTGCAGTTCCTTCAGCTTCGCCGAAATATCCATAGCCGTCGGGAGGGTCTGGAAGATCTCATCATTCATTGACCCCTCCTCCTCGCCCCGTTATGGTGAAAGTCGATCAATTATAACAGACCCTGCGAATCAGACAGCAAAAACGCAGCCACGAAGAACTTGGAGCAGCATAGCCGCAAGGAAAATCAAAAGCTTAACGCAGAGGCCACAGAGATCAACGGAGAGGTCGCGGAGGTGGAATAGCATAGGATTCATCATAATTGTACCCTCTCCGGCCTCTGCTTTAACCTCAGCGGCCTCTGCGTTAAGCTTCTGATTCTTGTCGCGACTACCCTGCTATGTGTTCTTCGTGTTCATCGATGTTGCTTTTGCCTCGCAGTATCTGAATCACAGTTACAGACCGCCAACCTCTGACTCTGGACCCGTCGGGTATTGGCTTGCGGAGCTTGGATAGCGGGCCGTTCGCCGCGGGTGCAGGACTTCGGTCGCACGCAATCGCGACAAGAAACCGGATCCAAACTCCAATGTCAATCGACCGGGTTGCGCAGGATGCCGATGCCCTCGACCTCCACTTCGACCATATCCCCAGATGCAAGCGGTCCGACGCCGGCCGGGGTGCCCGTCGCGATCAGGTCTCCCGGCATCAGCGTCATGATGCCGGCAAGAAACTTGATCAGCCGCTGAACCGGGAACACCATTTGGCTGGTGCGGCCCTGCTGCCGGACCTCTCCATTGACGCGGCCGGTGACCATCACGTCCGCCGGATCGAATTCGGTCTCGATCCATGGACCGATGGGACAGAAAGTGTCGAACCCTTTGGCGCGCGTGAACTGAACATCCTTCTTTTGCAAATCGCGAGCGGTCACATCATTCACGCACGTATAGCCGAGAACGTAGCGCAGAGGATCGTCATCGTCGGGGATATTGCGCACCATGCGGCCGATCACCACCCCCAATTCTGCTTCGTGATCCACGCGCCTTGAGGCGGCCGGAAGAAGGATGGCATCAGCCGGAGAGATGACCGCACTCGGTGGCTTGAGAAAAATCATGGGTTCATCTTCGGGTGGCGCGTTCCCAAATTCCTTAGCGTGAGCCGCGTAATTGCGCCCGATGCCGATGATTTTCCCAGGCAGCAGGGGCGCCAAAAGGCGCACATCCTCGAGTGGCAACATCACGCCGGTGGGCTCCATCACACCCAGCAGGTCGCCGCGGCACACCGTGACGACACTGCCTTCAACGCGGCCGCAGCCGATTTCTCCCTGATGTTTGAAGCGGCACAGTTTCATTGTACCTCCAGAGTTATGGTCGCAGCCGGCCCCTCGTTTCCGTGGGTATCCACGGCAGTGACGCTGTATTCATATTTCTTGCCCGACTGGGCCTGGCTATCGCGAAAACTCAACGTGGGCACCAGCTGCGCTTGAAGGAGAACACGCGCGGAAGCGCCCTCTTCCTTGCGATAGACGCGGTAGCCGGCAACATCGGTATCGTCGGGGGGCCCCCATAACAGCAGGACAACACCTTTTTCCACCGCGAAGGCCAGGTTTTTTGGCATGCCGGGCGGGAATGTATCCGGTGTGGAGACCTTGAAGGGGTCTGAGAGAAGGCTTTCCGCGTAAGGATTCTCCCTGCTACCCACAACGGTTATCGCATAGTAGTAGGTCTTGTCGAACTCGAAGTTGCGATCTTCGAATTCCGGACCGGGCAATGGTGCTGCATTGAGAGGAATGGGCGGGAAGTCTTTGGGTTCCTCGGACCGATAGACGTTGTACCCAATGACCCGCGCCGGCGCCGAGCCGTCTGCATTCTTTTGGGCGGGCTGCCAGGTGAGTTGGATGTGGTCGCGGAAGGGCGTCGATGCAAGCCCCGTGGGAGGTAGTGGTATGGCGACCGGGGCCACAAACACCTGATTGCTCAATCCGGCGGTCTGGTTCTTCTTGTTGATGAAGCGAACGGCGTAAAGGAGCCCTTGCTTATAAAAGGTGTCCGCATCGGCAGCAGTGGGATCCGGGAGGGTCAGCGTGCCGTTCTTGAGGTAGGGCCCGAGTTCCTCAGCGCGAATGGAATGTATCCGTTCGGCCTGGGCCAGGAACGCATCCTGGGGGAGCGGGACGGTATCTCCACGATCGCGTGCCAAGCGAAGCATCTCAACTTCGCCGAGGGTCGCCACGCGCGAGCCGTTAGTGTTCTCGACGGGCATGGAGACGACGAGCATAATCCTATCCGCGTACTGGCGCGCCCTTAGGTCGGTTGCCGGCTTGGGCACGAGCGCGTGCGGCGGCTCGGGCGCATTTATCTTCGCGCACGCGCCCAGGCCGGCAATCCAGATAAGGAGCAGGCAGTAGAGGGCTGAGAAACGGCGCGCAATCATCACAGGATATACCGGCTGGTGTCTTTGTCAGCCACGATGTCGCTGAGCTTCTGACGCACATATTCCGTATCGATTCGTACGGTTTTCCTGGCAAGTTCACTCCCCCTGAAGAGGGTGTCTTCCAAAAGGGCCTCCATGACGGTGTGCAGTCGGCGTGCGCCGATGTTCTCGGAATTATCGTTCACTTTACACGCCATGCGCGCGATCTCGCGAATGGCACCCTCTTCAAACCGAAGTTTCACACCGTCGGTCTTGAGCAGCGCAACATATTGCTTGATCAAGGCGTTCTTGGGCTCCGTGAGAATGCGGACGAAGTCATCCTCGGATAGAGCCTTCATCTCGACGCGAATGGGGAAGCGCCCCTGAATCTCGGGAATGAGGTCAGAGGGCTTGGACACATGGAACGCGCCCGCTGCGATAAAAAGAATGTGGTCGGTGCGCACCATGCCGTATCGGGTGTTGACACTGGTGCCCTCGACGATGGGGAGGATGTCGCGCTGGACCCCTTCGCGACTCACATCGGGACCGTGGCCGCTCTCGCGCCCGGCGATCTTGTCGATTTCATCCAGGAAAATGATGCCGTTATCCTCGACCCGATCGAGGGCATTCCGGGCAATCTGTTCCATGTCAACCAGCTTTTGCTCTTCCTCCTGCTCGAGATAATCCAGGGCCTCGTCCACCCGCATGCGGCGCTTCTTGGGCTTCCCCTCCATCATGCCCGCGATCAGATCCTTCATGTTGAATTGGATCTCCTCCATGCTTGCACCCTCGAATACCTGAAAGGCAAAGGGACTCATGGGGTGCTCCCGGACCTCCATCTCGACAATGCGATGGTCAAGCTTGCCGGCGCGCAGCTGCTTGCGCAGCTTCTCGCGCGAGCGCTCGACAAGTTCGAGATCCTTGCTCGCGCTGCCGGAGCTGTTCTCCCCGGGCATGGGCTGGAGCCCGGACAGGAGCAGGTCGAGGACACGCTCCTCTGCGTTCCGTTCCGCCGTTTCCTCGACTTCCGTAATGCGTTCGATCCGGACCATGTCGACGGCCATCTCCACCAGATCCCGGATCATGGACTCGACGTCCCGGCCGACATAGCCGACCTCGGTATATTTCGTGGCCTCGATTTTCAGAAAGGGAGAATTGGCCAGCCGGGCGAGCCGGCGCGCGATCTCGGTCTTGCCAACGCCGGTGGGGCCAATCATGATGATGTTTTTGGGCGCGACCTCCTCCGCCATTTCCGAATCCAACTTCTGGCGGCGGACGCGGTTGCGGAGCGCAATAGCAACAGCCTTCTTGGCCTCCTGTTGTCCGACCACATAGCGGTCGAGTTCGGCGACGATCTCCCGGGGCGACATCTCGTCGAACCCACGGACCGGAGTTGTGACACGTTTTCGCACTTTCAGCAGGTTCCTTTCCCGCTCTCGGGCGGCGGATACCGGGCAGCAACTCCCGGGACTGGTTCTAACTGGCTGCCGGCATTACTTGTGCCGCCGGTTGGTTTTTTCCGGCTTCAGTTCCTCGACGATGATTTCTCCATTGGTAAAAATGCAGATCTCGCTCGCGATTTTGACGGATTCGAGCGCGATCTCCCTGGCAGACAACCTGGTGTGGCGCAGCAACGCCCGGGCGGCCGAAAGTGCGTAGCTACCGCCTGAGCCTACTGCCAGTGTGCCGTCATCCGGTTCGATGACATCGCCGGTTCCGGAGAGCAGATAGGTGGCCTTGCCGTCCGTGGCGAGGAGGAATGCCTCAAGATGACGCAAAGCCCGGTCCATTCGCCACTCCTGGGCCAATTCCACTGCCGCGCGATTGAGGTTTCCGTGAAACTGCTCAAGCTTCGCCTCGAGCCTGGAAAACAGTGCGAAGGAGTCCGCGGTCGCGCCCGCGAAGCCCACAAGAATGCGGTCATTGTACAGGCGCCGTATTTTCCGCGCGCTCGACTTGATCACCGTATCCCCGAGGGTGACTTGGCCGTCGCCGGCCATTGCGGTATCATCCCCGCGCCTTACAAGCAAAATGGTTGTGCCATGAAATGCAGCATCGGCTTGATTCATGAGGGGGAGTATAGACACCCGTCCAAACCAGTGTCAAGGAAGCTCCTGCGCGATCTGCGATTCAGACACTGCAAGAAAAAAGCAACCACGACTAACACGGCGCGGAATATCCGCAACCTAAAAGCCTCAACGCAGAGGGCGCAGAGGCCGCAGAGGATTTTTTTCTTTTGAATGACATATCTCTGCGACCTCTGCGCCCTCTGCGTTGATCTTTTGTTTGCCTTGCCTAAACGGCAAGGATTTGTACGTAAGCAGTACGAATAGTACGAATGGGATCTAGCCAGACGCGGAGACTGCCCTTTCAACCCCTTTGAGGTCTTGGTGGATCGCATTGGCATTATTGCTCGCATTAGTTGCGCGGTGGTGTAGATTTAATGTTTAACTCTATAGCCGCACATTCTGGAGCAGCAGCATGACAAGGCACTTGTACTACGAGGATTCTTATTTGACGAAGTTCACCGCCGCCGTGTTGGAGCAGTTCAACGTTGGCGGGAAACCGGCCGTCGTTCTGGATCAGACCGCCTTCTATCCCACATCGGGAGGCCAGCCCTGCGATGCGGGGTTGCTGGGCGGCGCACGGGTGGAAAGCGTGGAGGAAGATGCCTCGGGAAGAATTGTCCACATTCTTGACTCGCCGCCGTCACCGGGAGAAGTGCAGGGCACAATCGACTGGGAGAGGCGCTTCGATCACATGCAGCAGCACACCGGCCAGCACATCTTGTCACAGGCATTCATCCGCGTGTCTCAAGCCGCCACGCTTTCCTTCCATCTCGGACAGGAGACATCGACCATCGATATCGACCTCACCCGGCAAGATCAATCCGCGCTGACTGCGGCCGAAGATCTGGCCGCGCGCATTGTTTTTGAGGATCGACCCACACGCATCCTGAATGTGACTCGGCATGAGTTGAATGCCCTCGGAGTCCGCAAGGAGTCGCACCGCGAAGGCGAGATTCGGGTAATCGATATCGATGGGTTTGACCGCTCTCCGTGCGGCGGGACCCACGTCCGCCGTTGCGGGGAAATCGGCTTGATCCTCATCCTGCGGTGCGAGCGCTATAAAGGCGGCACCAGAGTTGAGTTCGTTTGTGGCGGCAGGGTTCTGAAAGAATTCCGGAAAGATCATGGAGCGCTTAAAGAGCTGGGACAACTCTTCTCCGCCCATCCCCATGAACTCCCACAACTGACAGAGAAATTCCTGCTGGAGCGGTCGATCCTCCTCAGAGAGAAGAAGCAGCTGGAGGATCAGATCCTTGAAATGGAAGCCCAGGGGTTGCTCAAGCGTGCCGACCAGGCAGGTGGAGTTTTGACGGTTCGTGAGAGCTATAGCGATCGCAAAATAGAAAACCTGAAAGCGTTAGCTCAGAAGGTGACTGCCTCACCCGGAACACTGGCGATCCTGTTCGCGGTCCATGAAACCGCACAGGTGGTCGTAGCGCGTAATGCGGATGTGCCTGGGGACTGCGGAGCAGCCATTAAGCAGCTGGCAGGTAAACTAGGCGGCAGGGGCGGAGGGAAACCCGAGCTGGCTCAGGCGGGTGGCATCGCGATCTCCGCTATCGAGGGCTGGTCACAGGGGCTCACGGACTATTTTCGGACTTGCCTGCATGAGAAGAACAGCCA
>Ga0187878_1002419_pt1 | contig 16553 bp, 15 predicted proteins | sample June2016WEW_17_1_FD_132979 | JGI IMG/M metagenome (GOLD analysis project Ga0187878, IMG submission 132979) | Peatland microbial communities from SPRUCE experiment site at the Marcell Experimental Forest, Minnesota, USA - June2016WEW_17_150 | ecosystem: Environmental > Terrestrial > Soil >...
CGGCCCGCGCCAGACCATGTTCGAGGGCCGCGCGCAGCATCGCTGCCTCATCGGGGACAATATCAAAGCCTATCGGTTCCGCGCCTGATGTCCGGACGAGGGCTGAGATCGAGTGAGCATTGGCGTCGCGGATTTGCCCGGGCTTGGGAACTCGACCGATGGGGATTACTTCGTCGCCTGTGGAAATAATCGCCACTCTAGGCTGCCTGTAGATTTGAACCTCTGTGATTCCCAACGCGGCAAGAAACCCGATCTCGTGAGGGCGCATGATTCTGCCGGCTGGTACGGCCGGCTCGCCGGACTTGATGTCTTCACCTTTTTCCAAAATGTTCGTCCTGACAGTCACGGGCCGTGTAACTTCGACGTTTTCGGCGCCGGCTGGGTTGGTGTATTCCACCATGACGACGGCATCGGCCCCCTCAGGCAGGAAGCCGCCCGTAGGAATTTGCGCAGCCTGCCCGCCGCGGATGACAAAGTCCGGCATGGCGCCCATCTCGACTGAAGCAACGACCTCGAGCAGAGCGGGGATCGAGTCCGAAGCGCCGAATGTATCTTCCGCATGCACGGCGAAACCGTCCACGGTCGAGCGTGCGTGTTCGGGCAGGTCTTCGCGCGCGGCCACGGCTTCGGCCAGCATCCGATGCAGTGACGCATCGAGCGAAACGCGCTCGGACGAAAGTCTCGGGAAGCGGCCGAGCCGTTCGATCAGTTGGTCGGTGGTGATCACCTGGAGAAATTCGGTCAAACTTCCTCCTTATGCCAGTCCAAATCATGAAACAAACAATACATCCGGAAATCTCTTCGTTGATATCGTATGTTTCATGGTTTCTAAATGAGTTGCACGGGCGAGATCTTTCCTTCCTCCAATCGAATGACCTGGTGGGCGAGGGGGGAGGCAAATCTCAAATCGTGCGTGGCCACGAGGATGGTTGTGCCTCGGGTTTGATTGGCTTTACGCAACATTTCGAACAAGAGCGGCCTGAACGCGTCGTCCAGGAAACTGGTGGGTTCGTCCAAAAGCAGGATGGGCGTTCGCAGGATCAGCCCGCGAGCCAGGACGACGCGCTGCGCTTCACCTCCAGAGAGCTTTCGGGCATTTCTGTCAGCAAGGCCTGATAGCCCTAACTCCTCCAGTTCCTCGCCAACCCGAGATTTGATCTCCCTCGCGGGCAGACCCAGGGCTCGCGGCCCATAGGAGACGTTGTTCCAGACGGTAGTGGAGAATAGGACGGGCTTTTGATGGATCAGCGTCACCTGTCGGCGAAGCCGCTCCCGCTTAGTGCTGCCAACCATTTCGACCCCGCTCAGAAGCACGCTTCCAGACCGGGGTGACAGCAGCAGCGCGAGAATGGATAGCAGCGTGGTCTTACCGGAGCCGTTGGGCCCGACCAGGGCGCAGATCTCGCCGGCGGGAACATCCAATTGCGGGATGTCCAGCACGGCCTTCCCGTTGTAGGCATGGACCAGGGAACGGATGCAATAGGCCGGCGCGGGATTCATGCGTTTCTGCCCCCCAGAACACGAATCGTGATGTTTACCGCGAAGGCCACGCACAGCAGGATTATCCCCAAAGCCAGGCCAAAGGAAAACTCCCCCTTGCTGGTCTGGAGCGCGATGGCCGTCGTGATGGTACGGGTGTAACCGAGAATGTTTCCTCCCAAGAGAAGCGAGATCCCGACCTCGCCGATCACACGGCCAAACGCGGTGATGCACGCAGCCAGGAGGGCGGCCCGCGCTTCCGAGGCAACGGTAATCATAGTTCGGAGTCTTCCTGCGCCCAAGGTCATAGCGGTCTCGGACACGATAGGGTGGACCATCGAGACTGCTGTACAGGCCAGAGCCGCCACGATCGGGACGATCAGCACGGTCTGTCCCAGAATAATGGCCGCCGGTGAAAACAGAAGGCGTAACCCTCCCAAGGGACCCTGGCTGAAGATCAGGGTGTAGATAAGCAGTCCGACCACGACCGTGGGCATCGCCAACAGGGTGTTGAGGATGTCTTCGATGAAACGCTTGAATCGCATTCGTGAGGATGCCAGCGTAACCCCGACAGGAATGCCAATCGCCGAGGCCAGCAGCGTGCTGCTCAACGAAAAGCGGAGCGATGCGGAAGCAACTGCCATGATTTCGGGATCCGCGGAGAGGATCATTCGGACGGCGTCGGTCAATGCTTTTCCGAGGTCGCTCAAGGAGTTACCTTCTGGAACCGCAACTTGGGGTGAAAAGTCTGCGCCCGCCCACGGTGAAGTCACCGATGAGCTTCTGCCCTTCAGGCGAGCAGAGCCAGCCGATCAGGCGGCGCGCAACGTCGGACTTGACCGCGGGGAAGCGGGCGGGGTTGACCTGGATCGCCGAATAAAGATTGAGCAATTCCGGATCTCCTTCCACCAGAACCTGGAGATTCAACTGATTCATGCGCGCGAGGTACGTGGCTCTATCGCAGAGCGTGTACGCTTGCTTCTCATTGGCCATAGTCAAGACTGCGCCCATGCCCTGCCCGATCTCGAGGTACCAGGCGCCTGCCGGCTTGATCCCGGCTTTTTGCCAAAGTGCCTTTTCCTTTATGTGCGTGCCGGATTCGTCGCCGCGGGAAATGAAAGGCATGCCGGTCTTTTGAATTCTCAGTAACGCCAGGGCCGCGTCTTTGGTTCCGCGGATCCCAGAAGGGTCAGCATCCGGCCCCAGGACGACAAAATCGTTGACCATGAAGGTCCTGCGGCCGATTCCGAATCCTTCGTCTACAAGCTTCTTCTCCCCCTGCGGATCGTGAGCGATGACGAGGTCCACGTCTCCATTGGACGCCAGCTTTAATGCTTGTCCGCTCCCAACCGCGATCACGTCCACCTTGCACTTACACAGCATTTCGAAATGCGGGAGCAGGTAGGTCAGCAATCCAGAGTCCTGCACGGAAGTGGTCGTAGCCATCCGCAGCCGCTCCTGGCCGTAAGCGGCGATTGCGAGACCGATCCCGGTGGAAACAAAAAGCGCACCAGAGATTAGAACTCTCACGATGGATTCCTTCGCCATGGGAGGCCCTCTGAAAACAAACACCTATCTTCGTACCCTCTCTCTGACTCCAGGATGACTTTCCTGAATCCCTCAAGCAGCCCGGGAACCCGGACCGCGGCCACACCAGAATCACTGAGCTCTCGTGCTGCCATGGCGCTGCGATTATCCCGTGTGTGCGCCAACTCAGTCAAGGCAACGGATAGCAGGCATGGATGTTTTTATGGTGCACCGGCTTGCGACGAGTACCTGCAAGCCCCTGTCCATCCACAATTCGCTGTGCTATAAATTCCCGCGGTGCCGGCGAATCAGCGCCCTTTTATGAAAATTATCGCATTTGTCGGTGATTCCGAAAGCGGCAAAACACGGCTCATCGCCCGCCTCGTGGCTGAATTAAAGGAGCGCGGCCTAACCGTGGCCGTCGTCAAGCACTGCAGCCACGGGTTCGATTTCGGAGACGCGGAGAAAGATTCGTCGAAGTTTCTGGCTGCCGGCGCGGATGGTGTCGCGCTTGCCGCGCCCGGAGAGATTGCAGTCCTACGGAGAATGGAATGCGAAAGCGACCTCGCTGCTTTAGCCCGCGAGCAGTTCGGCGCAGCGGATATCGTCCTCGTGGAAGGCGGCAAGCGCAACGTCGGGCTGAAGAAGATCGAGGTGCTGCGGAAGGACTCTCGCGGCGGAATCAAGACGCGGCGTGAGGAGCTGGTCGCCGTAGTTGCCGACTATCCGGCAGTCCCCAAAATGCCGACCTTTCATCCGGACGATGTAAGCAAGCTGGCGAATTGGTTGCTCAAACATCTGCCGGGCGGAAAGAACTCTTGCCGCCAAGACTCCAAGACTCCAAGGCGCCAAAAGCTTTGATCTTTACTTAAATTCGAGATTCGAAATTCGAAATCTTAAAATCTCGAATTTCGAATCTCGAATCGCTGATTTCTTGGCGTCTTTGCGTCTTGGCGTTAAAGTCTGGTTGCGGCTATGCCGCGCCGTGCATTTCGTGGTCCTCTACGCGGGCAAGCTATTTTCTGAATGTCAGCCGCGTGTAGGTAAGCCCGATGGCATCCATGGAATCTCCCGCCTTGCCTGCGAACCCGATCGCCTGGTTCCCTTGCGGGACGTCAATGCGGTAGTCCCTGTCTCCCCCGGGCCCTCCGAACTGCGGGGATATCCGCTTGTTGGTAATAATGCGCATTGAATCCACGGTGTTGCCGTAACGGCCGGATAGACCAATGACGTACTCATCGCTTTCCAGACGAAAGATGTGTTCGTCGCTGTTCGAGCCACCGTGTTGCGCCCCTTGAGCGTAGCGGCCGTTTGGCAAGAGATAAATCACCTGAACCGAATCAACCACCCTGCCTGAACGCACGCGAATCTCAGCGATCCTCGCTCCCGCGGGAGCCTCCTGGTCAGAATAGGGTGAGCCGCCGGCCCCGCCTGCCAGCTGCGTTTGGGGGAACTGCGGTTGCACCTCCTGGGGTGGTGTGAAGTTTTCGCGGCGGCGCGGCATCGGAGCGTAAGTCAATCCAACGGCATCCAGTGTGTTCCCAGCCCTGCCTATAAAACCTACGGCCTGGTATCCGCGCGGAACATCGATGCGATAGTCCCTGGCCCCTCCGCCCCCTCCAAAGAGATCGGACGAACGCCGGTTGGTCTCGATGCGAAGGGAATCGACCGTGTCGCCGCAACGGCCGGAGAGGCCAACGACAAATTCGTCCGGATCGAGATGAAAGATGCTGAGCCTGCCGCCCGTGCCGCCATGCCGCGAGCCCATGACGGTGCGTCCGTTTGGAAGCTCGTAGACCATCTGTACTGCATCGACGACGTCTCCAAACCGAACGCGCACCTCGGCGACGCGTGTTCCCGCCGGAGGCTGAAAATCGAAAAACTCGTCTCCTCCGCCGCCACCGATGACGGTGGTTGTGTCAAGCTGCTGGGTAAATCCCAGCGTGCCTCCGCAAAACAAAACTGCAACGATGATAATTCCAAAGTACAGTATCCGTCGCATCGGGTTCCCCTTTTCACAATAAGTAAAGAGATTATAACGGAAAAGTCCGCGTCGTAAACACACTGCTGACGGCCAGGCCAAGCCAGAAAGCGCCAGCGTTCAGCGGCGGGCGCTTTTTGCCCGAACGCTGGAACGCTTTATTAGGCCTCTAGTAAATGCAGGCATCAAGGATGGAGAGAACCTCTTCGAGCACCCCTTCGGAGGCGCTCCCAATCAGGTGGACCTTGCGTGCCCGATAATCGATCGGCTTAACCTGCTCAACCATCACAAATCCGTTGACTTCCGGGTGATCAGGAATAGCGACATGGAAGGGGAATCTCCGATCTTTGTTGGTGAGAGGGCAAACCATAGCAAGACCCGTATGTTCGTTAAACTGAGTGTTGCTCACAACCAATGCAGGTCGGCGGCCTCTCTGCTCGTGGCCAGACTGAGGATCGAAAGTGACGGCAATGAAGTCGCCTTTTTTCGGGACGTAAGGCCGCATTTACCACACCTCTCTGCCGATTGGTTTTCCCCAATCGATTTCCCAAACCTCATAGTTTTTGGGAATACGTGCCACCAGCTCTTGCAGGCTCCGTTTGCCGCGGATGCGTTTTATCGGAACAATGATAATCGTCCCGTCCCGTATGGTTACGTCGACGTTATCACCGACCGAAATGTGCGCGTCCTCGAGCACCCGCTTGGCGAGGCGGAGTCCCTGGCTGTTCCCCCATTTCTGTACCTTCGTGACCATCTCCGCACCTCCGTAGGATATACAATGTATAGCCTACAAAGAGGTATCCTGTCAAGTTGCCTGGAAGCTCGTTTGAGGCTGACGTCCGCGCTCGGCGGCCCGCGCTTTTCGCTGGTCCGCTGCAACAACTTGTAGGCGGCGGGCAGTAGAGATCGATACTCGGTCATCCACCGTCTTCGGCGTATGTTCCTGCCAACGGGCCATACCTGCACCCGAAGCCCGCCGCCTCGACGAGCGCGCTCGCCATTTCCAGAAATTGAGTACCCAACTCGCCAGGGCGACGCAGTATTGCGACGTTTATCACCAACCGGCGACCTTGGGCCTCCGGATAGGAGGAGAATATTTCTCCACTCTCGATAAAGCGAACGTAAGAGTTGATCTTCTCCTGTAACATGATCAAGTGCTCAGGAGACCACTCGAGATGATCGGGGATCGTCAGTCGCACCTCGCCCGATAACGGGTCAGTACTGATGATGTCTACCACACCGGTCTGCTCGACTGTCATGACTCTGATTGCACGCCTAACGCCACGGATCAGCGGCGGCGCATCGCGCCGTCCGCTGCAGCCGTTAGTTCGCTGCCTGCTGTTACTCTTCGATCAACCAAAGATTTCATCCGGCAAGACCGATTGCCAGTGCGTTCCATTGAGCTTGAACAGTTCGAGTTTCTTGGCACGCCGCCACTCTGCGAGGATGACAGCCTTCGCCCTGTGATGTTGGGCGACCCTTGACAGGCGAGCAACATCGTCCGGCGTGGGTCGCGGTGCAGAACCACCTTTGGTCTGAATCAGGACGGTTTCGAAAAGGTCTCCGCGCTTGAGAGCTGGACCGTCATGGCGGTGATCCTTTCGGATCGCGATCATATCAACAATACCGCGAGCTTCGGCTCTCGTTTTGCCCCCGAAATCTACCAAGTTCCACTTGGCTCCCGTGCGCCGACTATACCTGACTAGCCACTTCGTCATAGTGCGTGCCCACTTTGCCGTGTGGTGGGCTTTCATGCCCGGGCTCATCTTTTTTGGCATCCGTGTCATGATCTTGGCAGCGAACAACCAAGCTCACCTGCCGCGGCGGCTGCGTGGGCGTTGAACCCTGGGAGGCCGTAATGCCGCCGCGGTCAGGTGCAGCGCCTGGTTCGGCGGTTGGCCTCGCTACCTACCACCTGAGATGCTATCCGGAAGCGGCCAGACATAATGCCTGACACGCAAATTCTCAATGTTTCCGCAGGGTCAGGCAGTTAGTCTGGCACCCTTCCGAATAGTCTCTGACAAGGTATCAAAGAAAGAAGCTGACCGGGATTAACGCTAGGCTCGTCACGAGTAGGGCATAAAAGAGCGCCCGGCGCTGGGGTCCCGCGAACAGCGCGGACAGCAATAAGCCAATGCCCAAGGATGTGAGGAACCCACGCCGGTTCAGTTGCCCGCCCTGGACCCAGGTCGCAAGGTTGAGAACGAGGGCAAAAGCAACCAACACGAGGCCGATGCCCACGAGCACACGGCCGATGCCCACGAGCACACGTGCAACTGCTGGCAGTGAGGTCGATGGCCCTTGTCCGGATTCGTCCCTCATTGATCCTCTCCTTTCGACGCAGCCTATAATCCACCGAACGTATAGTATACAGAACTTGCGAAATAATTGGCCGGGTGGGCGGCGGTGGTGTACCTGGAACTGCCGCCCGCCTGGCCGCGTCCATCCAGCTGAAAAAGCTCAGCTTCGACGAGGCTGGCTTCGCCCGCTTAACCAGATACACTGCGGGGCCCACCTCGCGAACCGAATACAAACCGGCGGCGAGGCGCCGTTCTCAGCATTCTGCCCAGTTGTGGATTTCCTCGCGAACTTGATCGAGCAGACGGGGTATCTGGGGCACAGGCGGTGGCACCTTACAAACGATGCTTCCCACACAGGGCTCAGGATGCCACCGGATGGCTTCTCACTGCCCGGATGTCTCTATTAACATGACCTCTCGCATGCATAAAGACCCTAACGGCATCCTATCCTCCCGAAAGGCCGCGCCGCAACAACAAACGCAGTATGCTCCAGTCAAATGCTTGCTGTACGTCCAACATATCTAACGGCTCAGGCTGACTTGTCGGCAGCTCTTGAACGCAGCTCAACCGTGAATTATGATTCACGGCATGAATAACTATCATGCAGAGCTTGGTCGATGTCTGGCCCCCGCATTGCGCGCCGCATTGTCGCGCGCGCCGGGCCGTGTACAAGACATTGATGCCCATGACCTGTTCCGAACTGGCGGGGGGTGGCGCCTGTTGCCCCTGGGACGCGCTCCTGTCGGCTCCCGGGGAGTTTCGCCATATGCACGCGCGGCGCATGGACTGGCATCGAGCCGCCATGGCGGGAGGTTTTCCCCCCGCCGCACTGGCCCGCAACCCGCAAGCCCGCACCGAGTGGCTCGACGGCTATGTGCGAACCTACCTGGAGCGCGACTTGCAGATGCTCTCGACTATCGAGCACCTGGTGGACTTCCGCCGCCTCCTCCGCGTGACTGCGTTGCGCACCGCGAAGTTGATGAACCAGAGCGACATGGCGCGCGACGCCGGCCTTTCGCAGCCGACCGCCCACCGCTACCTCGGTCTGCTCGAAGCCTCGCACCTTCTGCACCGTCTGCCTGCGTACGCCGTCTACCGCACGAAGCGTCTGATCAAGGCGCCGCGGCTCTTCCTGTGCGATACAGGGCTGGCCTGTTTCCTGGCTGGACTGCACACCCCTGAGCAACTAGCCGCCAGCGACATGGCAAGCTTCATCTTGGAAAACCTCGTTCTCGGCGATCTGCTGGCCTGGAGCGAGACGCAGACTCCCCGCCCGGAGGTGCTGTACTGGCGGACCACCACGGGCAAAGAGGTGGATTTCGTCATCGAACGTCAGGGCCGCCTCACGCCCATCGAGGTCAAGACCGCCTCGCGCCCCCGCCTGGACGACACGGACGGCCTCAATGCCTTCCTCGACGAATACCCCGATGCTGCCCCGCACGGCATTCTCAGCCACACCGGCGACATCGTTGAGCGTCTGTCGCCCCGCATCTGGGCCGTCCCCCTGTCCCTCGCCGTCGGCGTCGCCGACGACAGCGTGGCCGCGGCCAAGGAAAGGGAACCAACGTCATGACTATGGGGAGAACCAAGCGATGACCGCACCGCTTGCCGCTGGATTTCGGGGACAGGCGCGAATGGCGCTTAATTAAGGGGGCCGATTAGGACCCTGAAAGGGTCGAGCAGCAAAGCCCAGGGCGTGAGCCCTGGGAACAACGGCAGTGCTCGATAGAGCCCTGAAAGGGCGAAACAGCCTGCGCCGCCCCTTCAGGGCTGATCTGCAGGATGTCCATGATCCCAGGGCTCACGCCCTGGGCTTTGCTGCTCCGCCCCTTCGGGGCTTAAACAATTGATTTGGCGGCACTACAAGGTGATTGCGGTCACTCTTAATTAAGCGCCATTGGGGACAGGCGCCATAGCCTCGAATTTACTCGGGACTGGCAGAATCTTGTTCCTGTGGAATTTCGAGGTTATGGCGCCTGTCCCCGAAATCGGGTGGGATTCACCTTTGGAAGCGGGCGCGCCAAGTGAGTTCGCGGGTGGTGTCCGAGCGGCATCCTGTCTTCACGATGTCGCCTTGGCGCTCCGCCGCCAGCGGTGTGGCGGCTTCGCATTGGATCCCGGCCAGTGTCCAGCCTTCCGGTTCCGTGAGATAGATCTCATAAGGATCGCCGCCCACGACGCGGCTGCGGCCGGTCAACTCATTCTGGTTCCAGGCGACATCGATCAGATCCACTCCTCCACCCGTGATATGGCGGCTGGTCGCCACCAGTTGCGGGCGCGCGACGCGTTCCCGGATGATGAACACCTGGGAGTTGAATTTCGCCGGCAGCGGACCCGGCGTGAAGAACTTCGTGAAGCTGCCGAGAAGCTTTCTCTGCCAGAACTCGAAAACCAGATACGTTTTTGCAGAATCCAGTCCCAGCTCGTCGAACCGAATGCCGTCGAATTCGCCGCCCGTGCGGCCCAGCACAGTCCAGGACTCGAATGGGCGGTTCACATCCAGGAGGTAGAGGTTGGCTGCCGGCGTGAGTCCCGCGTCGAACGGCTTCGGATCGCGGCCGCTGACCTGGCTGTCGACCTGGGCCAGCTGCGAGGACCGCGACGGGTCGACGTCGTAGAGTTGCCCAGGCATGGTCACGAGCACAGGCGCGGCGCGCCGGGCCGGATCGACGAAGGGCGTCTGGTAGCGTTCCAGTTTGTCGGTCAGCATGAACAAAGATCCGGTCAGCGAAGTGACCATCGTCGAGCGCCACGCCTCGGTCTCGCTCAACTCGATGTGGTCCGGATCGTTTCTCCAGACCACATTGTTGAATGAGTTGTACTGCGCCAGTCCGGCGTAAGAGAATCCGTCGGTGCCGATGCGGCAGCCGTCGACCAGGCCGATGAGCTCGGGTCTCACGCCCCAGCAGGCCAGCAGAAAGCGGTCGTTCCCGATCTCTTCACGGGCGGCCGCGACGTACCGGCGCAGGGCATCGGCGGGATCCACGCCCTTCTTCGCGAAATAGTCGCGATAGGTGTTGTAGCCCTCATAGCGCAGATGCCGCAGCGCGTCCAGTTTGAAGTAGTCCCAGCCCATCCCTCGCAGAGTCCGATAAATGGGCCGTACCAGGGTATCGAGGGCGGCAGGCACGGACGCATCGACCGGGTGATTGATCCAGTTGCCCAGGGCCACGTTGCCCGCGGCATCGAGGACGAACCAGTCTTTGTGCTCTGCGGCATAATCTGTCTGGGAAAAGGTGGCATTGGTCCAGATGCCCGGCTTTAAGCCCTTTTGCCTGATGTACGCCGCTAGCGCCTCGAGCCCTCCCGGGAATTTTTCATTTGGCTTCAGCCAGAACTCGGGCAGGCCCGTAGCCCGCTGATATCCGTCGTCGATCTGGAGGTACTCGTAGCCGAACGGAAGCAGGACTTTGGACATGATGTCGGCGGTGTGCCTGACGTCCTGCTCCGTCACTTTATTAAAGAAGGCAAACCATGAGCACCAGCCGACCACGGGCCCCGACCATGCCGCGTATGTCCAGGGTTGGAAGAACTCGAGGCCGCGATGCTTCCGGTAATAGTGCGGCCGAAAACGGAGCACAATTTCGCTGCCGCGCGCTTCGAGCGTGAAAGTGCGCGCCTGCGGCCCATCCGTCTGCGGGGTGACCCGCACCGCCGTGCGCGGCTGATCATCCACGGACAGCACCCAATCCCACTTGCGATCATAGACAGCCTGATTTAGCAGGCTCCGGCTCAATCCTGAACTGTGACGGACGATCGGGCGGGCGCGCACCGCCCGGTCGGATTCGCACGGAAACGCCTGATTGCTGGCTGCGACCGTGCCCGTAATCTCGAGAGGATCACGCCCGCGCGCATATAAGACGATCACCTGGTCGACTGTGTCCTCCTTGCGCACGACGTTGGGCACAGCAGTCCGAAGCCCCTCCGGGTTTTTGATGCGGCCATCGAAAATCAGCGTGCCGTTGTAACTAAGCTGAATCGATCCGCCTTCCAGCCTGAGCGCGGCCGGATCGTTCGGCGGCGCCGGATTCTGGGCGGCTGCTTCGCGGCCCGGCAGCAGCATCAGGAAGGCTATGGCCGGCAGCAGTGATCTCGAACTCATCATTTCCCTCTCCTTTGGGCCAAACATCAGCGCAATCCCATGCTAAGTGCATAAGTTTCTAAATACCATTATGCATTTTCAGGACGCGGATTCACGCAGGCAACCGCACCCGGGGCTTGCCGGCTTCTGCCTCCCGGAGGGGAGCGCTGCGCGCTCGTGGTTTCTTCCGGTGCCCGGAGTCGAACGCGCAGGTCCTACTGACAATCATAGCGGTTCCTGCTGTAGAGGCGCGTTTGACTCCGGGCGCCGGAAGAAACCATGCAGAAGCCGGCAAGCCCCGGGCGCGGTTGCACGCGGATGGTTCTTGCGCAATCCGCGTTTATCTGCGTGAATCCGCGTCCAGAACAATACGTCGCCGTATTCATGGAATCGTGTGCTAAGGCGTTTCTAGCGCTGCATCCTCCTGGAAGCAAGCGGAAAGTCGTCATTGCCTGGTATCTGGATTTACCAAAGAGTCAACGAAGAGGACGCAGGGAAAAACAAGAGGCATAACGAACGCCCCGCTGCACCGGGCACTGTGTTGATTATTCGCGGTCATGCGTTGTATCCGTGGCTGCTTTTCCAGTTTGAGAGCAGCTAAATGCCGCATGGTTGTGCCCATGATCATAGAGCGCGGAGGGCCTGCATGGGATCGACCGCCGCGGCCCGGCGGGCTGGGAGGTAACAGGCCACCAGGGCGACCAGGACGAGCAGCAGCGAAATTCCGGCAAGCACCAGGATTTCAACCGGGGCCACGCCAAAGAGGGAACTCGAGAGCACCCGTCCGAGGGCCAGGGAAGCGGCCAATCCGGGGAGAATGCCCAAAATCGTCAGCATCATACCCTGCCGGAGCACCGATCTCAGAACGTCGCGCGGCTGGGCGCCGAGCGCCATGCGCAAGCCGATCTCATGGGTGCGCTGCGAAACTGAAAAGGACAAAACTCCATAGATTCCGACCACGGCCAGGATCAGAGCGCCCAGCGCCACCAGGCTGAGCACGAACGTGCCGAGCTTGATCGCGCCCATGTTCGAAGTGCAGGCTTTCTCCATGGTCATGATTCTTGATACCGGCTGGTCGGCATCTACGGCGAGCACTTCCTGCTTGACGGCGCCTGCAACTGGCAGCGGGTCCGACAGCGTCGTCTCGACCACCAATGCCATGTCGCCGCCGGGCGCCTGGGTGAACGGGACAAAGATCTCGGGAACCGGCTTCAGGCTGAGAGGGATGCTCTTGACGTCTCCCGCAACGCCAACGATGGTGCGCAATGCTCCCGCGACTTCGATCCGGCTCCCTATCGGGCTCTGGCCGTTCCAGTATCTGCGCGCCAGTGCTTCATTGACGATCGTGACCGCAGGCGCGCTTGCGACATCCTGCTCCGTAAACTGTCTCCCTGCTTTCAAGGAAAGGGTCATGGTGTTGAAATAGCCGGCGCTCACGACAGTGTAGCGTGCCCTCGGTGCTTCACCTGGCGCCGGCAACGGCCGCTCCGCAATGGTGAAGCTTCGTTCGGGCGAGGCAGCGGGCAAATCGCTCGCCACGCCGGCCGACCGGATTTCGGACCTGGTCTGAAGGCGTCTCAGCAAATCCTGGAAAAAGGCAACCTGCCGGTTGCTGTCCGCGTATCGCGGGTCTGCGAGCGAGATCCTCATTGCCAGGACATTTTCCGGACGAAAGCCGAGGTCGATGTTCCAGAGGCTCGACCAGCTCTTTACCGCCAGACTCGCCCCCATCAGCAGCATGAGCGAGAAGGCTACTTCCGAGGCTACGAGAAAACTCTTGAAGCGACGCTTGGATGAGCTTCCGGACTGACTGCGGTTTCCTTCCTTCAATGAACGGTTCAGCCCGGCTCTGGAGAGCTGAAGGGCAGGCACGACACCCACCATTGCTCCTGCCAGAAGGAAGAGGAGCATGGTCGCGGCCAGGACTTGAGCATCGATCCGAATCCGGAGAGCACCCAGATTGGTGTCGACAAAACGCGAGCTGATCAGATCGCACGCCCAGGCTGCCGCCAGCACGCCGGTGCCGCAACCGACGAGCAAGAGCAGCAGATTTTCCGTCAGCAACTGGCGCACCAGCCGCATGCGGCTGGCGCCGAGCGCCGCTCTGACTGCTATCTCTCTTTCCCGTCCTGTTGCCCGTGCCAGCAGCAGGTTGATCACATTGGCGCAGACGAGCCCGAGAATCGAGCAGACAAGAATGCCCAGCAGAACGTAGGCTATGGTGTCGACCTCCGGGCGCAAGGGGCTGACCATCGTGGTCCATCCTTTGTTCGTGTCGGGATGAGACTCCGCGATACGGCGGGCTATAACGTCCATATCCGCCCGCGCCCGCTCCATCGTGATTCCGGATTTCAGGTGCGCGACCGCCAGGCAAGACCGCGCTCCGCGGTCCCCGGAGGCTGCCGGGACGAGCGGCAGCCACAGGGCCGGTTCGAATCCGAAGGTCATCGCCATCCTGAGATCTGCCGGCAAGACTCCGACGATGGTGTGCATCTGGCCGTTCACCTTGACGGTTTGCCCGACAGCACCGGGTTTGGCGCCAAAGCGACGTTGCCAGAGGCCGTGGCTCAGCAGGACGACCCGGTCGCCGCTGGCTGCATACTCGCCGCTCAGGAAGGCACGGCCCAAAACCGGGTTCGCACCCAAAAGCGGGATCGCCTTCTCAGAAACGCGCAGGCCGCCGAGACGTTCCGGTTCGCCGCCTTCGGCCAGATTGACGGCCTCATAGCTAAAGACCGCCATGTCATCAAAAACCTGATTCTGATTTTTCCAGTCCAGAAAGGTCGGATATGACGTCGGCCCGCCGCCGCGGAGGCGCTCGCTGGATTCGGTGATGGACACGAGCCGATCCGCATCCTTAAAGGGTATCGGATAGAAGAGCAAGGCATTGATGACGCTGAAGATCGTGGTATTGGCCCCGATGCCCAACGCCAGAATGATCACCACCACGGCGGTGAAGCTTGGGTGTGCACGCATGATTCGCAAACCGGAACGAAGGTCGTTCAGCATCGCCCCCATTGCAGTCCCCTCCCCTAAAAGAGCAAGGCAGACAATCCGTGAGCCGCTACATTATAAAACGCTTAACTGTCCCCAAAAGTTCCGCGCCATCAATCAGTCAGAGACTGCATTGAAAAAACCGTTCCAGCCCGGAGACCGTTCTGATGGGATCTTTCCTCGGAGATGAGGTCGTTCATGTCTTGCGTGGGATCCAAAAAACGGCGCCCGGCGGGGAGATCCGAACCATGAGCACGCGGCTGGAGCTGCCGGGCCGGTATGCCGAAAGCCGGGTTGAATACCTCGACGTCTACGCCGCCCGCATCGGCGATATCGGCTTTTTGGGTGTGAATTGCGAAGTCCTGACCGAAGCCGGGCAGGCGATCAAGGCAGAATCTCCATTCAAACAGACTTTTGTGATCACGATCTGCAACGGCGGAGAGGGCTACCTCCCGCCAAAACGCCTCTACAAAGAGGGAGGCTACGAAGTCGGTCTGACCACTTTCGCACCGGAGGCCGCCGACCTCCTGGTCAAACACGCGGCAAAAATGCTTGGCGACCTCCGGAAGTGATGCGCATGCGCTTGGTTCCGCTGATCAGTTCTTTTTCCGGATGAACGCCCCGATGACAAGAGAACACACAAGACCTGTTATTACACACCCCGCGAATCCTGAGATCGCTTGAATGAGTGAGGTTTGGGTTTTTGCCATGAGATCGAGCACTGCTGTGATTTCCGCCTGAGACTGGCCCGCTTTTCGCAGGACATCTTCCTGCATGGCCCTCATTTCGGCGAAATAGTTCGGATACAAAACCGACGTGAACAGATAGGACCAACAGAAGAGGATCACTCCCGCGATGAGGGACATGAGCGTTCCATAGCCTACCTGTGCCCAATACCGTTTTCCTTCTTTTGCTGTACCCCTCAATCCCCAGATCAGGCAGCCTATCTGAATGAGAATGACTACCCAGAACACCTTCATCATGACCGGGTCTTTATACCAGCCTGTCACACCCATGAGCAGTTGCCAGAGTGCGCATAAAACGGCAATGAGAATCCCCGCAGCCCAAACACGCTTCATGAGAATCTCCTTCCTGTCCGGGAGACAGTCCCAGGCATTCTATAGGTTTTTGCTTTTTTGCGTGAAAGCGAGCACGAAAACGGTCATTGATTCTTCTTTGACACGGCCAAGCCTCGGAATTCCAACAAGGGTTGAACGTCCGGAAGCTGGCCGTAAAACTCCTTAAACAGGGTGAGGGAATCCGCGCTGAACCCCTTTGAGAGCACCTTGGCGCGAAGGAAGTCGCCGTTGGCGCGTTCCAGACCGCCGTGAGTATGAAACCATTGCTCGGCGTCCTTGGCCAGCACGTCGCTCCAGATGTATGCGTAGTAACCGGCCGAGTAGCCGCTCTCGAAGATGTGCGCGAAGTACGGCGTGTGATAGCGCGGCGGCACCGCGTAGAAATCCACTCCCGCCTTTTTGAGCGCGGCGGTTTCAAAAGCCATGACATCCTTGGCCTGAGGAGTCTTGCCCGCGGATAGCTGGTGCCAGGCTTGGTCCAGCAGTGCCGCCGCAAGATATTCCGAGGTTGCGAAACCTTCGTTGAACTTGGTGGCCGCCAGGATCTTGTCCACCAGCGCCTGCGGCATCGGCTCGCCGGTCTGGAAGTGCCTGGCAAAGTGGGCAAGTACTTTCGGGTCGCGGGACCACATCTCGTTGAACTGCGACGGAAACTCCACGAAATCGATTGGGACGGATGTGCCGGCAAACAGCGGGTATTTTACGTTTGAGAACATCCCATGCAAGGCATGACCAAACTCGTGGAACATGCCGTTAACGTCGTCGAAGCTGAGTAGTACCGGCTGGCCCGCCGGCGGCTTGCGGACGTTGAGGTTGTTGACGACCACAGGCTTGAGGCCAAGCAGCCTGGACTGGCTCACGTATTCGCTCATCCACGCCCCGCCTTGCTTGTTATCACGAGCGAAGTAGTCGGCGAGGAAAAGAGCCAGCGGCGAGCCATCCTCGTTGAACACTTCGAAGACGCGCACATCCGGCTGGTAGACCGGAAGATCGGTTCGTTCCTTGAAGCTCAGGCCATAAAGCTCGTGCGCGGCGTAGAAGAGTCCGTCCATGAGGACGTGGTTCAGCTCGAAGTACGGCCGCACCTGGGACTCGTCGAAGTCGTAGCGCGC
>Ga0187878_1002420_pt1 | contig 16551 bp, 10 predicted proteins | sample June2016WEW_17_1_FD_132979 | JGI IMG/M metagenome (GOLD analysis project Ga0187878, IMG submission 132979) | Peatland microbial communities from SPRUCE experiment site at the Marcell Experimental Forest, Minnesota, USA - June2016WEW_17_150 | ecosystem: Environmental > Terrestrial > Soil >...
ATCGTACAAAACCTTGCCATTGATGATGGTGTAATCGACGTACGTCCTGTAGTCCAGAGGGTTTCCATCAAGGATGATGATATCAGCGTCCTTGCCTTCTTCCAGGCTTCCCACTCGATCACTGATCCCAAGGAGTTTTGCCGGTTTGATGGTCAAAGCTTCCAAAGCATCTTTCTCATCGAGCCCGCCTCTGACGGCAAAAGATCCGGCCAGCGGGAAGGTTAATAGATCATTCCCGATCATACCACCCAGGCCGATCGAGGGTTCGGTGGTCAGAAGCGCGAATTCTATTCCCTTTTCTTTTTGCAGGACCGCATTCTTAATGTTGGATCCTCCTGATGGATGTTGATAAGGATCTCCTCTGAGAAAGACCTCCGGCTGGATGATGGTCGAAATATTTCGCCAGCCGATCTCCTCAGCCAGGAGCCATCCCTCAGCGGCTCCTAAGATCTGCGCCTGGACGCTGAACTCATCAACAAAACCCAAAACCTTCAGAATGTCCTTTTTTTTGTCCGCGTTAAAACGTACGGGCAATTCTCTCTTGAGGACGGCGACATAAGACTTAAGGTCGGGAGTCAGCACCGGAGCATTGGCTTCCTTTATATTTTTTGACTTCTCGTACTGGGCTTCTTGAGCGATATACTCGCTGGCCCTCTGGAAGAAACCCCGGAGTTCTTCTTTCTCAGAGGGCAAGAGTTGGGCCATGTCAATGTAAAGAAAAGCCGGCTCTTTGATGTACATATCCTTGAGAGAACCGTAATAGGACTTGAGGATGGCGTTGCGAAAGCCGTAATTCTTATGACGTCCTCCTCCTGGTCTAAAATAGGGAGATGGACTGGCATCGGAGCTGAAGGTTGTGATTCCGGTAGCCAGGCAAAGGCGCAACCCGAGGCTAAAAGGGTCTAGATAATTGAAGATCTTCGGATTCATGTCTTCTTTAACGATGCGGTGCATGGCAAACGGACTCGAATGGACCACAACAAACCCGGGCATGATCCATTTGTCCTTTGCTTCCAGGACAAGCGCCTCTGGTGAAGCGAAGAGATTCTGCCCGATCTTCTGAATTTTCCCGTTTTTAACAAGAATGCAACCATCATAAATGATTCCATGCGTGATGCTATAGATGGTCCCACCTTTTATGATCAGGGTATCGGACTTGGCTTCCTCCGATCTCCCGCCCACAAAAAATAATAGGATCACTATCGTCATCAGCGAAACAATACTCATGGTCTTGGCTCTAGTCTTCATTGGACGATTTTCCCTCCTAAGATCACTTTTTCGATAATGGGGACACTGTCGAAGGGATCATCCTTCAAAACGATCAGATCTGCTTTTTTCCCCTTCTCGAGACTGCCCACGAGTGAATCGATTCCCAAGAGTTGAGCAGGAACAAGGGTTACTCCCTTGAGAAGGACCTCTTTCTTCAGGCCGTACTGGGCGAGCTCATTAAGGTAGTCTAAGAGATGGATTTGTTCCTCGACATTCCCTGGTGCCTGGAAGGCGAGCTTTAGATCCAAGGCCTGGCATTTGAGGACGTAGTTTGTCCTCTCGGGGATGGGTTGGGAAAAGTCCGATCGGACATCGATTCCTGGTTCAAGTATTAGGGGGATGTTTTTCTCTTTGAGCAACGGGCCTGCCTTGTAGACCTCCGTGCCGCCTTTGATAATCAAGTTCACCTTAGGATATCCAGAGAGAAGCTCCAAAAGATGCGGGACTGCGTCTGGACCCTTGCATTCAGCCAGAAGCGGCGTCTTCCCATCGACAACGTCCATAAATACCTTCGCGGATTCGCTGATCGTGGGCTCTTCTTTCTGTGCTTCCTCTTTGGCCTTGTCTTTGGCCACATCTTTACTTTTTCTCTCTTTCGGTTTGGCCTTTTCTTCTGCCTTCTTTTTCTGCTCGTCCAGGAGTCTCCGGGCCTCTTCCAGAGAACCTTTGAGCATATTCCAGAAAGGCGTGTTGACATAAACCGAGATCTTGAGGAAAGCCTTGTCCTTAACCAGGACGTCTTCAAGTTTGTCGCCTTCTGGCCTGACGACGGCCCCCAACCCCGAGATCCCGGCCCGAGGAGGCGAGACAGCTAGAGTAGTAAAGCCATTTTTTAAGGCTAAAGAATAATCCGGGTGTTCAGGATCGATCGAATAAAGAACTGGATAGAAAGCCTCGTTTTTCCCGGCTCCTTCAACAATCATCCTAAAAAAGGATTCGCTTTCTGATTTTTCTTTCTTATAAATCCCCAAATTGGAATCCGGAGAGACGATTCCGGGCATGACGAACTTCCCTTGAAAATCTAGGACCTCGGCATCCGGAGGAATCGCAACCTGGGCCCCGATTTCAGCGATGCGGTCATTCCTGATAAGGATGACTCCGTTTTCAATTTCGCCCTGGGCGACGGTCTGGATTATTCCAGCTCTGATGGCGATGACTTTTTCTCTGGCCACGGGAGTGGCATCGGAGAGAGTGATAAAGAGCGGGAAAACCAGTCCAAAAAGAAAGAACCTGCGGGCCGGATTCCAGGAATCTCTTAGATCAATAGATTTGTCCGTTTTTTGAAAGGTCATAGACAATTCTCCCATTCACAAGAACGAGGGTGGTGTGATTTCGGACATCAAAGGGATTTCCCGTCCAGACAACCAGGTCTGCGTCCTTGCCGGCCTCGATACTCCCGACTCTATGGTCCACCATCATTGTCCTTGCCCCGTAGATGGTGATCCCTTGGAGGGCTTCCTGCTCATCAAGTCCAAGCCTGACGGCCATGGCCGCCTGTAAAAAGAGCTTTTCTTCACCTCCCGCTTGGTTACCTCCCCCTATTGAATCCGTATTGATCGAAATATGTTTAACTCCGCCCTTTTCATATTCGGTTATAATCCCTAAAAAAGAACCTTTCTCAAAATCATAGAGCCTGGGACCGCAATCATAAGCGATCTTTCTCGTCGATATTGCCGGGCCATTCCGGAAGGCCCCAAATTCACCATGAGTGATGACCGTGTGCTCAATCCCGAATTCCTCGAGGAACATCCGGTAGACCATTTGGACGACCTGAAACCAGCAGGAATGTACAAAGACAGGAAGCGTCCCCTCAAAGATATATTTGGTGTTTTCAAAGCGGAGATCTTTCTTGGGTTTTTCTTTTGACTTCCCGGTTTCATAATCCTTCCAAGCATCATGATACGCCTTGACCTGCTTGATGAGTTCACGGAGATCCCAGTTCATTCCCATCCGCCCCGCGCCGATTTCTCCGGTATACGCCCTTTCCGGGTTTCCCGCTTGGGCAATCTTCATGATCCCCGGAAAACGCAGGATGACATCATCAAGATTGTCCCCGGCTGTTTTCATGAGAATGCCAATGCCGCCATTGTTGCTGCCGCTTCCCGGAATGAAATTGATGGTCGTCACTCCGGCAGCAACGGCCCGTCTGAGGGCGGGCGTATTGAGGGCGACGGCATTGAGAATCCGCAAATCCGGATTGAGCTGGTAGACCATATCATTAATGTCCTCCGTGCTCTCTCCTCCGGAATGGGAATGAATATCGACAAAACCTGGCAGGAGCCAGTACGAAGAGGCGTCGATCACCGTGTATCCGGCCGGGATTGGAATTTGACTCCCGACCTTTTCTATTTTCCCATCTCTGACTAGTACGACGCCGTTCTCAATGGTCCCCTTGGTAATCGTTAGAATTTTCCCGGCTTTGATAGCATAGTTCGGGAAACCGCGTGCGGCCGCCAGAAGAGCCGGTGAAATAAACAGTGTCACGAGCCAGAAAAGCCACCTGTTTTTGCTCTTCATCGCTTCCTCCTCATCCCCTATTCTTTGGGATAAGCAAGCTTTCCGTTGACATAGACCTTCTCGACTTTGGTACCGAATTCAAAGGGCTCTCCGCTCAGAACGACAAAATCGGCGTCTTTCCCCGCCTCGAGGGTGCCGACTTTGTCGGCGATACCCAGAATCCTAGCTGCGTTAACGGTCAAGATGTTGAGAGCCTCCTCTTCCGTCAGCCCGTATTGAACGGCATAGGTTAATTGAAAGAGAAGAAACGGCGTGCCGGCATTTGACTGGGAGCTAAAGGCCACGGGGACATTTTTGCTCAACAATGCTTTGATGTAGTTGATCTTCTCCCCTTTCTTGACATAAACAGCGTCGGGACCTGCAATGACCGGAATTCTCTTCGAGGCCAAATCGCCGGCAATTCTATAGGCCTCCTGCCCTCCCACGAGGACCAGGTTTAGCTTGAATTCCTCCGCGATCTTGACAGCCGCCTCGATTTCGTTGATCCGGGAGGCCCGGATCATGGCCGGAATTTTTCCCCTCAAGACCTGAAGGATAATTTCCTGGTTTTCATCCTTCCTGGGCTCTTTGGGTTCCTCGAGCGTTTGCTCCGCGGGCTCTTGTTTTTGAGCTTGAGCTTCCTTTTTTTGATCTTTTGCTTTTTTCTTATCGAGGTATATTTTCAAATCTTGTTCGTATTTCTTGAAGCCCTTCTCATATTCCTGGGCCTCCAGGAAAAGCTTCTTAAGTTCCGCATAACGCTCCGTGGCATTCTCTTTAACAACGAACGAGAACTCCTCCCCGGCCGGATTTTTCAGGATGAGATCCGATGCCGAATCTGCAAAAAGCTTGACGCAGGCCGAAGTGCCATCGACAAGATAGTCCGCGGGGATGGCAATCTTGGCAGACGTAATACCCCCGGCCAGAGATTTCATAAAAGAGAAATCTTTGTAGAAGACAGCCTGAGCGCTCTGAAACCGAGCCTCGGGCATCGGTGGCATTTCGGGAGGAGCCGGTACCCACCAGGGGATGGGAGTTCCTGCCGGCGGCGGGGGCTCCGTCTTAACGCTAAGATCCTCCGCGTGGTAGCCCAGGGCACAATGGGCGTCAACGAACCCCGGAACGATAATTCTGTCGGTGAAATCGATGACCTGGGCATTTTCCGGAGGCCTGGACTTCTTATCGACCCTGATGATTTTTCCCCCTTCGATCAAAATCGCGCCATTCTCAAGAATTCTAGCTTTCTCGCAGCCGTAGATTTTTTTGGCTTTGATGTAGATCGGCTTTTCAGTTGAGAAAATCAGACCGCCTGCAAGGCCGATAAACAACAAGAATGAGAAAGAAGCCCGGGCTAACAAGACTCTCTCAGTGTTGCTCATGGATAATTCTTCCTTCAATCATGACTTTTCTTAATCGAGGTAGCGGTTTTCCCGGTTCGCTCTGGAAAAATAGGATATCTGCGTCTTTTCCCTTTTCTAAGCTGCCGATGCGGCTGTCCACTCCAAAGATCCGGGCGGGATTGATCGTGATTGACTTGATGAGATCTTCCGCTGAAAGACCGTATTTTTGGTGATACAGGACGATCCAGAGGAGATCCGGAAGATTCTTATCTTCAGCCGGAGCAATACTCGTCAGGATTCCCTGGCCGATGAGGACTGAGATATTTTCAGGATCGTTCAAAGAGCCCTCTGAGAGAGGAAAAGTCTTCTCTTTATAGACATCGTTCGGTTTCAGATTCGATTCAGCGATGACCGGAATATTCTTTTCTTTGAGGACTGCGGATAATCTGTGGGCTTCCGCGCCGCCGGATATAATCAAGGGTATTTTCAATTGTTCTGAAAGTTCTATAGCCTGTTCGATTTCTGGGACTTTCTGGCATTGAATCAGCAACGGGATCTTCTGTTCCTGCGCCTTTCTTAAGGAAGAAGAGATGTTGTTCATATATTTTGCTAGATCCCCCGTATACGGCTCGAATCGGAAAATGCTTCGGACGACCCAATAGGCGCCAAGAGAGGAGGAAGGAAACTGTTTCTGGACGGGTGTGATGGGATTCTCATCACTGATCGGCGCGGGATAGACCTTAGTCATCGGAGGAAGAAGCGAGCCTTCTCCCAGATTGATCCTGAGGGCAGCGTCCTTTTTAAGAACCGGGGGGCCGCCTTGACCTGTTCCCAACTTGACCAGGGCCCCTTTTCCCGATATGAGTCTGTTCTTCGATGTATCCAGGTAGATAGCGGTGATGCCTCCGGCCAAAAGACGGCTGTAATCCCCGAAGAAATCAAACCCGTCGAGTGAGGATAGGTCTGGAGAGAACGATTCGAAATTCTGGATTTCCTCAGAACTCAAACGGCAGGAAGACGCGATGAAACCAGGATAGAGAATCCAGCCGGAAGCCTCGATGATCTCGGCCCCTGCGGGCACCATGACATTGTCTCCGATGGCCACAATCTTGCCTTGCTCGATCAGAATGATACCGGACTTGATCACCTCTCCGGCCATGGTGTGAATTTCAGCCCCCCGGATCGCTTTTGTCTGTCCGAAGAGGAGAATTCCTGAGCCGAGGAAAACAATGAGGCAAAACGAAAACGCCATCTTATTGATGATCTTCATTTTTTCGCCTCTTGGATTATTCATGCTCGTCTATTGACCGATCTTATCGTTGGCGAGATCCTTCAGATCCTCATCTTTGGTCCGGTCATAAGCCAGCTTTCCCTCGATAAAAACAAACTCCACTTTTCCGGAGAAATCGAATGGCTCTTTGTCAAGAACCACAAAGTTCGCCAGCTTGCCTTTTTCGAGCGATCCGACCTGTCCGTCCAGCCCGAGAATCTGGGCCGGCACAAAGGTTATGGATTTCAGAGCGATTTCCGGGGAAATGCCGCAACTGATAAGTTTCATAGCTTGGTAAAAAAGCGTCCTCGCCTGGACCTTATCCGGATCCGACTGAAGAGCAAAGTCAACGCCTTTAGCCCGGAAGGCAGTGGCCACATCGACTTTTTTGGGTTCTTCCGTGACCGGGTCTTTTTCAAAGTAGATCAGCTCGGGATCGAGAATGACCTTCAGCTTTTTCTGGGCGGCGAATTCGGCTGCTTTGTAAGCTTCGGGACCTAGGACATAAACGGTCTTCAGGCCATAGACCTCGCTCAGTTTTTGGGCCTCAACCACATCGGAAGCCGTCGGGCAGTAAATGAACGCCCCGTAGCGACCTTTGAGCAGATCCCCAACCGATTCGTACTTGACATATTCGGGAGAGCGGAAAGACATTGGGGTTGAGACCATCTCCTCTTTTTTGTCCGCTGTAGTTTTCTTCTCTTTTTTTTCGAGATACTCTTTGGTCTCATCAAAATAGCGGCGGAGTTGGGCCATAACCCCTATCCTTGACTGAGTGGCCGTTCCCGCGATTGATATCTTCATCCCCGAATCCGGGACCATGAGGGCATCTCCGATAATTAATCCAAAGGTCTTGATCACGGCCCCTCGACCTCCTAGAATTGTCTCGTTGCCCGGCATGATGTTCATGGTTGTAACCCCGGATCTCAACGCCGATTTAATGGCGTCGTGGGACAGGTCGAGACTGTCCATTACGGTCACGAAGGGCGTGAGAGGATTGGTCTCATTGGGAATGTCATAGCCCCGGGCCGCATGGGCTTCAATTAAGCCAGGCACAATGATTTTCTGGCTATAGTCTATAACCTCCGCATTCCAGGGAATCTCGCCTTCTGGTCCCAGTTCGGAGATTTTCCCATTCTCAATCAAGAGGATGCCCTTCTCGATGACTCCCTGGGTTACTGTATAAATCTTCTTGGCCTTGATGGCTTTGATTTGTGATCCCAGGGGCGGAGGGGATAAAACCGCAAGCGCTAAAACATAGGTTATGAAATGGGGAAGTCCAAAGGATCTCTTCATCTCTTTTCTCCTTTTCTCATCTATTCGGATCCAGCATCTTGCCGCCGATGATCACTTTTTCAAGCCGAGAAGAGGGATCGAGCGGATCACCGTTGAAAATCAGCAGGTCGCCGTCTTTTCCTTTCTCGATCGTCCCCAATCTGTCCTCCACGCCCAGGATCCTGGCGGCATAACTGGTGAGGGCTTTGAGGGCGGTCACTTTATCCAGGCCCAGCTGGACGGCGAAAATCGCCTCATCCCGGAGAGAACTAATCGGACTCTTATTATCGTTTTGGAAAGCGAAAAGGATTCCCTTTTTGGCCAGGAGCAGAGGCGTCTGCGCCTTGTAGTAATCGCTCTCGGCGTTGAAATCAAACCTCCCCTCCGGCCTGTAAACAGGTCCGTAGATAACGGGGATGTTCCTGCTTTTGAGCTCGTCCAGATATCTGTAGGCGTCCACGCCTTCCTCCAGAATCCACTTGAAACCGAATTCATCCATCGCTCGCAGGGCGGCCTTGATATCGATATACGACCTCGCCCGGATCCGCAGCGGAATCTCGCTCCGCAAGACTTTGCGCAATATCAGTTCCTGAGCGTCAAGCGCAGAATCAGGAATCGGTCCTTTGTTTTGAAGCTTGACGAAGGCATTCCGGAAAATGAAATCGACGCCCATCCTGTTCTGAGGGCGCCGCGTATAGAGTCGGGGATCAAATCCAGCACCCCGGGAAAGATAGGCGGGCTCATGCCCGAATGTCACCTTGAGATGGACCATTTTTTTGACGACCATATCTTGCGGCGTCCGGCCTATGGCTTTAAGGACTGTGCCCGTGCCGTTAAAAACATTCAGATTTCCAGGGGCGACATAGAGGCAGGTGACCCCACTCCGCCAGGCTTTAGCGAAGTCTTCAGAGCGTGGGTCGATAGAATACAGGGCATTGAGCTCTGGTGTGACTTCGGAACGTCCTTCGTTGAGGGCCAAGAGCTTATCTCTTTTCGTCGAAGTATAATCTTCGCGCAGGTCCATCTCGATGATTTTTGTTTCCGCGGAAACGCTGAGATAAGCGTTGGCCGCGATAAAACCCGGAGTCACCACTCCCTCTTTGAATTCAAGAACATTCGTCCCTTTGGGGAGGGGAGAGTCTATCCCGACAAACTCGACCTTCCCGCTTCTGATCAAGACCAGCGCGTTCTTCAAGACCTCCCCGTTGCCCCTGTGCAGGGTCCCGACCCTCAGGGCCGTGAGATCATCAGCCAGAACGGCCGGCCCGAGAAAACAGAAGATCGTAAAACCCACGGAGATCATTTTCGATAGTGGACCAGATTTCTTTTTGATCATGCTTGCCGATATCCTTAATTTTGTTTATGAACAAGCCGGCCGTTGGAATAAACGGCCACGACTTTTGCGCCTAAATCTAGAGGCTCTCCAGAAAAGACGATGAAATCCGCGTCTTTTCCTTCCTCAAGAGAGCCGACGGAATCCGCTACGCCGAGAATCTGAGCTGGATAGAGTGTAATCGTCTTCAGGGCTTCGTCTTGAGAAATCCCCTGGTGAAAGAGGAGGAGCGCCGACGTCCTCAGTCCCGAGGCTTCTCCTTCCGGCATATCGCTGACAAAGGCAATCCTCACGCCCTTGCGAAAGAGCGAAGCCGCGTTTTGAAAGACCCTTTCCGGAGCTGATAGGAGGAGCGGTGAGAGGAGGACCGCAACATCGTTTTTCTTGAGTTCATCGGAGAAGGAAGACGCTTCCTCGCCGCCCACGATCACTCCCCTCTTCTTCCAATCGTTTAGCCACTTAAGGGCAGTGTTGATTTCCTCGTAATTGGAGGCGGCGATAAGCGGCTGAAGCTCTCCTTTGGCTAATTTCACAATCCCGTTCTCACTAAAGATGTCCGTCCTTCCCTCGTTTCGTTCGGCCTTCTGCATCCACTCATTCAACATCTCCTCGGCTCCCATGAGAGACGTCGGAGGCCGGTCCTCCCTTTCCATCTCTTTGCAGAGGGAAACTTTGAGAAAGCCTTCTTTCTTTAAAAGGGGCAGCCACAAGCTGTCCGTTCTTAATTTGAAAATCGAAGTGATGCCTCCGACTAGGTTTTCATTCCGCGGCGACAGGTTCACTGTGGTGATGCCTTGGGCGAGTGCCGTCCGGACTTCAGGGCTCGCAGGGTCATAGGCAGCAAAGGCCTCCAGGTCCGAGGTGACCACCCTGGAATTCTCCAGAAGGCGATAGTAGCCGGAAATATAGGTGTGGGCATCAACCAGACCCGGAGCAATGCATTTTCCGGAAAAATCTACGACGGTTCCCGCCGGCAGATCGCTGCCTTCGATGATCTTTTTGATCTTGCCACCTTCAATAAGAAGGCTGGCTTCGGCCAGCACTCCCCTCGGCCCCGAGGTATAGATCTTGGCTCCTTTGATAATCAGAGATCCGCTTTTTTCTTCGCTTCCCCAAGAAAGGGCGGTCATGAGAAAGAAAAAGAGAAAAAAAATCAGTAGAATTGGCTCTTTACGACTGCTCATTTTCATCTTTCCCCAACTTTCATGCCATTGACAAAAACGATCTCGACTTTAGATAAAGAATTTAAAGGTTCTCCCGTGAGAACGACCAGATCCGCGTCCTTGCCCTCTTCCAAACTGCCGACCCTACCTGAGACTCCAAGAATTTCTGCCGGGGTGGAAGTAACGGCCTTCAAAGCCTCAATCTCGGGGACGCCCTGGGCGACCAAAACGCATGCATAATATCTCATATACCGTGCCGAAAGTGGATAATTATCGGGCGGAATGAGTGCCAGCGGAATCTTGACCGCTCCCAGGTCACTCCAGTTTTTTGTTGATTTTGTGGAGGGGCTATCGCCACTCAACTCCTTGCCGCTATAGAAAAAATCCTCATCTTTGGCTTTGAGAAGGCCGGCCGCGTACCCTTTGGCTCCCCCAGGCAGGAGGGACTTTCGATAATCCAATACGGGATTGGAGAGAAGGCTTACGGAGGCAACCTTTAGCTGCGGGAGAACCTTTGGCCAATCTTCGCACTTTTCCAGCACAATCCTCAGACCAAATTCTTCTCCTAGCCTGAGTGCATTAAGAATTGAATCAGCCCGATGAGCTTCGATTCGCACCGGGATCTTTTTGTCCATGGCCTGGAGTAGGATTTCTTTCCCTTCATCTCTTTGGGGCTTCTCAGGCTCTTTGAGTTTTGGCTTATCAGAACCGTCCTTCTGGAATTCCTGGTATTCGGACTGCTTTTTTTCATACTTCTGCCATTCTTTCCTGTACTCCTGGGCCTGGAGGAAAAAATCCCGAATCCTTTGATACTGAGTCAGTCGGAGCAAGGATGAAGTTTTATTATTTTCCATGCTCTCCAGTTTCAATCTCAGTCCCGCTTTCTCTTTCAACACCTCAACCCCTCCCCTCTCTTGAGCCGGAAGTTTGACCACGGCTCCAAGTCCGCCGATAGTCCGGAAGGAAACAGGAGAGATATAGACGGTTGTTACTCCCTGCCTGACAATGTCGGGAACGGATTCATCAAAATAATTCATTCCTTCGAGAATATCCGCATCGGGATTTTCATCTCCGGCGAAGGCCCTGTCTTTCTCTGAGAGGAAAAGTGAGCTGGACGCACTGACGATTCCGGGAATCACGGTTTTGCCCGTAAGGTCAAGAACCTGAGCGCCTGGAGGAGGATCAATGTTCTTCCCCACGTTCTCGATCTTTCCAGCCTTGATCAAGATCATGCCGGGCTCGAGGATGCCGTTCGACCCCATGGTATAAATTTTCGCGTTCTTGAGCAGGATATATTCTTGTGCGGCAGAGCAGGGTTTTAATGGAAGCAAGAGCGAAAAAACAATCCATAAGCTTAAACTCCTTAGGCTAATAACGATTACCTTTTTCATTTGACCACCTGTCCTCTCCGTTTTTTGACCGGAATTCATAAAATCATTCTTTCTCGATAAATGCAACAAGAATCAGATCTAGAGCTCTCCAAAAAAGGTTTCGCCATGTATGATCACCATCTTCACTTTGGTTTTCAGGCTCAAAAGGTCTCCCGTTAAGATGACCAGATCGGCATCCTTTCCCGCCTCAATGCTCCCCACGCACGCCTAGACGCCCAGGATTTGCGCGGCATTGATGGTGATGGCCTTGATCGCTTCCTCTCGGTTCAGGCCGTATTTCACCGCCCAGGCCGCCTCGATAGTCAGTGTCCTGGGATAGGTCAAGAGATTCCTAAAGTTCTCCGATTGAATAACGATCTTAACGCCCGCCTTGGCCAGTCGCACCGGATTTTGAAACGTATCGAACTTATGTTTCAGACTTTCTCCCCAGCCCTCTCGGCTCGGTCCAACAATGCAATGGATACCCTTTTTGGCGTTATTCCCTTCTTGGACTTCCCCAGTTCGTCCGCATAATTCTTCGTTTCCTGCAGGTATTTCTTGACTGCAACCACAATTCCCATCTGGGTCCTGAGAGGATTCCAGTCGCTCACTTCTCATTCTCTTAATCTCCGGGTAGCTGAGGTCTATTTCCATGCCCGATGACGGAGACAGAACCCTGAGCGGAATGAATTTGTTTATGAGCTTAAAGACATACTTGTCCCCTGCTACAGACTTCCAGGTCCACAATTTTGGAGCCATATAAACAGTGGTAACCCCCGTTGCTACGATGTCGTCTGCCCCGTAGATCTTGCCATACGGAGAGAGAGAATTAACCACTCTGAAAAACGGCGAAAATAGGACCTTTGGTTCCTGATTGAGATCGTTGCCGAGACCGAGCCGGGTATTGGCGTCGACAAAGCCCGGATAGACCTTCAAGCCCCTGAGATCGATAGCTGCGGCCGCGGCTAGAATTTCAAAATCACCACCCACTTTCGTGATCTTGGCATCTTCAATGTGGACCATTCCGTTTTCAATTACGCTCTTGGTGACGGTGTCGATTCTTGCGTTTTTCAAAAGGACGACCGTTAATGGAGCGGAAAGGGCAAAGGAAGGGAATAAGATACTGGCGAGGACAATGATCGGAAATATGGACTTGAGATAACTCCTAGGCTTCATTATCTTTAATCTTTTCTTACGATCTGGATTTTCCTTTAGTTTCGCTGACCTGAATCGTTTCTTTGCTTAGGGGAGAAATATCTATCGAAACGACTACAACTGATTTTGTCTTGTCGCTCATTTTAGAGCTCTCGATAATTCTACCTCTATTCGTTTGATATCCTCTCTCTGAAGTCTTGAGCAAGAATCTCATCCTCAGATCCTTGAAGGATGTCTGATTTTCGTTCCTAAGGGTTGCCTGTCCAATCTTTTCGGTTCCGTCATTTTTCCCTGCGTAGATTAGCTTCAGCCTCCCCGCTTCGAACGCCGGATTATCGATGATTCGAGAATTTTCGATCTCAACGACCCGATAAGTTCCCTCAATCGTTGAGCCTGTCTCTATGGAAAGAGTCGGATGCTTTCCCACCTTCTTCTCTAGATTGGCATGACCGTGTCCCCAGAGATAGAGATCGATAGGATAACTGTTGAACAATCCGACGAGCTGGTTAGAACAACCATAAGCCTCGGGCACCCCCTGGGTAAAATCATAGTGGGCAAAAACGCAGAGTAAACCTTCTTTATTGTTTTTGTCGTGTTCCAGCTCCTGGATAAGCCAGGGCCATTGACTAGAATGGATCCCCTCGAGGGGAGTTTCGTATATTTTCTCGTAAGCCCCCATGTCGACACCGATGAAATAATCTTCGCCGTAGGGGAACGAGTAAAATTTTTGGCCAACGTATTTTCCATATTCGTCAAAACCATAGTACTGATACGGGGAGATCCAGAAATAGTGGTCGTGGTTTCCCGGAATCACAAACGTAGGGATCTCGAAGGCTGTGAGGGTGCGTCCAAACCGAAGGTACTCGGGCCTTGTCCCGTCGTCGGCGATGTCCCCCGTTATGATAACGAATTCCGGTGAAAAGAGATTGATCTCCTTTGCGATGAGCCTGAGTTTTTCATCGTGATCTCGGCTGTCCTTAGTGCCTTGAATGTGCGGATCGCTCAGGTGAATGAATCGGTATCTTTTTTTAAAATCAGAGATGATTCTCACCGCTCTCGAAGCCTGATCTTCCTGGCCGTCGAGAATCGTCCGAATTGAGTAGAAACCCTCAGCAATACCTTCCGGGATCCGGGCTCTGATGAGAACTCCAGGATCGAGTTTATTCATGATCATCTCAGATCCGTATTCTGCGGAGATGATCTTCAGCTCCCGGTTCAAGACCTTGTCAAAAAGAAACACTTGTGTTTTTCGAGGGCTCTTGGGATAGCGGCACTCGATTTCGAGGAGGCTTCCTTTTTTAAGAATCGCGGGAACAGACCCGATGGGGCGCTGGATGATCTCCAGGCTCCTGTAAGCTGTGCTTTCGTACTTAAGCACAAAATCGAATCTAGAGGATTGGCCTGCTTTGATTTCGACATTCTTAAGTTCTTGCGGGACAAGATTCTCCTCAACAGAGGGATTCTGAGTGTTTCCAGGGTAGCCGAATCCATGGTTGGAATCAGGCTCGATCTCAACTTCATAGGCTCCCCCGTTGAGACCAAAAAAAGTCGGGATCCTCCCTTCCGGCGTTGTTCTCAATATGGTTTTGAGGATTCCACCTTGTAAGAATTTAAGAACTATATCCGCAAGGGGCGTCTGATATTCGTCCTTTGCAGAAATATCAAGTTGGTTCAAGGGATTGGAACTCACTCGGATCTTATCGATGCAGACGAAGCCTCGCTTGACCGAGATTTCAAGCTCATGATCTTTGGGCTCTAAGCCTGAAGCAACGAGAAACTCATTCCAGCCTCTTTTGTCGGTTTCGGAGAGATCGATCTCGGGCTGGCTCTTCCCATCGATGTGAATTGTGACGATTCCTGGACTATAGGTTTTCCATGATTCCCACATGACGTCGTATTTTGGGGACGCGTAGTATCTCTGAAGAATATTCAGATCTCCTCCATGGATGGAAAGAGTGAGAAAAGAACCTTTCCATTTTAAGCGCAGGGAGTCTCCGGCGTGGCTGGATTGAAGCCAGTTCTTCCCCGCATCGGCCATTTCAACCCAAGCCCCTCTTCTCTCGACCAACGCCTTGTCCTCGGCATCAATGAGTTGGCCCGCTTCGGTGGAACGAACGGTCACCTTGAAGGCGGCAGAGGCCATATTCGTTCCGTCATTGGCCTCGACGATAATGTTCTCCTCTCCCGTCCAATTCTGATCCGGCAAAACGTTGATGTAGCGATTTAAATCCACGCTCACACGGGCCGAGCCCTGGAGAGAAGACTCTCGCGAGGACATCACGCTGAAGAGAATCTTTGAAATCGGGGTGTCCGGATCGGAGATAAACTTCCATAAATCAATCACCCGCTCTGCTTTGGTATTCTCGTCCAAGGTCAGATCCGGAATTTCCGCAAAGACAGGCGGGAAACTCGTGGCTTTATTAACTTGTGAGTGACAGGGCAGGAAGAGCCCCAAAAGGAGAAATGCTATCAGGGTCGGGAGCGGCTTATTTCGATTTTTAATAGAAATCCTTTTCGCCATAAACGATCTTGCTATCCTTACAGAGGCCTCTTCCTTATTATGAGAAATATATAAGCAGATAGTAATTCCCCTATTGTCTTTTGTCAAGCTTATTTTGATTTGTTTTAATTGGATGTTCGTGAATCTGCAGACGTAAGTCCGCAGATGAAGAGCATTCCCAAGTCTTCGGTCGTATATGATAGAATAGAGCCGTGGAGATCAGCAAACAGGCCCACTGTGCCTACCTGTGCATGTATCGTATTGTCAGGATACCTCGGTACAGATATGGGGGATCGGAGAACGAGGTAGATGAGTATCTGACGCTCCCGCAACCGGTCCGTGCAGATTGAATCCTATCGGGGTGACCAGTTTATGGGCCTACAAGACTTGGGGTCGATCGGGGCAGGGCAAACCGAACTATAGCAGACGGTCCAAAAGGCTATGCTGGGCGAGTGGCGGGAGCGTATCATTTTCAATGGATCGTATGCCGGCGACTTGAGATACACGATGGCCAAGGGCGGCGAATAAGCGCTCGGCAGGGGCGTGAACCGCTCCCCCCTGCACCTCACATCCCGGAAAAAAGCGGCCGATCAGTTGATCGTCAGCGATTCGCTCCCCGCGGATCCAAGGCCAAATCGACGAGGTCAGCCAAGTCCGCCAAGTGGTCTTTGGTCACCTCATCAGACGCAATCGCCGATTTCTCAAGCAAGAGTCGGCGAAGGGCTTTCAGCTCCGCCCGGATGGCCGCCCGGCTGTCGTCGTTCCGTATCATGAACGTGGGTCCCGACGCTCCGGGCATTGCCGTCCCGCCCTGGGCTCCGGCCTGAGGCGGCGCCAGCCGGCCGTTTAGGATTTCAATGTAAGCCCTCTGCAGGTTGCGACGATACGGATCGATCACGACTTGGGGTCCGGTCAGCTCTGTGAAGATGCCCGATCGCAAGTCCGCGAGAAGCTCGATGATGGTATAAGCCTGATCGCCGAGGATGGCTGCGTGCTCCTGGAGACGGCCGATCCGGGCTTGCCCGAGGAGATCGTTCAATATGCCCTGTTGGAGGCTTACTAGCCTGCCCTGGCCGCTCGAGGGTTCGATCTTGCGTACGATATCCGCGGGCTCGAGCCAGGCGGGCGTCTTGAAAACGTTCCCGTTGAGGAATTTCACGGCCTCCTGCTGACGGGCCTTGGGGATGGGCTGAAAGCGGACCCCGGGCGCCAGCCCGACCTTGGGCTCGCTATCGTAACCGCCGATGATGTTGGCCACGTGCCCGGCTTCGAGGCGCAGCTGGTCCCAGATCGCCGAGTACATGTGGCCGAACTCGTCGTAATTTTCACCGGCCTTGAGGACGGCCCCCTCGAGCATGTTCACGACCCGCTTGAGGTTCC
>Ga0187878_1002425_pt1 | contig 16524 bp, 11 predicted proteins | sample June2016WEW_17_1_FD_132979 | JGI IMG/M metagenome (GOLD analysis project Ga0187878, IMG submission 132979) | Peatland microbial communities from SPRUCE experiment site at the Marcell Experimental Forest, Minnesota, USA - June2016WEW_17_150 | ecosystem: Environmental > Terrestrial > Soil >...
GACCGGCTGTAAACCCCGGCCCTAATCCGATGACGAGTGGCGCATCGTGAATCTGAGTGCCGAGATTACGCTTGGCAACGATGGCGTCTACGACAACCTCGGGCTTAAGCATTGCGACACTTTCACCGTTCGGGTCTACAATGACGGGGATCACATTTTGGCTCCACGCGGCTTTTGCCTCCGTGGCGTTCTTCACGCAGCGCGCTGTCAGCCCTTCCACCGTTGCCTCGACGTCGTAAACCGCCTCGCAGAAGGCCACGGTGCGGCGAATGGCAACCGGTTGTTTCAGTTCCGTCATGACGACACGGAAGCCTGCACGACACAGCCGCACGGCAACTCCCGTCGCCAGGTCACCTGCGCCTTTGATCAGCACTCGCACGTCGTCAAACACATTTCCTCCACCACCAACTCACTTGCTCACATTACCACCCGCCGGCCCTCCCGTGGATCATTTTATTGCCAATGGGACGGTTTTCAGGCGTCGTTCCGGCCCAGCAAAATTCCTCGGGCTGTGCGCAGAACGTGGGGATACGACAAAGCGGAATGATGCGCCAGGGGAAACATCACGACCCTGCACCGGACTACGGTACTATGTGAGTGCCGGTTTCACCTCTGAGCGCGCTCCCGATATTCTCCGGATTGGTGATGATGGCGTGCTTACCGCCGGCTTCCAGGTACCAGATGATGGCCTGCATCTTGGGCGCCATGGAGCCTTTGGCAAAATGCTTGCCCTCGGCGGAGTACTGCTTGGCTTCTGCCAGGGTCATCCTGTCGATCCACTTCTGTTCGGGCTTGCCAAAGTTGAGCGCTACCTTTTCCACTGCCGTTGAGATGAGGAACAGGTCAGCCTGTATCGCGCGGGCCAGCAGGCTGCTCGCGTAGTCTTTGTCAATCACGGCGGCCGCGCCTGCATAGTCGCCATTGCCAGTGTCGACGACTGGAATGCCGCCGCCTCCAACGGTGATGACAATGATCCCGGCGGCGATCAGGACCTTGACTGTCTCCAGTTCAACGACTTCCTTGGGCACCGGGGAGGCCACCACGCGCCGCCATCCGCGGCCCGCATCTTCCACGACATCCCACCCCATTTCATTCTTACGCTGCATGGCTTCGGCCTCGTCCATGAACCCGCCGATGGGTTTTGTCGGCGTCTTGAACGCGGGATCGTCCCGATCCACCAATACCTGCGTGATGACGGTGGCGACATTCTTCTTGATGCCGCGGTGGAACAGGATGTTCTGCAGGTTCTGTTGCAGCCAGTACCCAATCGCGCCCTGGGTATCGGCGCCCAGCGTGTCGAGAGGCACGTCGTGCAACCCTGCGATCTTGTGCGCGATCTCGGTACGCGCCAGCATAAAGCCGACTTGCGGCCCGTTGCCGTGACCGATGGCGATGTTCCAGCCGGCCTCAATCATGTCAGCGATATGGGTGGCCGTCTCTCTGGCTGCCTGGTACTGGCATTCGATGGTCTGGTGTTTCGAGTCCTTGATCAGCGAATTGCCGCCGATGGCTACGACCGCTGTTTTGGTTTTTGCGTTCATGGTTGATGGTCCTCACTAGCCGATGTTCTTTGGGTCTGTCACGACTTATGCACCGGTGGTGGCCGCGTGAATAACGCGCAGAGTTTTCATCACGCTCTCCAGAGCCTCTATCAAGCGCTGGTTTTGGGCCGGGTCGCCCACCGTGATCCGCAAGAATTCCGGAAGGTCATAGCCGGTGCAAGGCCGGACGATGACACCTTTTTCGAGCAGCCCTTGAAAGACCTGACCGGCCTGTGGGCCTACTCGTACCAGGACAAAGTTGGCGTGACTCTTGACGCAGAACAACCCCAGGCGCTCAAACTCGCGATACAGGAAAAGCCGCCCGGCATGATTGGCCGCCACCGTTGCCTTTCGGTAGGCATCGTCGTCCAAAGCCGCGATGCCCGCCACTTGAGCCAGCAGATTGACCGCAAAGGGTTCCTTTATTTTGTGCATCGGAGCCAGGATGTCGGGATCTGCAATAGCATATCCCAGTCGAATGCCTGCCAGCGCATAAATCTTGGAATAGGTGCGCATGATGAGCGCGTTCTTGCGCCCTTCGTGGATATAGCGCAGAGTCTCCGGGTACTCGGTCGAATCCACGAACTCGTAGTACGCTTCGTCGAAAACGACGAGGACGGGATCGGGCACCCTTTTCATAAGGGCTTCCACCTCGGCGGCCGTATTCATCGTGCCCGTCGGGTTGTTCGGATTGCAGACAAAGATCAGCTTGGTCCTGTCGGTGATGGCACCCGCCATCGCATCCAGGTCAAGTCCATGGTTCTTGGCCGGCGTCTTGATCAGCTTCGCCCGCATGACGTGGGTGTAAATGTCATAGACGGGAAAAGAGGACTGGCCGACGATTACCTCATTGTCATCGTCCAGATAGGCCAGGCAGGTTTGCATGATAATGCCATCGGCTCCGTTTCCCACGGCCACCTGTTCGGGCTTCACTCCCAACCGGGACGCAAGCGCCTGACGAAGGTAATAGCTCTGCCCGTCCGGATAGGAATTCAGCAGACAAAGGGCGTTTTTTACCGCTGCAACCGCCTTGGGTGATGGCCCCATCGGGTTTTCATTGGACGCCAGCTTGATGACGTCCCGCAGGCCATATTCTCTCTGCACTTCCTCGATGGGTTTGCCCGGCACATACGGCTTGATGGGATCCAGTCCACGCTGTGGGCGGATGAGTGTTGTCATACCTTTTCTCCTTGATCGTTGCTTTCGCTTATCACACGCACATCTCCCACCACCAAACCCTTTGAAAGCACAAACACCGGATTCAGATCAATCTCGGCAATTTCGGGATATCGGAAGGGGAGGTGGGAAAACTTAACCAGGGTCTCCGCCAGCGCCTCCAGGTCACGCGCCGGCTGCCCGCGGACTCCCTGGAGGATCGGAAACGCGCGAATCTCGCGAATCATCGCCTCGGCCTCGATGCGATCCACCGGAGCGACCCGCAGAGAGATGTCGCGCATGACTTCGGTGTAGATTCCGCCCAGGCCAAAGGCGACCACAGGGCCGAACTGCGGATCGCGCGTGATTCCCATCAGTACTTCTTGAGCGTTACGAATCATGGGATAGATCACGACGCCGCGGAAATCCTTGGAGGCGGCGGATTTCCTGATCGCATCGAAGGCAGTAGTTGCCGCTGCTTCTGTCCGGATATCCAGAGCCACACCGCCCCATTCGGACTTATGCAGGATCTCGGGCGACACGACTTTCATCGCGACCGGGTAGCCAATCTCACGACAGCCCTGTAGCGCTTGTTCAACGTTGGCGGCAAAGCGGAGCTCCGGCGTGGAAATTCCGTTTTCTCTCAGCCATGCCATCGCCTCCGGCTCCAACATCCGGCCGCCACAAGGCAGTTTTTTCTCTTCGTGCGGAGCCTCGGGCCGTATCCGCAGAGAGGTTTTGTAGGCCTCATAGTCGGCCATCCGTGCCAAAACGGTTACGGCACGCTCACCGGTCGCGTAATTCGGATTGCCTCGTTCCCTCAGATACGCAATTGCATCCGCGACGATCCGGCCGGCCATGAAGTTTACAACGACCGGTTTGCCGGCCCGGCGTGCAGCAGCGCACACTCCGCGTGCCAGCGCGACCGAATCCATGTGGGGTGTGGACACATCCAGCGCCAGCGCGGCATCGTATTCTTCCAGCAAAGCCAGCAGGGTCTCCCGATAGCCGGCCTCGGTTCCCTCGACCGTCAGGTCAATCGGATTTCTGAGCGCGCAGTGAGCAGGCAAAAACTGTCGCAGCCGCTCACGCAGTCGGGGGCTTGGTTCCGATATTTCAAGTCCGATCTCTTCAGCCCGGTCTGCCGCCAGCACGCCCGGCCCGCCCGAATTGGTCACGATGGCGACCCGGCGGCCCTTGACCGGTGGAAGCTGCACGAAGCCCTTGCACAGGTCAAACATCTCCTCCACGCTGCTCACGCGGATCGCGCCGCATGACCGCAACGCCGCGTCGTAAACGGCATCGGAGCCGGCCATCGAGCCGGTGTGCGAAAGCGTCGCTCGTTGTCCCGATTGGCTGCGTCCCGACTTGATGACGACGAGCGGCTTATGCCGCGTGAACTCGCGTACCGCACCAAGGAACGCGCGTCCAGCAGCAACGCTCTCGATGTACAGCGCGCCGACTCGCGTCTCGGGGTCCTCTGCCAGATAAGGCAGCAAATCGATCTCATCCAGATCTACTCGATTGCCGTAACTGAGAAACTTGCTGAAACCCATCCCCTGCTCTTCGGCCCAAGAAAGCACTGCACCGCCCAGCGCCCCGCTTTGTGAAACAAACGCCACCTCACCTTTGGGCGGGCGTGTCTCGATCGATCCGAACAGATTGTGATGCGTGTTGACGATGCCCGCGCAGTTCGGGCCGACGACGCGCATGTCGTACTGGCGAGCGAGGCGCCTGATTTCTTCCTCGCCTGCCTTGTTTCCTACCTCGGAGAATCCTGACGAGATCACCACGATGGCCTGGATACCGGCATGGCCGCAGTCCTCCAGCACCGCCGGCACCGTCGGAGCTGGTGAGGCAATGATCACCAGATCTACCGGCCCGTGGATCTGGGTCACGGCACTGAAGCCAGGGACGCCGAACGCGCCCTGAGCCTTGGGATTGACGGCGTAAATATTCTGAAAACCGCCGTCTACGATCTGGCGAACCAGCTGGTAGCCGATCTTGCCCTCGGCAGTCGAACCCACGACCGCCACACCGCGAGGATAAAACAGATTGTGAATGGCTGCCGTCCTGCTATTGGTATGCATAAGACGATTTCAATCACCCTCAATTAAGCACCATTCGTGACTGTTGCGAAAACAGAAACAGAAAGCCAAGAACGTCGGTATCGGGATCGGTATCGGGGTCGCAGTCGCAATCGGTCTTGCTGGTCCGCCAAAGCCGATTGCGATCGCGACCCCGATTCCGATACCGACAAATTCCGACCAGAGGGGTATGACGTTTTCATGCGCGTAGGTGCGCCCCAAGCGCAAGAGAGGCTGTTCCCCAATTTCCCGTCACTGTGTCACGGCCTCGTGTGATTGAGCCCCCAGGCCTGCCTGGAATGCGAAGATGTTGCGTTCCACGCCGCGCTTCCAACGGGTTCGCAACACCTGTTCCACATCGGCAGGTGACAGCAGTTCGCCCAGGGCAGTCTGCTTCAGGGCAACCGCCAGAGTATAGATATTGTCCGGCACGGGCGAGCCTTCAAACATGGGAAGACTCTCCTCTGGAATGCAGTGAATCCTGCCCCCCGCGTTCAACGCATCCCGAGCCGCGTCAAACACCTGATCCAGTGTGGGGTAAGGGGCCTTGCCCAGCATTACGGCTGTCGGAGCCCAGACATGTGCGAATAATACAAAATCGCCGCCTGGCTTGACATAGCGGATCGCCTTGAGCGCTTCCGAGACTTCGGTGGCGATGATCATGTCGGCTCCTTTTTCCGGGATGGCCGGTCCGATCGTTGCGCGACCCAGCCGCAGTTGAGCCTTCACGAATCCGCCACGCTGGGCCATGCCCTTGGTCGGATAAAAGTTGACCGGTATGCCCTTGCGAAAAGCCGCTTCTGCAATGAGCTCGCCTATGGTGAGGACGCCCTGACCGCCGACGCCGACAAGGTAGATGTCGTAGGTAACGGGTTTCGTGAACCCCGTGTTCCGTGAAGTGTCATTTGTCATAGGGTTACCTCTTCGACCAGGATGGCGTCTTGATTGCAGGTCGCCGCGCACAAACCGCAGCCGTAGCACAGATTCTCATCAATAACGACGGCATTTTCTCCCAGCGAGATCGCCGGGCAGCCTGTCTGGATGATGCAGAGCTTGCATAGATTGCAATTTTCTTCGACGACTTTAATCTGACCCGCTTCCAGCCCTCGCCGCTTTGCGGGCATGGAGCACTCCTCCCGTGCGAGCACGACCTTCACCCCCGGCAGTTTGAGTGCGTTCTGGATCACCTTTGTGGTGTCTTCCAGGTCGAATGGCCGCACGATCCAGAACTGATCTATGCCGAGCGCGGGCACGATCTTGGCTATATCCAGCCTGGTATCGCCGGACTGCTGGAACTTCTCTGCTGTGCCCGGATTGACTTGCATCCCGGTCATGCTCGTCCAGCCATTGTCCAGGATAACGAGCGTCAGCGGCGTCTGATGTTGAACGGCATTCAGCAAGCCTGGAATGCCCGCGTGATAAAACGTGGAATCCCCGATGGTAGCGATGACGGGCGTCGTGACGCCGGCGCGCACATAACCTTGGGCAAGGCCCAAGCTGGCTCCCATGGAGACTTCGGTCGACACCGTGTTGAACGGAGGATTCATTCCCAGGATGGTACAGCCGATGTCGCCCGTCACCATGACATCGTTCTTCTTGAATCCGGCTTTCCTGATCGCCGTATTGATTGCCATGAATGTGCCGCGATGTGGGCAACCCGCGCAGACGGTGATAGGGCGCGCGGCAGCCAGCTTTTCCGCATCAGTCTTGCTCTGGAACAGGTCGGAAGGAATTTGCAGATCAAGGGCCGCGCCGATGCCCTTGACTACATGGGATATCCCATATTCGCCGATGCGGCCGAACACGCCGCTCAGTTTTCCGACGATCCTGCCCTCGAAGCCGAGGCGGTGCGCTTCCACGTAAATGCCCTTCTCGATGTGTGGCTCCAGTTCCTCCAACACCAGGACCGTGTCGCAGTGGCCCAAGAGGGCCCTCACCCGTTCCGTCGGGAACGGATGGACGGCCTTGAGCTGCAGCAGGGAAGCGTCACTCGGAATGAAGCCAAAGCGCGCGGCAATCTCGAAGCCTTCCTCCAGGTAGGAGTCGACCATGCCGCCCACGACGATACCCAGCCCCCGCTGCTTGCCAAGCCGCAGCGGATTCAGCCCGGCATCGGCGATCCACTGGCCTGCCTTCTCCAGCCGAGCGATCAAATCGCGATGCTGGGTCATGCAGATTGCCGAGCCGGCCTTGGTGAACCTATTGATGTCGTGAAGCAGCACGGGCTTCCGCTCCGGCCAAACCGGCGGGTTGTCGGCCACATTAACGCCGGCATACGAACTGCAGTTGGCGGTCACCAGTCGGACAAACACCGGCGAACCGGTCTTTTCGGAGAGATCGAATGCCATCTGGGTGAGCCGATAGATTTCGTCGGGGGATGACGGATCGAGCATGGGCAGGTCGGCCATGATTGCGAAGCCGCGCGAGTCCTGTTCTGCCATGCCCGCGCTTACGCCGGGGTCATCGGCGACATAGATTACCAGTCCGCCTACGATGCCGGAGTAGGCGATCGAGATCAGGGAGTCGAATGCCACGTTGACGCCCGCCATCTTCATCGTGCACATGGCGCGTTGTCCGGCCCACGCCGCTCCCGCCGCCACTTCGAACGCGACCTTTTCGTTAACACTCCATTCGACGTGGACACCTGGCGGGTTCATTGCCAGCAGGCTGGCAAGCGCTCCCGTGGACGGCGTGCCGGGATAGCCGGCCACCATCTTTACCCCCGCGTGCAACGCGCCCCATGCTAAGGCATCGTTGCCCGTCATCAACTTCATTCCCAAATTGCACCTCCCTGACCTCTCCTATCCCCATCCGGGGCGGACGGCTATCACGGTTTCAGCGGGTCAACACAAGATTCGAGCGTCGGCAGGAACCGCCCCTGGCCTGGTTGCGCCGCGATCTCGCCCTGCCACAGGACGCGTTTGCCGCGCTGGAAGGACATCTCCGGCCAGCCCAGCACGGTGCGGCCCTCATACAGTGTGTACCCGGCGTTCGAGTGCTGATTCCCGGCGCGGATGGCAAATTCGCGCGCCGGGTCGAACACGACGAGGTCTGCATCGGCGCCGACCGCAATCGTTCCCTTGTGTGGGTACAGCCCGAAGATGCGCGCGGGGTTTTCACACAAAACCTGCACGAGCCTGACGGCGCTGATGTGCCCCCGGTTGACGCCGCTGTCGTAGGTTACCGGCAAAAGGGTCTCGACCTGCGGCGAACCAAAACCCTGCGCCAGGAAATCGCCGTTCAAATCTTTGGCCTTGGGGGCATGATCCGACGCGACGACCGAAAGCGTTCCGTCGCGCAATCCGCCCCACAGCGCCTCGCTGTCCGCGAAAGAACGAATCGGCGGACCGATTTTGGCGAGCGCGCCACGCCGCTAGAGGATGTCCTGCGTCAGGCTGAGATACTGCGGGCAGGTCTCGGCAAAGACGGTCAACCCTTCTTCCCGTGCCAGCCGGATGTGACGCAGCACACGGCCGGCGGTGACGTGCGGGATGTACACCTTGCAGCCCACGACTTCGGCAAGGCGGATCGTGCGAAAGACGCCTTCCTCCTCCAGCGCCGCCGGACGCGACGCGTTAAAGAACTTGGCCGATGCGTTCGGGCCTTTGAGGTATTTGTCCTCGAGATAGTCAATCGCGCCGCCGTTTTCGCAATGGACAATGGCCATCCCGCCCCGCCCCGCCAAAATGTCCATCGCCTTGATGAGCTGATAATCGTCGGTGTACCAGCCTTGCTTGAGATAGGTCAAAAAAAACTTGAACGTGCGGACACCCAGTTCCATCACGGCCGGAATTTCCGGCACCTGCCTGGGCGCTTCGAACATCCCGCCGTGCAGGCCGAAGTCGAGCCGGGAGCGCGCCGCCGCGTCCTTGAGCATCTCTTCGACTTTTTGCAGCAAGCTGTCGCCCGGGCGCGCATAGGCGAAGTGTAGAAGCGTCGTCGTACCGCCATAAGCCGCGACACGAGAGCTAGCCTCGACATCATCCAGGTAGACTGGATGCACGTGCACGTCGATGATGCCCGGGAAGATGTACTTGCCGGTAGCGTCCACGACCTCCGATGCGCCTGCGCGAGGCAGGTTCGCCTCAACGGCGATGACGGTCTCGCCGCGCACGCCCACGTCGGCTCGGCGCACCCCTGAACCGGTCACAACGGTGCCACCCGCGAGAAGCAAGTCGTATTGTTTGTCCATGGCCCAGCCTTTATCAGATATTGCGCGAAGCGGTTTAGAGTTCGGGGCCGTAGCATCGCTTTGTTACGCCGCAAGGTTGTGCCGCTGCACTCCAGAGGCTTCGCCGTGTTTTCCCTACTTCTTCGCCCCATCGATCGCCGCTAACACTCGTTCGGGGGTCAATGGCAACTCATGAATCCGGATGCCGATTGCATCCGCGACGGCGCTGGCGACGGCTGGCGCAGCCGGCGTGAGCGAAGGCTCGCCAATCCCTTTCGCGCCGAACGGCCCCACCCCAGTCCCCGACTCAAGGATGATAACCGTGGTGGTCGGAAAGTCCTTGCAAGTCGGAATGAGGTACTCGGACAGCGACGGTGTTTGAATAACGCCGTCCTTTACGATGAGGTCTTCCATCAGCGCGTAACCGAGGCCCTGCATCCCGCCGCCTGCAATCTGTCCCTCGACCGCCGCTCGGTTGATCGCGCGCCCGATGTCGTGGCACGCCGCGGCCTTGAGCACCGTGATCTGGCCGGTCTCGGTGTCCACGGCAACCTCGACCGCGTAAGAGCCGAAGGTGAAGTCAGGAAAGACGGGTCCCTGGCCGGTCTCGGGGTCGATCGGATCCTTGAACGGCGCCTTGAACATTGCAAGGCTTGCGAGATGACTGCCTTCGGCGGCGCAACCCTTGGCCAGATCAGGCAGGTCGATGAACCGCGACGGGTCACTTTTGACAAACGCACGCCCTTCCGCCATGTCGAGGTTTTCGATCTCCGCAGCGAGAGTCTTGGACGCGTGCTCGAGCAAGACCTTGCGCACGTTCGTCGCTGCCATGAGCGTTGCGTTCCCCGACATATACAGCTGTCGCGTGGCCGTCGATGTGCCTGAAAGCGGTGTGATCGCCGAGTCGGTGCAGTAGATCGAGACGCGATCCAACGGCACGCCCAACACTTCAGCGGCGATCTGGCACAAGCTGTTGGCCTGCCCCGCGCCGAGTTCCGGCACGCCTGCGCGAACAGTTACGGTGCCGTCCAACTCGACGCCGACCCACGCTTGGGAGGTGTCATGCAGCCACATGATCCGGCCGTAACTTTGGAAGTAAGAGGAGAATCCTTGCCCCACTTTGATCGGGCCGCGTTCGGGTGTCTTCCCGCCGAGCGCCTCCATCGAGCGCGTGGCCGTTTCCTCGAGCCAGGCCGCGCTTTCGATGGGCTGCCCGGTCGCGGTGGTGTCGCCCGTGCGGACGTAATTGACCTTGCGCACTTCGAGTGGATCCATCCCCAGCCTTTCGGCGATCGCGTCCATCTGCTGTTCGTACGCGAAGCACGCCTGCGGGCCGCCAAAGCCACGAAACGCGCTCGTGTACGGATTGTTGGTCGCGATCGTGGCGGCGTCCACGTGGAGGTTGTCCACGCGATACGGGCCGGTCGACATGACGAGGGTGTAGAGTAACACGTAGGGGCTAAGGTAGGGATATGCGCCCGAATCCGAAACCACTTCGATCTCGGCGGCGGTAATACGCCCGTTCGTTTTGACGCCTGTGCGATGCCTGATCACGTAGGGATGCCGCTTCGAGTGGCCGAAGATCGATTCTTCGCGCGTATAAACCAGTCTTACGGGGCGGTTGGTATGTTTGGCGAGCAAGGCCAGGTAAATCTCCACCGTGACATCCTCTTTGCCGCCAAATCCACCGCCGACCATCGTGCCTTGGATGCGGATCCTGTTTTGGGGAACTCCTACCGCGCGCGCGATGCTGCGGAAGTGCTCGATTACCTGGGTCGAGACCCGGATGGTGATGACGCCGCGCTCATCGATCCAGGCGACGCCTGCTTCCGGCTCGAGATAGGCGTGTTCCTGGTAACGCATGCGAAAGGTATTTTCGACGACATGATTGGCCTCAGCAAAGCCCTTTTCCAGGTCTCCTTTTCGAATCTTCCAGCGCGCGACGACGTTGTCCGGAGGGTGGAGAATTGGTGCGCCCGGCTTCATCGCCTCGAGCGGATCGTACACGCCCGGCAACGGCTCGTACTCGATGTCGATCATCCGCATGGCTCGCTCGGCGATGTCGAGCGTTTCGGCGGCGATGAGCGCGATCGGCTCGCCGTAAAAGCGCACGCGATCAGATGCCAGCACCGGCACGTCGGATCCGGTGCGCTGCTTTTGTCCCGTCTGGCCGGGCATATCCGAAACCAGCTTGGCATTGGGCACGTCCGCTGCCGTCAGCACGCAAACCACACCGGCCATAGCCCGGGCATTGCTCACGTCCAGCCGCTTGATCAACGCCGATGACTGCGTGCTCCGAAAAACTTTGGCATGCAGCATGAGGGGCAGGGAAAAGTCGCCCGCGTAAACCGTCGAACCGACGGCCTTGCCCATGGCGTCGACACGGCGCAGCGGTTTGCCTATCTGGCGCAGTTCGGGAAGATTCGTAGGCGGCAGCTGTTTGGCCGTATACCTGCTCATCGCGCGCCCCCTTTCCCTGACGACATTTTGTCTGCGGCGGTTCTAATCGCATCAATGATGTGGCCGTAGCCCGTGCAGCGGCACAGATTGCCCTCTATGGCTTCGCGAATCTCCTGTTCGGTCGGGTGCGGGTTGCGATCCAGGAGTGCCTTGGCCGCGATGATGAGTCCGGGACTACAATAGCCGCACTGGATGGCGCCGGTGTCGGCAAAGGCTGAGTGCAGCGGGTGGGGCTGCTCGGCTGTCCCAAGTCCGGCGACTGTCGTGATATCCGCTCCGTCGGCCTGCCAGGTCAAAACGAGACAACTGTTGACGGCTTCGGCAGAATCCGCCCCCGGTAATCGCAGCAATATGGCGCACGCTCCGCAATCGCCTTTTTCACACCCGCACTTGACGTCGGTATAGCCCAGGTCGCGCAGCGTCGTCAGCAATGTCACGTTGGGCTCGAGAGCAATGTGGTGCGCGCGCCCGTTGATGTTCATGGTGATAACTTCCGGCTTCATGATTGCTGCCTCCCACTTGCCTGGGATTCGGCGATCTGCGTCAGGAGGCGGCGCAATATCACTTGTGCCATGCGCCGGCGATAGGCCGCCGTGCCCCGAATATCGTCAATCGGATGAGTTGCCTGCACCGCAAGGTTCGAGGCTGCCTCGATCACTCCGGCCTCGAGCGGCTGGCCCAGGAGTGCCGCCTCAGCTTCACGTGCGCGGACGGGCCGGGGTGCTGCCGCGCCGAGGGCAATGCGCGCCTGCGAACAAAGACCTCTTTCATCCCATACGACCATCGCCGCGGCGTTGATTACAGAGCAGGCATCCGCTTTGCGAAGGCCGATCTTGTAAAAACCCGCCGCACTGCGCGGATGCGGCACCTGCCAGCGGATGGATGCCAGCAGTTCGTCTGGTTGCAGCAGAGTCTTGTTGACATCGACTACGAACTCATACAGCGGCAGATAACGGGTCTTATCCTTGCTCATCAACTCGACCTCCGCGCCGAGTGCGAGGAGCGGCGGTGCCGTATCGGCGGCAGGCGATGCGTTCGCCAGGTTTCCCGCCACCGTCGCGCGGTTGCGCACCAACGGGTTTCCGAGAAGGCCCGCCGCCTGCCGGAGCGGGAGGCCGTGTTCGGCTATCAGCGGATGAGCCAGCAATTCGCTGATCGTCGTGCCGCCGCCGACAACGAGGTGGCCATCGTCGCGCCGGATGCCGCGCAGCTCGCGAAGCCTGCCCACGTCCATCAACTTCTTAGGCGAGCGGTGACCATCGCGCATTTCAACGATCAGGTTCGTGCCGCCTGCCAGCGGGACGACATCGGGAGCATGTTCGGCCAGCATGGCCAGCGCCTCCGACAATGTGTTTGGCCTGAGGAAATCAAATTTGGGCAACATAGGGCGCCTTCCTTAAATTCACCGATCCCGTGCACGAAGCGCCTTGGAGTGCGGCAGCTTGCTGCCGCCTTCGTTCAGCGATCCAATCTTCGCAGCTATAGCTTCAGATGGCCCATGCCAAAGACGGAAGCGCCATGGACTTACAGCGGCTTCAGCCCATAAAGCAGCAGCAAGCTGCCGCACTCCAAGGCGCCTCCGGCGCGACTTCATGGCAGCAGTGCGCCGGGACATAAAGAGGCTTCCGAAGCCGATAAGGTCCAGGCCATGACGCCCGCCCTCCACAGGCTCCGCTTATTCAGCACAGTCCATGACGGCGCGGACGATGCTCGCATAGCCTGTGCAGCGACAGAGGTTGCCGCGCAGATAATGCCGCACATCGTTTTCCGTGGGATGCGGATTTTCCGCCAGCAGAGTCTTGGCCGTCAGCAGCATGCCGGGCGTGCAGTAACCGCACTGGTACGCTGCGAGATCCAGAAATGCTTCCTGCAGCGGGTCGAGGTTGCCATTCGGTTTCTGCAGTCCTTCCACCGTAAGAATTTTGCGGCCCGCCGCCGAAACCGCCAGCATGAGGCACGCAAGCACCGGTTGCCCGTCTACCTGGACTGTGCAGGCACTGCACTCGCCGATGCCGCATCCGTACTTGGTGCCGGTCAGCTGCAGCTGCTCGCGCAGGACGTTGAGCAACAGGTCGTTGGTCTCGACCCAGGCCTGGTGTTTCGTGCCATTGACGTCCAGCTCGATCCATCGTTTCTCGTTTGCCCCCATGAGCTCTGTTCTGATGGATCCAGGCGCGCAGAGCCTCGGCATCTTTGTGGCAAAGGACGAAGGCTCTTTGTTTCGACCGGCTTTGGCGCGCTGCCAAGCACGATTGAACCCGTCCAATGCGAGAACTCGCACCGCCGCGCGACGATACCATGCCTCCGAGCGCACGTCGTCGATCGGTGTGACTTCATCCGCCGCCATCTGCGAAGCCCTTTCTGCCAGCTCTTCGCCGAACAGCTGGCCGATCAGCATGCGCTCCGCTTCCGGGGTGCGCATCGGCGTGGGCGCGACAGAGCCAAAGGCCATCCGACAATCGAGAACCCGGTTGCCGTCCCGCACGATCATGATCGCTCCGCTCGCCTTGGCGATGTCGGCGGTCACACGGGAGATCTTCAGGAATGCGCTCCCCGTTCCGGCTTCCGGCAGCGGAAGAATGACATAAGTAAGCAGTTCTCCATTTTGGAGGGCCGTCTTGCCGGGGCCGACGAAGAATTGTTCCAGCGGCAAACGTCGATTGCCGGCGGGGCCAGCGATTTCCACCTCCGCGCCCTCAACAATCAACGCGGGAGCCGAATCAGAGGCCGGCGAGCCGTTGGCCAGATTGCCCCCGATGGTGCCCATCGTCTGCACCTGTGCCGTGCTGAAGCTGGCGCAGGCCTCCGCGAGGGCCGGATAGTGCTCTTGAACGTGCGGGTCAAGCTCGATCGAGCGGATCGTTGCGAGCGTGCCGACGTGCAGCCGTCCGTCCTCGAGCGCTATTCGATCCAGTCCCGGGATCCTGGCGAGGCTGATCACGGCTTCCGGGGCCACACGCTCCATCTTCATGTGAACCAACAGGTCGGTGCCGCCTGCCAGCACCCTGGCCCGCCTGCCGTATTGCGCCAATACTGCGACTGCTTCTTCCAGAGACCCGGGTTCCAGATAGTCAAACCGTTGGATCAGGATGTGCGAATTCGTCATTAGGTTCACAATGTCACCATACTGTCAGTTCGTCAGGAAGTGGAGCGGACCAGCTCTTTGCGGTGGGATTGAGACGCTTCGATCCGCTCAGGGTGACCGGCCTGTTCTTTTAGGGCGGCCAGGATTTTCTCCGGCGTGATCGGCAGCTCGTACAGGCGCAAGCCGATCGCATTCCGGATGGCGTTGGCGTATGCCGCCGCCACCGGATTTGTCGCCGCCTCGCCGATGCCCTTGGCGCCGAACGGCCCGCTTGGTTCATAAGTGTCGGCAAAATGCGTGGTCAGGCCGTCCAGGCAAGGGCTTTCGCCGATGCCGGGGACTTTGGCATCCACCATGTAACCCTTCGAGAGGAGCTGGCCCTGGGCGTCCCACTCGTTGTCTTCCAGCAGCGCATAGCCCGCGCCTTTGTTCAGCCCGCCTTCCAATTGGCCGGCGGCCATGTCGGGATTGATGACGGTGCCGCAATCGCTGCCCACCACGGCGCGGACCGTGCGGACGCTGCCCGTCCAAGTGTCCACTTCCACATCCAGGAACACCGACACATACGCGGGCGGACAATGGACGGGGCGATAGCTCTCCACGCTGGCAATCGTCTTCCAACTTTCTGTCCAGCAGCGCGTGGCGATTTCGCCGATGGTCATTTTCCGATCCGGGATCGCCGGGACGTAGACGACGCCCTGGTCCAGGGACTCGTCCCTCCGGATGGTCAACGCTTCCGGCTGAACGTTCAGAAACCGCGCCGCCGTTTGCAGCAGGTCCTCGCGCACCTTCAGCGTAGCCTTCATTACGGCGCCGCCGCCGGCGTAGACCCCGCGTGTGGCGTGCGTGACTACGTCATAGACTGACGTGCGTGTCCCGGTCGGTGAGATATTTACTTTATCCAGAGGCACGCACAACGCCTCCGACACGAGCTTGGCAAACGCCTCCAGCGTCCCGCCGCCGTGATCCATCAGCGCGGTGATTACGTCCACCGAGCCGTCCTGGTTGATCTTGACCATTGCGCCCGAATAGTCAATCACGTCGCCCGGTTGGGGTGCGCCCGCACTCGAGGTATGAAAGCCTCGCGCCATGCCGCGCCCACGGCGGTAACGCCCCGTCGAGGGCGGCGATGGTTGGTACCAGCCGAATTTCTCCGCGCCATCCTTCAGCAATTGCGGCACGCCGTCGCTCTGCACCACGGAGCGCACGAGCGGCCCTTGCCCCCAGAAAGTGTCCCCTTTGCCCACGTAATTCTTGAGCCGCAGCGCAATCGGATCCATGGAAAGCTTTCTTGCCAGCTCGTCCATCAACGATTCGACGGCGAAGGTGACCTGGGGATTTCCAAAGCCCTGCATGGCGCACGAGGGGCTCTTGTTGGTGTACACCGCTTTGCCGTGATAGCGCACATTGGGCAAGCGATAGAGCGAGACCATCCAGCCTACGCACACACCCAGGAACGAGTACGCCTGAATAATATGCGCGCCGATATCCGCCACCAGATTCATCTCCGCACCCAGCAGCGCGCCGTCCTTCCTGGCGGCAATCTTGAGTTCGATCTGCGCAGGATAGTTGGTATGGTCATGCATGTCCTCCTCGCGGGTGAGCGCGAGCTTGACCGGGCGGCGAGCCTTGAGCGCGAGTGCCGCGCAGATTGGTATGGGCGAGTTCATCTGGATGGAGGAGCCGAAGGTGCCGCCCACGGGCATGCGCCGCACGTCGATTTTGCTGAGCGGAATGTTGAAAATCTGGCCCAACAGGATGCGGACGTTATGGATGGATTGTGTCGTTGCCCAGACGGTGAGGCCGCCGTCGGGTTCTGGGTTGCAGACGGCGGTCTTGGGCTCGAGTTGCATGTGATAAATCTTAGGCGTCTTGAAGGTGCCCTCCACGACGACATCGGCCTCGGCAAACGCCCGGTCTATGTTACCTTCTTCAATCTTGCGTTCGCAGGCGATGTTGTTGTGTATCCGGATTTCCTTGTCGCCATGCCCAATCACATCATAAAGCGGTTCGGCGTCCGGTCTC
>Ga0187878_1002426_pt1 | contig 16521 bp, 12 predicted proteins | sample June2016WEW_17_1_FD_132979 | JGI IMG/M metagenome (GOLD analysis project Ga0187878, IMG submission 132979) | Peatland microbial communities from SPRUCE experiment site at the Marcell Experimental Forest, Minnesota, USA - June2016WEW_17_150 | ecosystem: Environmental > Terrestrial > Soil >...
ATTCTTCAATGCCCCCCTGATAATTGCCCTGGTTGACCAAAATCCGGCCAAGGTTGAAACGGGCCTGCCGATAATCGGGCCGGCTCTCTAGGGCTTTCTTGAACTCCTCCAGCGCTTCCGAAATCTGGCCCTGGCGTTGCAGCAGGACGCCGAGATTGTTATGGGCTTCAGCGTAGGCCGGATTGACATGGATTGCCCGCCGAAAAGCTTCCACGGCTTCCGGGTCCCGGCCGTGTTGCATGAGCAACACGCCATAGTCATAGTGGGCCTTGGGAAACTGATCAGGGTTGAGCGCAAGGACGGCGCGATAATGCTCTTCCGCTTTCTGGACGTTGCCCATGCGTGCGTACAGGATGATGAGATTGATGTGGGCCAACACCAGCTTCGGATCGAGTCGGGCCGCCTTCTCGGTCGCAGCGATAGCGTCCTCGACGCGCCCCACCTGCTCCAACGCGGCTCCGCGCTGGAGAAGAGAGGTGGCGCTCATATCCAGCGCGCGCAACTGATCGCGCAACGGGTCATCCACCGGGGGAACAATATTCTTGTCCTTTTCATAAAGGCTCAACTCCGCCTGGGCCTTGTCAGCTTCGCCAAGCTTGCGATACGCCATGGCCAGAGCATAGTGGGCGGGCCCATAGGTAGGGAAGAGCTCACAGGCTTGACTATAGAGCTTCGCCGCCTCTGTCAAGTTCCCTCTGGACGCGTACACCCGGCCCAGGCCGTAATGTGCCTCTGCCGAGTCCGGAGCCCCCTTCAGGATAGTCTCGTAGATCTTCCCGGCTTCCTCGCTTCTCCCGGATTCCAGAAGGCTTTCGGCCAGCTTCAATTGAGCGGGCAGGTAATCGGGCCTGAGCTGGAGCCCGGATGTCAGAATGGGCACGGCCTCGTGCCTCTTTTTATCTTTGAGCAGGAGCGATCCCCAGTAGTACAGCCACTTGAAGGACCGGGGGTCGAGTTCGTGCGCGCGCTGGTAGCAGAGGGCTGCCGCGTCGGACCGGTTGTACAGGTCCAAAAGCATTCCCAACTTTCCGACCGCGCTGGCATCCTTGCGATGCCCGCGGGCGGCGGTGTAAGCCTGCTGAACTTGCTCCTGGATTTCAGGAGGAAGCTCTGTGATGCTGAGCAGCGGTATCTCGGGTAGCCGGGGAGTTTGCGCGGCGAAGGCAGACGAACCCAGAGCAAGCATAACCGCAAGCAGCGGTGAGCTCCGCTTCTGCATGCCATGATTCTACGCCCGGCACTGCTAACCAAATCAAGTCTCAAGTGTCTGGATCCGCAAATCCTCCTTCGGCTTCAAGCCCAGCGCGACGCGAAATGGGCTGTCTTCCTCACAGATCAAAGACAAGGATCACTTTTTCGGCGCGAGGGCCTGCTGGAAGAACCGCAGCCAGTTGCCGTGCATGATGGCCTCAATATCGGGCTCGGCGTAACCGCGCGCGCGGAGCAGCGGCGGGATCTTCTGCAAGTCCGCGATCGTATCGAGGTCGGACGGCGACTGTTCGCGGCCGAAGCCGCCGTCGAGGTCGCTGCCGATTGCCGCGTGGCGCGCGTTGCCGGCAAGCTGGCAGATGTAGTCAATCTGCCGGATTACCGCTTCCAGGGTAACCACGGAATTGGGAGTGCGGGGTGAAGTCGCGCTCGCGATCTCCGGCGGAACGTACCCGGGATAGAGCATCCAGGAATCGAAGGCCACGCCGATGACCGCATCGCGCTCCAGCAAACAGCGAATTTGTTCGTCGCTGAATTGCCGGTAGCCGGGCACCAGCGCACGGCAATTATTATGGCTGGCGATCACGCGCCCCCGGAAGCGCTCGACGGCCTGCCAGAAGCTCTCGTCAGAGAGATGCGTGACGTCAAGAATCATCCCGGCTTCTTCCATCGCGCGGAGCATCTCCACGCCCGCCGCCGTCAGGCCGCCCTTGGCGCCGGTGCCGTGGGCATAGGCGCTGGGGCCGTAGTGCGAGAGCCCCACCACGCGCAGACCCTCATTCCACCACTCGCCCACGTCGCGCGGCGCGAGGATCGGATCGGCGCCTTCCATGCTCAGGATGAAACCCAGCGGGCAGGAGTCGCCGGATTTCTTCCACTCCGCCAGATGCGCGTCGATGGCCGGCCAGTCCCGCAGCATGCGCAGCTGGCCCTGGTGCTCAAGGATGCGATACCAGGCCAGCTGGCCGCGTGCCATGGCGCACGCGATCTCGCGACTGGGATAATCGAGCCGGCTTTCGCCGAGGCCGCTTGCCCGCGCCAGCAGCGTGGCGAGCGAAATCGTCACTTCCGCCTTGCGCAATTCCGGCAGAGACACGGTGTTGCTCCCGCGGCGCGGGTCTTTCATTCCCGCTTCGTGCCGCCGGATCTCCGCGACCGATAGCGTCAGATCGCGATTCCAGTTCAGCGCGTTCCACGCCAGGTCGAGATGCGAGTCAATCACGATCATCGCCCCACCCTCTTTCTGGCGCGTGGGCGCGCGCCCGCTCGCTCGCCGGAATCACCGGGATACTTCAGCGCCAGGGCGCGAATGTCGTAGGTGAATTCCAGAAATCGTTTCTCCCAGCGCCGGGCGGAGGCGGAGGTGTATTTGTAGAAGCCGCGCGCGTTCGCGACGCCCTGCGCGCCGGACTTCACCACGTCGCTGATCAGGCGCGGTACTTCCGTCGAGCGGCACAGGTCTGGCAGCAGATCCCGCATCACCGTTTCATAGGCGGGAACTCCCGTCAGGTCCATATAACGGAACGGTCCGGCGAAGGTAATCCAATAGCCAAAGTCATTGCGCAACGAGCGGTCCACGTCCTCGACCGTGGCATAGCCCGATTCGACAAGAAAGAAAGCCTCGCGCAGCAGTGCGTACATGCAGCGATTGGTAATGAAACCGCGTATATCGCGCCGGACGATGGACGCCTCCTTGGCCCAGAATCGGGAGAGCTCTCGCACGCGCTCGGCATTTGCAGGATCCGTCCGCTCGCCGCAGATGATCTCCATGAAGCGCGTCACGTGCGCCGGCTCCGCCCAGTGCGTCCCCAGGACGCGCTCGGGATGGGCGGCGTTCTTCTGGAGCAACGAAATCGGGATCGCGGAAGTGTTGCTCCCGATGATCGTCGCCGGCCCCACCACGTCCTCCACGCCGGCGATGACGCGTTTCTTGGCCTCCACATTTTCGGTGATCGCCTCGATAACCACCTGGGCGCCACGAAGCGCGGCGTAATCGTCCGCCACGGTAAACCGGCGCAGGATGGCATCGGGCTTTTTGCGCAGCAGCTTCTCCCGCCGCATTTCTTTCAGCAGGGCGCCGATTCGCCGCGCGGCGCTTCGACGCTTGCGCGCGTCGAGGTCAATCCCGGTCACTGGATGCCCGGCAGCGAGTAGGCAAGTGGCGATGCTCGTCCCCATCAGCCCCAGCCCTATTACGCCTGCCGGCACACTCGCCGTCGCCCGCTCGCCGGCGGACGCCTTCCCTTCCCGACTCTGCCGTGATTTCACAGTCTGCTCCTCATTGTCACTGCGCCGGACGGAACGAATCGAGCGCCGGCAGCGGGTCGCCCTGCTTGTAATGGCGGAAGAAGCCTTGAAACTTCTCCTGCATGCGCCGCCAGTATTCGTACTCTGCGTCCCAGCGTCCGAGCGCGAAGGCGAGCCGGAAGGGTGTGTATTCGCCCAGCCACGCCGCCCGATAATGCAGCCGCAGTTCGCTGATCTCGCCCATCAGGTCGGGCACACGGCCGTGTGACTGGTCTGAGACTTCCGACTCCCACTGGGTCCAGATTTGATCGTCCGTGGGCCGCGGCCCGAGCTTCTCCCACATTTCCACCATTTCGAGGGGGTAGAGGAATTTCAGTGCCGCGAAGTTCAGCAGGCGCGCACCGACCAGATTGCTACCGAGTTCGCTCCGCTCCGGCTGGAGAGCGAGGGCGCGCTGCAAGCGCTCGTCGGCCTCCTCGGCGTGCAGCCGCACCTGGCGCAAATCCTCGCGATGCTCGCCCGAACGCTTGAGCTGCTGGGGATCGAAGGGATCGCCCCAGAGTTCAATCTGTGTCGCCTGCCCCAGCACTTTCTGGAGATGGCCTTCCGCCTGGTCCAGGTGGCCCAGCGCCTCGGCGACGTCGCGCGCGATGGCGGGGGAATACATCTGGCGCGCGTAGTCGGAGAAAAACGTGCTCCGGTCCACCGGCACGGTCTGCCAGGAGGCCGCCGCGCCGTAGGCCATTCCCGGCCACGCCGCCCGCAGCAGGTTCTGCGCGCTGTCGGTCCAGACCGTATGAATCAGGCCCAGCGCCTGCGACTTGCGCGCTGCAGCGAGAAAGGTATCGACGTTGTCGAAAGTCTGGGTGAAATCGGGAGAGATCTCGTCCCAGCAGCGCAGGCCGGTCGCCACCAGATGCGGAACGTGACGCTCGATCATCGGCCCCAGCCAGCGCTGGTACTCCGCCTTGGGGTCCGGATCGTACTCCCAGGCGATGGCGATCAGGCGCGGCGGCAACTCGGAAAAAATCTCGGGGTATTTGATGACGATGTCGCCCCAGGCCATCACCCGCTTGCCGCGCTGCTCGAAGCGCTCGGTGACAAAGCGCAGTTGATCAACGAAGAGCTTGGCAGGCGTCGCCCCGGCGCCCTGCTGGTGGGCGGCGCGCTCGATCTGCCAGGTCTCGTCAAAGCCGATGTGCACAAAGCGGCTGGGGAAGAGCGCCGCAAACTGGTCAATCCAGTCGGCCAGCAACTCCTTCACGCGCGGGTTTTCGGGATTGAATTCTCCGCCATGCGGGAAGGGCGAGAGGTCGGCGTATTTCTCAACCCGGAAGAGATCGTGCAGATGCCCGTACAGCTCCAGGCAGGGTACCACGTCGACGTGCCGCTCGCGGCCGTGGGCGATGATGCGCCGGACCTGATCCTTGGTGTAGCGTCCGTCGGGCATCAACAGCGAGTAGCCATCCAGCCCGACGCTCGCCTCGGTATAGAAGTAATACTGGTTGCCCTTGAAGCGCGCCAGAAGATCGATCTGGCGTTTCACCGCTTCCTCGGTGGGCAGTGGCCCGTGGCTCAGGTCCATCATCGTGCCGCGATAGGCCATCCACGGCCAATCCTCGATGGTGACTTCCGGCAGCGCGGCCTCATCGCCCGCGCCTTCCACGAGCTGGCGCAGCGTCTCAACCGCGTAGTAAATCCCCGCCGAGGAGCGCGCGCGGACCTCCACGCCCGCCGGCGTCACCTTGATCGAGTACGCTTCCCGCGATTCGGGCCCGGGTTTCTCGTCCGGAACTGGCAGCGCGTCAGCATCACCGGTCCGTGTCAGTGTGATGGCGGGGCCCTGGGCGGCGCCTTCCACGACGGGAACGCGAACTCCGCCGCGGGCCGTGAGGGTCGCGGCCAGTTCCCTGGCGGCAAAACGGTCCTCGTCGCTCGGAGCCGCACCCAGGCGAATCTTGAGGTTATTGATGGCCAGCTTTCCCGCCCCGTACTGGACCTTCTGCGGACGTGGCAGCAGAGGATTGTGTTCGGCAGCCAGAGCGGTCAGAGAAAAGGAAACAAAACATACGAGGAGGACAGCAGTGCGCGACATAGTGCGTTCCATCCTTTCGAATGCTGTTAAACCCGCAGCGTTACGACGAGCGGCCGGTCCGGCGCCACGCTGACCTCGCGGTCAAAAGCGATGACGCGCCAGTTCCCTTCCTCGCGCACGCTGGCGGAAACTGTCTCAATCCCGAGCTTCACCGCCGGCCTGGCCTTTCCTCTTCCTTCCAGGGCCAGGCTCGCGAGCGCCAAACTCCCTTCGGTCGCGCGGATTTCCGCCTTCTGCCCGGCGACCAACTGCGAATGAGCGAAGGTGCCCCAGCCAGAGGGCAGCGTCCAAAACGAGCGAAGGTTCGACGTCCGCGTTCGCGGCGCGAGGGTCAATCGCTTCTCCGGAGCGGAGTAGTGGAAGCCGTTCAGGGCCACGAGGACCGCCCAGCTCGACATTGCCCGAGCGTAGTGATGGCCGCACTCGGGTTCGTTCCAGGGATTGCGCCGCTCGCCGTCATGCCGCCGCCGTGCCGTCTCCACCACATTCAGCGCCTCGGCATACATCCCTTCGAAGGCCAGGTGCGCGGCGAACTGATATTCCAGTCCCGTCCACACCTCGGCGAAATAAGGGAACGGAATCTCCGGCCGCTTCCCGGAGGGATAACTCGCCACGAGCACCCCGCCGTCGTCATTTAAGGCGTAAGTGCGCTGCACGGCCTCATGCTCGCTCAGGTCGGCGCGATAGTTGTAGCGGTAGACCGAACGCAGCGCCTTCCGCACGTTGTTCTCATCGAGGAGATAACCGAGACCCACAACGTGCGCCATGTATTGCCCGAGCAACTGGTCGATGAGGCAGGCTTCACCCATCTGGTAGTCCGGTTTCATGGGATCGGCCCCGCCCATACCCACGCGCAGTCCGGCGGCGACCTCTTCGGATTTCCTCCCCACCACCTTCTGAATGTAGTACTCGCCGTTGAAAAGATTGGCGTCGATCCACCTCCTTCCGCTCTCAAAGAGGTGGCGAAATTCCCCCGCAGATTGCTCGTCACCCAGAGCGCGCGCCATTTCTTCCCCGGCGCGCAGCGCGCCCAAGTACCAGACGCCGCAGAGCGGGTTCGGCCCGTAGAATTCCACGTCGTAGGTATTGTGCTGCACGCCCTCCATCACCCCATCGTGGTCGGCGTCCCAGCCCCCCTTGATTGTGGCGAACTCCAGCGCCTTCTTGGCGTTCGGCCAGAGGCGGCGCAGCCAGTCGGAGTCGCCCGAGAGCTGCCAGTCGCGGTAGAGCTTCATCAGGCAGCCCATTTGGCCGTCGGCCGCGGCCGCTTCCCAGATCTGGAGACCGTCAGGCAGATAGGATCGAAAACCCATCAGGCCGTTGTCGCGCACGTTGCGCAGAAACTCCGATTCGCGGATCGAGCGCGCGAGTGTGGGAAAGGCGAACGCCGTTGCCTGCTCGTAATTCCAGACGTGCGTGCAACTCCCGTGGCAGCAGCCGCGTTGGTCGTTGCAGCCCTCGAAGCCGTGAAACTCACCGTCCGCGGTGCGGAACGCAGTGTTGGTGCGCAGGGTGGAGAGGTTGCTCATCGCGGCGTCCAGTACCGCGGGAGGAAGCGACGAAGCTTGCACTGCGTCCGCGAATTTTCTCGTCCGGCCTTCGAGCGTGGGTAATTCGTGCGCCACGTATTGTGCTACCGCCCACGCATCCTTGAAGCGCTCGCAGTAATGATTCCCGACCACCGACTTTCCCTTGCCTTCGGCGGCTTCCCAGCCGCATCGCTCTGGAGTCCGATTCGGAAAATGCCAGGCGATTAGGAACGTCACCGCAGCCTCGGCCCCGGCGGCGAGCGTCTGGGTGACGGCGATCGAGCCGACGGGATTCAGGGCGGGCGCGTCGCGGGTCAACGCGCCATCCGCCGAAAAGTCGTCCCAGAAGGTGAGCGCACCGTCCCACCACTGCGCACGCTTCCACCCCTTGAGGTAGCTGACGGTTCCCGCCGGCGCTCCCAGAACCCCCAGCACCATCGTGCCCATCAGGGGATCGCTCGCGGCGATCATGGGATTGCTCATCAGCAAGCCTGACACGCCCGCGTCTTCGCGGTAGATTGCCTGCCGGCCCTCTTTTCCCACCATGTTCTGCAGACTGAACGCCAGGCCAACCTTGGCTGGCGCGCTGCCTGGGTTGCGGAGGGCATAGCGGAGGATCGCCACCGGCAGGCCCGAAGCCTCCGCGTCCAGCGGTACCAGGGGATTGAACGCTTCGAGGCGGACCTGGACCGGCAGCTTGGCATCGTGGAAATCGATCTGCGCGAAGGGATACGCGCCCGTGAACGTCGCGCCCGCGAGGCGCGGCAGGCCCGGCACGTTGTTCGCTCCCAAACCCGATTCGCCTTCGTAGGGTGGCTCGATGCGCGCTTCGAGCACACGGGTTACCGCCCGGCGGCCCTTCGCCTGCGCCCAGATCGAGGCGAAGCAGTAATCCGGCGAATTGCCCTTGTCGGGGCGATTGAAGATCTCCCAGTCACGCAACTGCCCGCGCCCGCCGAGAGAGATCGTGCCCGTGCCGACTCCAGCCAACGGAAAGGCGATCATCTTCAGGCCGCGCCCTGCGAAGGTTCGCGGATAGGTGATACGGGCGCGCGCCTTGGCGGGAGCGGCCTCGCTGGCCGCCGGTTTCCCCGTTGTGGGCGCCGAGGCTTCTTGAGCGGCGCGAAGCAAGGGACCCGTTGTCGCCAACGCTCCTCCCGTCGCCACCTTTTTCAGGAAATCGCGTCGCCGGTACTCGGAAGTTCGGCGGTTGTCGGCCATGGAAAGGTTCCTCCCCCTGCAGCTTACCCGTCGTGGTGCGAAAAGTTGGTCCGGCCCTTATAGGCGAGACCCACCCAAAAGGCAAGCAGGTTTTGCGAGCGTACGCCGCATCGTGCAAGGAAGGCGTGGTTTGACTTCTCCCGCAGCGTCGGCTAGTCTGAAAAGTAGGGCGCAACTCCAAATTTCCCGGATTTCCGAAGCGTGTTGCCGCCCGACTTTCTGCCCTGATGCGCAGAGTCTATCTCGACAACAACGCGACGACAGTGCTGGCGCCGGAAGTGTTTGCAGCGATGCAGCCCTTCTGGCTGGAAAACTATGGCAACGCGTCGTCGATCCACTGGTTCGGGCAGAAAGCCAAGGCCGCCGTTGAAACCGCGCGCGAGCAGGTGGCGAAGCTCATCCACGCCCGCCCCAGCGAAATCGTTTTCACCAGCGGTGGCACGGAGGCCGACAATGCGTCGCTGGTCGGAATTGTGGAAGCGGCGCGCGGCGCGACAAAGCACCTGGTCACCACCGCCATCGAGCACCACGCCGTCCTGCACACCGCGAAGTCGATCGAGAAGAACGGTGTCACGGTCAGCTTCGTGCGCGCCGGCGCGAACGGCATCGTCGATCCCGCCGACATTGAGCGCGCTCTGCGGCCGGACACCGTGCTGATTTCCGTGATGCATGCCAACAACGAACTGGGCGCCATTCAGCCGCTGGAAGAAATCGGGCGCTTGGCACGCGAGCGCGACATCTACTTCCACACCGACGCCGTGCAGTCGGTAGGCAAGATCCCCGTGGACGTCGAGAGGCTGGGCCTCGATCTACTGTCACTTTCCGCTCACAAACTGCACGGGCCGAAGGGCGTCGGCGTCCTATACATCCGCAAGGGCACGATCCTCAAGCCGCTGATCCACGGCGGGCACGACGAGCGCGACCGCCGTCCGGGAACGGAAAACGTGACCGGGATCGTGGGCCTGGGCAAGGCTGCGGAACTGGCACGCGAGCACATGGCAGAAGATTCGGAGCGCATGGCGGCGCTGCGCGACCGGCTGGAGGAGGGCATTCTGAGCAAAGTGCCGCTCAGCGCCGTGAACGGCGACCGCACCCAACGCCTGCCCAACACTGCCAACCTGCGCTTCGACTACATCGAGGGCGAAGGGTTCGTAATTGCGCTCGACCTGCGAGGTATTGCCTGCTCGACCGGCGCGGCGTGTTCGTCGGGAGCCGTGGAGCCCTCGCACGTGCTCTCGGCCATCGGCCTGCGGCCCGACCAGGCACGCTCCAGCGTGCGCTTCAGCCTGAGCCGTTATACGGCCGCCGAGGACATCGATGCCGCGCTGGAAGTCATTCCGGCCACAGTCGAGCGCCTGCGCGCAGTTTCACCGCATTACAAGAAGGCAGCAATTGCATCGTAATGGAGTCGGGGTTCGGAACTCGTTGTTCGGGTTTCGCGTCCCGCGAATCCCGAGTCCCGAAACCCGAATCCCATTCCTATGACCACTGCGATTGCCATGAGTGGCGGCGTGGACAGCTCCACGGCCGCGGCGCTGCTCGTCGAAAACAATCCGGATGGCTCTCCCGCGACGGCCTCTGACCACCGGTCGCGCGTCATCGGCCTGACGATGCAGCTTTGGAACCAGCGCCGCCTGCCCGGCCTGCTGGGCACAGAGGGCGACGGCGTCTCCGGCCACGCCAGCGCCCGCTGCTGCTCGCTCGACGATGTGTACGATGCCCGCCGTGTTGCCGACTTCCTCAAAATTCCCTATTACGTCGTCAACTTTCAGGAGCGCTTCGAAGCGACAGTCGTTCGCCCCTTCGTTGACCAGTACCTCGCGGGAGAAACACCTATCCCCTGCGCGCTCTGCAACACCGAAATCAAGTTCGAGCAGTTCGTCAAGACGGCGCTCGAAATTGGCGCCGAGCGCATCGCCACCGGCCACTACGCGCGAGTTCGCCAGGACCAGCGGACCGGCCGATATCAGCTCTTGCGCGGAGTGGACGCGACGAAGGACCAGTCGTACTTCCTCTTTGGCTTGACCCAGGAGCAGTTGTCACGCTCGCTCTTTCCCCTCGGCGAGCTCACCAAGGAACAAGTGCGCGCGATTGCCCGCGACCTCAACCTCCCTGTGGCAGAGAAGCCCGAGAGCCAGGAAATCTGCTTTGTGCCGACACGCAGCTATCGCGATTTTATCGAGGCCTATCTCGCCGAGCAAGGCCGCACCATCGGCGACCGCGCCGGGGAAATCGTCGCGACCGACGGCCGCACGTTGGGCGAGCACCAAGGCGTGCATCACTACACCGTTGGCCAACGCAAGGGATTGGGCTTTGCTACCGGCGAGCCTCTCTACGTCATCCAGATCGACCCAGCGCAAAACCGGGTTGTGGTAGGGCGGGATAAAGAGCTGTTTCGAAAGCGTTTCATCGTCCGGGATGTGAATTGGATTCGCCCGGTGGGCCAAGGCGAGACAATTAAGGCCCAAGTGAAGATCCGCAACAAGCACACCGCTGCCCCCGCCCGCGTGACGGTAGATGGAGCGCCCGCCTTTAGGCCGGCACATCGCGCGGAAGAAGTCACGGCGGCCTTAGATGCCGGGTTAAAGACCGGCGCCACGACCGCGACGGCGACTGTGGAATTCCTCGAACCCCAGCGCGCCATCACTCCCGGCCAGGCCGCGGTCGTCTATGACGGCGATGAGTTGTTCGGCGGCGGCTGGATCGCACGCGTGCTGTAGCGGCAGTCTGTGACCGCCGTTCTCAGGCCATCAACGATAGCGGCGCCCGCAGAGCACCGTTACAACCGTGTCCCCACGATCAGCCCGGAGGGGCCCGGCAGGTGAATCCGTTTCACATCGCTGAACCCCGCTTCGCGCATCCACGCCGTATACTCTGGATCGCTGTAACTCGCGCCCGCCCGCGTTCCCACCAGCATGTTGAGCGAGAATAGCGCCGCTGTCTTCGGCGAGGTCTTATCAGCCTCCAGAATGAAGTCCTGGATCGCGACGCGGCCGCCTGGGGCAAGTGCCTGGCCACAGCGCTTCAGGAGGTCGCGATTCTCAGCCTCGCTCAGCATGTGGCAGATGGCGGAGATGAAGACAAGGTCGTAGCCTTCGCCGAGCCGGTCCGTGCGCAAATCGGCGCACCGTGCGTGAATCCGGTCGCCGAAGCCCGCCTTATCGATCTGCCCCTGCGCGATCGGCACCACCGTTTCGAGGTCGAGAAGATCGGCCTGGAGATCGGCGCGTGCCCGAGCGAAGGCAATCGAATAAGCCCCTGAACCTCCCCCCACATCCAGCATGCGCCGCACGTTCTCCACCCCGACCGCCTCGACCACCAGCCCGGCGCGGTCCGCGGCGTTGCGATGCATGGCAGCGATGAAGGCCATGGTCCACTCCGTCCCGCGGTCCCGCGCCTCTTCATAGCGGACGGAGGTTCCGGCGCGCACACACGCGGTGAGCGATGACCAACGGTCCCAGAGATGAACCGTGTGCAGCGTCGAGAGGCGGGCGTCGTCGGGGGAGCTGGCGGTGAAGAAGCGCGCCGTCGTGGGCGTGTTGCTGAACCTTCCGTCATGCTTAGCAAGCATCCCCATTGCCACGAGGGCGTTGAGCAGCATTTCGGTGGCGCGAGGGTCGGTGCGAAGCTTGCTCGCCACATCGGCGGCCGCTGATCCTTCTCCTGCCGCGGCGAAGACATCAAGCTCAACCGCCGTGAGCAGCACCCGGCTCTCCTGGAAGGCGCGGAGCTTCTCGGAAACCTCATCCGGCAGCACGCCGGCTGCGTCTTTGGCACGCATCACGGCGAGCATCTTGTTGCGGTTGGACTGGATTTCGGCGCGCAGGGCCGCGGCGTCCCAATGGGCCAGCCGCTCGACCACTTGGCCTTGCCGAAAATGCTTCTCGACGATCTCCGCCACGTCCCCCGGCATGACGCCGGAATACCAGACGCCTTCCGGATAAACCACCATGTTCGGCCCGCGCTCGCACAGGCCCAGCGAACCGCACACCGTCACCTGGACTTCCTCCAACAGGCTGCGGGATGCGATCTCCTTCCTGAGCATGTCGATCGTCTTGGCGGAGCCGCGAACGGAGCAGCAAGGCACGCCTTCCGGCTTCTGCTGATCGCAGACGTAGACATGATAACGAAAGGGCTCCATCTTTCCACCTCCCCGGCCGGCTGGGAAACGATCCTCCGACTGTCTCGGCGCGTGTACCCGCCCGCCGTGGGCAGGGAGCGCGGCGGCCACCCCTCACACAATAACTTCGCGCACCGGATCCCAGCACACCTTGCGCTCCTGCCGAAACGCTTCCACCGACATGACAATGGCCGCCGCTTCCTCGAAGGCGCGATCGATCCCGCAGCGGGGAACGGCGCGGGACCGCACGCAGTCGAGAAAATCCTGCATGTGCCCCGTCACCTGCAGTTCGCCCGGCTTGTAGGAGTAATCGGGGGGCACCACGCCATCCGCCGGGTTCAGTCCCACCTGCAGGGCAGACTGCCGCGCCCGCGCCGATTTCTCGCGGTACTCTGGCTTCCATTCCGGCGCAAAAGTGCGACACGAATCGGGCGAGACTTCGAGCGTCTGGTCGCGGCCCAGGTACTGCGCCATCTCGCCGACGTGCACGTTGTGAAACGCGCAGTTGAATTGCACCGCCAGGTTCTGCTTGGGGTAATCGAAGAGGACCGTCCACTGGTCCGGCACTTCACGGTCGTTCGTCCAGTAGTACAGCCCGCCGTGCGTGACGGCGCTTCCCGGAATTCCCATCCCCATCACCATGTTGACCGAATCCCAGAGATGGCTCATCAGGTCGCCGGCGATCCCCGTCCCGTAGTCCCAGTAGCAGCGCCAGGTGAAGAAGCGCTCGATGTCGAACGGCCGCGTCGGGGCGTTGGCAAGGAAACGCGTCCAGTCGATCGTTTGCGGGCCCGCGTCCGACGGCGCCTGGTGAATGTCGTAATCGGTGTAGAACTTCCACTCCGGGAACTCCGAGGTGCGGTCGATATAGGTGCGCACGAGCGGCACCTTCCCCAGCGCGCCCGAGGAGAAAAGCTGCCGCGCTTTGTGAAACGTCGGCAGGCTGTTGTAATGATGCCCCAGCTGCAAGACGACCTTGTTCTCCTTCACCGCCTTGCGCATGGCCTTGGCCTCGTCCAGCGTCCTGCACAGTCCTTTCTCGACGTAGATGTCCTTCTTCGCCTGCGCGGCGGCGACCACCATCGGCGCGTGCCAGAAGTCCGGCGCGGCGATGATCACCACATCGATCTCCGGGTCTTGAACAACCTTCTCCCATTCGGGCTCAATGCGCACATTGGGGTTCTTCGTGAGCCGGCGCGCCCGCGCGATGTTCCCCTGATAAAGATCGCAGATGACGCGAATCTCCGTGTTGGGCACGGCCTGCGCCTGCCGGAGCAGGCGATGGCCCTGCGTGCCGACGCCGATGCAGCCGACTCGCAGCACGTCGTTGGGACTGCGCTGGGCGAGCAACGCGGGCGCGCCCCGTATGCCTACCGCAAGCCCTGCCGTCGTCCTGGTGGCGGCTTCGAGAAATCTGCGACGATCAAAGACCGCTGGTCGTTTCATGAGAGCTCCTTCTCGATGAGTTTGAAGAAAGGCGCACTGCTCCTCTGGGATTCACTCGGGCGAGGACTTCGGTGGCAGCATTGTATTGCGAGGGAGGGGCTGCTTCCAGCATTTTCCTGCGCACTTCAGAAATCGACTGGCGCAGCGCGTGGCGCCGCGGTAACGCGGGGCAGCGCCAATCGTATTTTAGTACTTGTTTTGCCGGGGCGGCTCATCGGGCCGTCCGGAGAGGGCGAGTCGTGGCCGCGTCCCGGCTACGGCCCCTTCTCAACCGGATAGCCGTGATTGATCCAGTCGTGGAGCAGGTCGTCGGGGATGTGCAGCAGCTTGAGGTTTGTCACGCCTGCCGCGCGCAGTGCCCTGAACGCCGGCCGGATGTTGGGACACTCGCTCCAGGGGCAGCAGCCGCAGTACATCACGATGGTCTTCCCGCGCGGTGCCGTCCGCGCCCACTTCGTGAGCGCCGCCAATCCTTCCTCGGTCCTTCCCGCGCCAAAGTAGAGAGCCCCGGGAATGTGCCCGGACTTGTAGAGAAAATCGAAACCCACGTAAACGATGACCGGCTTCTCTCCGCCTTTGGAGAGGCCCCCCGCAAAGTCACCGACCTCGACGAGGTCCGAGGCCTTCCAGGATTCGGCGCTCGCGCCGCCTGCGGCTCTCGCTCCCGTTGCCGTGCTCAGAGTCACCGCAAGCGCCGCAAGCAGAATCCAAGGCCTTCCGAACCAGCCACGGCATGGTCCTGTCAACTTTGTATTCACCCTCACCGCGACCTCCAACTTCTTAAGGTACTCGCTAAAAGAATATCATTCGTCACTGCCACGAGCCTTTCGCTTTGCCGGCAATTCGAGGGCCAGTCGGCGGGCCTTCACAAATTGCCAGAGGGCCGGCGCCTGCTGGCGCTTGGATGGCTCTTTGCGCAGCCGCCGCGCCAGAGCAAGCAGGTCGGCCGGGCGGTCCACGTCCCAGGCAGGCTCGAGAATTGAGCATGCCAGCCCCGCGCCGATCAGATTCCTTCGCATGTCACGGAAGGCGAAGCTCGTCCCCCAGCGCACGCCGCGAAAGATCCCGGGGACGGGCCGTCGCAGGCCAATAAGATAGAAGCCACCGTCCGGACAAGGGCCCAGCACCGCCTCGCAGACACGCAACTCGGTGAGCGCCCGGTGCAGTGTTCGCGGCGCCAGCAAGGGTGAGTCGGTCCCGATAATGACGGCCGCTTCGTGGAGGCGCAACAGGGTTTGAAAGGCGCGATCGACGCGCGCGCCGAGGTCACGGCCGCGCTGCTCAGCAAGGGTCCATTCGCTGTGTCCGGGAAAATCCGAGTACGTGCCGCCCGCGCAGAAAAACCAGCGCTCCGCGGTGCGTGATAGCTTATTCACTTTTCGCGCCGTGTCGAGGATGAGTGCGGTCTGGAGCTCGGCTGCACCGTGCGCCCCGAGCAGCAGGATCAGGCGCGTCTTGGCGCGGCCCGCCGCCGGGGCGCGGGCGAACACGCCCACCGCGAGGGCTCGAGGGAGTGGAGTGGACAGCCTCCGTGGATCGCGCTGAGGCAAGGATCGTGTCCGGAATCAGATGTCACTATTGTGGGCGTGCAAAGCCACGCGCCGTCGCCGCAAGGAAGTGACGACGGACGTTCTTTAGATGAAAAGCTGCTCGTCGGCGGGGGCATCCGTCGCGGTCGTCCGGCGCCGTCGGGAGAAGAGGAACTCCAGCCCCGAGCGCACACCCTTGACCACCGCTGCCACTTCATTCAGCGGCGCAAGCACCCCGCGCTGCACGACGTCGGCCGTGTTCTCGACCTTCGCCACCAGGTTCGAGACCATCTCGTCGATGCGCGCCACTTGGACCCGGCTCTTGTCCACCAGTTCAGCGACCGCCTCATCGACGCGCTCCGTCCGTTGCCGCAACGTGCGGCTGATGTCCGACAGATTCTGGGTGATGGTCCGCACCGGCTCGCGCGAGTTGTTCAGGATCTCGCCCACTGACTCGGTAAGGGGATCGAGCCGCTGCTTGATGTCGGCCCGCACTCCCTGCAGCTCCCCATGGATCTTGCCCATGGTGAGCCAGATCCCCACCATCGCGCTAGCCTGCATCAGCACCGCTACGGCAACCAGCACGAGCACCACAATTAGTCCAGTGTCATTGGCCATGGTCTACCCTTCAACAGGGGTCTCGCAAGGGCAGCACTACTTCGCCTTGCCTTTCTCTTCCTGATAAGCCTGCTTGCCGGCCTCGAGAGCGGCCGAAAGCTGCTCCTTCTGCTTCGCCACCACGTCCCGAGCCCGGTCCACGGCCGCTTCGGCCTGCCCGCGAATCTCCCTGCCCTTGGTAGTCACGTAGCCGCGGCCCTCCTCCGCCTTCTGCGTGAGGTAGTCGCGCGTTTCCTTGCCCGACCGCGGCGCGAAGAGCAGCGCCACAATCGCTCCCAAACCCATCCCCGCTAGGAAATAGGCAACCTTCGATGCTCCGTTGTCGTCACTCATGAAAAACCCTCCCGCAATCTACTGAGCGAGCTTGCTCGCCCAGTCTTTTCCGCGTCCCACAGCTTCCTCAGCCTTGTCGCGAAGTCCCTTGCCCACCGATGTCACGTAGTCGGACCCTTCCTCGGCGCGCCGGGCCAGATACTTGCGCGTGTCCTTCCCGGATTGAGGGGCGAA
>Ga0187878_1002432_pt1 | contig 16499 bp, 13 predicted proteins | sample June2016WEW_17_1_FD_132979 | JGI IMG/M metagenome (GOLD analysis project Ga0187878, IMG submission 132979) | Peatland microbial communities from SPRUCE experiment site at the Marcell Experimental Forest, Minnesota, USA - June2016WEW_17_150 | ecosystem: Environmental > Terrestrial > Soil >...
CAAAATCTTTTTCACTCGTTGAAGAAAAAATCGCGCAGGGAGCCGTGCCGCATCATTCGTTCCACGTTCTGGATGTTTGGTTGCAGGCGGCTCGCGGCGAGCGGGAGAGGACGCTTTCCGAAATAGACGAGTGCCGCGTGAGTTGGGGAAGGGTAAAAAACGTAAGTGGTCCCGCGATCACCGTGCTTGCCGAGCCGCTGCTCTATGCCAACGGAAAACTTTTTCTCGGCGCGCCCGCGGAGAAAAAACTCGCGCGGCGGCTGGAGGCGGAGTACGACATAGAGCAGATCAAGCCCGGCGACCTTGTTTCCATCCATTGGAGTGTCCCCTGCGAGGTCATCACAGAACGCGAGGCCGCGATGCTCCGCAAGTACACGCTACGCCACCTCGACTTGGCGAATCGGACGATTTGAGTATAATCAGGGGCAGAACTTCCCGCAGAAGGAGGGTTGTCCTATGACCGGAGAACTATTGTTCCTCCGTTACACATTCCCTTGCGCCACCACCGGCGTGGTGGTCACCAATGGGAGACGTTGGAAGATCGCCGAGAAAGACCTGATCGAGCTTGACCAGCTCGTCAGAAGAAACGAGCAACCGACGTGTCCGCTTCTTGAAAGATGTTTCCCAAACGCAGTCGAGAGATTGCGCGAATACGCGGTCCAAAATGGACTGGCCCAATGGGCGGTGGCCACGGTAGCCGATTTCTGGCACCATCACCACGGCCACGAAGGCGAGTGCCGCGTGCGCCGCGCCAAAGTGGCCGAAGCAAGCAACGGCACAGTCGTAGTCCTCGCTTGCGAAGGAGAGACGCTCAACGCGGTCAACCAGTACCATCTCCCCCTCTCGCGCGGCCAGTTCGTCTACTTCCACCGCCGGGTGGTCGTAGAGATCGAAGAAGTAGAATCCTAGCGCCGTTTCCCGCCAAGCTGTCTTGGACCGCGGGAAACGGCGCGCTTTCTTTAAAATAGTTGTATTAGCTCTTCGGCCCGTAGCGTCATATGATAAAAAGCATATGATCGTTTATGTTTTCGGCAATCCCGACCTTCCCGCCGACTCATTGCCGCTTCGGATCCTTCCCGAACTTCAGAAACGATTCCCGCAAGTGCAATTTGAAGTAAAAGACCCGAACGAAGAGTGGGACGTGCCCGAAGAACTGACTATTATTGATACCGTAGAAGGCATCAACGAAGTGACTGTTTTTGACGATCTTGCAAAGTTCGCCGCCGTGCCGCGCGTCACGATGCACGATTTTGACGCGCTCACGAACCTCCGATATCTCCAAAAGCTCGGCAAGTTCAAGAAAATAAAAATAATCGGCGTGCCGGGAGCCATGGACGAAGCTGGGGCGCTCCAGAAAATAATTATCTTACTCGAAAAATTTCTCAGTGGGCAGTAAGTTCGAATCCAGCCGCCGGAGCGGGCTTTTTATGCAAAAGCCCTCCGGACCGCCTGACGGCGATGGAGGGCTCTGGATGAGATGTGAGTCACCCGGGAAGCGAGGGCCTGCATGCTTCTGCGAGTGTCACTTTTTGGTCGATTTCATTTTGGCCCGTTCGTCCCGGATAGCCTGGAGTTCGTTCCCGGCCTCCGAGAACTTGCCCTGCTGGAGCAACCCGAAGTACTTGTCGAGCCGGCCCAGTATCTCCTGGGTCAGGTCGAGGGACGCGGGTACGGAAACGGCGGTGATGGTAGCCGGAGGCGGCATGAGCGTCGGCCCGGCGCCGATTAACCGCTCCAGTGCAGCGGAGAACGTCTTCTCGTAGACCATCTGGTCGCCGGAGGCGGCAACCACGTACTTGAGCTGAGGCATTTTCGCGCCCTCGCTCTCCAGATAGATGGCCTGGACGTTCAGCAATCGGTGGTCGGAAAGAGGCAGGACACGCATGTCGCCCAGGACCACCTTGGAACCCTGCTGGTTCCAGAGGCTGAAATCCTTGGATAGCGTCTCGTCCTGGTTCATCCTAATCCCAACCTGGAGCGGACCCTGAACCTGTTTGGTCGTGGGGAATCGGTAAAGCATGAGCTCCCCATAGTGGTCGCCGTCACAGCGGGCGGCGAGCCAGGACTCCAGATTATTGCGCTGGTGCTCCGCGTCGGTGGACTTCGGAGTGAAGGGCAGTACCAGCACGTACTCCGGCGAGTGGCGATCGGGCAAGGACATCACGAGATAGTACGCTTCAACCTGCGCCGGCTTGTTGATGCTCGGGGAGAATTGCTTGGCGTACTGCCACATGTCCTCCTTGTTGTAGAAGGCAGTGGCATCCTTCATGTGATACCAGGCATACATGTCTCCCTGGACCTCAAGCAGCCCCTGCGGGTACCTGACATGCTTGCGAAGCGATGCAGGCATCTGGGACATTGGCTTGAAAAGTCCCGGGAAGATCGCCTGATAGGTGCGGATGACGGGGTCGTTCGGCTCGAACACGTAGAAATCGGTTTTGCCGGTATACGCGTTCGTCACCGACTTCACCGAATTACGCATGTAGTTCACGCCGTTGTGCGGTGCCGAGTAGGGATACCATTCGGTCACCGAATTGAAGTCGCGCATGAACCACAGTTGCCCGTCCGCGATGACTTGGTAGGTGTCCTCCTCGGGCCACAGGAACGGCACGAGCTTCTCGGTGCGGGTCGCGATGTCGCGATTGAACAGAATGCGGCTCTCCGGCCCGAGCTGCTCAGACCAGGTTCTCCAGAAACCATCGAATTTCCAGGCAATGGACAGTCGTCGGAAGAAGCCGCCGAGCGGAATGCCCGCCGGCCCGTCATACTGGAACCAGGCGTTGCCGTCGCCCACGGGGTAGTCGTATTCCTGCATGTGGGTATTGACATACACATGGTTCGTGGTCGCCTCGCCGAAATAGATGCGAGGCTGCTTCATCTCCAGTTCGGGGTATCTCGAGACGGGCGGCAGGTCCTTCACCCAGTAATCCGGCAGGCCGTCCGAAGTGAAATCGTTCACAGGATTGGCGGTGCCGCCGAAGCCGTGCGTGTAGACCAGATGCATGTTCTGCCAGGTCTTCGCCGACTCGGGGAGCTTCTCCACGTCCAACTCGCGCCCGCTGTACAGCACTTGGACCTTCTTGCCGTGGACATCGTAGCGCACCACGTCCACATCCTTGAAGCTGTAGTACGGCTTGAAGGCTTGAAGCTGGTGGTTGGTGGCCAGGAGGACACGCCAATCCCAGAGCCGCGCGCTTTCCAGGGTCTCGGCGTCTTGGGTCAGATTGGCCCGCGTCAGGCCGTCCTTCACGGGGAAATCCAGGGGTTTGATGCGATCGAGCCCGTATGCCGCACTGGTGTAGTCGATCTCCCGCTGGATAAAGGGCCTCTCAACCTGCAACTCGTTCGGGCTTACATATGCCGATTGGAATATCGCAGGTGTGATGACGACGGCCAAGAGCCAGAACAGGAGCGTCCCGCCGAAACCGAAGATGGCATTCTTCACGGTGTGGCGGTGCGACTTCGATAGGACCGAGGTCGCGAGGAACGCGATGCCGATGGCCAGGACAATCATGAACCCCCAGTAGGCCGGGATCCGCACGTTGAGATCCGTCCAGCCGGCGCCATAGACGTTGCCGTGCGTGGAGTACAGGATCTTGTAGCGGTCCAGGAATGTGTCGACTGCGAGGTCCAGGAGAAACAGGATGCCCAGAGCTGAGACATGTGAGAGGCCGTGGTTGAGCACAACCCCGGCTTGTTCCGCGAGCTCTGCGCGCTTGCTGGCCCCGAAATCATAGTTGTTGCAAGAGCCGGCCTTGGCTACGCCATACCTCACCGCGTAGAAAGCGAAGCAGGCGATCATGGTCAGGCCTATCAGCCAGTACGCGAACGACGTCAGACCGTCGATGAACGGCATGGTAAAGACATAGAACCCGACGTCCTTTGAGAACACCGGGTCGAGCTTGCCGAACGGCTGACCGTTCAGGAACAACAGCAATCTCTGCCAAATGCCCTCGGCGACGCTGCCGAACACGTTAGCGGCGATAAGCGAGAGCGCCCCGCCGACTCCGAGGATCACCCGCTGCGCCGTTTTGGAACCGGCGTTCAGCTTGGCGATCATAGTCACGTTCGTGAAACAGAACGCGCCGGCGAGCACGAACCCGATCCAGTAGAGGACGAGCTCGGTGTTGAACTGGGTCCAGAAGCGTCCGGCATAGCCCGCGTCCGCGAACCACAGGGATTCGACGCGCAGGTCCATCAGCCAGGCGAGGGCCCACAAGCCAACGATCACGAGCACGGCCCACAGAATAGTGAGGCCCAAGGAGCGGTATGCCCGCTTGAGCGGTTCCTCGTCCCGGTCCTCGTCCCGGTAGAGTTTGATCAGTTTCCATACCGCCCGCCCGAGCGGGGGGATGGAGAGAACGAACCACGTCAGGAACATCAGGAATCCCAACATGTCTTACCTCCCTTTTTCTTCCAGAAATTCAATGCCGAAATGAAATCTTTTTCGGTTTGGAAAGAACAGCTTTGTCCTTATGGACAGCCATATAATAAGGTAATATCTATATATTGTCAATATTCAGCGAATGGGGCGCACCTGTCTATGCGTCCCACTTCACCTTGAGGAAATGCGCCGCGCAGCTCATGCAGGGATCGTAGGCGCGGACAAGCTTCTCTATTTCAAATTCTATTTTTTCTTTTGGCGTGTCGGGTAAAAGTCCTTGCACGAGCGTCGCGATGTCCTTCTCAATATTCACCTGGTTCTGGCCGGTGGGCACGATTACCTCCCCTTCTTTCACCAGGCCGTCCGCGCCGATCACCACTTTGTGATAGAGCGTGCCGCGCGGGGCTTCCACAACGCCCACGCCCGTGGCCTCGCGATTGGGAACTTTTATTATCGGCTCCGGCACAAATTTATTGTTCTTCAAAATATCTATTGATTCATCGATAGAATGTAATATCTCTATCGCCTGCGCGAGGTTGTTGTAAAAAATGTCGGTGGAGGGGAAAAGATCCAGAACATCGCCGAGTGATTCCTTTGTTCTCGGGTGCAGCTTGTCTTTTGCAATGCTGAGCCGCGCGAGCGCGCCCACCATATAGCCCTCACCGCCATAAAGATACGCCGATGCCTGTGAATACGGGAGCACAACCTGCTCCAAGTGCCTGTGGAATTCCCGCTCGGGAAAAACCTCCCCCTTGCTCGTGATAATAGTGCCGTCTATGTAGCCGTAGCTTCCATCCGGCACGAGCGCCATGAACTGCGTCTTGCGATCAAAATGGAACGGCGCGTTTTTGAAAATTTCTATGAGCCGGAGCGCTGCGGGGCGGACGGATTCCAGTTTTTTGATCGCCTCCGCGACGCCCGCTTCATCGGGGAATTTGAGGAACCCGCCGATCGTTGGATACACTGCGTGGACGCTCCGCCCGGCGACGAGCGTCGCGAGGAAATTTCCGGCGCCCTTCACGCCAAACCCGTCGTGCAGCAACTGGTGCTCCGCCTCCACGTTCTCGTCAAAATCAAGGAACGCATCCTTGCCGAAAATATCGGGCATTGAAAAAAGATAAAGGTGTAGGGCGTGGTCGCGGATCATAAGGCCGTGCATGGTGAGCGCGCGGAGCGTTTTTGTCTGCGCGGTGGGTTCTATCCCCAAGGCGTGTTCGCACGCTTCAATGCTGCACATGAGGTGCGCGTTGGAGCAGGTGCCGCAGATCCGCGCGAGATGCTGCGGAATGGCCATGACCGATTTCCCCTTCATCGCCTCGGTGAAGAACCGCTTGTATTCGGTGATCGCGAACTTCACATCGGTCACTTTCCCCTCCTCCACGTGCAATGAAAGCCCGGCGCTGCCCTCTACCTTCGTGATACCCTCCATCGTGAGATCAAACGTGTGCATGGGATTATGGAATTATTTTGTTCTCAAGCTCGGCCACGACGCTCTCAAGGACCTTGAGAAAGTTCTGCGGATCCATCGGGCAGCCCGGCACTTCGGCGTCAACTGTGACCACATCCGCAACCTTAAGCACCTTCGGCAGTGCGCCGTACCGCGCGGTCAGAAATTCTATCGCTTCCTTTTGCGCGTCGGTGAAAGAGTTTCTCTGGCCGGATGGCAGGCCCGTCACCGCACACGCGCCGATCGCCACGAGCTTTTTTGACCGCCTCCGGATGTCTTTCAACTTTTCTTCCTGCGCGGGCGAGGCGACCGCGCCTTCAATAAAAGAAATATCAAACTCATCCATCACGTTCTTTGACTGCAAAACCCGCGCGTGCCGGAATTCAAATTTCTTTTTCCACTCGGCCCAATGGTCGTTCATCACCTCCGTCATCACGATCGTGTTGTCTTCGCAGCAGGAGAACGAAAACCAACCGATCTTCAATTTTTCCGCCGGCGCCATTGCTTCATCATATCATGAAATTTTGCTTCATTGCCCATCCGGATGCCCGTGGACCCGGCGGGATTTGCACCCGCTTCTCTTGTTTGGTAAAAGCAAAATCCTACTCGTATGAACGACGGGCCCAAGACCACGGGCATTGTCACGCTAACAAAAAGGTGATTAAAACTATTTAAAATGCAAACGGCCACCGAAATGGCCACTTGCATACCAAACAAGGATATATGGTCCGCCGCTCTGCGGACTCTTGCTTTCAAGAATATGATAGCACTCGGAAGCTAACCGTCAAGAATTGTTTAATGATTTTTTAATGTTCACCGTGCAAGCGGCGGGGATGCTATAATTTCCATATACCATGCTGTTCGGCTCTCCAACAAAGAAAGCATCCCCTCACGAGAACATTTTCACCGTCGGCATCGGCGGCGCGGCAGGCGACGGCGCGCGCGAAGCGGGCGCAAGCCTGGCGGAACTCTTGAACGACTTCAGCTTTGAGGCCTTTGTTTCGTTTGACTATCCCTCGCTCATCCGCGGCGGGCACAATTTCAGCCGCGTGAGCTTCTCCGGAGAAAAGATCCACAGCGACCACTCGGCGCTTGACGTGCTTGTGGCGCTCAACGAGGAAACGCTCACAATTCACAGGAACGAACTCCACAAAGACGCCGTCGTCCTCGCGGACAGTTTTGAAAAAGAGGATCTGGAACGGTTCGGCGCGAATGCCGTCGTGCTTCCCATGAAAGAATTCGCGCAAAAGATTGGCGCGCCGCCCATCACGCGCACATCCGCCGCGCTCGGCGCCGCTTGCTATCTTCTTGGATTTTCTTTGGACAACATGAAGGCGGTGTTGAACGATGTTTTCAAGAATAAAAGCCTGGATGCCAACCTTAAGCTTGCCGAGATGGGATATGAGCATTTGGAAAAATTGCAATTCCGCCACTGGAAAAAACTGACGCCGCAACGGAAAGAGGAAGCGGAGCTCACTGATGGCAACACGGCGTTCGCGAAGGGCCTTGTAGCGGCGGGATTGGATTTCTATTTCGCCTACCCGATGACGCCGTCGTCCAGTATCCTCCATTTTCTCGCGAAACAGCAGAAGGAATATAAGATCAAAGTCGTCCAGCCAGAAAGCGAGCTCGCGGTCATAAATATGGCGTTGGGCGCTGCCTATGCCGGCAAGCGCGCCGCGGTGGGCACGGCGACCGGCGGTTTTGCCCTGATGCAGGAGGCGTTCGCATTGAGCGGCATGGCGGAGCTCCCGCTTGCGATCGCCGTTTCGCAGCGCTACGCCCCCGCGACCGGCACACCTACGTACACGAGCCAGGGAGATCTGCAGTTCGTCCTTCATTCCGGCCACGGCGAGTTCCCGCGGATCGTGCTCGCGCCGGGAGATCCCAAAGAAGCGTTCGCCTGCGGCGCGGAGGCGCTGAACTTCGCGTGGAAATATCAGACGCCCGTCATCGTCCTTTTGGACCGCCAACTTTCGGAGAGTTTGGAGACTTCCGCGGCCAACCCGGCAAAGATCGCCGTAGAACGCGGAAAGATCGCGGAGGGCGTCCCTGAAAATTACGGCCGGTACAAGATCACCCCGGACGGCATTTCGCCGATGATCTTCCCCGGCACGCCGGGCGCGGTCGTAAAAGTTGACAGCTACGAACACGACGAGAACGGCATCGCGATCGATGAGGCCGAAAAGGTAAAAGCAATGGGCGACAAACGCTTCGCGAAGGCGGGCAGCATCGCGAAAGAAATGGGCGCCCACAACACCATAAAGGTATATGGCGATAAAAGCAGCCGCGACGTGATCGTTTTCTGGGGATCCACGAAGGGCGCCGTGCTTGAGGCGGCGAAGTACCTCGCAAAACCCGTAAAACTTTTGCAGATCGTCTGGATGGAACCCTTTGACGCTGAAAGGGTTGCGGCGGAATTGGGCGGCGCGAAAACGATCATTGACGTGGAAACGAACCGCACGGCGCAGCTCGCCGCGCTCATCCGCGAAAAGACGGGGGTGCGGATAGACAAAAAGATTCTCCAGTACAACGCGCGGCCATTCGACCCGCTCGAGCTGGCGGAAAAAATAAACAATTATTTGAAATAACCATGGACCTCGCAACCAAAGCAAAGATCACGTGGTGCCCGGGATGCCCGAACGGAGGGATCCTTGTGGCATTCCGCGAAGCAGTAACCGATCTTGTAAATGACGGCAAATTGAAACCGGAAAATCTGGTCGCGGCAGCGGGGATCGGCTGCCACGGCAAGATCACCGATTACCTGAACACGAACACGTTCACCTCGCTTCATGGCCGCGTGATCGCAAACATGGAGGGCATAAAAATGGCGAACCCTTTGCTCATGGTCGTGGGGTTCAGCGGCGACGGCGATTCGTACTCCGAGGGCGTCGGGCACCTGGTGCACGCGGCGCGCAGGAACTCGGACATCAATCTTTTCGTCCACGACAACCAGGTCTTTGCGCTTACGACCGGCCAGGCGACGCCCACGACACCCGTGGGCTTCAAAGGGAAATCAACGCCCTACGGCAGTATTGAATCGCCGTTCAATCCCCTGCTCTTCATGCTTTCGTCCGGCGCCACGTTCGTCGCGCGCACGTACGCCCTGGACATCGCAAAAACAAAAGAAATCATGAAAGCCGCGATCGCGCACAAAGGATTTTCCTTCGTGGACATCATCCAGCCGTGCATCACGTTCTACGACACGCGCGAATATTTCAAGGACCGCGTGTATTGGATAGATGAAAACGAACCGAAAAATGACCTCGCGCACGCAATGGAGGTGGTGCGCGGAAGTGGCGCCCCGGGCGGCGTGGACGCAAAGGTGCCGCTCGGCATTTTTTACCGCGTGGAACAGCCGTCGTTTGAAGAACAGCTCTATAAATAATGGATCTCAAAAAATTCTTTGATCCGCAGTCGGTCGCGGTCATCGGCGCCTCAAACGACAAAAACAAAGTCGGCTATTCGCTGGTCTTCAATCTGAAAAACGGCGGAACGCACAAGCGGAAAATACTTCCCGTCTCGCTCACCGAGCGGGTCATCCTCGGCCTGCCCGCCTACAGATCAATAGCGGAAATAAAAGACAAGGTTGACCTTGCCGTGATCGCCATCCCCGCTTTTGCCGTGCCCGCGGTGCTTGAGGAATGCGGCAAAAAAGAAGTCGGCGCGGCCATCATCATCTCGTCCGGCTTCAAGGAAGCGGGCGGCGCCGGCAAAGAATTGGAGAAAAAGATCAGGATGACGGCCGCAAGCTACCACATTGCGCTTCTCGGCCCGAACTGTTTGGGCACGATCGATACGCACGCGGGGCTGAACGCTTCTTTCGCGGCCGCGGAGACGCCCGCGCCGGGCGCGATCGCCTTCCTTTCGCAATCAGGCGCCCTGGGCGCCGCGATGCTTGACTGGGCGCACAAGGAGGGCGTGAGATTTTCAAAGTTCATCAGTTTGGGCAACGAAGCCGCGCTCACGGAAATTGAATTTCTGGAATATCTCGCAAAAGACAAAGAAACGGAAGCGATCATGCTATATCTGGAAAAAGTAAGCGACGGGAAAAAATTCATGGCGCTCGCGAAGAAAATCACGCAGAAAAAACCCGTTGTTGTTTTGAAGGCCGGCCGGAGCGCGCGCGGGAGCGCGGCGGCACTTTCGCACACGGGCTCGCTCGCGCCGGAAAGCGCGGTCTTTGAGGCCGCCTGCCGCGAATGCGGCATCGTGACCGCGGGCTCCCTCCGCGAATTCTATAACACGGCGAAGCTTCTCCAGCTTGGCCTGGCATCGGGCGCCCTGGACGCCCAAAAACCTCCGCGCGAGATCGCGATCCTCACGAACGGCGGCGGGCCGTCGGTCGTTGCGGCGGACCTCGTGGAATTGTCCTCATCGCTCTCGCTTACAAAATTGAGCGAAGCCGCAACGCGCGCGCTCGCAAAGGTGCTCCCGCCGATAGCGGCCCTCGGAAACCCCGTGGACATTTTAGGCGACGCGCTCGCCCCGCGCTATGAAAGCGCGCTCAAGGTTTTATGCGCGGAAAAAGCCACCCAGGGAATTATCGTGATCCTCACGCCGCAGATGATGACGGATGCCGCAGGCACGGCGCGGCTCCTTGCGGCCTACGGAAAAAAGAAGCTTGTCATACCGGTCCTTATGGGCCGCGAAGCCGTCGCAGACGGCGTGCAGGCGCTCCGCGGGGCCAATCTCGTCAATTTTGACTTTCCGGATGACGCAATCGGAGCGCTGGATGCGCTCGCGTTCGCGATTTTCGGAAAGAAAAAAGTGGAAGAGAAACCGGCCGCCTCCCCCGCCACACCAAAACTCTCCGCTTTGAAGTCTGCCGCGACGCTCATGGACTTCGCCGCCGCCCGCATACTCCTCCAAAAATACGGCATTGAAATAAGCGGCGAATTCGTGCGCGCGAAAATTGACCTTGATGCGATCCTGGAAGAACTCGGCGCCGGTCCCTTCGCAATGAAGGTCGTCTCGCGGGAGATAAGCCACAAGACGGACGTGGGCGGCGTACGATTGAACCTCGTGGACGCCAAGGCGGCGCGCGACGCATGGGACGAGATCGCGAAGACCGTCCGCCGCAAGGCGCCCCGCGCCGTGATACAAGGAATGCTCGTGCAGCCCATGGCAAAAGGCAAAGAGATCATCATCGGCATGAAGCGCGACCCCGTCTTCGGACCGGTCATAAGCTTTGGTTTCGGCGGCATCTTTGTGGAAGCCATGCATGATGTGGCGCTCCGCGTGGCGCCCGTCGCTGACACCGACGCCCGCAAAATGATGGATGAAATAAAAGGCGCCTCGCTCCTCCGCGGCACGCGCGGCGAAAAACCCGTTGATGCGCGGGCACTCACAAAGCTCGTCGTCGCCCTCTCGCGCCTCGCACTTCTAAACCCCGAAGTGCAAGCAATAGACCTCAACCCCGTGATGGCGACCGACCGCGGTGCGGTGGTGGTGGATGCACGGGTGGTGGTTGGGTGATATTTGAACCACAAAATTTCGCAAACAAAATATGATTTATACTGAAGCTTGTTTTCTCTTTTGAGTTTTTGGCTGATGAAATAGAGATTCGAACTGTCCCCTAGGCAACGCATCAAGGAATTTTGAACGCTTCAGGTCGAGCGGATCCGGCTTGAAAGTCATTGCGCCAGTTCGCTTGCGGCAATGCAATAGATGAAGTTCTTCTTTAGCTCGCGTCATAGCTACAAAAAATAATCGCGCTTCTTCGGGAATTTCTTCATCCCGTGAGTTTCGAGGGATGCCACCTTCCTCCAATCCAACAACGAAGACTAGTTCGGCCTCCAAACCTTTCGCGCTTTGCATGGTAAGAATTTTTACTTCATAACCGCCAGGGTTACTCGCAATCACGGAACGACTCCGTAACATCTTTTCAAACTCTTGGAAAAAATATTCTCTTGAAGACCATGTTTTGAGGATAGCAAGAGCCTCCTCGAAAAACGGTTGGATTTTATTGCTATCATACGCTGTTTTCAGAGCAGAGAGTTTTTGAAGCACCTCTTTGAGGCCAGCGTCGTTTTTTGAAGCGTCGGCGAAGGCCGCTAGAAAATCTTTTTCGTCTTTTAAAACTATCCGCCATACTTCAGCTATTTTCTTCAGAACTCTTGCCCGTTGGTCTAATTTTGTCCTTGCTCTAGAAGTCGGGATGCTTGTTGTGTTGCCCTCGATAACCAACTCAACAGAAAGTCTCGTTGCAAGGCTAGAAAAATCCTCGGCCCAGTTTTTTATATCCAATATATTTTTCCAGCCTCCTGTGTCATCGGATAACTGCGTGGAGAATGTCACATGCCGCTTGCGAAGGACATTTTCAATTTTTTGAGAATAGTATCTATTCGGAACTAAGATGAATGCCTTTCTGCCTTCTTTATCGTTTTCTTGCGAAAATCGAATGTCCTCTTTGATGATGTGTGCAACCACCTCGGCTTCACCGTCGTCGCTCGGACAGTCGTGTACGACAACCCTTCCGGGTTCTGGCTTGTAATATTGATACTGCCCCTTGTCCAGTCGTGTAGCGTCATGTGCCGCAACAACACAAACCGCGCAATCCAAAATATTTTTCAGGCAACGACGCGAAATCTGCATTTGCACCACAATACATTCGCTACCAAAATGCTCAGCGAATTTTCTTATATATTCAGGTGATCCGCCACGGAAGCTGTATATGCTCTGATCGTCGTCGCCTACGACAAAAAGCCCTTTCCGATGGTCTTCGCTCAGTAAGGCAATCAATTCAAATTGTGCCGCATTGATATCTTGATATTCATCCACCAAAAGATGCTTTGTACCGGAAGAGTATTTTGCTTTAAGTTCTTTATTCTCCCGAAGTAACTTGCAAGTAAGCAAAATCTGGTCGTCATAGTCCATGACGTTGCAAACTTTTAAAATTTCTGCATATTGCTGAAGTATTTTTTGAGAGATCTTAGAAACTTTCGGGTTAGCGGAGGACTTATCAAACAGCGCTCGCCTTCCGTCTTCTTCGGTAAATCCTGCGAGCAACGCGGCATCCCTAATCAAGATCTTCTTAAGATCAGCCGATTCTAATATCTGAAAATCTTCACTGAAACCAATTGCTTTTGCGTTTTCCCTTAAAATCGAATCGCACAAGCTATGCATCGTTGAGATTCGATTCGGTCGCTTTGCTGGCTCAATGTGTTCGTTCCCCTTCTTTTCTAATTTTTCACGCATACTCTTCGCTGCTTCTCGCGTAAAAGTAATTACGGTTATTTCGTCTGGCGAAGTGCCGTTTTCGGTTAAATACTGAATGCGCTTGGCGAGCTGAAATGTTTTCCCAGTGCCCGGACCCGCTAACAGTAATAGCGGTCCTGAATCTTGCTTGTAGGCCTCGTCGCTTATTACGATTTCCATTGCTTTACTTTTTAATTTTCTGATTTTTTTTCTCGCTCAGCATGGAAAAGATAATAAGCACGAGTTCAAGAATTACCGGAATAGCAAGGATTATTACGACAAGGGTTCCGAGTGTTAAACCAGTAACGTTTGCTATCCACTGCGGCACCGCAGATTTAACGCTAGCTAAAGCCGCTAAAAGCAAAATGGGAGCGGCGAAAAATATAAATGACCACAATAAAACCTTGTCAATCCACTGAAGCCATTTTGGAGAAAAAACATGCTTGTTGGATTGAAAAATAATGTAGTCGAGAAGGACAGCTCCAATCAGACCCCCGAATTGAAGCACAACGACCGCAACTTGAGCATCCGTCTGGCCCGTAACTTTTCCGAGATAATAAATCAGCGAAGGGAAAAATATTGAAAGAGTAATCAAAGTTTGGAAACGAGATTCTATGCTTTGAATGAGATCTTTCATTTTGATTCGCTACTTACTATAACGATTTACGGTCTTCTCGGCCCAAGGCATCAGTTCGTCAGGATTGAGGCTTGGTTTAAGATATGGATTAACAGTTAAGTAAGCTACAAACTTGCCATTAGCATAAACTTTCGGAGGTGTTTTGGTGTATCTATTATAAGGACTTAAGTTCGAAAAGTGACTACCATAAGGGCTATAACGGTTAAATATTGAAACCGAAGAATACCTGCTTCCATAAGACCCATAAGAATTAAATATTGAGTGAGCGCTATATCGATTCGGAACGATTGAACCCAAATACGTTCCGTCCTGAGCCTGAATAAAGGATTCCCCGTTGCGAATTCTCAAATCTTCTTCAGCTGCAACTTCTATAACATGACCCTTACTCAAGCCGTCAATATTGTTTTTAACGTTATAAAAGAAAACATCAGAAGATATTCGTGGACTTAAATATATGTTATCGGACAAGAAACATTTAAAATTATTATTAATAAACAGCTTTGGAGGCTGCTGACAATAAGGATTAGTAAGGCTATATAAACCATATTTGCTGCCGTAGTTTGAGTATTCATTAAACATGCTGGCGGGGCTATATCTACTTCCATGAGGACCATATTCATTCAAAATCGACCAATTGTCATACCTGTTATTTACAATTTTCCCAAGAAATTGATTGTCTTGAGCCACAACATAAGACTCCACCCCGCTGGGCTGATTACCGCTGGATTGGCGCTTGTACAAATCCGCCAGTATTTCCTTGAGAAGCTCTTGTGTGTTGTCCATGGTTATTTCGAGTTCGGTTTATAAAGATGCTCTAAAAGTTTTTGAATTTCTTCAGCCGCTTTTTCTGGGGGTAAATTCTCAATGAGCGCTGGCGCCGTTGCTAGTGCAATATTCTTATCTCTGAATGCAGAAATTTGTTGAATTGGCCATTTTAAAAAGAACGATGCAGCCGCAGAGGGTATGGTCCAAATATATTGCTTATCGAATATTGCTACGAGAATGCCCGCTATGCCGCAAATAAAGAGAGCTCCGGACAAGAGTATTAAACACCATAGAATAGCGTTATTTTTGTGCAAAACCTCATCTATCCTGTCCAAAAGCTCTTTATTACTTATAGCCATTTTCTGCATTCTACACCTCCAATCCAAACAAAAACAGCCCCATTTCTGGAGCTGTTTCTGCCCGTGGTGTCAACCTAACACTTCGTGCCCACCAAAACGTACATGTTATAACAACGTCTTCAAATCAAAATCAGGATCCGCAAGCTGCTCCAGCTTTCCCGACACGTCCACGTTGTTCTTGATGAGGTTTGTGATGGTGGTGAGTTCTTGCGTGCGGTTGATCAGGGTGGCACCGACGAGCTCTTTGCCGACAACGAGGAATCGTACGTAGGAATTGGCTTGGGGCGAGCCGCGATGGATGATCGTGCGGTCGGGCAGGGGCCGGACGTCGCCTGCGAAGGCAATCGTGATGCCGGAACCCTGCGTGGTGTAAAAAGAAACGAATTTGAACGGCTCTTTGGCGCCCGTCATGTTGAGCGCCGCGATCCTCCCCTGTTCGTGCGCATTCACCCAATTGCCTTCTTGCACCACTTCTTCTGCGATGATGTCTTTGAACTCTGCGGCATCGCCGGCGGCCCAGATGTCCGGCACGTTCGTTTCCAAATATTCATTCGCCAAAATGCCGCGATTCACCGCAATGCCCGCATTCTTCAGCCAATCAAACGCGCAATAGGCGCCGATGCCGCAGACGATCATGTCGCACGGGATCGGGAGGCCGCTCTTCAAAACGACGCCTTCCACCTTCCCGGTCCCCAGCACTTTCGCCACCGCCGATTTTCTCATGAGCGTGACCCCCATCCGTTCAAGCGCCGCTTCCACCATTTTCCCCGAGACCTCGTCCAATGTCTGCTGCCAATAGTAATCTTCCAAATAGACCGCCGTCACTTCCAAACCGGCCATGCGCAAAAGATCGGACATTTCAAAGCTGATGAAGCCGCTTCCGACCGTAATTGCCTTCTTTGCGGTCTTGATCGCCGCGATGATCTTTTTTGCGTCATCAAGCGCGTGGAGATAATAGACGCCCTGCTTTTCCGCGCCTTCCACCTCCCACGTCCGCGCGCAGACGCCCGTGGCAAGGAGGAGCTTCCCGTAGCCGATCTTGTCGCCGCCTTCAAGCGTCAGCGTTTTCTCCTTCGTATCCAATCCGACCGCTTTTTTCCCGCCGAGGAACGTTACATTATTTTTTTGGTACCATTCCTGGTTTTTAAGCCAGATGCTGTCAAAGGGAATTTTCTCAAGGAAAAACCCCGGCTTGGAAAGCATCACCCGCGAATACAAAGTATACGGCTCCTCGTTCACGAGGCCGATCGTGCCCGCCGGGTCGTGCTCGCGGATGGTCTCCGCGGCCGTCGCGCCCGCCACGCCGCCGCCGACGATCAAATATTGAAACGTTTCCACTGTTATTTCGGGTAGATCTGGTTTCCCGCCGCATCAAAAAGCAGGATCGCCTTCGTTGGGCAGGATTCCGCGGCAAGAATGAGCGTCTCGTCGTCGGCCGCATCCGCGCCGCCACTGGCGACGACGACCACTTTATTATCCGCGCCCAGCTCAAAGGTCGTCCCCGCAACGGCGATGCACGATGCCGCGCCGATGCAAAGGTCTTTGTCCACTACGATCTTTGCGATCTTTGAACCCGCTTTTGTCCGTTTGTATTCTACTTGATTTGCCATAGGTTTTTTTACGATAATTCAACCACTACTTCTTTTACTTCCGAAATTTCTTTTTTCAAAAGCTCCCCGATCATTTTTTCGTACGTGAGCTCGACCC
>Ga0187878_1002433_pt1 | contig 16494 bp, 9 predicted proteins | sample June2016WEW_17_1_FD_132979 | JGI IMG/M metagenome (GOLD analysis project Ga0187878, IMG submission 132979) | Peatland microbial communities from SPRUCE experiment site at the Marcell Experimental Forest, Minnesota, USA - June2016WEW_17_150 | ecosystem: Environmental > Terrestrial > Soil >...
CTCGAGACCCAGCAACGCGCGATAGCGCAGGGTGGAAGTTCGCAGCACCAGCACCACGAGCAGCGGTCCGCCAAGCCAGAGCGCGAATTCGCCCGCGGTGAAGGATGCGCTGGGGCCAAGCAGCGCCGACGCGAGGCTCACCGCGGTTACCCAGCGGGTTCCTAAGAGAATCACCGCCAAGATAGCCAGGCACGAGGCCCAGATTACGGGCAGCCTGAGGGAAGAGTCCGCAACCCTGCGCGCGACGAAAACAGCCGCGGCCGCACCCAGAATGGAGGCGGCGACACCTGCTATAGTGGACAGCTCCGATGCGAGTGCAGCGGCGGCCAATCCCCAGATTGCCGCGATTGCGGCATTCCACAGGAAGTTCGTCATGAGCGTCCTCCCTGCGCGGATTTCTTGTGCGGGCTCAGACTTCGGACATCTCCGATGACCGTTCCGGCGGTTCTGTCTATGACGAATAGTGGGGAGCGAGAGGGTCCAAAACTGCGAGCCATCCAGGCGAGATCGAAGGCACGCTCACCGGCGCCGGCTTTGTGCACGTATAGCAACTTCTTCCAATCACGGCCCGTGTGGCTCGCGATCGTCAGTCCATCCACCACCGTGAACGCGTGAATCCTCAATCTGGCATTCTCCAGGGAGGATACCACTGCCGGGACCCAGACGCCTGGGGTTGGGGGTAGCACCACGAGGCACGCGGAGAAACCGTCCCACTGGGCTTGTTCCAGAAATCCCGGGAGGCCGGGCGCGGCTTCGGGGGATGCGCTGGCAGAGCGTATCAGGAGATTTAGGGCTTCGTCGAGCCGGCCCGTGAAGGCCAGGGTTCCATCGGCGCCAAAACGCCAGTTCTCGCCCAAAAACCCACGTTCCAACACAACTCGCATGAATCCGGCGCCAGGTTCGTCGCCATCGCCTGAGACCAAGTAGGCGCAAAACCGCGGGCGGGCCGTCAGGGCTCGTTCCGGGACCCGCACCAGGAGCTTTCGGGAGTGGGCATACACCTTCCACAGGATCATCCGGGGCGAGTCGCCGGGCGTGTACTGCCGCATATCCACGCGGTCCCCTTCGGGCGAGCCCCGCGGGTCCGAAAGCTCGTCTCCGCCGGTGAGTCCATCCAGCAATGTCGTCCGATCCAGAGGACCTTTCGCCGGCAGAAACCGAATCTCTGTGGATTCCCTGGCCGTCCATTCAAGGGAGGTCAGGCCCAGAACGTCGCGCAACACGATCCGCCGCCGGATCTCCGCATGAATGCCGCGCCGATGCGGCTCAATGAATTCCCTTCGCCGATCCTGGTGCACACCGGGCCGGATCTCGACGTTTGGAGGACACTCCCAGGTCCAGGAGTATTCAAGGAGGGGCAACCAGCGCGGCAGCGGCAGCAAGAATCCCGTTTCTCGGGCGGATTCGCACTCGAGCGTAAGCCCGGATCGAGTCACTCCTCGCTTGCAGCGCCGATGCACGAAGGGCGCCGCCACCAGGACCAGGACGAGCATCAGCAGAGCCACCAGGCCGCCGATGAAACCCACCGCGAGATATACAAAGTCCTGGCGCTTGATCCCTTCGAACCAGACAGCCACCGCTGACAGTGCAAACAGGAGGCACCCCGTGGGCGTCAGGGGAAAGAAACCGCGGATGAGGCGCACAGCACTCCGAGCCCCGTGGATCCTCTCCCTCCAAGGTATTCTGCCATTTGACCGTGTGCTCATGTTTGCGCGTCTGGAAAATCGAGATTCTAAATCGTGAAGCCATCTATAGGATATCATGTCAAACGCGCAAGTTCCTGTCGCTGACGGATAGGCATACGTCTGGTCCCATCATGGCTGCTCTTTGGGTGCAGTATCTTAATCGCGGATAATTCCCGATGCTTGGAGCCCCAACCAATGGTATCCTGTTACCACCGAGGAAGAGCAATAACTCTCCGACACAATTTTATGAAGAAAGGATGTGGCAATGAGGGCACGATATTTCCACTTTCTCCAATCCCTCGCAGTGATAGGCGCCTGCCTGGTTCTGGCTGGCGTCGTTCTTGGACAGGGTCGCGGGGGCGGCCCGCCGCAAGGCCCGCCACCCAATGTCTCGCAAGATCCGCTGCTCAGGGGATTCAGCTTCCGGTCCATCGGCCCGGCCGTGATGATGGGCCGCGTCGATGACATCGAAGGCGCTGAAAAAGATCCGATGATTATCTACGTCGGCTTCGCCACGGGCGGACTCTGGAAGTCGACCGACGGCGGGAATCACTGGCGCTCGGAGTTCGACAACATGCCGAATGAGTCGATCGGCGATATCGCCATCGCGCCCAGCGATCCGAATGTCGTTTATGTGGGCATGGGCGAGGCGAATAACCGCCAAAGCTCATCAATCGGCGACGGCGTCTGGGGCACGAAGGACGGCGGCCAGACATGGCAGCACCTTGGTCTTGACGACACGCAGTCGATCGGGCGGGTCGTTGTTGATCCGACCAACCCAAACATTGTCTTCGTCGCCGCCATGGGTCATCTGTTTGGGCCCAACCAGGAACGCGGCCTTTACAAGTCAATTGATGGCGGCAAAACCTGGAAGAAAGCAAAGTACATCGATGAGAACACGGGCTTCACGGACCTGGCGATCGATCCGTCGAATCCCAAGATCCTCTATGCCGCATCCTACTCGCGCCAGCGTACCTGGTGGGGCTATAACGGAGGCGGTCCGAACAGCGGCCTGTGGAAGTCGATCGACGCCGGCGAGACGTGGACGAGAATCACGGGCAACGGCTGGCCCGTGGCCAAGGATAATATCTACGGCCGCATCGCCATGTCTATTTTCAGGGCCAAGCCCACGACGATCTACGCTCAAATCGAGGTGGGTGCGAGTGCCGGCACTGGCGGCGGCACGTCCGCCGATGGCGGACCCGCACGTGGTGGCGGCGGGCGCGGGGGCGCGGCCGGTGCTGCTGCGGGCGCGGCAGGCGCAGCGGGCGCGGCCGGTGGTGCAGCGGGAGCCGGTCGAGGTGGCGGCGGTGGCGGTCGTGGGGGTGGTGGAGGCAACCCTCCTCCCCTGGTTCCGAACGCAACCGGCGTGTATCGCTCGGACGACGGCGGAAAAACCTGGACGTTGATGAGCAACACGGATAATCGGCCCATGTATTTCAGCCAGATTCGTGTCGATCCGGTCAACGATCAGAAGATATTCGTGGGCGGCAACCCCGGGCAGATCTCGCTCGACGGCGGCAAGAGCTTCACGAGCATGACTGGGTCGCACACGGATTATCATGCCATCTGGGTCAATCCCAAGGATCCGCGCATCGTCTGGATCGGCCACGACGGCGGTATCGACGTCAGCAACGACGGCGGAGTCAGCTGGGACTTCCACAACGACATCGCCGTCGGACAGTTCTACCAGGTTTCGGCCGATATGCGGCACCCGTACTACGTCTGCGGCGGTTTGCAGGACAACAACGCCTGGTGCGGCCCGAGCGCGGTGCGTTCAGGGACGGGCGCAGTCAACACCGACTGGTACACGGTGGCCGGAGGTGACGGCTTCTACACGCGGCAGGATCCGACCGACTGGACGATCGTCTACGGTGAATCACAGGACGGCGCCATGAGCCGTTACGATTTGCGGCTGGGCACGTCCAAAAGCGTCCGGCCAAACACGGGTGGCGGCCGCGGTGGTGGCGGAGCGCCGGCGCCAGGCGGCGAGAGCGAAACGCCGGCCCAGGCTCAGGCCCCTGCGGCGGGACGCGGCAACATTGTAAACGCGCCTGCCAACCTCGACCCGTTGCGTTTCTACTGGAATGCTCCGTTCGAGATGTCGACGCACAATCCGGCTGTGGTTTACATGGCGGCTCAATACTTCTTCAAGTCCACCGACCGCGGCGACGACTGGTGGATGAACCCGACGGACCTCACCAACCACGTCGACCGATGGTCAATTCCGATCATGGGCGTGCCCGGCAACGCGCCGATGGCATCCAAGCATGACGGCTACTCGTCGAGTTCTCTCGTCACGCAGGTTCGCGAGTCTCCATCCCGGCAGGGCGTGATCTGGATCGGCACCGACGACGGCAACCTGCAGGTCAGCCAGAACGATGGCGTAACCTTCACCAACGTCATCGGCAACATCGGCGGTGCGCCGAAGGGCTACGTGCAGGTCTCGCGCATCGAGCCATCGCACTTCGATCCCGGCACGGCCTACGTCGCACTCGACAATCACCGCAACGACGACTATAAGCCGTACCTGTTCAAGACGACCGATTACGGCAAGACGTGGATGAACGTCACCGGCAATTTGCCCGCGCTCGGCAACATCAATGCGCTCCGCGAGGACTATGACAATCCTGACCTGCTGTTTGTCGGGACGGAGTTCGGACTCTTCGTGACCCTTGATGGCTGCAAGGATTGGAAGAAGTTCATGACCGGCCTGCCTAGCGTGAGAGTGGACGATATCCTGATTCATCCGCGCGATCGCGACCTCATCATCGCCACGCACGGACGATCGATCTGGATTGCCGACGACATCTCACCACTGGAACAGCTCGCGCAGAAAAGCTCCGCCAACGTGATGCTCTTCGAGCCGCGGCCGGCGATCCAGTGGAAGAATGACCAGGAAGCACAGCGCCATGTGGCCAACCGGGATTTCCGCGGCCAGAATCCGCAGGGCGGTACCGCCTTGAACTTTTGGGCGAATGCCGACATGGGCGAAGCGAAGATCGAAATCCTCGAGCACGGAAAGGTCACTCGCACGATCACCACGACCGCACAAGCAGGCATGAATCGCATTCAGTGGGATATGATGCGTGAGGCCCCGCCACCGGCTCCCGCCGCCGTTGGCGGTCGAGGCGGTGCGCAGGCAGCGGCTGGTGCTGCAGGTGCGGCCGGCGGACAAGCCGCGGCTGGTGCTGCAGGCGGAGCGGGCGGCCAGGGTGGCGGTGGCCGAGGAGGCCGAGGAGGCGGCGGAGTGCCATTCGTTGCTGCCGGACGAGGCGGTGGCGGTGGCGGCGGATTTGGCGGTGGCGGTGGCGCTGGTCCAACGATGCTCCCGCCCGGAACTTACACGATCCGGCTGAACGTGGGTGGTCAGATCCTGACCGCTCCCGTTTCCATCCTGGAAGACGTCTGGATGAGGAAAGACTAGTCCGACTTCAACGCCGAGTGCAGAAGTCTTATGCACGCAGATTAACGCGGATAACCATCCGCGTTAATCTGCGGTTTGGAGTTTATACATTTTTCATCGGGAGTGCTCGCTCAAGGGTCGGCCTAAACAGCGCTTATGGCTGCAAGCTTCTCAGGTGGTCGGCGATGAAAAGCGGAGTGTTGGGCGGCTGTTTGCTTGAGTTATTCGCGCATATCAACAAAGAAGGCTTTTCATGTTGCGAGTGCGTTTCATTTTCTTTGGAGGCATGGTTCTCCTGGCTCTGACACTCGTGTCGTCTGCCCAGGGGACGAAAAACGCAGGTAAACCGCAGCCGTCAAATCAGGCGTGGCGTGAGACGTTCAACACGGATAAGGCCAACCTGGTGGACACGGGCAGGAATATATACTTTATTCTCGAACCGGGCTATCGCCTCACATTTGAGCACGGAAAAGATAGTCTGATTATCACGGTGCTCGACGAAACCAAGATCGTGGATGGGGTCAAGACCCGCATCATCGAGGAAAGAGAGACCGAAGGCGGACAGTTGATCGAAGTATCGAGGAACTACTTCGCTATCGACAAGACTACGAACGATCTCTACTACTTTGGCGAAGACGTCGACATGTATAAGGCTGGCAAGGTAACCTCTCACGAAGGCTCCTGGTTGGCCGGTGTCAACGGCGCCAAATTCGGACTCATGATGCCGGCTAAGCCCAAAGTAGGGGACAAGTATTATCAGGAGCAGGCGCCCAAGGTCGCGCTGGACCGCGCGGAGATCATAAGCGTGACTGAGACTGCCAAGGTGCCGGCGGGAGCATTCAATAACGTTTTGCACACGCGCGAGTCAAGCGGGCTGGAGAGCGGGAATGAAGATAAATGGTACGCTCCTGATGTAGGATTGATCAAGGATGCCGAGTTCGTACTCGCGAAGGTGGAGAAGGGCAAAAAGTAGCCGGAGATTGCGTCAGGTGCTCTGGGCTTGAACGCAGTCGTAAGGTGTGCCGGTAATGGCCCTTACCATGGCCCAAAAATTCTCCAAGGGAGTATCGAGCTGCACGTTGTGGGTCGGCCCCAGGATCAGCCCTCCATCGCGGCCCACGGTTTGCAGACGTGCCCGAATCTCTGCCTTGACATCATCGGGAGTGCCAAAGGGAAGCGTTTGCTGAATGTCAATGGTTCCCCAGAAGCAGAGCTTCTTTCCATACTCGGTCTTCAGCCTTTTCGGGTCCATGCTTTGGGGTTGGATAGGATTCAACACATCAATCCCGATTTCGATCAAATCGGGAATAATTGGATAGACGCAGCCATCGGTGTGATAGGCAACTTTCAGCCGAGGATTCCTCCGCTTTAGAGCACTGATGAACTCAGCCAGGCGCGGCTTCAAAAATCTCCTCCAGGTGACAGGGGACATCAGCATGCGGTTCTGAGTGCCCACATCATCCCCGGTCCAGATCATGTCCACTCCGAGATCGACCAGTTTTTGGGCGGCGGTCAAATGATAGCGGAAGGGAATGTCCAGGATTCTCTCGGCAAGCTCGGGATTGTGCACCAAATCCGTCAGCAGCCGTTCGTATCCGCGCAGCGCCCAGGCAGTCTCAAAGATCGTGCAGACCGTCATGCCGACGATCCAGCGCTCGCTCTTGTAATCGCGGACGAGCATTTCTGCCTCTTCGTAGAGCTCGGGGCGGTTTGGGTCGGGGGATTTGTAGGCCTCGATTGCAGCGTCCTCGGCCAGTGGGTGGGCGGTCATCTCGGTGTAAACCCCTGTGCCGAAGCGAGTCTGATACTCGATGTCCCTCCACTTCACGCCCCAATCATCCGTATAGGTTGACGCGCCGTCGCCACATGGATCCTTTATGTAACGAGAATTGACGAACCCCACCGGGGACAAGAGCAAGTCCTCACCCAACGCACATTCCAGTTCGAATGTATTTTCACGGCCCTGAGGATTGCGGACGGATGTCCGGGTCTGGCCCAGTTCGGATCTCAAACGCGAAGCAAACTCCGGAGTGAAGCTGATCTGCATCGGACAGCGGTCGGGAACTTCGTGGTTTAACGCAGCCAGAACGCGATCGCGAGGTTTCATGACCGTTCTCCTGGTTCAAACTATCTTCCTGCATCGACACATCCTGGCCGCCGCCATGCCGCTAGATTTATTTCGAGGTTTCTGTCGTGCAAGGTTTATGGATTTTTGTCCTTGCGGAATTTCACCTGCGTTTCCACGGTGAACTTCGTGTAGTCCGAGTATACGCTGGTGACGTCGAGCCGCAGCCCTTTGAGCAGCAGAACCCGGGCGTTTCCGGTGAAGCGGACTTCCGCCGGAAGCCAGATTTCGTTGTTGACCCTGCGGCGTTGGAAAGTGGCGATTGCGCCTTTATTCAAACGAGCCAGGACGCCCATGCCAAAGGATATGTTGTCGATCAGCTTGGCCTCGACTCGAATGACCTGGTAATCGTCTTCGCAGATCCAGGCGCGTCCGGCAACCTTGGCGAGAATTTTGCCTTCATCGGTGTGGGGCTTGTAGTCGCTGTGAGGAGTGAATGTCAAGACGATAGCCGGGCTCCCATCCAGGATCTCCCGGCCCGCCAGCTCAATCCGGTATAACTGGAAGAGTTCATCGATAGCTTCCTGCTCTTTCCGTTTTTCTTCGGCTTCCTTGGCCAGGCGCCGGGCACGCTCATCCGTTCCTTCCCGTTCGAGTTTCTTCGTCCAATCTCGCTCTTTCTTGTCCTGTTCGCGATCTTGTTTTTCGATGACTTTCTTGTCCAGAGGTTTCCCATCCTTCGAGATGAGCCGGCGGTAGGTGAGTCCCTCTTCGAGGGAAGGGTAGACTTCGAAGATGTTCTCATGGGTTGATTTGACTTTTCCCTTGTCGTCTAGCGCGCGCTCCGTTTCCTTTTCATTGTAGGTATACTGGCTGAGGAGAAGCCTATCGCTTTCCAGATGTGCGCGCACTCCCTTGAGGAACTCGTTCAGTTCTGGAAGGGGCTTGTCCGGCTGCTGGGCTTGCGCGGGCAAGCGGCCCGGCCAAAGGTACGCGCCCAAAAGCATCACAATGGAAACCATCGCACGCCATTGCGTCATGGCTGAACTCCAGGTACTGCAAGGAAGAAGACGCGGGCAGAATCGTGGCTGCGCTCGGTCGCGGACAGCCTGGCGCTTCCGCGTAGCCACTACGACGCCCCACTCGGCGATGCTTCATCCCAACCGCAGATCCTACTGTCCGGGGTCGTCGGCGGACGGGCCGTAGATTGACGGCACCTTTCCCCCCATCGGGCGCAGATACGTGCTGAGCTGCCCACGATGGTGGATGGCGTCGAATAGGAATCCCCACACCATCTGCGAGAGGGCATCCTCCCACGCGCCGCCGCCCATCACGAATTTGACTTTCTTTTCCCACGCCGCCTGGTCGAGTCGCTCGAGCCGCGCGTTAACCTCGGCGGAACTGCGCTCGAACGCCTCCACGATCGTGTCCATGCGTGCCGGCGGAGCCGACTCTTTCCATTCGACGACTCCCGCGTCGAGGAGGCTGACCAGTGCCGCTTCCTCGACCGCCAGCAGCCAAGCCAGATCGGCAGCTGTCCTGGCCTTCGGGTCCGGTCGATAGTCCAAACGCTCCCCAGGGACCGCCTTTAGAACGCGGATGAACGCAGGCCGCTCGGCCTTGCGACGGGCGATGCAGAATTCGAGATTTGTCATTACGCCTCCTCTCCCTCGTTAAAAACGATCGATGTTCTTTCGGTCGGAGCCGATTATGGGATGATAAGCTCGGCAAAAATCAAAGTCAAACGTGCCCCCCGACGGCTTCCGACTCAGCACTGATTGAGTGTCTCGCCGTCATCACTCGGAACTCACTCCGGCTGCTTTCATCACGAAAGCCGGTGTGGCAGGCTCACCGGCAAAGAACGTTTTGCTGACACCTTTCGTGAGGGCCCAGCGGTGAAGCCACGAGATGCCGCCCGTGCCGGTATATTTGTCCGGCTCCTGATAAGCCTTGTCTGCCAGCGCCTGCTCAAGCGAGATGAATCTGTAGCCGCGCCGTTTCATCATCCGCACCAGTTCACCGAAATATTCCGCGTTGATGGAGTTCGCATGCAGCAGCAGAACCTGATGGATGTCACGTCCGAAGAGTTCAAGCGACTGCCGCTCGAAGTAGGCGAGTTTCCGCTCCATATACGGCACATATGCGTCACCGATGCGTTTCATCATCTTTTTATCTCCGCGCGCAAATGCGTTGTCGTAAGCGCGGGCGAAGATCCAGTCGGAATTGTCAATCGTGACCGGCGCGACGCGATAACCGTGTAGTCTCAGAAACTCCTCAAACTGCTGTCTTATCTCCTGGCTCATGCCTGTGTGCAGGAACGGATGGCGGAAAAAGCGAGGCGTGCTGCTCCGAGCCGTTGTCAATTCCCGAGTGATGATTTCTCCTTGCAGGACGTCATTTTCAAATTGTTCGAGCGGCGTGACGTGCAGATCGAGATGCGAATAGGTGTGATTGCCGAGTTCGAGTCCGGCCGCAAGCCACATCCGCAGCAGCTCGATCTGCTCTTCATCGCGGCGGTTCTGCTGGTAAAGCTTCACCTCGTTTACGAAACCGATCGCTGGAATTTTGGAAGCCGTGATGTTCTTGAGCAGCTTCGTCGTGATCTCTTTTTGCGCCGGCAAATCATTGCGCGTTGAGACAACGGGTAGATCGTCAAACGTGACGGCGAGTTCCCGGCCCGTGTTCTGATTGCCCGCCTCTAAATGAATGGCGAATGTTGGAGTAGAGAGCAGAAGGCAGAGTGAACCAATCAGGAACAGGATCTTCTCTTTCAAGCAAGCGCTCCTTCGTGCAGGACCGGGTGCCGATGTAATGCCCCCTGGCTTAGTCAATCAGCGAGTGCAAGCGGGTACCCGTCAGGTGCACAATCTTGCATGCGCTTTCCAATCCGCACCAGCGCAGGATGATTCCAATCGAAGACAGCGCCCTGGACTCCCTCTATTTCTTGGGCTGCTTCACGCGGGTCAGGTAGAACATCCCGGCCTCAACCTTGCCGTTATTGTCATAGCCCCACGATTCATTGTGGTGGTCGGCATCCACGAAGGTGATCACCAGCTGCCGCATATAGCCATCGCCCGGCCGGATGTTCGTGCCATCCTTAAATTCGAAGGCGACCTGTGTGGGCTGGCTGGAGGAGACCGCTCGGAGTCGCGGCTGGTTGTGCGCGGCGCAGTAGTGAGTGGCGAGCAGCTCCGTCTTGTGCATGTGGAACATGGTGACCATTTCGTGGGGAGTGCCGGCGTCCATCCAGTGCATCACGGCGGAACCATCGCCGGTCATGCGCACGGATATGTGTGTCTGCATCTTCTGGCCGCCTTCCGTGGTATACCCCTCCCACTCACCGACCAATGATTTGATCTTCTCCCACTGTGGTGTGCTTGCGACCGTGGAGCCCTTCGAGGCGTGCTCTTGTGCGGGCATAAGAGAGGCGCAGAGAATGAGAATTGCCAGAAAAAGAAGTGCAGATTGCTTCATAGCTACCTCCAAATACAAAAATCATGCCGCCGGAAGTACGGAATGTCAACGTGGAGGAGCTGGATGCGGATAGTGTCACATTGTGCGTATAGTTGGCCTGGTATTTTGCACCTTATCTGGCACACGCGGCCTTCAATCGAAATGGCTTAGGCCCCCGCCAATCACCAGGCTTTCGCGAGCAGCCCCCAGGACCACGGTGCGCAACGGGTGACTTTGCTCCAGATGCGGCTGAAGCAATCAAAGGCGCACTTTCGCAGCGATTCCGGGATCGCAGCGTCCCAGAATGCCGCTTGGGAGCTTGCCAGTTACTGGCGGCCGGATCGTTTGCGCAAGTGCTGCGAATTCACACTGACCGTATAACTTCCGCTTGGGACCGAAGGTATTAACCAGACGCCGACCTCATTCGCGGCTGCCCCATCCTGGAAGAATGATCCGCAGCATCGACCAAAATCTGTGACAGGACACGAACTCCCGAATTCGCTAGCAGGCCAGGAGGTGGCCAATTATAATCGGCATGAAATCGATCGCGCGCAACCGGACAAGCAGTGCCGGAGAGCACCATGCCCGAAATCGGACAGACCGTATCGAGGTACAGGATCCTCGAAAAGCTCGGCAGCGGCGGCATGGGTGTCGTCTACAAGGCGGAGGACACCTCCCTGGGGCGCTTTGTCGCCTTGAAGTTTCTCCCCGAAGCAATATCCAAAGACCGTCATGCAATTGAACGATTTCAACGGGAAGCCAAGGCTGCTTCGGCCCTCAATCACCCGAACATCTGCACCATTTACGAGATCAACCAGCACGAGGGCCAGCACTTCATTGCCATGGAGTATCTGGAGGGCCAGACGCTAAAGGAACGCATCCTTGGCAAGCCGCTTCAGACTGATGAGATTCTCGACCTGGGGATTCAGATCGCGGAGGGCTTGGATGCCGCCCACGCCCAGGGGATCGTTCATCGGGATATCAAACCCGCAAATATTTTCGTAACCAAGCGGGGCCACGCGAAGATCCTCGATTTTGGTTTGGCAAAACTCGCACCAAAACGGCGTGCGGCGGAAGCTGCTCAGACCGGCATGCCCACTGCCGCGTCCACTGCGGAGATGCTCACCAGCCCGGGCACCGCTGTCGGCACGGTCTCCTACATGTCTCCAGAACAGGCCCTGGCGGAGGAGTTAGACGCTCGTACTGATTTGTTTTCTTTCGGCGTGGTGCTTTACGAAATATCAACCGGCGTGCTGCCCTTCCGCGGGGCATCTTCGACGGCTACTTTCGATGCCATCCTGTACAAAGTCCCCACGGCGCCCGTCCGCATCAATCCGGATTTGCCCGCTGACCTGGAGCGGATCATCAACAAGGCGCTGGAAAAGGATCGCAAGCTGCGCTACCAGCACGCATCCGACCTTCACGCCGATCTCCAGCGGCTGAAGCGCGATTCCGATTCAGGCCGCGCCCCGTCAGCTGTCGCCGGAGCCCGGTGGTCGTTCGCGAAGCCGGTCGGACTGGGCCTGGGCATCCTGGCATTGGTAACCGTATTGCTGATCGCTCTCAATGTCGCCGGGTTGCGCGAACGTGTGCTCGGCCGAGCCGGCGCGCCCCGCATCACCTCGCTCGCGGTGCTTCCGCTTGAAAACCTGTCGGGCGACAGGGAACAGGAATATTTCGTGGACGGGATGACTGATGAATTGATTACGAGCCTGGCCAAAATCAGCGCGCTCAAGGTCATTTCGCGGACCTCGGTGATGCAGTACAAGGGAGCCAAAAAGCCTCTGCCGCAGATTGGGAAAGCGCTCGATGTGGACGCCGTAATCGAGGGCTCGGTGCTGCGGGCGGGGAACCGCGTCCGCATCACCGCGCAGTTGAGTCAGGCCTCAACCAGCCGGCTCCTGTGGGCGGATGCCTACGAGCGCGACCCGCGTGACGTCCTCACTTTGCAGAGCGAGGTTGCGAGCGCTATTGTCGAACAGGTGCGGGCAAAGCTCACACCGCAGGAGCGAATGCGCCTCGCCAGCACCCGTCCGGTTAATCCCGAAGCGTACCAAGCTTATCTCAAGGGCAAGTATTACACGAGCAAGTGGACTGAGGAAGGATTCAAGCAGGCCGTCGGGACTTTCCGGCAGGCGATCAACCTTGATCCTACTTACGCTCCAGCGTATGCGGGCCTAGCCGATTGCTACAACCTTTTAGCCATTTTCGGTTATCAATTGGCGGGAGACGCTTTTCCGAAAGCGAAGGTCGCCGCCGGCAAGGCCATCGAACTGGATGAGACGCTGGCTGATGCGCATGCGGTGTTGGGGGAAATTAGGTTGGAATTCGACTGGGATTGGTCCGGTGCTGAGCAGGAGCTTAAGGGCGCCGTTTTGCTGAATCCAAACAGCTCGACCGCGCATTTTTACTACGGCGTGTTTCTGACAGCGATGGGGCGATCAGACGAAGCCGTCGAAGAAACCAAAAAAGCGCTGGAATTGGACCCGCTTACGCCAACCACGAACGTGCAATTGGGGTGGGTTTTATACTACGCCCGCCGGCACGACGAGTCGATCGTGCAACTCAAGAAGACGCTGGAGCTGGCCCCGGACCTCGCCTATGCGAACATGGAACTCGGCTGGAATTACGCGCAGAAGCGGATGTATCCAGAAGCAATCAATGAATGCCAGAGAGCCGTCAGTCTTATGCCGGAGGATCAAGTTGTGCTGGGGAGTTGCGCCGGCGTGTATGGCCTCGCCGGCAAACCCCAGGACGCCCGCGCTCTTTTAGACCGCTTGCAGAAGCTTTCAGCAAAGGGATATTTGGACCCTTACAACATGGCATTGGGCTATGATGGCTTGGGCGACAACGACCGCGCGATGGATTGGCTCGAGCGGGCTTATCGAGAGCGTTCCGCCAGCCTCGACGCTCTAAGAAATGAGACCTTCTCCGATAGCTTGCGCTCAGACCCGCGCTTTCAAGACCTCCTGCGCCGCATGAATTTCCCGCGGTAAGAACAGATGTCAGTCTGCAAGTTCCAGGTTTCGGTCGCCGGGCTGAAGCGCGGCGCGGCGCAGACCTCAGAACATGACCCGCACGGCCAACTGCCAGCAGCGCGGAACACCCTGGGCGAAGCTTCCCGAGCCGGTCCCGGCGCGATTGGGCCGGTAGGCCGACGTGGTCCCATTGATCGAGCCTGGTGCCCCCATGAGCATGCCATTGAGCTTGTTGCCTGGCACGTCATAGTTGGCGACGTTGAAGAGGTTGAACACTTCAAGCATCGGTTCCACCGTGACGCGCTCGTGCCGGAGCTTTAAGGGGCGGGAGACGCGCACATCGGTGGTGATGAACGAGTCGAGCATCACCTGGTTGGCGGGAGCCAGCGGCAGAGGATTGCCGCCGTTGGCGACCGCGCCCAACGCCTTGAGCTGTGCCGGGGTAAACAGGCCGGCCTTGATCAAGGCTTGCGCGGCGGGAGTGAAGGTCCCCACGACGTTGCTGTTGAAGTCCGAGATGAGCCGATTCAAATCCGTGGGGCTCCCGATGCTCCGGCCGAATGACCCACGGTTGCTCCCCGGAAGCGGGTCGCCGCCCGTGCCATCACCGTTGAAGTCAGTATAGAAGATCTCTGCCGCACTGCCGGTGACCTGGGGCACAAACACTGACTGCGGCAAGCGGCTATTCATACGCCAGATGCTATTCAGACGCACGCCTCCAGGAATCTCAAACAGGCTGGCGAGGCTGAACATATGCGTACGATCGAGGGCCGTCGGCCCGAAGAACTGTAATGGGTGATCGTTGTTGATCGGGGACTCTTCGCCACCGAAGAAAGGGTCCTCGGCATCGGATTCGATGCGGCTGAGAGAATAGGATGCCGCCACACTCCAATTCTTGACGAGGTCTCGAACATTCGGGAGACGGCCTCGCAGTGCTACCTGAAGCGCGTTGTAGGTAGACTGGCCCTGGCTCCCGGTTAAGTACATCGTGTTGAAATTGGGATTCGCCCCCGGGAAGGCAAAAAAATTGGGCGCAGTACCGCTGGCTGCCGCTCCCTTCCCCAAGCCATTGGCAGCATAGTCTTCGATGCTGGCGCCGGCAGCAATCGCGCAGTCCACCCCCGCGGGGCCCAGAGGACAGCCCAGGCTGGTGTGCAGGGCGTTCATCGCGGCAATGGCATTGGTTACTCTCAAGGTGTCAGCAGCACCAACCCGGTTATAGTCACGTTGCAGGCCGTAGTGGAGGCCGCGGTGACGCAGGTAGTCGACCGACAGCACCAAGCCGGGCCGAAGTTCGCGTTGCGCCCCTACGTTGAATTGGAAGGTATAAGGTGTTTTGTAGTCCGGTTCAAAGACAAATTGGGTTCTTCGGCTGATCTCGAAGATGGTGGGTCCGGAAGGAAAGTTCCGGGCGGCCTGCTGTGAGGCCGACTTCAAGGCAGCAAATGAAGCTTGCACCGCGTCGATCAGTCCGGGGGTTCCCAGAGGACATTCGCCGCCCGGGAACCGCCGGTCCGAGCAGCCGCTAATCCAGTTTACGCCGGGTGTAATCAGCGCCTTGTGGTCCGCCCCCGCCATGTCGAAGATCGTGCCACCAGTAAGAGGGTCAATGACGGGGACGAACGGAGGGAAAGCAAACTCCCAGCTGATGCCGGGTGGAATTAATTCGCTGCCTCCGAACATGGAGATATTGAAAACATTGGCGTCGTAGAAGAGGCCGGCGCCTGCGCGCACCGTCCACTTGCCACTACCCGTGGGGTCCCAGGAAAGTCCCAATTGGGGGGCGAAGTTGTTCTTGTCGCGGCGGTCGGGACGCGCTAAGCCCGGCAGAAAATCATGCAGCAGGGCTGGCTTGGCCAGGTCTGGATTGTTCTGCCCGGGCTCATAAATGTAGCGGATACCAAAATTGAGGTTGAGGTGCGGACTCAGCCGCCAGCTGTCTCCCACGTACCAGTGCAGCCGCGTGTTTTTGTCGCCGCCGTAAGGAAACCCGAGAGCAGGAACCGCCGTTACGTAACCCAGACCGTTGCCAATCGCTGCCGAGGTCACAGGGTAACAGAGCAGATCACTGCCGCAGACCCCCCGATTGGCGCCGCTGGGGTTGATGTCGATCTCCGGAGCGACCCCGAAGAAGCTGGCAAACCACCACGCCCGAATGACGTTGACCAGCGCGCCCCATCGCAGGTTATGGCGTCCGAAGCTAAAGCTGCCGTCGTAGCGGATCTCGTGATTGTGCTGCAGAAGTTGGATCGGTGCTGCGGCGCTGGGCCCGATCGTGGTGGATCCATAACTGAAAGACGCCATCGGAGCAAACCCCAGCAGGAGAGGCCGGCCGGCGGGGTCCGCGGAGGGTGGGAAGTCGGGCATCTTAGCGCGAGCGTCTTCGACGAAGTTGCTGAAGTTGAGATAACCGAAACGGAAGGAGTGCGTGAACCTGCCCGCGGACAGGTCAAATCCCGCCGCAGTCTGGTTGACGTTGTCCTTGTTTTCGAAAGGTGAAAGATACATGCCGCCTATGCCAAGGCGTCCTGTGCCGATGCCGTCATTGAAGTTGTGCGCTAAACGGAAGAAGGCGCGAAGACTCGAGGTGATACTCCAGTCTGCCCGTCCCATCACCATCCTCTCATCAAAGGGGATCCTCCAATTGCGTGTGAATTGCGGGAAGCCGCCGATGTTGGTGGCTGCCGCTCCGTTCTGGTGGTTGCGTTCGTAGTTGGCATACCAGAAGAGCTTGTCACGGATCAAGGGCCCGCCGACGCCGAACCCGCCCTGCTCCCGGTCGAAGGGCGCCGGCTCTTGCCCAATGCGTGCCGCAAACTTGTCGTCGCGCCAGAACAGGAAGCCGCCGCCATGCACGTCGTTTCCGCCGCTCTTCGTGACTATGTTCACTGCGCCTGTGCCCGTCAG
>Ga0187878_1002439_pt1 | contig 16475 bp, 13 predicted proteins | sample June2016WEW_17_1_FD_132979 | JGI IMG/M metagenome (GOLD analysis project Ga0187878, IMG submission 132979) | Peatland microbial communities from SPRUCE experiment site at the Marcell Experimental Forest, Minnesota, USA - June2016WEW_17_150 | ecosystem: Environmental > Terrestrial > Soil >...
CACGAGCGCCACCGCCGCTCGCCTCCGCGCCGGGCTCAGAATTTTCCCCGGGCCACTTCCTTCAGGATGCTGATGTCGACCGCCTGGTCGGCCACGATCTTCTTCAGCCGCGCATTCTCTTTTTCGAGGCTACGCAGTCGTCGAACGGCATTGGGTTCGAGCCCACCGTACAGGGCACGCCAGCGATGGTACGTCCCTTCGCTGATCCCAATCTGCCTACACACGTCGGCAACCGTAGCGCCCGAGCCCAATAGACCGTCTGCTTCCCGGAGCTTGTGAATGATCTGCCCGGTAGTATGTCGTTTCTGTTTCATCGAGAGTCCTCCTACCCTCCAGGACGGCCAGACTCTCATAATACCCGGTTCAGTTTAGGGGGAGCACCTCACGCCCGCACCGGGCTCACATCATGCTCCCAGCAGCGGCTTCCTCCGTCTATCTATATTGCGATCAGATGACCCAGACGATCCTTGGCTTGAGGGGATAGCGAGAGCGACAAGCGCACTGCGATTCCACAACGACCGATCCGGCATGGTCCTGTGAGATACAGACCGGTTTCGGAGTCAAACGCAGAAACTGTATGTCATCAGAACCGTGGCACATCAGGAGCGATTTGCTAAGGCACACTTCTTGGCCCTAGTATGAAACAGGAGGTAGAAGGGCCGAGAAGAAGGGGAGCGTAGAAGCCGCCGTTCGGACGATCCGTCGTGTCACGTACAAGAAGTGCGTGGCGGAGGAGAAAGTCCGGATTGTCCTGCCTCGCGGCCGCAAGACTGGAAGGGCTGCGGGGCCAGACCAGCGTTTCCGCCTTGTGCCGTGGCGGGAGGGGATCCCTTCCAACCTGTACTATCGATGGAGCAAGGACTTCCCCCGGCCTGCGGCCAGGGCTCGAGGGCGGGAAAGCAGCGGCTGGTTGGCTACACAGAGCGACAGGTCGAGGGCCGCCAGGTGAGCGAGATGCGGGTGGAGCTCGGGCAGCTGAAGCAACTGGTGGCCGAGCTGTCGCTGAAGAACTGCGTGCTCAAGAAAAAGCTTGCTGCGCATGGGATCGTCATGAGACAAATGATGCGGCGCTCCCCAACCGAGAAACGGGAGATCATCGACCTGGTCGAGCACTCCGCCCTGCCCGTCGCGCGCACACCGGTCGAGTTGGACGCGCCGCGCAGCCCGCCCCGGACCGGCGCACGGGGCAGCTTCTATCGGTGGTACCAGCAATTCCAACAAGAAGGGGAGAAGGGGCTAGAGCCGCAGCCGTCGAACCGCCGGCAGTTCTGGAACCGTCTGCCCGCGCCGGTGTGCGACCAGATTGTCCGGTTGGCGCTGGCCCAGCCTGAGAAGTCCGCCCGTCAGCCCATTTGGCTATTTGCGGACCAGGAAGGCCTATCCCATCTCGGAATCAAGCATATTCCGGCTGCTGAAGCGCTTTGACCTTGCCGAAAGCCCGGCCTTCCAGCTGGTCATCGCCGCCGACCGGATCGCCCATCGAACGAACTCTGGCAGACCAACTTCACTTTCTTCAAGATCCAGGGATGGAGATGGTACCCTGCACTGCGTCCTTGTAAGGCTACCTGTCCACCGTGCCGGACGACAACTCTCGCCACATCCTGGCCAGGAAGCTCACCCCTACGATGGCGGCCACGGACGTGCAGGAAACGCTCGTGCTGGCCCTGGTGCGTACCAGACTTGACCAGGTGTGGGTTCATCCTCGCCCCCGGCTGCTCTCGGACAACGGGCCGTGCTATGCGTCTGGGGATGCGCCGCTTCCTCGAAAGCCCACGGATCGAGCGCACGCGCGGGGCGCCCTACCATCCGATGACCCAGGGCAAGATCGAGCGCCACCACCACTCGATGAAGAACTTGGTCCAACTGCAGAGCCACGCTTACGCCTGGGACTTGGAGAGTGAGATCACCCGATTCGTCGACTACCCTGGACTGTGTTCTGGGCATGCTACAACCGCTAACGGTACTACGAATCGCTTGACAATGTCACGCCAGCGGGCTTCTTCTTTGGGAGAGCCAACAAGGTTCAATCGCGACGCGAGGAGATCAAACGCAGAATGCTGGAAGGTCGACCCCTTCGGCACGCGGCGGTGCTTAAGGCAGCGGCATGCCCCCCAGGGCGATGAAGTGTGTCTTAAGTCGGAGCCCTGATTTGTCCCACACTTGCTGACACGATACAATAGCCACAGCTAACAGGACCCGAAACGTAGTCTGCATTAAGTCGATCATGGGTCATACACACTACCCGATCCCAGGTGGCAAAGTGCAGGCGGCTATGGCCACGTTGCACTCCATCGAAAGGGAGTGTGCCGGAAGCTGCACGCGGTTCTTAGTTAACTTGCTCCCGTTGCCCAGCCAATTGCAGGATCCCGGGTGCCAAAGCACGGCACCCTCAGTGCACCGAAGGAGAAGCTAGTTATGTCCATTCTCATTAGGAATGCTACTGTGGTAACGGCGCAAACAACATACTTCTCTGACATCGGGGTGTCAGAAGGCAAGATTTCCGGGATTGGCGTCGGTCTCAAGCTAGACGCCGAGACGGAAATCGATGCCTCAGGTATGTATGTCTGTCCCGGTGGGGTTGATCCCCATTGTCATCTAGGAGACGACTTCGAAAACGCAAGCAAAGCTGCAGCCTGCGGCGGAACGACCTGTGTCATCGAACCGTCGGTACAGGAGCCGGGCAAGTCGCTGACGCAAGCTCTCGAGTCATGGCAAGAGAAAGCCCGGAATAGGGCTGCCATTGACTTCGGATTTCATGTGACAATTGTGGACCCCAATAGTAGGGCATTGGACGAGATACCCCGCCTTGTCGACCTGGGAGTATTGAGTTTCAAGATCTTCATGGCATCCTTCCCGGGTACGCCGATGCTCGATGACGGAAGCATGCTTGAGGTCTTTTCGCGCGTGCGTCGAGCGGGTGGAATAGTCATCCTGCATGCAGAAAACGGCCATATCATAGACTTTCTAACGAAGAAGTCTCTCTCCGCGGGAAGGCGCTCCACTAAGGATTGCGCCGCCTGCCACCCAAGATCGGCCGAATCGGAGGCAGTGAGCCGGGCCATTCTCCTAGCAAGCCTCACGAGTGCCCCAGTCTTCTTTTACCACATAAGCTGCATGAGCGCCCTCGATGTGATCAGGAAGGCTCGATCCTCAGGTTCCATGGTCTATGCCGAGACATGTCCTCATTACCTTTTCCTCACGGAACAAGTGTATGAGCAGGGAAACATCGAGGGGGCCAAGTACCTGTGCGCCCCTCCCCTACGCGACAACTCCGATCAGAAGGAATTGTGGAAAGCCCTCGTCGAGGGAGGTATCCAGGTCGTATCTTCTGACCACGTAGGGCTTAATATTCGTAGTCAGAAAGAACTGGCCGATATCGACTTCACCAAGATCCCCTTAGGTATCCCTGGAATCGGCACCCGTGTTCCTCTCATGTTCTCGGCGGCCCTAGCTGGCAGGGTCAGTCTCAGTAGGTTCGTGGACCTCGTGTCGACTGCCCCCGCCAAGCTCTTCGGACTGTACCCGAGGAAGGGAGAAATACAAGTCGGAAGCGACGGGGACCTTGTGGTGTTCGATCCAACGATTGAAGAGGTTATGGGAAAGAGCTCCTTCTGTCAAACCTACGACTACTCTCCCTATGAGGGATTCCGCCTCAAAGGCGCACCCAGGTTTGTCATTGCCAGGGGGGAGGTTGTTGCGGCCAACGGGGCTTATGTGGGGCGCCCGGGTGCAGGGCAGTACCTTGTCCGATCAGCAGCTAGTACGGCAGTCTAGTTCTCGGTGTTTTGGATCAGGTGAAGGACACAGACCTATCGCTTTCCCGGTCTCGGAGATGGCTATCACCCTGCCAGGTACACTATGGATGACCATGTCTTCCGCCGCATCGACAACAAGAAACCCGAGTTGATCGAACTCGTGCAGCAGATAACCCAGATTCCAAGCCCAACTTTCCACGAGGGGGATCTGGCCGCCTTTGTCCGCGACAAGCTTTCTTCTGTGGGCATGCGGGCCTTCATAAATGAGATTGGTGATGTGATTGGTGTCTATCCAAAGTCTGCGACTAGCCCAGTTTTCCTCCTGAACACCCATTTGGACCACGCAGATCCGGGCGATATGCCAGATCCTTACTCGGGAGCGATCGTAGATGGGGATCGCTACGGGGACACTGGAGAGGTTATCGTCGGTCGTGGTACAAACGGCCAGAAGGCGTCACTTGCGGCTATGATTTTTGCAGCGGATGCAGTCCTCTCCTCCCAGATTCCCCTTAAGCGGGGCCTAGCCATCAATGCCGGCGTCTTGGAGGAGTGTGGCGGTCATCTTTCACCGAGATATCTCCTCGAGCATGACGGGCTTGTTCCCCATGCGGTGCTTTGCGGCGAGCATACAGATCTCCGCGTCGTGAATCGTCAAAGAGGGATGGTCCACCTTGATCTCGATGTCCACGGGGTCGGAGGACACGCGGCTTTCCCAAATGGCACAAGTAGCGCACTAGCCGGTGTCGCCCGCGTCATCCTAGCCCTCGAGGATCTAAGCGCTTCCTTCGCGGATGATCCGATGAGCGGGAGGTGCCTCGTTTCCCTGAACAGGCTGATTGCAGTTCCCAATGTCGCAAACGTTATCCCGGACACATGTCACGCCGTTGTCGATATCCGGCATCCCCCAACCACGACCCGGGAGGCTATCGTAAGAGTTGTTCAGCAATCTATTCAGCATGCGATTGCATCACAACCCGGACTGAGCCATACCGCGGAAATCCAGAATCGGACAATAGCGAGCTACACAGGGCTGGAAGAAACGTCTGACGGCTGCATGTTCCCGTTCTGCACGCCTACAGATGACCCCTCTATGATAGCACTCACGAACATTGTTCGGGAGGTTTGCCACGAAGAGAGGGCGCCCGAACTGTGGACGATCTCTAGCGAGGCTGGGTATTTCTCTAGTGTGGCGCATGTGCCTGTAGGCGCCTTCGGGCCCGGCGAGGACAGGTTTACGCATAACAACATTGAGCACGTGCGCCTCGACGATGTTGTCAAAGCAGCGAAAGTCTATGCCGGAATGATTGTCAAGATGTGCGCTTGACCATTCCCCCATACGGATGTTTGGTTCGCTCCGACAGGGGCATGGATTCAGATGCGGGATGACGAAGTGCGGCTGCACAGGGAAGCCCTGTTCATCCAAGGGGGTATCGCAGTGGCCCTTGTCTATTCAGTGGAGGTTCCCCCCTTCCTGTAGAAGCACAATCCCCATGGTCGCAACGGGATTCAGCCTTGTGAGGCAAGGAAGCTGTCAACGTCTTCAGCCGACGGCAGGGAGGGTTGTGCCCCTAGACGAGTTACGCTTATGGCGGCTCCGGCGTTCGCGTATCTCACGGCTGAATGCAGATCCAAACCCTTGGCCGTGGCAACGGCAAGTGCCGCGCTAAATGCGTCACCGGCTCCCGTAGCGTCAACAGCGGAAACCCGAAATCCATCATGGAGCGTATGTTGGCCGTTTGCGTATGTCAAGGCCCCTTTCTCGCCTAGGGTCATGACAACAATTCGAACCCCAAGCGATGCAAGCTTATCCGCCGCGAGGTTCGCACCTTGGAGATCCGATATCTTAAGGCCTGCAAGGACCTCCGCCTCCGGTTCATTTGGGGTCAGAATATCCACGCCCGAGAGGAATTCCTTGGAGAGCGGAGTTGCAGGGGCAGGATTGAGCAACACCGGGACTGCGAATCCTTTGGCGATCTCGATAGCTCGTTTGACTGTGTCGAGCGGAATCTCAAGCTGCATTAAAATGCAATCCGCTTGTGAGATAGCCCTCGATGCCCTATCAACATCGGCGGGTTCAAGACGCGCGTTTGCCCCTTGCGCAACGGAAATGATGTTTTGCCCTTCATCATCGACCATGATGAGCGCAACACCGGATGGCTCCTCATCATCGAATACCACCCAGTCAGTGTTCAGCCCTTCACTCGTATATGTGCTCAAAGAACGGCGGCCGAAGTCGTCGTGTCCCACGCGTGTCACAAGGGCTACCTCTGCACCGAGGCGGGCGGCGGCGATCGCCTGGTTCGCGCCCTTTCCCCCCCCGACGATCACCAGGCTCTTGCCTAGGATTGTTTCGCCGGGAGATGGCAAGTGGGGTACTCTGACGACCAAGTCGGTGTTGGAGCTGCCAACTACGACCACCTTAGGTTTCATATGGCATCGCTCCACCAAGTATTACTCCGCGGCTATGCCAATCTAGTCGTGACTGCTTCCCATGAATGCCTATCCTGCGACCGTGAAGCAAACAAGGGTATCCAGCCCGCCATTTGGCAGACGACCTCGCGAGGGGATTGCTGGATGCCTACCTTGCCTGGGCGACGGTTCTTGGCGGCAACTTTTCTTTCGACCTAAATTCTAGAGAGCGTCCCCTCCGGCGCTAGCAATATCCCCTCATATCGAGGGTTGCGGGACCGTGGGTAACTACTTCTTGGCGGTCACGAATGGCAGCTTGACAAATAGGAGGACTGTCCCAGAGCGCAATCTTGTGTCCTGTCTTGGCCCCCAATACGCCGGCCAGGCAACAGGTTGGACCTGCACAGTTGGGGCTGACCGCACTAATCTCGGCCGAGCAGTACTTCTGCCAAGTGATTTGGCTAACCGCATGAATCATGCCGATTCGCATTCGTCCCGAATTCGACGACGGGGCAGAGCGCGACTCGGGCGCTAGCTGGCGGAGTCCATCGCAAACCGCATCGCCCATTCGATGGTCATGACCCCTGGCGAATCCTCTTGTCCCATTTGGAGGACGACTATAAGATTATCACATAAGCCCGCTATCCGATGACTTCGCCATGGAAGAAATGCAACAAAAAGGGAAACATCGGGACCCCGGGAGTCGATGGTCGCGGCCCGAGACCATCGCGTGTCGATAGGAATCGCCTCATGTCGAGAACAGCCACGCTGGGTCATGAAGTCACCGATCCGCGTCGTTGCCCGCTCCCGGGAATCGCCTAACATGACTCCCGTTGGCTGGAAATGGGCGAACAGCCAACCTTATTGGTTAGATTCGTACACGCCTGTGGCTTTCTTCGCGACGCCTCCTCAATGGGACCAATCTGATCGGACGACATTGCCGGGAGCAGTTGCGACAAGGGCGCCCCTCAATCACACCGTTCGCACCATGTCGGCGCTTGACTTGCGAAGAAGATGATCACATGGGCCGATTGCAGGCATCTCGGCCCTCCAACTACCGAGGAGGATGAAGACCGTGGCGCACAAGAACCTGTCAATCTTGATAGCAGGGGAATCATGCGCGGTGACGAACCTTATCCTTAAGGGAAGCCGGGCGTACATGACCGGGACCTATGAGGAAGGGCAGAAGCCAATTGTGAATGCGCTGCTCTCCAAGGGGCACGATGTCACCTACATGCGCAACCACGATGCAACCCTCTCTTTTCCATCATCACAGGAGGAATTGAGGACATATGACGTCGTCATCCTAAGCGATATCGGGGCTGACACACTCCTTCTCCACCCTGACACTGTCCTGAGATCCAAGGTTACTCCGAATAGACTCACTCTGCTTGAAGAGTATGTGAGAGGTGGTGGGGGGCTGCTCATGATTGGAGGCTACATGTCATTCGCCGGATTGGACGGTATGGCAAGGTATGCAAACACCCCCCTCGCAAGTGTCCTTCCCGTGCTGGTCTACCCATACGACGACAGAATTGAGACACCTGAAGGGGCATCACCGCAGGTGCTTGACGGGCGACACCCAGTCACGTCCAGCCTTCCCAAGAAGTTTCCGGCCTTTCTTGGCTACAACAAGGTCGTTGCGAAAGTCGATGCGACGGTGCTTATGAAGATTCGCGATGACCCATTCCTTGTCCTCGGCGAGTCCGGTCAGGGTAGGACCAGTGCGTTCACCTCTGACTGTTCCCCGCATTGGGCCACGAATGAATTCACGAGCTCTGACTTCTACCCAAAGTTATGGGATGCCCTCTGCCTGTGGCTCGCGGGAATTCTCAACTGACCTCGCCTTGCTTGGCATTAGACACAAGAGGCTTCGCAGGAACGGCGTCAACTGAATGGCAAGTCCCATCCAAGAGCAGACGATGGGTCTCTTAGGACGGGCGATGACCAACTGCCACGTTGGCCGACGGTTTGGGGTGTGGGCGAGAGAGCGCTGGGACAACTGATGAGCTATAACCGCCATTGCGAGGGTACCCACGATGGCGTGTGTAAGCCGAGGTCGCTCCCCAACAGACCAACGCACATATCCAGAACGTCCGTTCTCAAAGCCCCTGCCAGGCGACTAAGTGACATTATACACTTGGATGTGAAGACTGAGAGCTACATAATAATTGGCACCTGTCTGATAACCTGCTAAGCAGATCTAGCCCCTGAGGTGGAGGGCACTGACATTGCAGTGCGAGTTCTCGCCTCTCGGCCGAACTCCAATACCTCGCCTGGGCAAGTGGTCGCCGGTGAGATCGAGGGCCGCTCACTTCCGGAGGGCACGGCACGCAGACGGTCGCGACTATCGAGCCCCCGTGAGTTTCTCGACAAGGCCATGCGATTGACAAACCAACCCTCGGTCCCTCGTTCCCTGGCTTAGCATGAGGAGCCTTCAGACTGGTTCAGGAGAGCATCACTGACCAGACATAGGAAGCTAGATACTGGAGGTAAAACTGCCGAAGAAGATCTTTCTCACTACACGACGTCCAATGGTCACTCCGTTCTCGGGTTTCATCTGTGACAAAGGAGGAAAAGAGATGAAGGCCAAGAAGGCATTCTTCGCACTTTCGTTCGTCCTCATGGGCAGTATGCTGGTGTCAGCCTGTGCTTCACCAGGAACCCCAACAGAGAGCCCACAACCGACCCAGGCGCAGGCCGCCCCGACCCAGGCGCAGGCCGCCCCGACCCAGGCGCAGGCCGCCCCGACCGAGGGAGCCGTGCCTCCAGTCACAATTGTTGTCAGTAGCGGCGGATTCGGCAACAACATGACAGTCGGGATCGCAATGTACAAGGCGACGTATCCCGACCGTCAGGTAAACATGATCGTCATGCCCCATGATTCGATGTACGACAAGTTGATGACCCAGCTGACCACCCACACGGGAGGCGTCGATTGCATTCCCGTCGAAATCCCAATCAACTTACAGACGATGAATCCGTTCTTGGAACCGCTCCAGCCGTACATTGACAAGTCACCGGACCTCAACTTTGGCCAGTTGCTGCCCCCCAACATCCCTGCGGCAAGGTACCCATACCCTGACGGTCAGATATACACCATCCCGGTTCGGCAGGGCGTGGACCTTCTCCATTACCGGAGTGACTTGTTCACTGCGGCCGGTGTCCAACCTCCGACGAGTTTTGAGGACATGGTAACCGTTGCCCAAAAACTGAAGACCCCTGGTCTCTATCCGCTCACCATGCCTCTCAAGCAAGGGACCTACGGTGTTAACTCTTTCCTCGATGTTTACCATGGGATGGGAGGCGCGGGGATCCTGAACAAGGACCTGAAGCAGGCCGCGCTCGGACCAACAGCTGTAAAGGCCTTGCAGTGGATGATAGATGCGGTCTACAAATACCAGATCGTAAATCCGACTGATTTGAACTCCCAGATCGAAGACGTTTTCACGAACATGGAAAAGGGCCGGGCTGCAATGGGCGTCATCAGCTCAGGCAACATCTATAACTTGGATCCAGACATTGTTGCCAAAGGAGGAAGCATCGGGTACGCCGAACTGCCTTATGACGCGCCTGCCGCAGGGAATGGAGGAGTCTACTGGGCATATGCCTTCGGCATCAACAAGGATAGCCAGAACAAGGAAGGCTGCTGGGATCTGATCAAGTACCTTGCCAGTAACGCACCGCAAGTGCAAATGGCGATTCAGTCCGGTAATGGCCCTTCACTCGGGACAGTGTTCACCGATCCCGCCTACCTGGCATCGCCCTTTTCCTCCGCCGCTGCAGCCACCAAGCTGGCTACAACCTACGCGCTTGCGAAAGATCCCTCCCCGAAGTACAATCAGATTGTAGACATATTTGCCGCTGAGGAGAGTTCGGCTCTCAGCCAGAAGGAAACAGCTCAGCAGGCTATCGACAAAGCTACCAGTGCGATAAATGCTCTGCTAAGCGGATCCTGAGAATGCAGAGGTGGGGGGCCTCAATGGCCCCCCACCTCCGTTCTATCAGATGTTCACTCATGCATCGCTCAGATAGGCGCCTTTCCATTTTAATGGTCGCTCCTGCCATTGTGTTTATCTTGGCAGTCTTTATCTTGCCGATGGCTGTTAGTCTCCAGCAGAGTCTTACAAACCTCAACATGACTACTGGTGAAAGTGCAGCCAAATTCATAGGGCTCAAGAACTACGTGAAAGCGCTGAGGGACCCCGAGACACTCAACTCGATATGGGTCACAGTAAGTTACACGGCAGTCACAGTGTCCGCTGAACTCGTACTCGGAACTGTAGTTGCCCTTGTACTTGATGAAGTCATCGGCTTTCAGCGACTAGTGAGAACCACTATCATTCTTCCAATGATGACTTCGTCCATCGTCGTTGGCCTCATCTGGCGCCTACTGTGGAATGCAGATTACGGTGTCATAAACGCCATTCTTCAAGAAGTGGGGCTCCCGCGTCCGTTCTGGCTCGGCCCGGGGTTGGCGTTCTCAAGCGTGTGCCTGACTGAGATCTGGCAGAATACGCCTTTTGTTGTTCTGCTGGTTCTTGCTGGCCTGTCATCGCTCCCAGAAGAGCCTTTCGAAGCTGCGGCTGTGGAGGGCGCAAGCTATCTGCAAAGCCTCTTCTACATTACTCTGCCCCTTCTCGCGCCCGTTTTCCTAGTGATACTCCTTTTCAGAACAATGTTCGCCTTGCGCGCAATCGAGGCAATTTGGATATTGACAAGTGGCGGCCCAGCCAACGAAACGATGGTCTACGGCCTACACATCTATCGAGAAGCTTTCGCCTACTTCAACACCGGTTACGCAAGTGCACTCTCTTGGATTCTGCTTGTCATGATGGCAATCTTCACCTTCTTATACAACCGTGCTCTCCAGTTGGGGACGTGAGAGGGTTGTTTCATGCAAAGCCAAGTTGTTCGACCATTTCCGAAGTCAGCACAGCTTTCCAGGCGGCCAATAACAATTGAAAGACTCAAGAAAGTTAGCATTCGTTTGCTCCTTTGGCTTATTGCGCTTATGGCTATTTTGGTATCCATAATTCCTTTCATTTGGATCCTTCTCACTTCCTTCAAGACGCCTACGGACGTATTTCAGTATCCCCCAAGATGGATATTCCAACCCACGCTCGACAACTACCGTGTAATCTTCTTCGGCAAAGGCATGAACTTCAGTTTGGCTTTCGAAAACAGCGCCGTTGTCACCGGTGCATCAACTGCCATTTCAGTCGCACTCGGCTCTCTCGCCTCCTATAGCTTAGCCCGCCTGCCTCTCCCGGGAAAGAGACCGTTCTCCTACTTTGTGTTGTTTACACGAATGCTCCCAACGATCGCCTTGATGATCCCTCTGTATATCCTTCTGACACAGGCGAGGCTATTTGACACCAGACTCGGACTAATCATCGTTTACACGGCATTCAATATACCCCTAGTCATATGGTTATTGCGCGGTTTCTTCGCGGATTTTCCATTAGAACTCGAAGAGTGCGCGATGATCGATGGGGCATCCCGCTTTGGAGCCTTCCTCCGAATTACACTCCCCGCCACAGCGCCCGGGTTGGCTGCTGCCGCAGTCTTTTCGGCCTTCTGGATTTGGAACGACTTCATTCTCGCTTTCCTTTTCACTCAGGACAAGGCCGTCACACTCATCGTCTTGGCATCTCGGTTTATGGAGGAGGAAGGAGTCAAGTGGGGTCAGGTGGGCGCTGCGTCCGTGATTGCCGTCCTGCCTATTTTTCTGTTCTCTATTCTTATCCAGGGCTATTTGACGCATGGTCTACTTGCCGGATCCATCAAAGGGTAAACTGAAGTGGCAATCGATTCTCGCTTATCGAACAAGCCCGTGTATCGCAATTTACAGGAAATGATAAAGCCCGCACACACTTCGTTGCTGATCATTGACATGCAAGAAGAGTACTGCGGACAGGGCCGCAGGGAGCTTGGCCTGGATCCCACTCCTCAGCACGTCGCAGCGAAGGTAATCGGGCGCCTTGTAGTTGCTGCCCGTCATGTGGGAGTATTGCCCGTTTTCATTAAGAATGATATCTCCGCCCGTGGCTATACCCATTCTGGTGTGGCAATTGCCAACGAGATCCACGTCTTTGGAAGATACGGAGTATCCACGGAGGACACACCGGGGAGTGAATTCCTACTCGAGATCGGGTTTAAACCCGACGACATTGTTGTCCGGAAGAATCGGAACTCATCTTTTCATGCGACCAACCTCGACTTGGTTCTGAGGAGCAACGGGGTCCAGACTGTTGTGATTACAGGCCAGGCCACATTCGCTTGCGTCGACACCACTGCCCGTGATGCTTTGTGTCACGATTACTACGTCGTAGTTGTCGAAGATGCTGTAGCAACAGTCGCCGAGGAACTCGAATACCACACAGCTTCACTAAGTGTTCTGCGTCACTTTCTTCCAGTCTGCGGTGTCGCCTCTTCCGATCAATTACTTGCGCTTTGGGGAGTTACCTCCTAGACATTGAGCGATCTGAACCTTTCCGCAAGGGACCATGCTGACCCGCAGGCGAGGCGCCTCTAGCTGTGAAATGCGGGCTCACACAGAGCCTGGAGATCCAAGCCGACAAGTCTGTGTTTCCTGCTACGATGTGTCGAAATGCTCTTCATGCAACTCTGACTGCCACGGCGATGCCACAAGAAGGTTCTTGACATAAATAGATAGTCGGCTGTGTCATCCCGCTTGACAAGAATGCGTCCCGTTTGCGGATACCTTGGAAGGCATTGCCTCGGCACATGTCTCCTTCCTGACTAGGATTGATGACTATAGGTAGTAAGTCCCAGTCAGCTGAAAGCGTGTCCAAGGGGGCAGACACGACCTTCCTACAAGTAGCTCCAATGAGAAGGCCACGATCCGCCCCGTTGGTCTAGGTTTGCGATATTTGGATTCACTTGGATTCCGAAACCCTTGGAGGCCAGGAGCCATCAGGAAGAGTGACTACTGGTCCCCTAGAAAGCCCCCAACAGGAGCAAAGATGGACACAATCGTTGTGGGCAAGCTCGCCCTCACAGATCCTCAAAATGACCCTCAACTCAACGAGGACACGGCATTTCTTGTTCGAGATGACAAGATTGTCCGAGTGGGTCGCCTGGCAGACGTCACGATAGGACTCGATGACCGCTCATATTCTCCGATGACTTTCGATCTTGTTATCCCCGGTTTCATCAACTCCCATCATCACGTTTATGGACTCTCGCCACTCCAACAGGGCTGCCTGGATGAGTCACTTGAGCTTTGGCTTCTGGCGCTTGGCAAGATCCCATCCCTCAATGATCGTCTCGCAACGATGGCCAGCAGTATCAGCCAACTAAAATCCGGTGTGACCACCCTAGTCCATAGCGACGGCCCCAGTTCCGGGCAATCGTACGAGACGGTCATTCGGGAGAGGTTGGAGGGCTACAAAGCCACTGGGCAGCGCGTGGCCTTCGCAGTGGGTTACGCAGATCAAAACAACCTTGTTTATGCCCCCGACAAGGATTTCATAGCGAGCCTCCCGGCCGATCTGACGAGCGAGATCAAGAACCATCTCACCTCCTCTCCACCTCCCACCCTTGTGGAATACGAGGGCCTTTTCGATCGAACCTTTCACTGGCTGAAGGGAAAAGCTCCATCGCGGATGAGACTTCTTGCAGGTCCTCTGTCGCCAATTTGGTGCAGTCCAGAGGCTCTAGAAATGACGGGAGAAATCTGCAAGCGCCATGACACAGGACTTCACACCCACCTCCTTGAATCAATCTACCAGCGGCATTATGCTAAGACCATCCTCGGCAAGAGTATGGTCTCCTACTTGGCGAGTCTGAGCCTTCTTGGTCCTCTGTCATCATTTGCGCACGGCGTCTGGGTTTCCAGAAATGACATTGGTTTGCTAGGGGAGAGTGGCTCCACAATCGTGCACAACCCCAGCTCAAATCTCCGACTGCGCAACGGGATCGCTCCGGTGATTCCGATGCTTCGAGAAGGTGTCAGCGTCGCCCTCGGTCAAGACGCAACATCGCTCGACGATGACGATGATTTCTTCAAAGAGATACGCCTTGCGGGGAGATTACACTTCTCTCCAGGCGAATTCGACGAATACATTGATGTCTTAAAGGTTGTTCAGTTGCTCTACAAGGGCGGTGCGTCTGCCTCCCTATGGGGTACTCAAGTTGGATCGCTCCTTCCAGGCGCCAAAGCTGACATGGTTGGGATATCGCTGGAACGAGTTCCACTTACACGATGCACTTCCCCCGCTGACCGACTTACTACGGTTTTGCAGAGACTGCGCTCCACAGATGTCAGGTGGGTAATGGTCGACGGCAAGGAGGTTATTCGGGACGGGCATTCTGTTAGCTGCGACGAAGACGAGCTCAGAGGAATGCTCATGCAGCAGGTGCAGACGAGCGCGGCGAGGTCCGCCGGGACAATCACCCTTGCCGACCGCCTTCGGCCGCACGTCAGAGGATTCTACGCTCGTCAGGCCATCGACGTGGATGACTCCTTCTCCAAATACAATGCTGTGTGACAGCGAAAGTTTTGGCATGCACACAGTTTCATATCTCTTCTCGGAGGAGATCACAATATGAGAGCAATGGTGACGCTCACCACGGAAGAATCGAAGCGCCTAATTGCACGAAGCATCGCCCGGATGGAGAGCATCCGTGTTGCCCTCAAGGAGGGCTATATCGGCTTTTCAATTTGCACTTCCTGTGGATACATCATTCAGGAAATCCTCGGGAAACGATCGCTTGACATCAGCTCATATTGTTGCGGGTATATTGCTTCAGGCGGCTCGTCCTCCGTGTCAGACGACAGCAGGAGCAAGCTACTTCTGCTTGACCATGGCCAAGAGCGGTGGCTAAATTTCCCTGAGGAGAACTTCTTGAAATACATGAAGAGAATGGGGGAAAAAGACATCATCATAAAGAGTGGCACCATACTTGACAAAAACGGATATGCAGGCTGCCTCGTCGGCTCTCGAGGAGGAGGTGAATACGGCGATTACCTCCCTCAGATACTATCATTGGGAATCCAACTGATAGTACCGATGACGCTCAACAAGTACGCGCCTATTGACCTGCACGAGATTATGCCTGAGATGGGCATTGAACGATTCCCCCCCGGCAGAGTTCACGGTCACGCATGTGGCATGATGCCTATGCCTGGGAGAGTCGTGACGGAAATTGACGCCTTCCGAGACCTTTATGGTGTCCGTGCAATGCCCGTCGCGATGGGTGGAGTTGGAAGTGGGATTGGTTGCGTCACTCTAATCCTGATTGGAGATTCCGATGCGGTGGAATCGGCATGGACAGGTACCAATGAGATCAAAGGTGAACCTTCGTTGGAGAATTACTCCTAAGAGCCCGACTCCTTGACCTGTCCCAGCCGAGAAGCTAATCCGTCCACCTTGATCGAACACGATGTGCGCAACCAGGCCCGATTTGAGGACTCGATCGGCATCCTCCCGGAGTTTCTAGATGGATACGGGGTGCTGGCACTCCCCACGACCGGCAAGTACTTTCAGATCCCGCACGGGGTACTGGTCCCCCAGGGGGTTGAGAACCTACTCGTCCCGGGGCGTTGCATCACTGGGCACGAAATCTCCCACGCGGCTGTGCGCAGCATGATGTGCTGCACGGTCACCGGCCAAGGTGCAGGCGTGGCAGCCGCCGGATCCCTCAGAGACGATGTAAGCTGCAGCGAGGCAGATATCACTCACGTTCAAGCTGCCCTCAAACCGCAAGCGGTTCGGCTCTACTGATGCCTGTCCTGGGCCATATCGATACTCCCGTCGAGCCGTGACCCAGAGCGGACATGACAGCGAAGCGAGCAAACGACGCAAGTGGAGGAGATGATGCAGACCTATGCTGACCTGAACACGCCGGAACGGATTTTGCTGGGGGCCGGACCCAGTATGGTGTACCCGCGGGTACTTGGCGCCATGGCACATCCGTTGGTCGGGCACTTGGACCCGGAGTTCATTGAGCTGATGAAAGAGGTGCAGTCCCTGCTGCGCTATGTTTTCCAGACGGGGAATGAGTTGACTTTTCCCATCTCTGGAACGGGAAGCGCCAGCATGGAATCCACCGTTGCAAACCTGCTTGAGGCCGGAGATTCGATTCTGATCGGGGTCAACGGCTACTTTAGCGAACGAATCTGCGAGATGGCGAGCCGATACGGCGCGAACGTCCGCCGTTTGGAGCGTCCGTGGGGCGAGGTCTTCACTGCCGAGGAGTTCGACAAGGCCCTTTCCAAGGAACCGGCCAAGGTCGTGGCCCTAGTCCATGCGGAAACGTCGACCGGCGCGCTTCAACCAATGG
>Ga0187878_1002443_pt1 | contig 16466 bp, 19 predicted proteins | sample June2016WEW_17_1_FD_132979 | JGI IMG/M metagenome (GOLD analysis project Ga0187878, IMG submission 132979) | Peatland microbial communities from SPRUCE experiment site at the Marcell Experimental Forest, Minnesota, USA - June2016WEW_17_150 | ecosystem: Environmental > Terrestrial > Soil >...
CCACCGACTGGGCGCTCACCGTCCCGGTCGACACCGTCGAGGTGATGTACTTACTGCTCGACGATGCGCCGAAGGTGGGTCCGACCATGACCAGGACGACGGCTCCGACGCCGACGAGTATCAGCGCGATGGCAGCCAGTTTGAGCTTCATTCATCCATGCCTCTCGTGTCCGCCAGAGTCCGAGTAGCGCGAGCCGAAGCTATGGGAGTCACGGCCGCCCCCGCTCGGGCGTTTCAGCGACCGTCCCGGAAAGGTTGCTCCGAGAAAGCTGTCGAATCGGTTACGACGGTAGCTGCGCGCCTGGCCGAGTCGGAACGAGCCACCCCCGAAACCACGTTGCGCGCTCGACGGCCACGGCCGTCCTCGGGCCGAGCCGCACGGCTGCGACCAGGCTGGCGGTGACCCAAGGGAGCGGCCAGGTCCTCGCCTTGACGTTCGAGGAACCGCGACTGGCGATCAGCTGCGGCGACGACGGGCCCTCATCTCCTCATCCAACACCCAGGTGCGGCCTCCGTCGCGAGACAACTCGCCGATCCAGCGGAAAGTCTCAGCGGTAATGTCCCGGAAGGTCCACCGGGCGCGCGGGTCGTCGTCTAGGCCATCGAGAACGATCCCGCCGTCGACCGGCCGGCCGACGAATCGGCGCACGCAACCGTTGAGCGGGTCGAGCCATGTCGAGCGCCAGGCGTCGATCTCGGAGTCGTAGAAGCGGATGGTAGTGCCGTGGAAGCCACGCATGCCGGGTGCATCAGCCGGGTCGACGGGAACTCGCCAGACGTCCTGGACGGCACGGCCGCCGAGCACCCAGCCGAAGTGAAGCTCGCCCGGAACCATGATGTCGTGCCCGTCGTGGTTCTTGCCGTACCACTCGAGATCCCACGCGCCGACGAACTGCCCGAACAAATCCAGCTTCTCGGACAGCGGCCCGAATGGTCCCGCAGCGTGCAGAGCGCCGACGAGTGGGTCGATGTGCGCGGTCATGAGTTCCTCCCCAGGTTTGGAATCACATGGCTGGATCCTACTGAGGGCGCGGAAGCCTGAACGTTCAGCGCCGCGATCAACGGGTCCGCGCCGCCGCTCTATTCAGCCTGCATAGACGCGCGGCCCGGGGCGACCAGGAGGCCTACCATCGTCAACTAACAGCCACCGATGACGCCTGGGAAGATCGGGAGCCTCCAGGATCCCCATGGCGGTTCAAGCCGGCGGGAGTAATCGCCATGCCCATCGTCCTCGACGGATCGTCGCTCACCATCGACCGCCTGGTCCGCATCGCCCGTTACGGCGAGGAGGTCGCGCTCGACCCGGCGGCACTCGATCGGATTCGTGACTGCCGCAGCATGCTCGAGGAGAAGCTCGCGGCGCGAGAGATCATGTACGGGACGAACACGGGTATCGGCGAGTTCTCCGAGGTCGTCCTGTCCGACGAGCAGGTCCGCGAGTTCCAGCGGTTCCTGGTTTACAACCACGCGGCCGGGATAGGGGACCCGGCGCCGATCGAGGCCGTCCGTGGCGCGCTGGCCGGCCGGATCAACGTGCACGCCCGAGGGCACTCGGGGTGCCGGCCCGAGATCACCCTGACGCTAGTGGAGATGCTCAACCGCGGCGTCACCCCGGTCGTCTGCCAGAAGGGTTCGGTAGGCGCCAGCGGCGACCTTGCCCCCATGGCACAGGCCGCCCTCCTCCTCCTGGGCGAGGGCGAGGCGTTCTACAAGAATGAGCGGCTACCGGGACGAGAGGCGATGGCTCGAGCGGGGATTCCCGTGCCGGGGCTGGAGGCACGTGACGGCCTGGCGACCATCAACGGCTCCAATGTACTTACGGCGATGAGCGGGCTGCAGCTGTACGACATCTCGCGGTGGCTCAGGCAGGCCGAGATCGCATGCGCCATGACGCTCGAGGCGCTCGTCGCCAACCTCAAGCCGTACGACACGCGCGTCCACGAGCTTCGGGGGTTCTCGGGCGCCGTAAAGGTCGCGCAGGCGATCATGCGCTGCATCGAAGGCAGCGATCTCGCCACAGGGAAGATGAAGACGAAGGTGCAGGACGCCTACTCGATGCGCTCCTCGCCCCAGGTCATCGGGGCGGCCATCGACGCCGTCGAGTGGGCTCGCCGGCAGGTCGAGATCGAGCTGAACGGTGTGGGGGACAACCCAATCTTCCTGTGCGATGCACGACTCACGCTTACGGGTGCCAACTTCCAGGGGAGTCCGGTGTCGCTGCCGATGGACATGGTCGGCGCGGCGGTGACGATGGTGTCCGTCCTCTCGGAGCGGCGCCTGAACCGGATGACGAATCCGGCCCTCAGCGTTGGCCTGCCAGCGTTCCTTACCAAGGGCGCGGGCATGTTCTCCGGCCTCATGCTCAGCCAGTACACGGCCGATCACCTCATCGTCGAGCAGCGCATCCTGTCGGCACCAGCCTCGGTCCAGTCCATCCCGGCCGCTGCGGACCAGGAAGACTTCGTGTCGATGGGCATGAACACGGCGATAAAGAACGGCCAGATCCTCGACAACGCGTACGGCGTGCTGGGGATCGAATTCATGGCCGCGGCTCAGGCGCTCGACTTCCGCGACTTCACCTTCGGCCGGGGGGTGTCGGTGGCGCGCGAGGTCGTGCGGCGACACGTCGCGCACCTCGAAGAAGACCGGCCGCTCTACCCCGACCACGACCGGATGAAGGAGCTGGTGAGGTCCGGCGAGATTCTCGAGGCAGTCGAGGCGGCGGTAGGGTCCCTGGCGTAAGGACAACCGCGCGGTCGATCGCATCCGCGCACTCGGTCTTGGCCAGGAAGGGAGGAGCCATCTTGCCTTCGGGCCGTCCCTCGCCCAGGATGGGCACGCTCGCACCCTGAGGAGACCGACATGCGGATGAGCGTTCGGCTTCTGCCCTGGCTGCTGGCGCTGGTAGGGCTTGCCATCCCGCTCGTTCTAAGCGGTTTCGTCATCTGGTTCCCGATCGCGTTCTGGTCAGTCCCGCTCGCCCTGGCCTGGCTGGCGAGCCGGCGCTGGCGCGGCAATGCCACCAGGGCACAGCGGATTGCAGTGGCAGTGGTGCTGCTGCCGGTCCTGTTCATCACCCTATGGGAAGGTGGGTGGTTTCTGATCCCGGCAGACATCGCCTGGCTCGCGATCGAAGTCGTGGATCGTAGCAGCGTCGGGCATGGTTCGACCTGGCGGGGCGCCGCGGGCTGACGCTGCTCAAGGTCGGGGGTCAGCCGTTGGTGGGAACGCCCAGATACAGGACTGTGCCGCTGTGGTCCGCGGCCACCAGGCCGGCCGGCCCGAGAGCAGCCCGGATAACATCAGCCGGCGGCACGGTGCCGGTCTGGGCTAGCTCGACCAGGTTGAAATCATCCTCGAACGCCCAGATGCCCATGGCAATCGAGCCATCCGCTGCCGGCCTAAACAGAAGGCCCTGGTCCCGGTCGCTGACTACCTGGCTGGGCCAGACTGCAGCCGCGGCGGCGTCCCGGCACCAAGTCTTGCCTTCGGTGGAGACCCAGGCTGTCTGCGCGGAGGTCTGGCTCGCGTCGTCGTACGTGTATTCCGTAGCCAGGAGAGCGTGGTCGTTGATCCTGGCAACTCCCGTTTCGGTCTCCCCGATAAGGCCTCCCCCGGACCTCATTCCCGGCACGGAGGCCTGCTCCCACTCGAGCCCATCGCCAGACCACCACAACGAGGGAGTTACCGCGTCCGGGCCGGAACCCTCGCCGCCTAGAACCGCAGCCGAGAGCACGTAACCGCCGCCAAAGGCCGTGGCATCTCCCGGAGCGATCCCGGCCGGTCCCGGGAGCTGCGACTTCCGCCAGTTGGAGCCATCGGACGAAACCCAGACCAGGGCTTGCTTGCCGTCGTTCGACAATCCGGTAGCGATGTAGCCGACGCTCCCGGCGTCAACCGTGCCAACGTTTGCCGAGCCGAAAACAGCGGTCGCGCTGGTGTAGGTCCAGTGGCGTCCATCAGTCGAACGCAGGATGACCGCGACCGGTCGCTTCGCCGGAAAGTCCGCACGGTGGCCCGCCCATTCGCCCAGCGCGAGCAGGCCAACAGGCCCCTCGACGAGGCCGCCGATCGAGACGGGAAGGCTCAGGTCAGTAGAGGAGCTCATCGTCAGCGTCTGAACCACGGACCAGTTCAGCCCGTCCGTCGAGGCGTCGATTTCGATCTTCTGTGCGCTGGCCCCTTCGGCGACCGGATCGGGCCGGAATCCAAGGTAGCCCTTGCTCCAGCCGAAGAGACCGAACAACACCTCCGTGCCATCCGCATTGCTCGCCGTGGCCACTGGCCGGGTGTTCGCGACACTCCAGTTGAGGCCGGTCCAGCGGCCGGCGCTGGACGTCCCTGCGCAGGGGAACGGCGTGCTGGTCGGCGCGGCCGACTCCGATACCAGCGGCGAGGTTGGGAGAGTCAACCTCTCGGTCGGTGTAAGGGTCGCTGTCGGTGCCTGGCTCGCGATCGAATTCGGGGTCGAAGCCTCTGGACCTACGCTCGGAGTCGCGCCGCCGACGGTGCAGGCAGCGAAGCTGATCCCAATTGCGGTGGTGACAACGAGCCGCACGCCGAGCCTGCGGCTGTGTCTTCCCTCGATCCGGCCCACCCGATTCATGCGGCGCCTTCCCCGAACGCTTCGGACCGGGTGGTGAGACGGAGCCCTCGCTCGGCCCGTGACGGTCCCGGCAGGGGTCGCTGGGCCGATGTGGCAGTGGACCGAACCGTGGATGTGTCGCGTCGCGACTGGTGCCCCCAAGGGGGCTTGAGGCGCACCCACCAACGGATTCGAGGCTGGCCTTCTACGCCTGAGCGACCGTAACGAAGGCCCTCGCAGTACCACCACGTCCACCAGCCAGCGGGCGGCCGGGCCAAGGGCCTTCCCCACGATTTCGACGTCACCGCGCGGCACCTGATGGGGGGATGATCGAACCCGGATCGGTCCGCGGCCAAATGTGGTTGGCGCACCGTGCATGGATCTGGGTCGGATCGGTGTTGTAGATGATGAGCATCCGACATTTCCCACCATGCCAGCACGAGCACGAGAACGGGAGTTCACGATGAACACCGATCTTGACCTGAAGGATCGACTTACCGCCATTGAGGGCCGCGCCCCCGCGTTCGAGCCCCCGCCGATTGGCGTCGGACGGCGCCGCCGTCTGGCGCTCTCGCTCGGTTCGGCGACGCTGCTCGTATTCGTCCTGGCCGCTGTCGCGGTCGCTGGAGCCGTCGTGGTTCGCACCGATGTGCGCGGGTACCCCGGCGTTGAGAACCCGGGCCAGCCGCTGGCCGGAGCGCGCCTTGAGTGCATGTCGCCACCCCAAGCCGCCGCATATCTCGCCACTCGTGGCTACACCCACGTCCTGTGGCAGGTCGATAGTGGCGCAGACAAGCCGGCGTTTTCGACTACTGCCCCGACGCACGGCTACGTCGTGGTGGGGTGGATCGACGACGATGGTCAGCTGAATATGCTGGTTGATCAGCGAGCCGGATCATCCGGAGTTGGCGCGTGCGCTAGGATGACGATGCCCTGACGCGAGCCGGTCCATGCGGCCCGAGCGGCCGCAGAGCCAGTCAACGTGAGTGGCCACTCGTGCAAATCCTCGGTCGAGCCCTCCGGTCACGCTCCGAGCCCCCTGCCACAACCGTAGCGGCAGTGGAATCGAGCCAATTCGAATCAGCCGTCGCGCCCCTATATGCCGCACTGGTTCGACGGCTGGTGCTGGTTCTTGGCAACACCGACGAGGCGCAGGACATCGCACAGGACGCGTATCTACAGGCCTTCCGGGCATGGGAGCGCTTCAACGGACCGGACGTCAGGGCCTGGCTATACACGATCGCCCTCCGACTCGCCTTCAATCAGATTCGCCGGCGGCGGCGCTGGATCGCCGCGATTCGGCGGGTTGACCCGAAACCATGGCGTGATCCGGCCGATCCGGACCTGTGGGCTGCACTCGAGGATCTCGATCCTAGGACACGCAGCGCTCTGTTACTCAACGTCGTCGATGGCTACACGCAGGTGGAGATCGGCGAGATGCTATCGGTTCCGGTGGGCACGGTCAGCAGCTGGATCTCGCGCGGACGGGCGCGGCTGCGCGAGGCCCTCACGCCCAGCACCGATGGACCCAACGGCCGGGCCTGACTAGTAACTCCGCAGGTCATCCTCGGACCTACGCCGCGGCCGCATCTCGATGGCGCCCGGTTTGGGGCAGTGTCGGGCGAAGCCGCTCGTTGCCGCTTAGATCGGCCATCGGCTGGAGACCGGAGTGGGATGACGTTTGTCGCGCCGAGCGATCAGTGACGCCTTCGGGCTTGAGGGCGCACCCACCAACGGATTCGTGCGGGCTGGCGTTCTACGCGGAGGCAGCGGAAGGGCGCGATGCCGGCTCTGGCTATGTGGTGTCGCGTCGCGGTCGCCCGGGCGTGGCGATCCGCTCGTAGTCGGCAACCCACTGTTTCATGCTCACCCATCGTCCGCTCTCGTCCTTCTGCGCCTTGAGGCGGCCGCGCTCAGCCGCTTTGCGGAGCGACAGCACTGACCGCTTGTTGGTCGCCAGCGCGCTCAGGGGCAGGAGGCGGCGGGGGCCAGCAAGGCTGGGTAGCAGAAAGCGGTCGAGGCTGTCCTTGACGGCACGTGCAAGCAACTCGCCGAGCGGCCCCGGGTCACCCTGGTCAGCGCGTCGAAGGGCTCGCAGATACCGGATGCGGTCGGCTTTACGGATGATGGCCGGAGGATATCCACGACGCACCAGCAGCAAGTTCAGCACAAGCCGGCCCGTCCGCCCGTTGCCGTCCCGGAATGGGTGAATGCGCTCGTACTCGGCGTGGAGCTCCGCCAGATAGTCGATCAGATGTACCCCGCGCGGAGGTTCCGCATTGACCCTTGCGAGCCAGTCGGTGAGGTGCGCCTCGACCTCTGTGAAGGGCGGCGGCGTCATGCCTTCCGCGAAAGGCGCGATGTCGTGGCGGCGGAAGCTGCCAGGGCTTTCCTCAGAATCGAGATCCTCTGGCGGGAAGAACTGCCAAACGGGCCCGGCGGTCAGCTCGTGGATGTGCCGCAGTTCGGTCAACGTCAGCAGCCCGTCAGAACCCCACGCGCCAGGCGTGATCGCCTGCCCGTACACCCACTCGGCAGCCTGACCATAGGCCATGACTTCTAGGTACTCACTGACCTCTTTGTTGCCAGTCGGTCGCTTCTCCTCAAGGAGTACCTTGACCTGTCTGAGAAGGAGAGTGTTCCCTTCGAGGGCGGTCGAGTTGTGGGCCTCCTCATGCCAGATGTCTCGCCAGATCTCAGCGCTCTCGACGGGCGACGGGAGGCCGCCCGTCTTCGCTAGGTCGCCGCACCCGAGATCCACCTGTTCGAGGATGAAGCGCCGGCTCGGTCGTCCGCGCCCACTCTTGGTGATTACCATCGCCGCTCCAAAAACTGTCCCGTTATACGAAAGATAAATCGGACGAGACAATATCCGTCGAAACAAGCGAGCCTGTCAAGTAAAAACTGTCTCACTAGGAACCAGAAAAATAGGACGAGACAATTAGCTCAGACCTATTCCTGTCGCCCTTCATGGCCCCGTCCTTTGAGCTAAGGCGCAGAAGAGCAGCTCATCGAGCACCGGGTTGAGGATCAGGACGAAGATCGATTAGACCGTGGGATGCTCCTCCTCCACGCTGAAGCGGCGGACCGACTAGCACAGACGGTCTGTTCCGCACCACTGTCCGGTTTCGGGGCGGGAGATCACCCGCCCGCCCATGCCGCTGCCAAGTTCCAGAAGCAGCCCTTCGATCTCGGTGTGAGCTTTGACCTCGACAGGCGAGCGCCCTTCCTCATCGCCCGAGATCGCCGCAGGCGCCGCGGCCGGTCCGGCCTCGACCGCTGCCGCCTCTTCCACAGGCGAAGCCGCCGGCTGCAACAGCGCGGGATTCTCGCGTGCTGCTCGTGGTGGCTGCGGCTTCCCCGACTGGGCGCGCCGGCCCAGGCGACGCTGGTCGTAGGGCCGCTCAACAGGATTCTCGTCGGCGTCGCGGATAGCGTCGATGATCAGCCGCGCGTCCGCAGGTGTGATGTGTTGGGGCGACCCGTGGAAATGGAACTCCCAGCCCCGAGGTGGGTTCTTCAGATGCGGATACCAGCTGAACCGTGAAAGCAATGTGTCGACGGGCACGGCGGTTTCGGGTTTCAACTGAACGACGACGCGCGTTCGCACGCGGGCCGGGAAGGTTTCCGCGGACCAGATGGGCGTGACCTCGTCGTTGTAGGGCGGAGAGGTCACCTCCAGCATCGCGATGAACCGTGAAACTCCGACGAGGTAGCAGAGGAGGTAGTCGCCGGGCTTCATCTGCTCGACGTAACCCCGCCTGCCCTGCCGGAAGCCGGAGACACTCGCGCCCGCGGCAAGGAACTCCTGCCACGTCTTCCAAGTGAACAGGTCCAACCAGTAGGCGCGCTGGTCGGTCACGAAGATCGCTCCAGCTCCTGCAGGGCCGATTCGACCGCCTGTCGGTCAGGCATCCGGTAATATGCTCGACGCCCTCCCCTCGTGGACTCGCCTGACTTCACCATGAGGCCGTACGTAGCGAGTGTGCGCAGGTTCGGTACCGCGATTCGTTGCCCCTCCATCTGCTCCAGTTCCTGGACCACCCAGGCCCCCGCAAACTCACCGCCGTAAGGCTCTGCCTTACGAGCGCTCTGGCACGCCGCCCGCAGGACGCGGATCCACTCCGGTCGCTCGCTGGCCAAATGCATGACGGCCCGAGCCGTATCGTTGTCTATCATGGCGCGATCATAGGCCGGAAGCTCGTGATGAGCAAGATGCTCGCGTAGATCAGTATGAGCGCGAAGCTGCCTCGTCATCGGACAAGGCGAGCGCATGTCGGCGATGCTCCACCAGACCTTCGAAGATGGCCGCCACCGCGGCCACGACCCGTACGGGTACCGATCCGAGCGCGACGAAGATGGCCAGCTCCTCCACCCTCGCCAGCTCGCGGCGGTTCCCGAAGAGGCCGAGGTGGTCCGCCGGATCTGGCGCGAGCTGCAGCACCGCTCCTTCGACGCCGTGACACGCGTGCTCAACGCCGATGGGCTCCGCACCCGCGATGGCCACGTATGGACCCGCGATGCGGTCAAGGACGTCTGGCGACCTATCGCGCGACCCTGGCCGCGGTTCGCGCCCGCACGCGTGCCGGCAACAAGCCCCGACCCTTCCGGGACTACCCGCTCCGTGGCGTGATCGTCTGCAGCTGTGGCTCTCGGATGCGCGGCGAGGCTCGGGTCCAGCGCGGCGGCGAACGCCGCTACTACCGCTGTCCGCGGGCGGGTCAGCAGATCGTCCAGCTCGACGACGGCCAGCCCGCGGTCTGCCACGAGCGGCTCGTCCCGGCTGACGCCGCGGAGAAGACTGTGCTGGACGCGATCTCGCGGGGCGTCCTGCCGGCCGAAGTGATCGAGGCCGCCCGGGATGAGCTGCGCCAGCGGCTCCAGGTCCCACACGACAGCCTGACGGGCCGCCGGCGGGAGCGGCTCAAGCAACGCATGGAGCAGCTGCGCAAGCAGCACGAGTGGGCGGACATCAGCGATGAGGACTACCGCGCTAGGCGGGCGGAGACCCTCGAGGAGCTGGCTCTGCTGCCTGATTCGGACAAGCTCGTGGCCTTTGATCGGAACCGGCGGATCATGACCAGCATGGCCGCGAACGTGAACGCGGCTACTCCATCGCAGCAGGCGGAGCTTGTGCAGATGCTTGTGGAGCGGGCGGTTGCCTCAGGCGGGAAGGTATCGGAGGGGGACCTCGTCTGGACGCCACCGGCCCGGCCGTTCTTCGCGGAGGTGGGCGCCGAGCGTTGGTGGGAGTGCCCCCAAGGGGGCTTGAGGACCCGCCCGCTGTTAAGTGACGACGACCTCGCGTGGTACGCGGCATGAACGGCTTGGCCGCCAGCCTCCTAACCGTCGAGCAGGTCCCCATCGACCAGCTGCGCCCCGACCCGGCCAACCCGAGACGGATAAGTGACGACGAGCTTGACTCCCTTGAGCGTTCGATTCGCCAGTTCGGTTTCGTCCAGCCGGTCCTCGCTCGGCGAGCAGACGGCATGGTCATCGGTGGTCACCAGCGTCTCGTGGCGGCCCCGCGGCTCGGGCTCACGACGGTGCCGGTGATCTGGCTCGACATACCGCGGGAGCAGGCCCGCCTCCTGAACCTCGCCCTGAACAAGATCGGCGGCTCGTTCGACGACCAGCTCCTGGCCCGCCTCCTCGCTGATCTTCAGGCGACGCCCGACATCGATCTCTCGCTCTCCGGCTTCGGCGAAGACGAGATCGCCGACCTGCTGCGTTCGCTGGAGACTCGCGAGAAGCGCGAGCGAGTGGAGAGCTTCGATCTAGATGAGGCTCTCGCGGAGGCGACGCGCTCCCCACGTGCCAAGCTCGGGGATCTGTGGGCCCTGGGAGACCATCGGCTGGCCTGTGGCGACGCCACCGACCCTGCGACAGTCGACCGACTCCTCGACGGCGCAGAACCGAGACTCCTGGCGACCGACCCGCCCTACGGCGTGTCGCTCGATGGCTCCTGGCGCGACGGCGTGTATAACGCCCTCGGACCCGCCGAGAAGACGTACATGCGCCTCGATGGCCACCCTGACGCGCAGGATGGCACAGCGGCGCCCGGTGGCGCCCACCCGCGGAGACGTGGCAATCGCAACACCACGATCTCAGGCGACACCCGCGTCGACTGGTCCGAGGCGTTCGCTCTCGTACCCTCGCTCGAGGTCGGCCACGTCTGGCACGCCGGCGTCCATGCCGCCGAAGTAGCGCAAGGTCTGGAGCGGATCGGCTTCGAGATCGTGGCCCAGGTGATCTGGGACAAGGGCCTCTTCGCCATGGGGCGCTCCTGGTATCACTGGAGCCACGAACCCTGCTGGGTGGTCCGCAAGAAGGGCGCCAAGGTCCGCTTCCTAGGATCTCGGGACCAGGCCACGATCTGGCACGCTCCCAGCCCCAAGATGATCATGGCCGGCTCGGCTGAGCCAAGACTCGACCACCCGACCCAGAAGCCCCTGGTCCTCTTCGAGACCCCGATACGCAACCACCTCAAGTCAGGCGAGGCCCTCTACGAGCCCTTCTGCGGCTCAGGCACTGCCCTGGTCGCTGCCGAGCGCACGGGCACCCGCTGCTACGCGATGGAGATCGACCCGATCTACCTCGAGGTGGCGCTTCGGCGGTGGGAACGGTTCAGCGGCCAGGTTGCAGAGCGGATCGATGGCTAGAAACGCCCCGGCCCCTGCCGCCACAGCAGCGCGAACGGGCTCCCGGTCGGCCAAGCAGCCTACCCGCAGACGAGCGACGCACACAAGCGCCGTGTCGGGCCCGCGGACGCGGACGGCGGCGTTGGCGGAGCTACTGGCCGCGGCCGGAGATCGCGCGGATCGGGTGAGCGATACGCGGAGCGCGTCCTGGGCCATCGGCTACCTGGCGGCGAGCCGGCCAACGAGCGTTCTAGCACCGGCGCCACTGAACCCTGCCGACCAGCTCAGGCTCGCCCACATCCAGGCCGATCAGATCGTGGGCGTGATCCGAGCCGTGCTCAATGGGCTGGAGCTCACTGACGCCGACTACACCCGCGGCATCGACCTCGCGATCAAGGAACTGCGGGCGTCCTCGTCGCAAGGCTGGGAGCCGCTGTGAGAGCCCTCCCGCTCCCCTCCTCTTCCCAGCACTATGGCGAGATAGAGAGCACCGCGCGGTATACCAGAGGTAAAGGATGGTAAACCGAGGCTGCTCCTTCGAGATGCCCGACGGCCTTGCCTGCCGGGCTCCAGCGCTACGAGGCAAGACCGTTTGCTATTGGCACGACCCCGACAAGGCCGACGAGGCAGCCGAGGCCAGACGCATCGGAGGGATGCACCGGCGCAAGGCGAAGAGCGTCGCGACCATCTACGACTTCTCCGGGCTCCGCTCCGTAGAGAGTGCCCAACGCCTCCTTGAGACTGCGGCACTGGAGACACTCGCCCTCGAGAACTCGATACAGCGCAACCGCACCCTCATCAGCGCTGCCGCTGGCGCGGGCAAGCTCATCGAGGCCGGTGAACTCGAGGAGCGCCTGGCGGCCCTCGAAGCGGCGGTCAGCCAGCAGCATTCGGACGACAACGCCGCCTTCCCCGAGGAGGTGACTCGATGACTCTCGATCGACGCCTAGCGCGGATCGACGAGACGCTTTCGCCCACACAGCTCGTGCTGCGCTGGCTCGCCGAAGCCCACAGCTACGGCGATCTCGTGCCCTACGTGGCCTCGCTTCTGGCCCACGACCCGCCGGTGGCGCCACTCGATCGTCTGGCTCGGGAGGCGGTACACGGGGCTCGGTCAGCAATGCGCGGCAAGCGTCCTGAGTTCGTCGATGGCGCAGTCCGGAGCGACCTGCGCGAGACGGTCTTCCGCTTCGAGCTCGTGATGCGGATAAACGTGACGACGAACGAGCTACTCGACCGGGAGGAGCTCATCGCGGCGCTCTTCGCCTCGCAGCTCGCGATGCTCCTGAACGAGGGCGGCGGGAAACGCCCGCCCGACGACTCGCACCTGCGTCGCCTAGAGCTATGCCGCAGTCTGACTCTCGTTCGGGTGAACGAACTGCTGGCATCCCGCGACGCACGATCCAGCGTCGAGGCCCGCTACCTCGACGGCCATTCCGCGCTCTTCCCGGATGTTGCCGCGGCGTTCGAAGAGCAGCTGCGACGCAGCCAGGAGATCGCGGTCATGGCCATGCGCGCCGCCGAGCTCGATGGCGTCGAACCGGCACTGCCCGAAGATCCGGACGCACTCAAGCTCCGGGCGGGAGAACTGGTCGCCGATCTCGTGGAACCTGCCAAGTCCGAGACTCTCGACAAACTCGGTGAGGGCCGACGGGCCCTCGAGACTGCCAATGCCTGGGTGCGGACGAGGCTGGCGCGGACCGCCGCTGGCGCCCATGGTGGCTAGGCGCCTCGATTTCGCTGGCTGTGACGAGTACCATCCAGCGGATGGACGATCAGACCTCCTGGGACGACGAGGATCTGCTCCGTGCTATCGATCGATGCGCGGAGTACTTGACCGGCCGGGGCCTGTCGCCGATCACCGTCGACAGCGACATCACCTACTGTCGACGCTTTCTCCGCTGGCGGACCGGCTATTACGTGCCGATGGCATGCCCATCGCCGATTGGCCGACCCGTCCCGACCGGGAAACGCGTCCTCGCGGAACTCCGGCACGAGCTGGAGCAATACGGGGCCTTCCTCCTCTGCGGCGTCAAGCCAAGTGCCATCCCCACGTACGTCGGCCCTCCAAGGCCCTCGCCGTGTTCGGCGCTCCTAGCCGATGAGTTCGCCCGCATTCACGATGGCCACCGAGCGGCCATCGTCCGAACCGTCGCCCGAATGACGCTGCTCCCCTCGGTCACCAGGGTCTTCGAGACCGGCACGGCCGATGCCCTCACCGATCTACTCCTCAGTCTCCCGGTTGACGAGCTGCCAGAGCTAACGGATCAGAACGGCTACCGCAGTTGGTTCGAGGCAGCTCTGGAGCGTGTGGCGGCGACCATCCTCGAGTTCAATCCGCGCGAGATACGGAGCAGCATTCACCCTGGCTACAAATGGGGCCACGGGGCGAAGGTGCTCTCCCTCTTCGTCCGCAATCTTGTCATGTGCAGCCGCCATTTCACCGAGGAAGAGGCGAGCCGCGTCGAGCCGTGGCTGTACTGCCCGATCGACGGGATCGTGATGAAGCGGTTGCGCCGGGTCGGTTTCGATCCTGGCGCTAGAACCATCCGAGAGATCGATGAGGCGGCCGCATTCTGGCGGATTCAAGATTGCCTCTCGATAGCAGCCGATAAGGCCGGGGTCCCACGGGTCTGGTTCGACGACATCTGGTCAGAAGACCGCGACTGAAACGCCGGCCGGCTAGCTGGGCGTCCGGCAAGCGGACGGGCCAATTCCGGCCCCACACGATGACCACATCGTGGTGCGATAGTCGTGGGCGCGCGGCCCACTTTCGCTGACTGCGTTCGAGTTCCAGGGACGGGTGCTAATCTCCCATCACCTCGATCGCCGCCGTTCGATCAAGGGAGGGAATCATGGTTCGGCTGGAACCTGAGCAGCAGAACCTGCTGGTCGAACTGGTCGAAGCAGATAGGCAGGTTCCTCATGACCAACGGGGAAGCTTCCTGATGGTCGTGGCGCTCAAGCAGCTGCTGCATCTCGGTCTGCGGAGTTGGCACATTCAGGCACCCCGCGCAGACGTCGAGATCCTTGCCCGCCACGGATTGTTGAGCGTGCGCCCGAACAATGCCGGCAATCTCGATATCGACGTCACGCCAGAAGGCCGCGATTTCTACGCACAGCTCAAGCAGCGCTCGAGTGCGCCAGTCGAGCAGGTGGAGGGCGAGGTCAGACGATATCTCGACTCGGCCATGTTCGCGAGTCGCCACTCTGGTGCACAGCGGTTATGGTCGAAGGCAGCTCGGACGCTCTGGTCTACTGAGTCGGACGATGCCCTTACAGACATCGGCCACCAATGCCGAGAAGCAATGCAGATGTTCGGCACCGAGCTGGTCGAGCGCTACAAACCTCCGAAGGTCGATCCAAACGTCCAGCACGACGCTACCCGGGTCGCGAACGTCTTGGACTTGGCGCGGGGTCGGCTGAGTACGACGGAGGCGCCGTTCCTGGAGGCGCTCCTGGCCTATTGGGGCGCGATCGACGACTTGGTGCAGAGACAAGAGCATGGCGCTCAGCGGGAGGGGCAGCCGCTCCTCTGGGAAGACGCTCGGCGGTTAGTGTTTCAGACCGCCGTCGTGATGTACGAAGTCGACGAGGCAGTCAGGCGCGTGTTGGGGTGATCGCGGAAGGGCGCCGTGAGCTCGCGAGCCGACGGAACCCACCCGCTCAGTTCTTCTACCGCACGATGCGTGCGGATCGTGGGGCGCCCGCCTTGGATCCTTGAGGCGAGCCCGGGACGAGCATTACGACCCCAGCAACCTCCACCACGACGCCAACAGTCGTCCCGGCGGCTCGAGTCCCACCTCATGCGCTGGCACGTCGCTCGATCCGGAGCGCCTCGGTGAAGCCAAGCCTAAGAGGCATCGCCGCTGAACGCCATGTCGAGGTACGCAACCTGGAACAGGCCCGGGATTGCCCTGCGCGACGGTTATCTTGTTGCTGACGAAAACATCGGAGGACACGGCCATCGAGAAACCGATTGGTGAAGTGAAGGGCGCTGACGAGCCAGCGAAGGCAAGCCAGGGGCCTTTACGCCTCGCGACGTTCGACTGGGAGGACTTCGTCAAGGACGGCTTCTTCGTGAGCCTGGTCGGCGGTGCCATCGTGAGCGGTATCGTCCTGACCAGTCAGGCCAGCCTGCCGAGCTGGATGGTCCACTCCACCCTCCTCCTTTTCCTGTCTCTGGCCCTTGCCTTCACTCGCTTGTGGAAGACGACTCGCGAGGAGCGCGAGACGAGCGCCCTCTGGGGACAGTTCGGTGAGGAAGTCTCGACTCGTGGCAGCGGCATGGGAGAGGTGAAGGATGCCGTCTTCGAGATCCCATACATGTTCTCGATGGCGTTCCTGCCGGTCTCCGTCGTGAGCCTTCAGACCTTCGCGGCGTGCCTCTTGATCTTCTACGTGGCGGACAACTACTACAACATCACGCTGGTGCACGGAATCGCCGCCGACCACGAAACGCGGCCGCCGACAGGGCCCAGGCCGATCGTGGCGCTCAGGCGCCGTGCGTCCCGCGCGGCCGTCCGGAAGCTCGGGCGGGTGACCGTCAGCCGCATCGAGCCGGCCCTTATGCTTCTCGGCGCGGCGCTGGAAACGGTCTTCCGGATCCCCGACCCTCGTTCGAAGTCGATCGACCGTGCAGTACTCACGCAGTTCTTCCGCCGTCGTGCGATGTTGAACAGGGTCGCGATCTAACTGCTCGCCACCGTCCTGGCCCTCGCGTTGTTCGGCTCACGCGAATGGGCGCTCAGGGCCGGTATCGGCGTCGTGGCCGCCCTGTTGGCGATGGAACTCGTCGCGGAGCCATTCCGGGTTCTCGGTCTCCACTACAAATCGAACGAGTCTGACGAGCACGGCAACTCCGCCGACAACAGCTCTCCACTTGAGCCCCTGCTCTGGACGGCGCCAGCCCGCCCTAGGCTAGACGTTCGGTCGGTTGCGGCTCTACGGCGGATCCACGAAGAGGCGTTCCCGCCTGGCGAGCAGCAGTACGACGTCGAATTCATCCTCAGAAACGAGGGCCGGCACGGCTTCTTGCTGCTCCTGCTTACCGAGCCCGCCGGGCAAATCGGAGCCCACGAGGTCGCGGGCTACGTCTTTCTCCAGGCCCGTCCCAAGGGCGGATCCCAGTCAGCGTCGCAACACAGACGGTGTTTCGAGGAGTTTAGCCATCCGGTCGGCAGGACTGTCCCATGACAGGACCTTCCGAGGACGCCGGTTCAGTTCGGTCTGCACTAGGG
>Ga0187878_1002446_pt1 | contig 16451 bp, 15 predicted proteins | sample June2016WEW_17_1_FD_132979 | JGI IMG/M metagenome (GOLD analysis project Ga0187878, IMG submission 132979) | Peatland microbial communities from SPRUCE experiment site at the Marcell Experimental Forest, Minnesota, USA - June2016WEW_17_150 | ecosystem: Environmental > Terrestrial > Soil >...
ATACTCAGAGTGCAGGAATACCATTTGTAAGACAGGCAATAGCTGAATTCATTACCCGCCGTGATGGTATCCCGGCGGACAAAGGGCATATATTACTAACAGATGGTGCAAGCAAGGGTGTACAATCGGTTCTTATTGCTCTTCTGAAAAAGAGGACCGACGGCTTCCTGATTCCTATCCCCCAGTACCCTATTTACAGCGCATCTATAGCTCTGTACGGCGGAACACAGATCGATTATTACCTTGATGAAGAAAATGGATGGCAGTTAAATGAAGCTATCCTGATAGAGAGTATTGAAAAAGCTCTTAAGCAAGTAATTAATCCCGTAGCGCTGGTGGTAATAAACCCGGGCAATCCAACCGGAGCTGTATTATCATACTCAAATATCGTTATGATAGTCAATTTTGCCAAAAAATACAATCTTTCCATCATGGCAGATGAGGTTTACCAGGAAAATATTTACGATGAAACCGCTGCTTTCCATTCATTTGCCAAAGTGATGTACAAGGAAAAAATTAATGATATACCTCTTTTCAGTTTTCATTCGATATCTAAGGGTTACTTTGGTGAATGCGGACACAGGGGCGGGTATATGGAGATAAGGAATGTTCAGGATGATGTAATGGCTCAGCTTATAAAACAACAATCAATAAGCCTGTGCTCAAATGTTGACGGACAATTAGCTACTTATATGATGGTAGCACCTCCTCAGAAGGGTGATGAGAGCTATGAATTATTTACTAAAGAACGTAACGGAATTTTAAACGACCTGAAAGCAAAAGCATGTATCATAGGGGAAGGTCTAAACAATGTAGATGGTATGAAAGCCGGTGTACCGCATGGTGCAATGTATGCATTCGTAAAATTTGAGCTCCCTCAGACGGCGGATGTGAGCAAAATGACACCGGAAGAGAAACTTACTTATGAATCAAAGCGCGATACGGATTACTGCATGGCTTTACTGATGGAAACGGGTATCTGTGTTGTACCCGGCTCGGGTTTCGGGCAGCTGCCGGGAACATTACATTTCCGAACAACAATATTACCTCCCCGCAATGAGGTCGAAGAACTGGTGAAGAAGATAAAAGAATTTCATAAAAGATACGTTGAAAAGATGAAAAAGGAAGAAATTTAATAATTAACAACAATGATGAAAAATCCAAAACTCAAAAAAAAATTAAAACGTACTTCAAGAGCGCGTTATACGTACTTTCTTACAACCATTTGCACTGAAAACGGGAATGAATATTTCGGCAAGATGAAGAACGGGAAAATGGTATCGAGTAAAACTGGAGAAATAGCGAAAGAGATATGGGAAGCACTGCCGGCACGCTATGAGAAAATTAAATTAGATAATTATATTATTATGCCCAATCATTTGCATGGAATAATATATTTCGAAGGTTCAAACGTTGCAAAATCTGTACTTAAAGCACTGGAATTGTCGATAAAGGCAATTGAAGGGTTCAGAAAAACTGTTAAAGATACAGTTCACAGCTCAAATCCCAGGACAAAATTCTGTTGGGCTAAAGATTTTAATATCTATACAATTAAAGACGAGGGCGAATTATATGATATGCGTTATTACATCGAAAAGGAAGCATTGAAATGGGAATTTGACAGCGAAAATACAAAGAATAAGCTATATATTACCAAAAGCAAGAAAAAATAATATTAGTACTCACTTCACAATCTCCATAGCATAGATCAAGCTATGCCCACAGCCAACCGCATCAGGATAAGACATTTCTATATTTCTTAATATTATAGCTATCTGCGGGTCTATAACACTGGCCCAGAAATCCACAACCGGGAACCTGTCTGCATTCCTGAAAAGCCAAGTTAAGAATTTTAGCTCATCACTCATGACTTCTATATCTGTATTTTCCAGGAAATTTTTTACCTGCAAATCATCACGGTGAACCAGAGCTTCAAGTAAAATAATGATCCTGTTCCATTGGCGCTGATAGTCCGTCAGCCTGTCCCACACTTTTCCGTTGATGTTTTTGAACTTATCCAGATGGTCAAGCTCAATTTTCAAATGCCGTACCTCAGCTCTCTCGTCATTGTCTAAAAGGCGGTTTACCTGGTACCTGTATGGCATAGGTTTATTGCTCAACAAGCCTGAATCGATCAGCCTGCCGACGAATATACTCCTGTCCGTAAAGGAAATACTTTCAAGCTTTACCCCGGCTTTCGATGCAGCGCTAAGTAAATGATTCTTCAATCCTTCTATACTCCAGAAAGCTAAATCGATCCATTCAACATTGTGATAGTTCTTTTTCCCGTTCAGCTCGAGGTAACTGAACGAATAAGGAAGCATGGTTTTGGTTTGAGACCAGTATTTTGGCCATGCCGGGCAAAATTTGCCCAGAACATCAAATACAAGTACCGAACCGGAATGTGAATGGTTAAATATTTGAAGTAATAAGTTTTCGAGCTGCCCGGGTTCAAGAAAAGAGAGGGAGCCATAGGTTGAAAGGTAAATATCGTATGATTTACCGTCCAGAATATTGGAGGGAAGTCCATTCTCAAGATTTGCATACTCGAATTTAATATTAGGGTTTTGCGGATATTTCAATTTACCCCGTTCTAATTCCTGTTTATTGATATCAATACCGTTGTATTCTTCAACATTGGAAGGCATTAAGATAAAATCACTGCCCACATTATCCTTTTGGGAGGAGCAGGGAATATGAGTCAGCAGTTCATATCCGTCACCGCTTCCGGATCCCATATCGAGAATGCGTACACTTTTAGCAGTGCTCACGATCTTTTCTATGTACGGACGGCAAGCCATTTTGATCACAATATCTTCCCAGAATTTCCTTACATAATCTTTTCTTCCGGAAAGACCGCTTGCTTCGCTTCCATAATACCCGATGGAAACAGCAGTTTCATAAAATTCTGCTCTCGTGGGTTTTGTATTTTTCATTAATTATAAGAAAACTGATAAATAGAGATGCTGACGGATTAAGATTATTTTTGTATAGAATCCAGCCATTGTGATTTTATCCTGCGAATTGAAATACTTATACATATTGTCACATAGTAAAACAAATTTGAAATCATTTAAGTTTAACATCAGGTGGATTTAGGAACAAGAATAAAGCGAAAAATTTTTGAGATAAAAACCTGGTAAACTTAATTAGAATAAAATATTAGCAGGAAATATATTGCGGGTTTTGTTTAATTATCAATAGCAAAAACTTTTTTAAGGCTAAAAAGCACAGGTTCATGATAACCCCAAGTGTAAAATAATCTAAGCCGATTTCTTTTGCTGTTTATAACCGGACTCAATAATATCCAGCTCTTCAATAATTTCCTCACCAAAAAAGTATTGAATCTCTCCCCTGGCACCCTGATAAAGTGTAGAGCCCTCGCCCATACAGACAAGCGATTTCTCCTCTATTTCTTCGGGAATTAACAACACCCCCTCAAAATACGTAATAGGAAATACTGAACAGAAGAACGGTTTCAGCTCGTGATAATCGAACCCTTTATCCAGTGCAAAGCTGTGGAGCATGCAGCCTCTTCCATCGGGATTGAGAAAAATGCAGGCATCCTTCCTCCTGCTGGTACGTGTGTATATATGACCGGGATATTCCGAATCCCACTTTCTTTTTTTCTTATAAAACCAGTCCTTACTCCTTATATGAGTATATTTTTCAAGCTCTTCTTTGTGTTCCTGTATTCTATCTACATTAAGCATATCAATATCTGCACCATAGGAACAACACTGGTCATTACAGAATGTACACTGCAAACAATGCCTGAAATATTTTATCTTAAATATATCTGTATCCACAGAATGGATCACCGGAAGTCCATAAATCGAAGGATAACTTTTTTTTAGTCTAATAACCATACAATGAAAGGTTCAGGATTTTAAGTTTACAAAATTTTACGGTCTGCAAATGTCAAAACTTTGATTGTAACAATATTTATCATTGCAATTTTAGTTCCGAAGTGCAATGAGGACAGCGGGTTGCTTCTACCGGAATGGTCATTTTGCAATGTGGACATTCTTTAGATACTGGAGCTTCCGGTAAGTTAGGACTCCTTAACCTGTTGAACTGCTTGATAACAAGGAAGATTGAAAATGCAACTATAAAGAAATTAATGATCGTATTGACAAAAAGACCATAGTTTAATGTTACAGCTCCACCCGCTTTAGCTTCCGCCACAGTGTTGAAATGTTGCCCCCAGATAGTGACAAACATATTTGAAAAGTCAACTTTTCCCAGTAGCAGACCTATTGGAGGCATAATTATATCATTTACAAGGGAGTTGACAATTCCTCCGAAAGCCGCTCCTATAATAATTCCTACAGCAAGATCGAGAACATTTCCTTTAACAGCAAATTCTTTAAATTCTTTAAACATAGATTGATATTAATTGTTAAAATTATATTAATAATAACCGAGTTTGTAATTTCTGAAGCCATTTATTGTTTCTCTTGCACTTACCTTCAAAATAGTTGCAACCGGAATCGCAATGAGGGCACCGAACGCTCCCAGGAGCTCATTACCCAGCAGAAGAAGAGCTATGATAGTAATAGGATTCATATCTGCACTCTTAGAGAATATATAAGGCTGTGCAATTGAATTATCGAGCAGGTATATAATCGTGAACATGAGAACGATCGGGAGCACCATATGAAAATCTCCATACTGGATAATCGAAATGAGAATAGCCGGAATCCCTCCTACAATGGGGCCTGCATAAGGTATCAGATGACCAAGGGCAGCAACCGTACCTATTATGAGAGCATTATTAATTTTCAGGATGCTTAACCCGAGGGCTGTAAGCACACCTACAAAGAGAGCATCAAAGAGCCAGCCCCTTACATACATACTTAACTGTTTATCTATCTTATCCAGTATATTGATCGTCATTTCAAAATACTTATTCGGAACCAGGTTGATAACGCTGTTCTTAATTTTTCTCCTGTCACGGAGAATAAAAAAAGTTATAAATGGTATGATAAAGATCAGAAATGCAGTAGATAAAGCACCGGCTACAACATCCTCTAATTTGATTAATGAGCCTTTCAGATTATTTTCTATTTCTTTTGCGATATCACCTCTTTTCAGGAACGGTAGGGTTCTTTCAAGCCAGTGTTCGAGATCTTTTATTTTATCGGATAATTCCAGCTCTTTATATGATGCTTTTAAAGACGATGCCTGCTCAACTATACTGGGCATGAAAAGATCGACTGTAATCACTATCACAACTGTTATAAGAACATATATCAACAATATGGAAAGCGTTCTGTTCAAACCTACGCTTTCAAAATAGTCAACGATCGGGTTCAGTATCAGCGCTATGAGGAGACAGATTATGAGCGTAATAAAAATATTTGTAAACAGAGCTGCAAATATGGTTATTATCAATAATGGAATGAGAAGGATGAAAAATTTAGCCATCCCGCTCAACGGTTTATTTGCTCTTAACTGAGGGGTCATGAGGTAATATTCTCGTTTATAATTTCATTAATAATATCGAATTCATACCCTTTCCTGGCGAGAAAATCAAATACTTTCCGTTTCTTCCGGTTGATATCTTTATCTTTTAATTTGGGAAAATATTTTTTAAAGTTCATATAAGCAAGTTCTTTCACATTTAAAGAGGAAAAAACTTCATTTAATACTTTTTCACTCACCTGTTTGGGTATCTTTTTCTGAAAGAGTTTCTGCAAGATCGCTTTCCTGCCGAGAGGTTTATTACCTATAAAGCTCTGTATCAGCTGCCGCGAGAACTCTTCATCATTTATCAGCCCGAGCGATTGCAGGTGCCCGATCACTCTATCTGCCGTCCCCGGGGAAATGCCTTTAGAACGCAGCTTGTCTGTGACCTCTGCCTTGCTTCTTATCCTGTATGACAGGAAATCGAGTGCACATTTATTTGCATAAACATACTCGTCAAATTTGATAAGCTCCTGTACGGTGTCTTGTGTAATCTCATCATTTACTCTTAGCCCGAACTTCAGGAGAGTATCTTCCGATACTCCTACAAGGAACACATCATCTGTATAAATACTCCATCTTTTTTTGTTGCGCTTTTGCTTTTCTATCCTTGTGATGATCACAATTATTTCACTTCACTTTTTACTTCGATTTGGACTTAGCGTGGGTAGGCTCTTTTTCTTTAGCTTTGGAATCACCCTGTTCCGGTGCTGCAGCCACAACTTCGAGTCCCAGCGCTGACCTGACATCATTGGTCAATTTAGCGAGGAGGTCAGGGTTCTCCAGCATAACTGATTTTACGCCTTCCCTGCCCTGCATCCGCTGACCCTGGTATCCGAACCAGGCACCTGATTTTTGAATGATGTTCATATTCACGGCCGTATCTACAATGTCACCGAGCTTTGAAATCCCTTCATTATATAAAATGTCAAATTCCACTTCTTTGAATGGAGGTGCCACTTTATTTTTAACGACTTTCACTTTAGTTCTATTGCCTATCACGTTTGTGCCGTCTTTAATAGCCGCCACTCTCCTGATATCAAGTCTTACTGAGGCATAGAACTTTAGTGCTTTACCGCCGGTTGTGGTTTCTGGATTACCGAACATAACACCTATCTTTTCACGAAGCTGGTTCGTAAAGATGAGCGAAAGATTAGATTTAGAAACTGCAGCAGTTAGTTTTCGCAGGGCTTGAGACATCAGCCTCGCCTGGAGTCCCATATGCGAGTCGCCCATCTCACCTTCGATTTCAGCACGTGGAGTAAGTGCAGCAACCGAGTCGATTACTATTACATCCAGGGCATTACTCCTCACTAGAGTTTCCGCAATTTCAAGAGCTTGTTCCCCGTATTCGGGCTGTGAGATCAGTAGGTTTTCCACATCTACCCCAAGTCTTTTTGCATATCCCGTATCGAGAGCATGCTCGGTATCGATGAAGGCAGCTAAGCCGCCGTTCTTTTGTGCTTCTGCGATCACGTGAAGGCTCAATGTCGTTTTACCGGAGGATTCCGGACCATATATTTCGATTATCCTGCCCCGCGGTATACCCCCGACACCAAGTGCTGCATCAAGAGAGATAGAGCCTGTAGATATCGTATCGATCTTGGCTATGACACCATCACCCAGTCTCATAATCGAGCCTTTACCGTGATTTTTTTCTATCTGATCGATTGCGATCTGCAGTGATCTCAGTTTCTGTTCATAATCTGACATTCTTGTTTGCCTTTCTATTATTTATCTATTAATAATTATTTTTTTTTCTTTAAATGACTAATTTTTTTAATATAGTCCGGACCGGTTCCGCAGCACCCTCCAATAATTTTCACTCCGAGATCTTTCCACAATAATGCAAACTCATAGTACTTATCGGGTGTGACTGACTTTCTAAATGTGCTGCCACCTGACTGGTCTATTTCTCCTATGTTTGCGTAAACTCCCAGAGTAATATTTGTAAGGCTTTTGAGCATTTTGATAACAGGCTCTATACGGACAGGATGAATGCAATTTATCATAACAGCTATAGGAGTAAATTTTTCGATTATCTTAACAGCATCACTTATCAACTCGCCCGATAACAGCTCTTTATCATTTTTGCAGAGTAAACTTATGCAGTATTCTCTGCCTGTTTGATGGATCTGATTAACCACTGCCGATATTTCCCTGATAGAATTCATTGTTTCGGCAAGAATAAAATCTACACCTGCATCCAGAAGATTTAAGATGTGTTCATTATGTTCGGTACATAATGTATCCGTATCGGGAACGAGATCCGGTCTGTAACAATCTTCAAGAGGCGCTACTGATCCTGCTATTAATACATTATCGTTGGTAATGAGGACGGCTTCTTTTGCAAGATCGACGGCAATCTTTGTAAGTTCCCGGGCTGTTCCGTCAAAATTTAATCCCTCATGCTTATATCCCGCTTTCTCGAATGTTCTTCTTTGTGTCCTGAAGGTATTTGTAGTGATAATATCTGCACCGGCATCAATGTTATCGATATGTATCTGCCTGACCGTGTCAGGCTTCACTATAAGAGCCCTGGCACTCCACAGTGGTAAGGAAATATCAATATCCCTGCTTTGCAGCTCGGTCCCCATTGCTGAATCAAGAATTATAACATTTGAATTTTTTAGTATCTGGGATAGGTTTTTCATATTACTTACGCAAAAAATACCGGAGCAGCCAAAATATCAATGTAAGAATCACGCTTAGAACAAGAGATGTAACTATGGGAAAATAGAATGAAAAATTTTCTCTTTTTATTATAATGTCCCCGGTCAACTTCCCGAATATATTTAATTTAGGGAAATATGTAATGAGGATCCCCGTTATTAGTATTATGCTTCCAAGCAAAATAATGTATTTTCCTATGGACTGCAATCTAAAAAATAAATTGTCTTGATTTTACAGAGAGTTTATAATTTTTTTTAGTAAAGGAGAAAAAGCTTTTTCAGCTCTTTCTCTGTTCTCACGCTGTTCACCGGCCGGGATCTCGCACAACCGGTCGGCAACAAGCTCCCTCGATATCATACCGAACGCCATAACATTCATACCCGCATGAACGGCTGCCAGGTTTTCGGGAATCAGACTGTAACCAAGAACGTCAGCACCTATCTCTCGGAAAAACCTGCATTCCGCCTCCGTTTCCGTCTCAGGTCCGGTAATACCAAGGTATACCGAAGGAAAGAATTTAACCTTATCATTGATGAACACTTTTTCGGCTGTATTATAGAATTTAGAATCATACGCATTGCTCATATCCGGAAATCTTGTTCCCAGAGTATCATCATTTTCTCCGATTAGGGGGTTATCCCCCATCAGGTTTATATGGTCATAGATCAAGGATATTCCACCTATTTCAAACCTGGGATTTAAATATCCAACTTCATCTATTAATATCAAAGTTTTGATCCCGAGTTCCTTGAGAACATAAATTGGATGTGCAACATCTCTCATTTCATAGCCATTGTAAGCATTAAATCTTCCATTAAGGAAAATAATATTTTTAGCCGAACTACCCGCATTTACAATTAAAAATTCACCCTTGTTTTCCGCAATGTCACCTTCGAAATCCGGAGGTATTTTTTCAAATGGAAATCTTCTGATTATTTTGAATTCTCTTAAGAAGTACGGATCCCTATACGAAATAACGCCAATCTCACATTTTTTCTTGAAAGGGAAATTAGCTTTAATATTGTCAACCGATGATAAAATTTTCTTTTTCTGTTCTGTCATAGATTTTTACAATCCACTAATATATTAAAATTAATAAGCTAAAAAACTATATTTGCCGGATTATATTTTCCATCAATAAAGTCAATTTTGGCTCAGCTTTGGCTGCAGTCTCGATAATATCTTCGATCACCGCAGGTTTTAGTGAGTCGGGAAAACCAACATCTGTGATGATTGAAAAACCAAGCACTTTAAACCCGCCATTTTTCGATGCCAGGGCTTCAGGTATGGTCGACATACCCACTACATCAGCTCCCGTTTTTCTGACCATCCTGTATTCAGATCTTGTTTCGAGGTTTGGACCGCTTAAAGCACAGTATACTCCTTTACGGACGGGAATATTATATTCAAGCGCGGTCTTTTCAGCAATTTCTATCAAACCCGGGTCATATATCCGTTTATTTGAGGAACTGATTTTCTTCTTTTTTAGAGGCGTATCGAATAACAGATTAATATGATCGCACATGATCATCAGATCTCCCCGATGATACGTAGGATTCACGGCACCGCACGCATTGGATACAAGCAGTGTATCAATACCAAGTTTCTGCATTACTAGAATTGGATAAGTAACTTCGTCAAGAGAATAGCCTTCATAATAATGGAATCTTCCCTGCATTATCATGGCATCGTGATCTGCAATACTTCCGAATATTAAATTGCCATGGTGGAATTCAACTGTGGATACAGGGAAATGGGGGATATTTTTATAATCTAAACGATGCTTGATTTTTACATCCCGTACAAGTCCGCCCAAACCTGTCCCTAATACGATTCCCAATTTAGGTGAATAATCTCCGATCTCACGATTAATACATTCGAGCGATTCATCAACTTGTTTCGAATCGATGGGCATAAACGTAGTTTAGGGTGTATTTATTATTTTTAACTACCGGGGTATCTGTATGAAGTGAAAAATTATTCCCGGCGCAACAGGTTACTTAGATTCATCAATATTCAGGTCTATCCCGAAATCTTTTTGCTCTTCTTCCTTTTCGGTTGAAACGTTGGTTAACGGAGTAACATCCGAATCCATATGAAATATCTTCCGGTTTTTAGAATATTCCTCTATTAAATTCAATTTTTCAATTAGGTAATTTCTTATATCCTCGATGATATTTTCGTTCTTGATCCTCAATTCTTCAAGTTCCTGTCTAAGATTCATTATTTCTTCCTGCGCCTGAAGTTTTGTTTTAGATGAGATAATTTCAGCTTCCTTCACAATAAGCTCGGCTCTTTTTGTAGCATTCTCAATAATGTCCTCGGACAGATCCTGAGATTTAACGATAGCTTTCTGAAAAGTTTTTTCATTATCCCTGAAAACCTGAATTTCACCGCTCAGGCTTTCTTTTTCTTTCTCCAGCGAACTGATCTGTTCTTTCAATGAATCATTCTCTCTAAATATTTTTTCCAGCTCATTTGCAACGGTATCCAGATAGGCTTCGACTTCGCTTACATCATAACCTTTGAATGATTTCTTAAATTCTTGTTTTTTTATATCTATAGCTGACAGTCTCATTTTACTAGACCTCCCGAACCCGCAATGCGGGTCATAATGTTTATAAACTTAAAAATTACTTGCTCTTTTTCCGAATATTGCAGTTCCAATTCTCAGCATATTTGAGCCTTCTTCTAATGCTATCTGGAAATCCGCAGTCATACCCATTGAAAGGTACTTCATATCGACATTTTTCAAGTCTGCGGATCTTATCTCGTCAAACAAATTTTTCAATAACCTGAAATTTCCTCTTACGATGGACCTTTCTGTCTCATCAGCATCATCAGAAATAAACTTGCCAATCGTCATCAGTCCTTTCACTTTTAAATTTTCAAAATTCGCAATCTCTTTAATAAGCTTTAAAGTATGCTGAATATCACATCCCGATTTCTGCCCTTCTCCAGAGGTATTAACCTGGATGAGGCATTTTACGACTTTACTGATTTTTGATGCTTCATTTTGAATCTTCAAAGCCAGCTTCAGGCTCTCAACAGAATGAATCAAATAAACAAATGGAACTACAAACTTTACTTTATTTGTCTGAAGATGTCCTACAAGATGCCAGTTTAATATTCTGTTTTCAAGCTCTTTTTGTTTTCTGACCAATTCCTGGACCTTATTCTCGCCAAAATCAAGCTGATTACAATCCAGAGCTGATGAAATTGCTTCAGAGGTAAATGTTTTGCTTACTGCTATAATCTGTATTTCTTTGGGGTTTCTGCTAATTGTTCTGCATATACTCTCGGTCCGTTTTTTTAACTTAATGAGATTCCCCTCGATATAATCAAAGCTCTTATCCAATTTACCGCATAATAAGTATAAAAATAAACTATATGTAGTGAATATTCAAGATAATAAAAACATATTGTAATGAATAACAAAAATTATTATAATGTACGATTATAATAAAGATTATTAAGTTACTTCCTGAGAATTTTTCTGGTTTTATGTCATTTCCAGTGCAATATTCAATAATCCGGTTATCGTTTATTAAAATATTGAAACTATGTAGTACTTAATAAAGGTTTATTCTTACAAGATGTTATAACTTCTGAATTAGTTTGATTGAAGATCCATTATCCTAAGCAGCGTAAATTAATTATTAATCATAAATAATATATTTTCAAATGCAACATATTACAAAAATACTATTCATTCTTTTATTTTTAGTCAGTAAAAATTTAATTTTCTCACAAAATACAGGTTATGATAATTTCCTATCTGTGGTTGCTCCCCCTCCGGCATTCCATAATGAGCCGAATGGTTTTAAATCATTTCTTGTAACTACGAACGGATATGATAATTTCTATCTTGGTGTGGATTTCGGAGAACCTTACGTAGCAACGAATCCGCGAGACCCTTTGAACAGCGTTTGTGCCTTCAATATGAATTCATTTTATTATACCGTTGATGGTTATAACTGGACCAGAAATTCGCCTTTATTTATTGGATACTCAACTTTAGGGGATCCGGTTGTGTGCTTTGACAGTCTGGGAAATTGTTATTACCTGCAGCTTTACCAGAATGGAAATGCTTATGGATTAGTTATAGAAAAATCTACTAACAAAGGGGTCAGCTGGATCGGACCTTATGGGTGTTCATCGACAACAGTGGGTCTCTCGGATAAGGAATGGATTATAGCTGATCAGACTTCAGGACCTTACAGTAACTATTTATACGCAGGATGGAGGCAGTTTGGAGGTTCCGGAGGAATGAAATTCATCAGGAGCACCAACGGAGGCGTCAATTGGTCAAGTCCTTTGAGTATTCCGGGTTCACAGGGAGCGTATGTAAGTGTTGGACCTAACGGATCGATTCCGGGCGGAAGTGTTTATTTTGCTTGTCAGAACGGAAGCGCTGAATCTGTGTGCAGGTCAACCGATGGCGGACAGTCCTTTTCAGCCCAAGTAACCGCTGCGAGTCCTTCAGGACCCGGGGTAATTTGCGCAGGCAGGTATACAGTAAAGAATTGTATCAGAACCGATGCGTTCCCGAGAATGGCAGTAGACAACAGTTACACATCTACGAGAGGTAATGTTTATATCGTTTATGCTGCTAATCCACCGGGTCCGGATAATGCAGATATATTTCTTGTAAGATCTACGGATTACGGACAAACGTGGTCAACACCTGTCAGAGTAAATGATGACAATACAACAACCGACCAATGGATGCCTTCTGTTTCAGTTGACAGAAATGGAAAAATATACATTTGCTGGTACGATTCCAGATTAGATCCGGCTAATAACCTATTGACAAATCTTTACGGGACTACATCGACAGATGGCGGACTCACATTCACTCAAAACAATCCCATATCCGATGTCTCATTTAATCCCAATAGTATGGCAGTGGGACAACCGGGTGGTGAAAATTATATAGGAGATTATATCGGAATCTCAGCCATTGGTAATACGTCTTATTCAGCATGGATGGACGGCAGGAATAGCAGCTTGGGAAGCTACACAGGGTTTTATCCGGATTTTGCAATGACAACAAGCATATCCAGTAAGAATATGGTAAATAATGATAGTTCATTTATTATTGTAAAAATCCCATCCATCAAAGGACCATTTACCGGCTCGGTCAAATTTACCGCATCACTGGACAGTTTACCTCTTTCGGGTAATATCAATATATCATTTCTAAACGGCAGGGATTCGTTAACAACATATCCGGATTCTGTTACTGTTAGAGTGAAAACCACAGGCAGCGTAACCCCACGTCTCTACAAATTATCGATCCTGGGAAGAGGAACCAACGGGGTTCCGGCGCACAACAGAAACGTGGATCTGCTTATCAACGTATCCTCTGTTTCGATCGGAACTGACAGAAACGGGACATGTGACTTTAAGATCAACGGCATAACCTACAATACACGGCAGCAGCTGATATTGCAAAATACTTCCGTTATAACAGTCCAGGCGGTAAGTCCGCATACATTACCGACCTTTCAGTATGTTTATACTCATTGGTCCGATGCAGGTGATACAACTCACATCATTAATATCACAGGTAATATTACAGTAACAGCTTTTTATAAGGTTCAATATAAATTGTTACTTAACTCATTAGTGGGCAATTCATTCGGTGGAAACGTTTTTTATGATTCAGCACAATCTTTTTCGTTCGGTGTTTTATCAAGGCATGTGACCTATAACGGTGACCCTTATGTATTTAAAGGCTGGACGGGGACCGGTTCGGGTTCTTATACAAGCCCTGACAGTTCGGGCAATGATACAGCCATAACAATGTCAATGACAAATCCTGTGTTGGAAACAGCCAGATGGTTTACACTAATTGGAATTCAGAATATCAGTTCCGAGATACCCAAAGAATATAAGCTTTATCAAAATTATCCCAATCCTTTTAATCCTTCAACTTTCATTAATTTTGATATAATCAAATCCGGGAATGTTAAAATTATACTTTATGACATACTCGGAAGAGAAATAAGAACTGTGATAAATGAAACCATTCAGCCCGGTAAATTCAGAGTATCGCTTAATGCTGACAATCTGGCCAGCGGTGTTTACTTTTATAAAATTACTACTGCAGAATTCACAGATGTAAAAAAGATGCTATTGATCAAATAAACTGATCGAAATTAAGAAAGTCCCAATTTAACTTTTTTTTACTAAAATTATTTCATATTGATATAACGGAAAAAGAAAAAATATTTAGTTATTAATACCTTGTCATAATACTTAATTGCAACAGTTCGTGAGATCGATTGATTATATTATAATTTTTCTTCTTTTTTATACCGGGACTAATATTATTTACACTCACAGCCAATCAAAAACAGACTTCATTTCAAGATCAGGATACAATGATTCTGTTTTTACGAAGAATGTTAAAAATTATTTTCAGGATATCAGGCAGGGAAGTGTTAGTAATATTAACATATATAAATTTACCGGATTTTCACTGTTTTCAATTGGTGCAGGCGTATTGCTTCATAATTTTCAAAAACATGCATGGTGGTCGGGAGAAAGAGAGAAATTCCATATCGAGAATGATTGGTCTTATGCTATGTCTATGGATAAACTCGGGCATGTTTTCATTGCGGGATTAATTAACCGTACAATGAAGGATGCATACCAATGGAGCGGGATGAACAATACTACTGCGTCCTGGGTGGGAACCCTGATCAGCATCGGATATATGACGGATATCGAGATCGAAGACGGATTCGCAAAAGAATGGGGATACAGCCCCGGCGACGAGATTGCTAATATCACAGGTGATGCATTATCTATCGCACAGGATCTTTGGGATCCGCTTAAAACAGTTAAACTTAGATGGAGCTACTGGCCCACACACGACCCCAATCATAAGGGCGATTTCCCCGATGATTATAACGGTCAAACATTCTGGTTGTCATTCAGTATACATAATTATTTATCCAAAAAGTTGCAGAATATATGGCCTTCTTACCTTGACCTGGCAATAGGTTATGGAGTTAAAGAATATGACAACTATGGACCCAATGGCAGAATTCAAAATTTATATCTATCTCTTGATTATGATATTAGAAAAATTATTCCGGGCCAATCAGGGTTTATCAAATGGTTTAAAGAACTTATCTGGAATTTTAAATTCATCCCGGCACCGGCATTGAAATACAATATGACACAGGGAAAGGTCGATTTTGTTGTTCATTGGTAATTCTTATTACGTAATATTTATTCGGAGTCAAATCATCTAATTGATGAATATTAAAGTTTTTTTAATTCCAGTTATTGCTCTATATATATTTACTCTTTCTTCAATTGTACAATCCCAATCGAGATTTGAGATCAGTTTTCATACTGGATATTCAGGACCCCGCTATGAATCCTATGGGACTGATGTTTATATAGCAAATGACCTTTATACTGTAACGATTGGCGGAAAGAGACTTCTCGTTTCCGATAATCTGGGGATGAATTACGGATTTTCGTTTCAACTTTACGGCAAATACAGTTTTTTCCGTGCGGGATATTTAAAAGCTGTTTTCAACGTTGGTTTCAACCAGCTTGAAGGAAAATATTCTACACCTTTCGGTTCCGATAGATACGGAGTACGAATGCCCGTATTTTCATTGGGCACCGGGATAGAACTTAACCCGATCGGAATGCATAAATTTTATCCTTCATTGATAGGTTTGATCAGATGGAATGAAATAGGAGGCGAATCTTTCTATCACGCAGGGCTTGATTTTTTTATAGTTCAGCCGCGGTTCGGGTATGTTTACGGATTTAATTTAAATTATAAATTGAGCCAGTTTATAGGTCTAAGTGCCGGAACAACATTCAACTATGACAACTGGCTGAACAAAAAAACGAATGATGGAACAATAGATGATCCTCACGCTATCAACTTCAGAGATAAAGCCAGCTCAACCAACGGCCTTACCCAGGATAGAAGAATTGCGTATCTAAGTCTTTTATTAGGGATTAACTTCTACTTGAAATGAATTCAAAATTTAAATATTACTTCCTTATAGTGATCATCACACTGCTTAGCACAGTAAAGTATATTCAGGCAAACGGCAATGAAGAACTTTTTAAGATCAGTTTCAAAGAAAACAAACAAAGTATTTTCCACAAAGAGATAAAACCGGTATTCGGACTGAAATCTACTATTGTTTCATCTCTATTTGATACCAATAAAAATGCAGCGAAAAAAAAATCTATACCCCCGTCAAAACAAAAAACTACCTTGCATCCATTGAGATTAGTTCTGCTTGGAAGCGGTATGACAATAG
>Ga0187878_1002450_pt1 | contig 16431 bp, 17 predicted proteins | sample June2016WEW_17_1_FD_132979 | JGI IMG/M metagenome (GOLD analysis project Ga0187878, IMG submission 132979) | Peatland microbial communities from SPRUCE experiment site at the Marcell Experimental Forest, Minnesota, USA - June2016WEW_17_150 | ecosystem: Environmental > Terrestrial > Soil >...
ACGCCGGGGGTACAATAAAAGTTCAAAATTAAAAATTAAAAATTAAAAATTTAAAGTTAAAATTCAAAGTTTGAGCAAGGTTGCACTAATTACGGGTGGTGTAAGACGTTTAGGCAGGTATATATCGTATTTTCTTGCTGACGAGGGCTACGATCTTGCAATTATTTATAGTTCAAGTCCAAAACAGGAGATAGATAAAACTTTAAGTTTCCTCGATTCAAAGGGGGTAAAATTCAAGTTATATCAATGTGATCTCAGAAACTTAGGGGCATTGAAGCAGGTTATAGATGAAGCCGGAGAGGAGTTTGGTAAGATAGATCTGCTAATAAACAATGCCGGAGTGATAAAAAAAGTCGATTTTGAAGATATTACACCGGAATTATTAGATGATACCATGAATATTAATATTCGTGCTTCATTGTTCAGCGTTCAATATTGTGTAAAATATCTTGAAAAATCCGAAAAACCGCTTGTCATAAATATAGCATCGCTAGGCGGTCTGATGAACTGGAAAGGGTATATACCCTATGGTACATCAAAAGCCGCAGAAATAAAATTAACACAAATGCTTGCCAAAACACTGGCTCCTAAGATAAGGGTAAATGCGATAGCACCGGGAACCATTATTATTGAAGGTGAAGAAACAGGTACACCTTCTAAAGCTCCTGTCGATAAGATTCCCCTTAAAGCATATGGTTCACCAAAGGACATCGTGGAAGCTGTCAGGTATCTTATTAATGCTGAATACGTAACGGGACAGGTAATCGCTGTGGAAGGCGGCAGGTTAATAAGCTAAAAAAAAATAGGAGAATAAAATCAAAAGAGCAGTTAAAGCATACAAAGACGTAGATTTTCTTAACAGCGTAGATGCGCGTGTGATCAGGATCATTTCGGAATTCCTCGAACCGCAGAGAAGGTTCAGGCACGAGAAGGTCAGAGATACGATTGTGTTCTTCGGTTCTGCAAAGATAATTTCCAGAGATGAGGCATTTAAAAAACTGCAACATCTGAAGAAAATGAAAGTTGTTGGTGCAAAGATGGAAGAAACAGTTCAGGATATGGAAATGTCTAAGTACTACGAAGATACCGTAGAGCTTGCATACAGGTTAACGAAATGGTCATCAAAACAAAAACCATTGAGAAGATTCGTTATCTGTACGGGAGGCGGACCCGGTCTTATGGAAGCTGCGAACTACGGCGCTTTTAAAGCAAACGGAGAATCGATAGGACTGAATATCAGTCTTCCTTATGAGCAATTACCTAATAAATACATTACAGACTCGCTGAACTTCGAGTTCCATTACTTCTTCATGAGAAAGTTCTGGTTTGCTTACCTTGCGAAAGCCCTGGTGATCATGCCGGGCGGATTTGGAACGTTCGACGAACTGTTCGAGATTTTAACACTTGTGCAGACGCATAAAATAAAAAAGAAAATGCCGATCGTTATTTTTGATAAGGCCTTCTGGAACAATATAGTTGATTTCGAAGAACTGGCTAAGAAAAAATTAATAGACACTAACGAACTGGCCCTTTTTAAAATGGTAAGCACTATTGATGAAGCTTTTGATTATCTGAAGGGAGAGCTTACGAAAAATTATCTCGATATCAAAACAAGTTTATTTAATAATAAAAGAAAATAAATATGATAGTAAGCATGACAGGCTTTGGCAGGGCTTCCGGTAAGATTAAGAAAAGCATCATCTCTGTTGAGATGAGAAGCATTAACAGTAAATATCTGGAAATAACATCGAGGCTGCCTATTGCGTTCAGTGACAAAGAAAACGAAATAAAAGAACTCGTTAATGGTACTATTACCAGGGGAAAAGTAAATATATCTGTCACTGTAGATAAAAATTCATCTGGCCCGCAAAATATTAATTTGCAGATACAGCCCGATGTGATTAAAGATTATTATAAGCTGCTTACCGATATTAAAAGAGTTACGAATATAAAAGAAGAAATCAAGATAGACCACATTCTGAAGTTTTCGGAAATATTTAAAGTTGACGAGAACGAGGAGCTGAAAAGGCAGTGGGACGAGGTGAAGAAGGTCATTCTGAATGCTTTGAAAAACCTTTATGCAATGAAGCTCAGGGAAGGCAGGGTACTCGAAAAGGATATGCTAAAACGTATACGCTTAATGAATAAGAAACTTAATATCATTGTTAAGCTGTCCGAAAAAACTATAAATAATTACAAAACAAAACTTAAGGAGAAGGTTCAAAGCTTACTGACTGATAAGACAGTAATAGATAAAAGCAGGTTAGAATTCGAAATCGTAATGTTATCGGACAGAATGGATGTGACAGAGGAAGTTATACGTTCAAAATCACACCTCGAATACTTCACAAAGAACATCGGCGAGAAGGAGCTGTCCGGGAGAAGACTGAATTTTCTCGTCCAGGAGATCAACAGGGAGATAAACACAATAGCATCCAAGTCCAACAGCTCTGAAATATCCCAGTACGTAGTAGAAATGAAAGAGGAACTGGAAAAGATCAAGGAACAGCTTCAAAATGTAGAATAATGAGCCAAAGTCCGGTAAATATTGTATTTTAACAAAGTTAATAATTAGGTATATTAAATGCTCTTTGTGATAAGTGCCCCCAGCGGAGCCGGTAAAACAACAATAATCAGGGAAATATTCAAATTATTACCGGAAATCTTGTTTTCCGTATCAGCTACTACCAGGAAGAAGAGGTATGCTGAAAAAGAAGGCAAAGATTATTACTTTATTTCCAGGGAAGAGTTTGAAACAAAGATAAAAAATAATGAGTTTATCGAATGGGAAGAAGTACACGGTGAACTGTATGGTACGCTTAAGAATGAGATTAAAAAAGGTTTGGAGGGAAAGGCAGATATGATATTCGATGTCGATGTTAAGGGAGCATTGTCAATAAAGAAATTTTATCCCGATGCGGTAACTTTTTTCATCGATGCCCCAAAAGAGGAGATCATTGAAAGATTAAAGAAACGCCATACGGAATCGGATGCACAGATGAACACACGTATCCTGAGAATGGAGACCGAAATAAGGCTTAAGGATAGATTTGATCATATCGTAGATAATCAATCTAAACCCGGCGGATTACAAATTGCTGTAAATGAAATAATTAATATTATAAATCAATCAAAGTCTGTTTACAATGCAGACAAGGAGAATTAATGGCACTTAAACCATTGGATATAGTAGCCCTCGAAAAAAAAGCAGGCAATATTTATGAAGCTATTGTTATCACGGCTAAAAGAGCGCGCCAGATCAACGATGAGCAGAAGATCGAGTACAATCAAAGGCTGCAGCCGATAATTGAAAAGGAAGAAGAGGACGAGACCGTTGTAAGTAAAGATAAAATGAACATCAGTCTTGATTTTGAAAAGAGACGTAAAGCAACGGATGTGGCTCTTGATGATCTGATGAACAATGACATCGAATTCAGATCACGCACCGAAGAAACGGAATAATTTTTTTTTAATTCATTTAACATATCTTTGAAGGCAGATGTCTTTACAGGGGAAAAAAATACTCATTGGTATTTCCGGGGGGATAGCAGCCTATAAGATATGCGAGCTTGTAAGATTATTCAAAAAGAACGGGGCTGAAGTAAGGGTCGTAATGACCCCTTCGGCTGTAAATTTTGTCTCACCACTTACTCTATCCACGCTTTCGGGAAACGAAGTACTCATCAATATTTTTCCTGAACCAACCACCGCATCGGTGGAGAAAGTTGAAGCTAAAACCTGGCATGTATATACCGGTCTTTGGGCTGATATTTTTATTCTTGCTCCGGCAACTGCAAATACAATGGCAAAGGTTGTTTCAGGGATGTGTGACAATATGGTTGTTGCTTCTTTAATGGCTTCCAGGTGTCCTGTTGTGGTAGTACCCTCTATGGATGAAGATATGTATATCCATGAGTCCACACAGAACAACATCGTTAAGTTGGAAGAGTTTGGCTATTTCGTTATGGAGCCGGAATCAGGGGAACTCGCGAGCGGATTGACCGGTATAGGAAGAATGCCTTCGCCCGAAAGCATATTTGAATATTCTAAAAAGATCCTTGGAGGTTTTACATTCGACCTCAGAGAGAAGAAGATTCTTGTCACAGCAGGACCAACTTACGAACCTATCGATAAAGTACGGTTCATCGGTAACTATTCCAGCGGAAAAATGGGTTTCAAGATAGCTCTGGCAGCATCACACAGGGGAGCCGATGTTACGCTAATATCAGGTCCAACTTCATTGAACACACCAAGAAATGTTAATAGGATAGATGTAAAAACATCGGACGAGATGTTCTATGCCGTAAAGGATAATTACAAAAATAATGATTATATTATTATGTCAGCTGCAGTAGCTGATTTTAAGCCTAAAATATACCGTGACGGTAAAATTAAAAAAGATAGTTCTGACGGACTGACAATAGAAACTTACCGTACTACCGATATACTTGAATATCTCGGGAAAAATAAGAAATCTTTTAAACTTGCCGGGTTTGCACTTGAAACGGAGAATGAGATTGAAAATGCGAAAAATAAGCTAAAAGATAAAAATCTTGACCTCATAGTTATTAACAATCCTCGGTTAAAAGGCTCCGGTTTCGGTACGGATACAAATAAAGCTACCCTGATGGATAAAAAATTTAATGTTACCGAACTGGAACTCATGAGCAAATATGAGCTTGCACATAAAATTCTGGATAAATTAACCTGTAACACCGATGCAGAGTGAGTGCTGATTTAGATAAAATATTAAATGATGCAGAGAACTACATCAAGAACATTGGTAAGTTTTATAAGGATAAATTATACATTGAGCAAGCTGAGAAGAATATATATTTTAAAGAAAAAGAAATAAAATTAGATACTATAGCATCGCAGGTCATGGATAAGGGAATCTCAAGAAGTCCCAAAGCTGAAAAACAAACTGTAGTCGATCTGTTCGGAAATGTAATTGAACAAAAAGAGGATTGGGAATTTACTGAAACCCTGGATGATATGAATTCCCGTATCTGCAATTGCATGAAGTGCGTGCTTGGTCAAACACGGACTAAATTTGTTTTCGGGGTGGGTAATCCGCATGCCGATATAGTTATGGTCGGAGAAGCACCCGGAGCCGATGAAGATCAGCAGGGAGAACCGTTTGTGGGAAGAGCTGGACAGCTATTGAATAAAATTCTTGTTGCAACAGGATTTACAAGGGAAGAGGTTTATATCTGCAATATTTTGAAATGCAGACCACCGGGCAACCGTAACCCTATGCCGGATGAGATCGAGAAATGCGAGCCATACCTAAAGTACCAGCTTGAACTGATAAAGCCAAAAATAATACTTGCACTCGGTAAAGTTGCTGCAGAAACATTGCTTAAGAAAAGGGAGCCTTTGAATAAAATGAGAGGAAAGATACATACTTATAACGGAATTAAAATGATGGTAACATTTCACCCGGCAGCTTTACTTCGTAATCCCCAGTGGAAAAGACCCACATGGGAAGATATGCAGGAATTCAAAAAAATATACGAGCAATTAAAAGATAAAAAAAATTAGATCTTGGCCAGAAGTAAAAATACGAATGGTGACAGAAATAAGGACGAGGTTAATTCCGGCAATAAGAATACCATGATAGAAAAACAGCTCGTCGAAGGAAAGGTACCGCCGCACAGTCTCGAACTTGAGATGAATCTTCTCGGGGGTATGATAATAGATAATACTCTGATAGATCATGTCTTATCTTTCAATATAACGAAATCATATTTTTACAAGGCTTCCAATTCAGAAATATATCAGGCTATCATTGAACTTCACGACAGAAGAGAACCGGTTGACCTGACCACACTTACCGAAGAAATGAAATTAAGGGGACTGCTTGATTCGATCGGGGGACCTTATTATCTTGCTGAGCTTACTACCTCTTTTACTTCTGCGGAAAGCGTAGGTTATTCTTCGAAGAGAATAGTTGAATACTGGCTCAAACGCGATCTTATAAATATAACTTCTTCGTTAAGAGATAAATGCTTTGATCCCACAACTGATACCGAGGAACTGTTAAACACGGCACAGCGTGAGATACTTGATATTACAAATGCACTACAGAAAAAGAAATACATACTTCTTAAAGATGAAGTTAATTCGACGATGGAGTATGTGGAATCCATCCACGAAAAACACGCAAGTGTAATAGGTGTACCCTCAGGGTACAGAGCGTTAGATGAAATTACCGGCGGTTTCCAGAAATCGGAGCTTATCATAATCGCGGGAAGACCTTCACACGGAAAAACAGCACTGGCTCTCAGTATAGCTCGTAATGCAGCTGTTACATATCAGTTCCCAATAGGAATTTTCTCAATAGAGATGTCAAACCGTGAACTGGCATTAAGATTTTTATGCGCCGAAGCTAAAGTAGATATTGCTGAATTAAAAACAGGAAGGTTGGGACAAGCTGGTTTTGATAAAATAGCCACTAATCTCGATAAATTAACAAGGGCATCGACAGTAATAATTGTAGATGATAGCTCACCATTAGGTATGCTGGAACTCAGGGCAAAAGCAAGGCGCATGAAAGCTGAGCACGATGTGGCAATGATAATTGTGGATTACCTTCAGCTTATGGAGGACACAGGAAACAGGAATATCGACAGGTATTTACAGATCGGTTACATTACAAGAGGATTGAAACAGCTTGCAAAAGAGCTCGAGATTCCGGTTGTTGCCCTCTCACAGCTGAGCAGGAAAATAGAAGACAGGGGAGGCAAGGAAAAACGTCCTATGCTGTCTGATCTTAGGGAATCAGGCTCTATCGAGCAAGATGCAGATGTAGTAATATTTATTAATCGTCCCGAGGTCTATATGAGCAAGGACGACCCGAAATTTGTCGATTACGAAGGATTATCTGAAATTATTGTAGGAAAGCAAAGAAATGGCCCTACAGGTGAAATAAAATTGACATTTATTAAGAGCTATGCCCGTTTCGAGGAATATGAGAGAAGGGAAGCGCCTATCTACCACACTTCACAAGAAGCTCCATTTTAATTATTTAACGTGATGTTTGGACAAAGTCTATCCCGTAGAGAATTTATAAAATCCTCGGGTCTAATCACCTTATATTTTACGGGATTAAGTAAATTCTTTAAAGTTAATAATAAGATATTCAGACTTCTTGATGACGATGAAAAAATTTGTAAAGCGAAATTCAAAACATTCATCGAAAATGGTTTACAGGAAAAACCGATAAGCGATGTGATAGCCGGTGTAGGAAAATCATTTCTTGGCACTGAATATATTGCTAACACTCTAGAAATAAACCCGAAAAATGAGCAATTAGTGGTAAATTTTGAAGGTTTTGATTGCGTTACATTTGTCGAAAATTGCCTCACGTTTGCGAGGTGTCTAAAATCAAGCAACACAACGTATCAGGGGTTTAAAAATGAGCTGGAGTACATCAGGTACAGAGATGGCTCTCTTGACGGTTATACAAGCCGCCTGCACTATTTCTGTGACTGGATATACGATAATAGCAAGAAAGGTCTAGTAAAAGACATTACAAGGGACCTGGGAGGAGTGCTTTACGATAAAACGATCGATTTTATGTCAACTCACGCGAAGCTCTACAAGCAATTAACCGATAAAGTAAATTTAGATAATATTAAGGGGATTGAAGATTCCATCAACTCAAGGATTCATTATTATATCCCCAAAGAGAAAATAAGCAACATATATGACTCCCTGAATACGGGTGATATAATCGCTACAACCACAACTATTGACGGACTAGATGTAACACATACAGGTTATATATACAAGGGAGAAGATGGGGGTACCTATTTCATGCATGCTTCATCGAAATATAAGAAAGTGATCATCTCCGGTAATCAGTTGTCTGATTACATCGATGAAGATTCGAAAAAAACCGGGATTATGGTTGCCAGACCGGTTGAGGTGTAATAAAATCAAGAAATCTGCTGATTTGGAAATGATAGTGCCATAAAATTAGCGGAAACTAATATAGCAATCCTATTCATTTGTTTCACAAATTACAATGGCACAGCCGTAATCTTTCGTGTGAGATATACTTACTTCGAAATGAAGCTTCGAGTATTCGTTTTCTCTTGTGTGGCGAATGAAGGGTTTTCCTTTTTCATCATTTAGTATTTCGATATCCTTCCATATAAAATCTTTAGAAATTCCCGTTCCGATGGCTTTGCTGTATGCTTCCTTAGACGCAAACCTTCCGGCAAAATGCACTTCAGGATTAGCTTTGTACGACTTGCAGTAATTGATTTCGTTATCGGTGAGTATTCTTTTAAAGAATTTATCTCCGTATTTCTCCATCATGTCCTTTATCCTTTTCACTTCAATTATGTCTGTACCGATTCCTAATATCATATGTATTTTCACTTAAACACAAAGATACAAAGGGCACAAAGTATAATACAAATTTTATTAGCCATATACGATTCTTTCAATACCATTCTTCATTAATTCTACATTAAAATTCATTAGTAAACCTAACCATTTCTCAGATAGTTTTAAGTACGTTTTTAATTGTGCTTTGTGTACTGGTAATACTACATCAATAGCTTTTAGTTCAAGTATAATGAAATCTTCAACCAATACATCTATCCTGTATCCAACGTCAATTCTTGATTCCTTATAGATGACCGGTAATTCAACCTGTTTTTGAAAGCGAATGTCATTCTTTGATAATTCATAACACAAACAGCTTTCATATGCTGATTCTAACAGTCCTGGTCCTAATAATTTATGCACTTCTATTGCACAACCAATTATTTTATTAGGAAGTAAATCACATTTCTTTTTTATTTCGGATGTAAACAAATTTGATTACACTTTGTGCACTTTGTTACTTTGTGTTTAGTTTAATAATCCATTCTCTTTTTTGACAATGGCTATCAATTCGGATATATCATTGATCTCATAATCTGCGCCATGGTTAACTGTATTAAATGTGTCTCCATACTTAGCGAATGCAGTTTTCATACCTACACTCTTTGCTCCCACAACATCTCTTTCAGCCCAGTCGCCAACCATAAGCGATTCGCCTGCTTTTACATTCAGAGCCTCGAGAACCATATTAAATGGAACCGGGGAAGGCTTCTTGACATGTGAATCATCTATTGTTACCACAGCATCAAATATATGGTGTAACCCGATATAGGAAAGACGAAGCCATGCTTCGCGTGCAGGTGCATCGGATATCACAGCCAGTTTTATTCCAAGTTTAAGAAGAGATATCAAAGTAGGAATTACTTTGGGGTAAGTGTTGAGTTCAGCTTCTCTTGCCGTTCTGTAAGCAACGATTCCTGCGGATAGGATCTTATGATCAATTTTACCATAGTGGTCATTGAGCAGAATATCAAATACTGTTTGGTATTCGATGCCTTTCTCGCTATAAATATTGGTTATTCTTGTTTTTATTTCATCAAACGGGAGATCAAGACCTGCGTCGATCATTGCGTTGATGGCAGCTTCGATCGCTCGTGATTTCATCCGCATAAAATCGACAAGCGTATTATCCAGATCAAATACTATCGCCTTTATCATTTAGAAAGATAAATATTAACAAAGTTAACATAATAAATCCTTTTATTAAAGATGATTAGGTTTGTAATAGTGGACATATCTAGATGATTGAATAAAGTGAACTTTATATCTCTTTCTAAAAAAATACATAGATTTTACTTGCTGTAAAATTTATATTACGATTGTTCAACAATAACTATATGAAATTTCAAAGGCCAAAAGGAACAAAAGATATATTACCCCAAGATATCGGAAAATGGCATTATGTAGAAAAGACCATCAGAAATGTAATGGTTTGCTATTATTTTGACGAGATACGCACACCTACTTTTGAAAGTACGGAACTATTTACGAGGGGGGTAGGTGCTGATACGGATATAGTGGGCAAGGAGATGTACACTTTTGATGATAAAGGCGGTAATTCCTTAACGTTAAAGCCGGAAATGACAGCACCTGTAGTTCGCGCCTACCTTGAAAACAGCCTTTACGCCGAGTCTCAGCTGCAAAAGTTATATTACATTTCCAGTATATTCCGTTATGAAAGACCTCAGGAAGGCAGGTACAGGGAACACACACAATTTGGAGCCGAAATAATCGGCAGTGATGACACTGCAACTGATATAGAGTTGATTCTTCTTGCAAAAGAAGTATACAATAAGTGCGGAGTCACGGATGTTAAGGTTAAAATAAATTCGATCGGGCAGCTTGAAGAGAGGAAAAAATACATATTAAAGCTGAAAGAATATTTAGGAAAGAGCTTCGATGACCTGTCTGAGGATAGTAAGAGGAGATATCATAACAACCCCTTAAGGATTCTCGATTCAAAAGAAGGGAAGGATATCGAGATCATAAGCGGAGCACCTCAGATAGTAGATCATCTTTCTCACGAATCCAGACTGCGTTTTGATAAAGTTATAAATAGTCTTACGAAACTGGGAGTGGATTTAGATATAGATTTCAGGTTGGTGCGGGGTCTGGATTACTATACAGATACAACCTTTGAATTTATTTCACGAGATCTCGGAGCACAGGATGCTATCGGCGGCGGTGGGAGATATGACGGTCTTGTAGAAACTATCGGAGGGAAACCCACACCCGGAATAGGTTTTGCCATCGGACTTGAGAGAGTTATTCTTGCCGCAGAAAGAAATAATTTCCAGTTTGATGATAACAGAAAACTCAAAATATATATTATTACACTGACCGAAGAAGCAAAAGAAGTTGCAATGAAGTTATCGATGGAATTGCGGAACAGGGGAATAAGCTGTGAAAATGATTTTCTAAACAGAAGCCTGAAAGCGCAGATGCGTGAAGCAAATAAACTAAATGCAGAATGGGTCTATATCGTAGGTGAAGAAGAGATCCAAAAAGGTATAGGTGTGCTTAAAAAAATGTCAGATGGGTCACAGAACGGGGTACCTTTTGATAAAATTCTGGAATATGTGAAACAATAATGAGAACCAAAAAGGTAAAACCGCCTCACAAAAAATACGAATATACTCTAGGTCTATCACTCGAACACGATAGGATATTCAAAAAGAATTATATTTTGTTCAGATTTAATACCACGAAGGTTTTTCTAACTTTCCGGTATATACTGAACATTGAAACTCAGGTTAATGGAAATACTATTTTTTTTAATATAGCAGGGTTCAGAGCACCAACGGGAGATCTTTCAAATCCCGGGCTTGCTGAATATGAATATAAGTTTTATGATTTTAAGTTTACCGATTATCTTATCATTATCGGGAGAAAAGATGTAGGCAGTATTAAGTTCAAGATGAAAATGCATAAGGCCAAGAAAGCTGCTATTTCAATTTCAAGTATACCTAAACATAGTTTTATAGAGATTAGCGTTTAGTATGATCCCAAAATTATTTCAGATCGGACCGGTATCCGTTTACAGTTACGGATTGATGCTCGGAATCAGTTTTATAGTTGCCAGTTACATCCTCTCGAAAGAATTCAAAAGAAAAAAATTAAATGAAAACATCGCCGTCAATATAACTTTTATTGCTCTAATTGGCGGACTGCTCGGTTCAAAGCTTTTATATATCATTGAAGAGTGGAGCAGCTTTTCAAAAATGCCGTTCAGCAAAATATTTTCCTCGGACGTGTTTTTCTCACCGCAGGGATTGACCTGGTACGGCGGGTTCATTCTGGCTACTCTGCTGATCTACATTTATATGAAATCAAAAAAGATACCATTTCTGAAAGTGTGCGATGCCACATCTCCTTCATTGGCTATCGGTTACGGAATAGCACGGATCGGCTGTCATTTATCGGGTGACGGCGATTACGGCATCCCTGTGTCCCAGTTTGCCTCCTGGGTACCATGGGGAACGAATTATTCAAAGGGAGTTCTACCGCCTTCGGCAGCATTCAGGGGAACCTCGATTGCCGAAAAATTCGGCGGTGTGGTTCCTGATAATACACTCTGTCATCCCACCCCTGTTTATGAGTTTATACTTGGTTTGATAATATTTTATATACTCTGGAGATATAGAAAAATATTTATGATTGACGGGCATCTTTTCTTCTTATATCTGATCCTATCCGGTCTATCAAGGCTAATGATTGAATTCATCCGTATCAATCCAAGGATTCTTTTCGGTTTATCTGAAGCCCAGCTTATCTCAATTGTTTGTATAATTATCGGCTTTTACTTTTTCTACAAACCGCCCCGGTTTGCAGGACCAAACGAAAATAAACGGTAAACAAATATTAATTATTAATTACTGAGTTACCTTCCTGCAATAGATTCTTATTCCTTGAAAATCTTCCATTATATAGTTAACTTGTATGTTCTGAATAAAAATAAAACTAATAAAAACAAAGATTAAGTAAAGTGAAAAGAACATACCAGCCAAGCAATACCAAGCGAAAAAACAAACACGGTTTTAGGGAGCGGATGAAATCGAAAGACGGCAGAAAAGTACTTGCCAGAAGGCGTGCAAAGGGAAGAAAAAGACTAACTGTAAGTGATGAATTTACAAGGTGATCAATTTGACTGACATGGCTTATACTTTGAAACGCAACGAAATTATTAGGGGATTCGGGAGTTTTGAGAGAATTCTGCATAACAGCAGAAAACTCGAAAATTGCAATATCACAGCTTTTTTGAATGTTATTCATGAAACTTCGCTGCCTCCAGTCAAAGTCGGTTTCATTGTTTCAAAAAAAAAATTAAAAAATCACACTTCAGAAATCGTATAAAAAGGCTTCTGAGAGAATCATACAGGCTAAACAAGCCGGATTTTGTAAAGAAATACATTAATTCTAATATAACTTTAAACATACTTTTCACGTTATCATCAACAGGTTATACTCATTATCAGGACCTGCAATTCGAGGATATCAATGCCCGAATGAAGGAATTATTAATTAATATCAATTCGATAGTCACCGGGAAATGAAATATTTATCACCAAAATACTTTTTTGTATTTCTTATTCGGCTGTACAAAATATTAATATCACCGCTTTTGCCGTCTTCCTGCAGGCACTATCCAACATGCTCGGATTATGCTATAGAATCTCTGAAGAAATACGGTGTAATAAAAGGCGGATACCTGGCTGCCCTTAGAGTTTTAAAATGTAATCCATTTTATAAAGGCGGGTATGACCCTGTTCCGTAGATTCGATCTAACTTTAGCATTTCTGTTTTTTAATCACTTCATCAAAAAGTTTAACCACGATATTTATATATAATGGATAAAAGATCAATATTAGGTTTTGTTTTAATCGGGTTGATACTTATAGTCTGGCTCTATATTCAGAACCAAAATTCCGATAAAGAAAAGCAGAAGAAAGAACAAATAACAAAACAGATAGAGGACTCGCTTAAGAAAATACTTCCCATCGATACGCTCAAAAAGGAAGTTAAAAAAGATACTATAAAGATTAAGACTGAAACACCAAACGATACTCTTAAATACGGCATGCTCTTTCATAAATTTGAAAAAGGTGAAGATAAAATCATCCGTGTAGAAACAGATAAATACTATGCTGAGTTTTCTACAAAAGGAGGTGCCTTAATTAAATATGAACTAAAAGGGTTTAAAACATGGGACGGCTATCCTGTTCAGTTACTTGAACTGAATAAAGGCGGAGAATTAAACCTTTTATTTAATTCAACCGAGGGCAAACTTATCGATACAAAAGATCTTTACTTCACATCAAAATATAAACCATGGGAAAAGGTAGACCTTTCGGGTAACGAAGAATATAAACTCACATATGAACTGCCTGTTAATGACACGACCCACGCGAAAATAGTCAAAACCTATACATTCAAAAATGATTCGTATATGTTCGGCGTAGATATCGACCTTCAGCATTCTAACTACTTTCTCTCCAACTTTGAATACCAGTTCGTCTGGGAAAATTCACTAAAGCTTACAGAATACAGAAGCGATATGGAAGGGAACTATGCAGAAGCCTTTTCGTATATAGGAGGTGAACTGGAAATAGTTGATGCTTCAAAAATGGATCAGCAGTATAAATCCGACCTTAACGGCAACACCGACTGGGTCCTTTCCAGGATAAAATACTTCTGCGTCGGTCTCGTTCCAAAAAATCCAAAAGCAAACGGTTCCTATATTACTGGATTCAGAACTGTCCTCCCAAATAACGGATACGAAGAACATTATTCTATAGGTCTTAAGATGACGGCCAAAAATGACCAATCGGAGAAGAGCAGTTATAATATTTTCCTAGGTCCTGTAGATTATAAAATAATGAAGAGTTATGATATAGGGCTGGAAAAAGCCATGAGATTCTCGCTTGATTTCATTGTAAGACCTATCGCTCAGTATGTAATACTGCCGTTCTTCCTTTTCATTCATAATTTTATCTCTAACTGGGGTCTGGTCATAATAATATTTTCGATAGTGATGAAAATAGTCCTTAACCCTTTCACACGTTACCAGATGAAATCGATGAAAAAGATGTCTGAGATGCAGCCGAGGATGAATGCAATAAAAGAGAAGTATAAAGATGAACCTCAGAAGCAGCAGCAGGCATTGATGAAATTCTATAAGGAGGAAAAGATAAATCCTGCCGGCGGATGTTTGCCTTTACTTCTTCAGATGCCTATACTTTACGCTCTGTTCGGCGTGTTCAGCTCAACGATAGAACTAAGGCAGGCATACTTCGGTCTATGGATCAAAGACCTCTCCGTTCCTGACGTAATATTCACACTGCCGTTCAAGATACCGTTGTTCGGAATCAGTGAATTTTCAGGTCTGGCATTATTAATGGGTATTACAATGTTCCTTCAGCAGAAAATGACCGTCAAGGACCCGAAACAGGCGGCAATGGTTTATATCATGCCCGTTATGCTCACTCTAATTTTCATGGCTTTGCCTTCGGGGCTCAATTTATATTACTTCGTTTTCAACCTGCTATCTATTATCGAGCAATATTTCGTCACACACAGAAAAAAAGCTGCAGAAGCACCCGTGAACGAAATTGCGGAACGATCTACGCCGCAGCAGTTAAGATATAAAGGGAAAAAGTAGCGTTCTTCCAGCTGTTGGTCTTGTGACCAACAGCATCTTGTTGGTGACAACCCACCTTTGGTTAGGGCAGGCTACCAACAAGGAGAAATATACTTTTTGAACCCCCCAGCCCCCCTTTCGCTAAGGGGGGACAGAAAATGTCAAAGCAACCTATTATCTTAAGGAATCCTGTTTTTTCAATGTTTATAAACAGGGTATACCTGCCTGCAGCAGGCAGGCCCCCCCACTACTTAAAGTAGTCTCAAGTAATCAGGAAGCTCAGAATCGCCATTTTTTGACTACTGAAGTAGTGACTACTTAGTAGTGCATTAGACCCCTACCCCCGCTTGAAAGCGGGTACACCCCCTTGTTAAGGGGGAGACGTGTTACAATTGATTTTGCTGATTTAAATTTGAATTTTCAATTTTAAACTTTAAACTTCCTAGGGGTACCCCCCGGGTAACTTAAGTTACCCCTTGATCATAAAAGCTTTCAATACTTTCAATAAACTGCATTATTTTAAAATTTAAGTTAGGGTAACTTAGTTACCTATTTAAGGTATCAAGTTATGACAAAATGTCATAGGTAGTTTTTTCCGTTTAATATAAATTTTCCAAATTTTCAAAGAACGATTTTACTACACTCGTGCCACGATTAAAGAATCATCGTGCAGTTAACAACAGTATATCTATTTTGAATAGATTGGTATTAAAGTTTATTCTCTAATCGTGGCACGAGTCATCAGTAAAACAGCTTACTTTACAAATATAATATATCAATCTGCAGAAATCAAGGCATAAATTTATATACACTGTAAAAAGCAGGGGATAAAATGCTAAAGTCAAAGGTGAGTAAATAAAAAAGGCATGTTCTTGAGCATGCCTTTTAATTTTTGTGGAGATGTCGGGAGTCGAACCCGAGTCCGAAAATAAGACCATTAAGACGCCTACATTCATAGTTTGTCATTTAATTTCACTCATGAGTTCCCGGCAAACAGGGGAAGCATGAGCTACACTTGATATTATTTCACCGTTTAACCTCAAGTTAAATCAAACGGCTACGCTCATCATTCTTACGCCTTGCTGCCATCCCGATGAGTGAGGGATCGGCAGAAGACGGGTTGCCTTTTATTTAGGCAGCCAGTGCATAGTTATAGTTGTCGTTTATTTGACTTTCAGCCTTTTTAATGTGCTTGCTGAGAACACAGAATGCAGTCCTAACCATCTAATATTTCCGTCGAAACCAAGTTCATCCCCATAATTTTAAAGAACCTATACAAAAATAAGAACACTAATCCCATGTAATCAATTCCAAAAGAAATGACTATGGTTCTAAAGTAATGAGGAACTTAAGTTTTTGTCATTCTGAGGGAACGAAGTGACCGAAGAATCTCG